>ERZ1370068.573-contig-10522_pt1 | contig 24172 bp, 34 predicted proteins | sample MGYA00561227_ERZ1370068 | MGnify/ENA primary metagenome ERZ1370068 (study PRJEB38410, sample SAMEA6850437) | metagenome | study: Metagenomic assessment of the ecological functions of the soil: analysis of the soil microbiota associated with the...
GGTAGCACTTCGTTCAGTTACGTATTGCGACGCTGGCGCACTGGGCGGTGGCGCTCGAGCTGGGGGCGCTGCTGCGGCTGGGGCGGGGGCGCGGAGCAGACGGGGGGCCGGAGACGGTGTCGTTGCCACCACGATGGAGGCGCTGCTGGGCGCTCTCTACGAGGAAGCCGGGTTGCCCGCGTCCGTCGGGTCGTGGGCGTACTGGCGGGCGGGTAGTGCCGGGGACGGCGCACCCCGTGCTAGGCTGACATCATGCGGTTCTGGCCGTTCCGTCGTCGCCTCGCCCTCGCCGCTCTACTCCACGATCTGCTCTGAGCGAAGCGGCTGCGCCATCTCCCGGAGAGGTCATGGTCGTCCGGGGCGGCAGATCCGGGGCGGGGTCATCCTGTTTCCGCGGTGACCTCCGCACGGAGCCGACGCAGGCGCTCGACACGCTACTGACGCGCTTCGCCCCGCTTCGGCTACACCCGTTTCATCCGCGTCCGAGGCGCGACGGTGTCGGTGCTGCAGGCCTGGCCGCTCGTGCGAGGTGCGTCGAGCGCGCCGGCCGGCGCTCAACCTGGTCGCTCTTCGTCCTCACCGCGCTGTCCACGCTGGCCGCCGGCGCGCTCCTGACCGTACTGGCCGGGACGTGCGACCTGGACCTCGCCCGCGGCGTGGTTGTCGCGGCGGCGATCCATTCGCGCTGACGCTCCTGTCCATCCTCGGCGTCCACGAGTTCGGCCACTACTTCACGGCGCGCTACTACAAGGCCTGACGGTGAGCTCTGCCGTACTTCATCCCGGCGCCGCCGCCGCTCGTTCCTGTTCGGCACGCTGGGCGCCATCATCCGGCATGCGCTCGCCGGCGCGTGATCGCAACTCGCTCTTCGACATCGCGGCGGCCGGGCCGCCTGGCCCGGCATTGCTGATCGCGGTGCCGGCCGTCATTCTGGGGCTCAGGCTGGTCCGGTGGTGGCGCCAGGTGCCGCCCGGCGTCGGTTCCTGCACTTCGGCGACTCGCTGCTGATGCGCTGGCTCGTCTACCTGAAGTTCGGCAGCCATGCCCCGGGGATGGACGTCTTCCTCCACCCGGTGGCCTTGGCCGGCTGGGTGGGGTTCTTCGTGACCGCGCTCAACCTCTTGCCGGTGGGCCAGCTCGACGGCGGCCGCATCGCCTACGCGCTGTTCGGCCGGCATGGCACCGCGCGATCGGTATCGTGACCTTCGTGCTCGCTGCTGGCGCTCGGCGCGCGTCACCGGACTCGGCCAGCACTGGTTCATATGGGCGCGCGCTGCTGTTCTTCCTCGATCGGCTTCCACCACAGTCCGCCGCTCGACGATCTGACGGCGCTCGGCCCGCTGCGACGCGTCGTGGGCGTCGCGCCTGCCTGATCCTCCCCTTGTCCTGTGTCGATCCCGCCGTACGGTTCCGATCGAATTCGGCTGGTCGAAGCGCGGACCAAGCTCGGAGTCGGGTCGAGGGCGAGTCGCGATCGACCGGCGGGTGACGCCACACGCCGCGCGCTTGCGCTACTATCCGCACCCATGCCTGCAGCCGCCTGGACCGCCGTTCGCTCGAAGCGCTGGTCCGCAAGGGGGCGAGATCGACACGGTGCTGACGGTGTTTCCTGACGGTTCATGCCGCGACTCATGGAGCAAGCGGCTCACCGCCCGCCACTTCCTCGAGCACGCCGTCGAGGACGGTGTTCACGCGTGCATCTATCTCTTCACGGTGGACATGGAGATGGAGCCGCCTGCCCGGCTTCACCCTCACGTCGTGGGAGCGCGGCTACGGCGACATAGAAGTGGTGCCCGACCTCGCCACGCTCCGGCTGATTCCTGGCTGCCGAAGACCGCGCTGGTCTGCTGCGACGTGTACCGGAAGAGGGCGAGCCGGTCAGGAGGCGCCCCGCTGGGTGCTGAAGCGTCAGATCGCCGCGGGCGCTGGCCCAGGGCTACGTCGTCAAGAACCGCCGCCGAGCTCGAGCTCGTACTGCTTCGGGAGACGTTCGAGGAGGCGCGGGCCGAGCGTTACCAGGAACCTAACGCCGTTCTCGACGTACCTCGAGGACTATCACATCTTGCAGACGACGAAGGAATGAGCCGCTCGTCCGCGCCATCCGCAACGGCATGGAAGCGGCCGACGTGCCGGTGGGAGACGTCGAAGGGTGAGTGGGGGCGGGGCCAGGAGGAGATCAACCTCGTCTACGCCGAGGCCCTCGCAGATGGCCGACCGCGCACGTGCTCTACAAGCACGGCGCCAAGGAGATCGCGCACCTGCAGCGGCTGCTCGCTGACGTTCATGGCGAAGCTACGACATGGGCGCGGCCGGCTCGTCGTTCCACCTGCACGCGTCGCTGCTGGGACCGAGCGGACGCAAGCCGCTCTTCGCCCGCGGCAAGCATCACCGCCAGGGCACGCCGCTGTTCGGTCACTGGCTCGGCGGGCAGATGGCGATGGCGCGAGACCTGGCGTATCTTCTACTCGCGCCGGCGTGAACTCCTACAAGCGCTACCAGTCCGGCTCGTTCAGCGCCCACGCGTGGCCGCGCGGCTGGGACGACAGCCGCAACCTGCGGCTTCGCGCTGTGCGGCGAGGGCCCGTCGTTCCGCGTCGAGAACCGGATCCCCGGCGCCGGCCGCCAACCCGTACCTGGCCTTCGCGGCGACCATCGCGGCCGGCCTGCACGGCATCGGCCGCTAGCCTCAGGCGCCCAAGCTCGTTACAGGGCAGCGCCTACGAGGACGCCACGCTGCCCCCAGGTCCCCAAGACACCTGCGGCGAGGCGATCGCCAGGCTCGAGCGGTCCAAGGTCGCGCGCGCGCGGCTCGCGCGGTGACGCGTCGTCGATCACTATCTGCACACCGGCGCGGCTGGAGCAGCGCGGCGTTCGATCAGGCCGTGACCGACTGGGAGCTGATCCGGAACTTTGGGACGGATCTGAGGACAGGTCAGGTGAACGACGACGAATTCCTGGCCGCCTTCGGAGTCTGCCCCCGCGTCCCTTCGCGAATACCGACTTCCGGCACCGCCGCGAACATCTGCGCATGGCGTGGCTCTGTGCGCCGCGACGGGCGGTCATCGGAGGGCGGCGGATCCGCGAGGGCACGCCGGCGCTTCGCCGCCGCCCACGGCATTGTCGCACCTGTATCACGAGCACTGACCGGAGTTCTGGGCACGCCTCGCTGGCGCACCCAGTCGGAGGCGTTTCCCGAGCTCGACCGGTTCAGAGGCGTGCTGGGCTGCTACGCGGGGTTCGAGGACCGCCGGCTGCCAATACCGTCACTGGCGTCAGGAGACGCTCGACGGGGCCGAAGCGCGCGCAGTGGGTCGAGCCGGATCTCCGGCCGCTCCGTGACACGCACCCTGCGCCCGAACGGGCGCGAGACAGAGGAGACGCCGTGGCGGATCGCCTGAGGGGCAAGGTCGCGTTCATCACGGGCGCGGGCATGGGCATGGGGCCGCGAGGCCTCGATCCTGTTCGCCGGAGGAAGGCGCGCGGATCGTCGTCGCGGACATCGACGGCAAGGCGGCGCAGGAGACGGTGGCGCTCGTCGAGAAGGCCGCGGCGGGCAGGCGGTGGCGGTCACCGGCGACGTGGCGCTCGAGGGCGACGTCAAGCGCATGGTCGAGGAGGGCGTGCGGCGCTTCGGCGGACTGCACGTGCTGTACAACAATGCGGGGGTGCTGTGGAAGGATCGCGACCGCTCGGTGCTGGAGACCGACGACGGAAGTGGTGGGACCGCGTCATGGCCATCAACCTCAAGTCGGTGCTTCTGGGTGACCAAGTACGGGATCCCGCACCTGCGCACCGCGGGCGGCGGCTCCATCATCATGATGGGCTCGGTGTCCGGCGCTGGCCGGCTTCACGCGCGCGCAGGACGCCTACACGCGCAGCCAAGGGCGCGGTCATCTCGCTGACCAAGTCGCTGGCCATCCAGTTCGCCAAGGATCAGATCCGCTGCAACGTGATCCATCCGGGCATCGTGGACACGCCGCTGCAGGCGCCGTACCTCACCGACGCGATCCGCAAGGAGTTCGAGACCGGCATCCCGCTCGGGCGCATCGCGCGGCCGCGCGAGATCGCGCTACGTCGCGCTCTTCCTCGCCGAGTGACGAGTCCTCGTTCATGACCGGCGCCGAGCTGGTGGTGGACGGCGGCTTCACCGCCGGCTGAGCGGATGGCGCGTCCACTGGCAGCCGCCACCTCCCGCCCGGCCTCGATCGACATCAGTCGGCATCGCCGGCGCCGCGCTGCTCTCAGCGCGCTGGCCGCGCTGATCGTCTCATCCCGTCGCCGCCCTGGTGGTGGCCGGCCTGGTGGCCGCGGCCCGGAGCTGGCCGCTCGGGCTGCTGCTCCGGAGCCTGGTGATCGCGGCGGCCGCCGCCCACTGGCCGCGCTGGTGCCGGCCGTGCTGCTCGGATACGCGCTCACGCGCGTGAACGTGCCGGGCCGCACCCGGCTGTGGCAGGTGTGTCGCCTGGGCGTCCTGCTGCCGTCCCTCTCGTCGTGCCGCTGGGCCTTCTCGTGCTCGCGGGACCGGGCGGCCTGCTCCCCGGCGTGCTCGGCCCTGGTGGCGCGCTGCCCGGTGTCCTCGCGATCGCGATCGGTCAGACGCTCGGGCTCTTCCCGCACGCGATGGCCCTCGTCGTCCGCGCGCTGGCCGAGGTGCCCGTGCAGATGGAGCAGGCGGCCGAGACGCTGGGCGCGAGGCGGCTCACCGTCATGCGCCGGGTGACGCTCGGACTGGCCGGCTCCTCCGTCTCCGCGCGGCCGCGCTCGTGCTGCTCGTGCTCGGCCTGAGCGACGTCGCCACGCCGCTGCTGCTCGGCGCCGACACGCGGGTGCTGGCCACGGCGGTGGTCGGCGCGGCGACCGCCAGCGGGGAAGCGGCGACGGCCGTGGCGCTGCTGCTGGCGCTCCTGGTCGGCGGCGATCGGCGGCGCCTGGCGGCATCGCGAGTTCCTCGCGGGGGCGTGGCCGGCCATGCCGGCCGTGTACCGTCCGGGCCCGGTGAGCGTGCGCGCGCTGCTCGGAGTCGTCGTCGCGCTCACGGGGCTGATCCTTCCCCGCGCTGTGGGCGCTGGTCCCGATCGGCTCGGTGCTGAAGGCCAGGAGCGCGTCGTTCGGCGCCTGGGCCGCCCTCGTCACGCCGGCGCGGCTTGCGCTCGCTCGGCCTCAGTGTCGCGCTGGGGCTCGGCGCCGCGCTCGTCGGCGCGCTATTCACGCTGGTCGCGGCCTGGGTGGTCGGGCGTCGACGGGCCGTGCTCGGCCTCTGGATCGGCGTGCTCGCGGAGGTGCCGCTCGCGGTGCCGGGCATCGCGGCCGGGGCCGGCTACCTGCTCGCATTCGGCATCCCGTCGCGACTGCCTGCGGCGCTGCTGCTGGCCGTGCTGCTGGTAGCGTGCTGGCAGCTGCCGGCGACCCTGCGCGTGGCCCGCGACGTCCTGGCCCGCTCCGACCGCTCCGCCGAGCAGGCCGCCGTCAGTCTCGGGGCAGGGCGGGCCACCGTCGCCCGCCTCATCGTCGTCCCGGCGCTGACGCCGGTGGCCGGCTGGGTCCTAGTGCGATCTGTTCAGCGCCGCCGTGCTGGCCGTCGGCGGCGTCATCCTGTTCGCGGGCTCCGGGCTCGAGCTCGGAGCCATCACGCTGGTCACTCGGGCTGCCGCTGGCGCCACCGGTGCCGCATGCGCGGTCGCCACCGTCCTGCTCGCGCTCGCGGGCGGGGCCGTTCTGCTCGGCCGGGCGATCGCCGGTCGGGACCGTGGTCTCACGTTGCTCGCTCTGAAGAGAGAGAACGACATGGCTCTCGCTGGGGGCTCCTCGCACTCGTATTGCTGATGCTGGCCAGTCCGGTCCAGGCCAAGGACACGATCGTCGTGTACGGCGCTCGAGCCGGAGCAGATCACCGACTACATGAAGGCCGCCAACAAGACTCCTGCCCAACATCGAGGTCAAGATGCTGCGGCTCTCGACCGGCGACATCTCGGCGCGGTTCATGGCCGAGAAGGACAACATGCAAGCCGACGTCATCTGGGGCGTGGCGGCCACCAACGTGATGCGTGTTCAAGAACGCCGGCCTGCTGGAGCCGTACGCGCCCAAGGGGCTGGAGCGCGTGCAGCCGCTGTTCCGTGACAAGGACGCTTCGCCGTCGTGGGTCGGTATCGACATCTACATGTCGGCGTTCTGCTTCAATACCGAGGTGGCCAAGAAGAAGAACCTGCCCAAGCCGGAGTCGTGGGCCGACCTCACCAAGCCCGTCTACAAGGGCGAGATCGTGATGCCGAACCCGGCCAGCTCCGGGCACTGGCTACTCTCTCGGTCGCCTCCATCCGTGCAGCGCATGAAGGAGCCCAGAGGGCTGGAAGTATCTCGACGCGCTCGACAAGAACATGGCCGAGTACACGAAGTCCGGCTCCAAGCCCTGCAAGGACGCGGCGGCCGGCGAGCGCGGCCATCGGCGTGTCGTTCGAGTACGTCGCGGCCAAGATGAAGAAAGGACGGCGCGCCCGTCGAGATGGTCATGCCCAAGGAGGGCTCTGGCTACGAGATCGAGGCCAACGCGCTGACCAAGCGGGGCAAGGGCAACGCGGCGGCCAAGCAGTTCCTCGACTGGGCGATCACCGACGAGGCGATGGGGCTCTACTCGAAGTACTTCGCGGCGGTGGCGGTGCCCGGCTCCCGGTGCCCGAGGGGCTGCCCAAGGACGTGAGCAAGGTCGTGTATCCCAACGACTTCGACTGGTCGGCGAAGAACCGTGACCGGATCCTCGCCGAATGGGCCAAGCGATACCAGAAGTGACGGCTGAGACCGCCGGCGGCCGCCCGCCGGCGGTCGCGCGTGAGAGGGCGTCGCCAAGAAGTTCGGCGCGATGGTCGCCCTGCGCGACATCTCGTTCACCGTGGCGGAGGGCGAGTTCGTCTGCTTCCTCGGTCCCAGTGGCTGCGGCAAGATCGACGCTGCTGCGGATCGTGGCGGGACTGGAGCGTCAGAACCTGGGCGTCGTCCGGATGCGGGGAGCGCGACACGTCTCCGCGTTGCCGCCCAGCCGGCGGAACTACGGTATCGTCTTCCAGTCCTACGCGCTGTTCCCCAACCTCACGGTGGCCCGCAATGTGGCCTACGGCCTCGAGACCCGGCGGGCCGCGCGAGCCAAGATCGAGGCTCGCGTCGACGAGCTCGCTCGAACCGTCGATCTGCGCAGCCACAAGCAGCACTACCCGGCCCAGCTCTCGGGCGGTCAGCAGCAGCGCGTGGCGCTGGCTCGCGCGCTGGCGCCATCACTCGCTCCTGCTGCTCGACGAGCCGCTGTCCGCCCTCGACGCGCGGGTGCGCCTCGGCCCTGCGGCACGAGATGAAGGCGCTGCAGCGCCGGCTGGGCATCACGACGATCATGGTCACGCACGACCAGGAGGAAGCCCTCACGATGGCCGATCGCATCGTGGTGATGAACCACGGCGCCGTCGAGCAGATCGGCACGCCGGGCGAGATCTTATCGCGAGCCCGCCTCGCTCTTCGTGGCCCGCTTCGTGGGGCACATGAACCTCCTGGAGGCCGTGGCCGACGACCGGCCGGGCTGGGCGCGCGCGGGATCGCTCACGCCCAGGTTATCGCGCGCGCCGGTGACGGCCCGGCCGGGCTCGCCGCTCACGCTCGGGATCCTGCCCCGAGGCCGTGCGGGTCGGCGCCGTGCCGGCCGGCGCCGAGAACCGCCTGACCGCGCGGGTCAGCAGCGTGCAGTTCCAGGGCGTCCACCCGGATCGGCCTGGAGGTGGCCGGCACCCCCGCCGTGACGCTCGAGTGCGACCTGGCCGCCACGGCGCTCGCCGAGTTCGACGTGAAGCAGAGGGCGCCGAGGTGCCGGCGATGCTCCCGCCGGACGCGCTGCGCGTGTTCGGCGCGCTGGCCGCCTGGACGATGGCGATCGGCCGCGCGCAGAGCGCCCGCCGCCATTCCGGACCGCCTGGTCCGCCAGCGACTCGACGCCGAGCGGCGTCGTGCGCGCATCTCCTGCTGGCACTCTTCGCCCTGTTCCTCTGGATCTTCCTGGCCTGGCCGATGGCGCAGATAGTTCTGGCGGAGCCTGCTCGACAACGATGGCCGGTTCGTGGGCCTGGCCAACTACGTGCGCTACTTCTCCACGCCGGCGATCGGCGTCTCGATCACCAATAGCCTCACGGTCTCGCTGATCGCCATGGTGCTCACCGTGGGGTTGGCGTTCGGCTACGCCTACGCGCTGACCCGCACGCGCATGCCGGGCCGCGGCGTCTTCTCGACTCGTGGCCATGCTGCCGATCTTCGCGCCCTCCCTGGTGTCGGCGATCGCCTTCGTCTACGCCTTCGGCAACAACGGGATGTTCACCCGCCAGACCGGGATCAACGTGGGCATCTACGGCGCCAAGGGGATCGTGCTGGCCGAGATCTCTCTACTGCTTCCCCACGCCATGCTGATTCTCATGGCTGCCTTCGCGGCGGGCGACGCGCGCCTCTACGACGACGCGGCTGCCGCGCTCGGCGCCTCCTGGCGGAAGACGTTCTTGACCGTCACGCTGCCGGGGTGAAGTACGGGCTCGATGGGCGCATGCTTCGTCGTCTTCACGCTGGTGCTCCACGGACTTCGGCGTGCCCAAGGTGGTCGGCGGCAAGTTCTCGGTCATGGCCACCGAGATCTACAACCAGGTGATCGGCCAGCAGAACTTCACCATGGGCGCCACCGTGTCGGTCGTCCTGCTCATCCCGGCGCTGCTGGCCTGCGTGGTGGACCGCCTGGTGCAGCGGCGACAGTACGCGCTGGTCGAGCTCCTCGGCGCGCCCGCTGGTGCCGGCAGGCACGACGCTGGCCCGCAGCCTGCTCTTCGGCTACTGCGCGCTGATCGCCGCCTGCATCCTCGCCATCTACTTCGTCATCTTCGCGTCGTCGGTGGTCACCCGGTGGCCGTACAACCTCACGCTGACGCTCAAGCACTATCGCTTCGACAGCCTCGGCGGCTACACCGCGCTGCTGAACAGCGTGTGGGTGGCGGCCCTGACGGCGGTGATCGGCACGGTGATCACCTTCGCCGGCGCGTACCTCGTGGAGAAATGTCGCACCGCCCTCAACGGGATGCTCTACCTGTTCGCGCTGCTCCCGGTGGCGGTGCCGGGCATGGTGCTGGGCCTGGCCTACATCTTCGCGTTCAACGCCCCGGGCAGCGTGCTCAATCGCGTCTACGGCACGCTGGCGATCCTCGTCATCTCGAACCTCATCCACTACTTCACGGTCCCGTTCCTGACCGCCACCACCACGCTCAAGCAGATGGACGCCGAGTTCGAGAGCGTGTCGGCCTCCATGGGCGTGGCCTTCTACCGCACCTTCTGGCGCGTGACGGTGCCCATCGCGCTGCCGTCCATCGTCGGCGTCAGCATGTACTTCTTCCTCAACGCGATGGTCACGCTGTCGGCCGTCGTGTTCCTCAGTCGCACCGGGGACCGAGCTGGCCGCCGGTCGCGGTGCTGCTGCTCGACGACGCCGGGGAGACGGCGCAGGCGACCGGCATGTCGGTGCTGATCATCGGCATCGGCCTGCTGGCGCGGCTCACGTACTGGGCGCTGCTCCGCGGCGTCACCCGGCGCACCCAGGCGTGGACCACCGCGACCCAGGAGTCGGGCCGGGGGCATGACCGAGCACTCGCGGGTCGTCATCATCGGCGGCGGGGTCATCCGGCGCCAGCGTCGCCTACCACCTGACCCGGCTCGGCTGGCGCGATGTCCGGCTGCTCGAGCGGCGCACGCTGACCGTGTGGCACGACCTGGCACGCAGCGGGGCTCGTCGGGCGCCTGCGCGGCTCGCGCACCGCCAGCCGCCTCGTGAAGTACAGCGCTGATCTCTACGCGCGCCTGCCGGCCGAGACCGGATTCGAGACCGGCTGGCGACGCTGCGGCAGCCTGATCGTCGCCCGCACCCCAGAGCGTTTCACCAGACTCCGCCGCAGCGTGGCGCTGGCGCGCGCGGTGGACATCGAGGCGCACACGATCGGGGCGGGCGAGGTGACGCAGCACTGGCCGCTCTGCCGGAGCGACGATCTGGCTCGGCGCCATGCTCATCCCCGACGACGGACGCGTCATTCCAGCCGACGTGACCCAGGCGCTCGCCGCCGGGGCGCGTTGCCGGCGGCGCCACCATTCGGGAAGACGTGACGGTGCGGGGGTGGTCACGCGCGACGGCGCGGTGACGGGCGTGGAGACCGCCGAGGGGCCCGATCGCGTGCGAGGCGGTCGTCAACTGCGCCGGCATGTGGCGCGCGCGCTCGCCCAGCAGAACGGCGGTCGCGGTGCCCCTGTGGCCGGTCGAGCACTTCTACGCGGTGACCCGCCCGATGGCCGGGGTGACGCCCGCGCTGCCGGTGCTGCGCGACCTCGACGGCTGCGTCTACATCCGCGAGGAGGTCGGCGGTCTCCTCTTCGGCGGCTTCGAGCCGCACGCCAAGCCCTGGAAGTCGGACGCGATCCCCGAGGACTTCGCCTTCTCGCTCTCCAAGCGAGGACTGGAGACCAGTTCGAGGTGCTGATGCGCGGCGCGTCGGAGCGCATTCCCGCGCTCGACTCGGCCGAGATCCAGCTGCTGCCTCAACGGTCCGGAGAGCTTCACACCCGACGGCAACTTCATCCTCGGCGAGGCGCCCGGGCTGCGCGGCTACTTCGTGGCCGCCGGCTTCAACTCCGGCGGAATCGCGAGCGCCGGCGGGGCGGGCCGTGCGCTGCGGCCGACTGGATCGTGAACGGCGCGCCGACCATGGATCTCACCGCCTACGATCCGCGGCGCATGCTCCGCGCTTCGCCGGACGCCGACGTTCTCACCGCGCGCGATGCGCGAGGTGCCAGGCAACCACTACGCGATGGCGTGGCCGAACAAGGAGCCGGAGACGGCCCGCGGGCTGCTGCGGTCGCCCGTGCACGAGCGCCTGGCCGCGCGACGGGCGTGCTTCGGGACCAAGATGGGCTGGGAGCGCGCCAACTGGTTCGCGCCCGAGGGGATCGCGCCGCGCACCGTGTACGCCTTCAGCGCGGCAGAACTGGTCTCGCGCACGCGGCGCGCGAGCACCGCGCGGCGCGCGAGAACGGCGGCGCTGTTCGACCAGACCTCGCTTCGCCAAGCTCCTGGTCGACGGGCCGGACGCCGGCGCCCTGCTCGACCGTCTCGCCGCCAACGACGTCGCCGTGCCCGTCGGACGGACCGGTGTACACGCCCTTCCTCAACGAGCACGGCGGCTACGAGAGCGACCTCACCGTGTCGCACGTCGGCCTGGACGCGTGGTTCGTCGTCACCGGGAGCGCCCAGCGCGTGCGCGACGCCGACTGGATCCGCCGTCACGCGACCGGCCTCCGGGTGAGCGTCACCGACCAGACCGAGGCCTGGGCGACCCTCGGCCTCATGGGGCCGCGCGCCCGCGACGTGCCTCGCCCGCGCCACCGAGTCGGACCTGAGTAACGCGGCGTTCCCCTACGGAAGCGTGCGGGAGATCCGTGTGGCCGGCGCCCCCGTGCGGGCGATCCGCGTCAGCTACGCCGGTGAGCTGGGCTGGGAGCTGTACGTGCCGTCGGCCGACGCCCGCGGCGTGTGGGATGCCCTGATGGCCGGCGATGACGTGACGCCGGCTCGGCTACTATGCCCTCGACTCGCTGAGGATCGAGAAGGGCTACCGGGCGTGGGGGCGCGAGCTCACGCCGGACGACACGCCGCTTCAGGCGGGCTGGGCTTCACGGTCCGCCTCGACAAGACCGGGCTTCATCGGGCGTGACGCGCTCGTCGCCCAGAAGGCCCAGGGCGTGAGCCGCCGGCTGCTGCTCTTCGCCCTCGACGACCCGGAGGCCGTCGCGTGGGGCGACGAGCCCATCTACCGGGCGCCGAGGTCGTGGGCACGCTGACCTCCGCCGCCCACGGCCACACGCTCGGCCGCCCGGTGGCGATGGGCTACGTGAGCTGCGCGCCGGGCGCGTCCGCCGAGACGCTGCGTGCGCGCCCGCTACGAGATCGACCTGGCCGGCACGCGCGTGGCCGCCGCGGCCTCGCTGCGCGCCTGGCACGATCCGACCGGCGCGCGGCTGCGCGCCTGAAGGAAAGGAAACCGACATGGGGAGCCGGGAATGAGAATCGAAACGCTGGCCGTGCACGCGGGCATCCGGGTGGACCCGACCACGGGCGCCGTCGTGCCGCCGCTGCACCGCGACCACGTTCGAGCACGAGGCCGACAGCACCTATCCGCGCGGGTACCTCTACAGCCGGACCGCCAACCCCAATCGCAACGCGCTGGAGGAGTGCCTGGCCGAGCTGGAGAGCGGCGCGGGTGCCGTGGCGTTTGCCTCGGCGTCGGCGGCGACGGCGGCCGTGTTCCAGGCGCTGGCGCCCGGCGATCACGTCGTGGCGCCGCTCGACGCCTACTTCGGCACGAGGCAAGCTCCTGCGCGACACGTTCGTTCCCTGGGGCTGGCCGTGGACTTCGTCGACATGACCGACGCGGCGGCGATCAAGGCCGCGCTGACTCACCGCACGAAGATCGTGTGGGTGGAGAACGCCGTCCAACCCGCTGTGGCGGGTCACCGACGTGGCCGCGGTGGCGGCGCTCGCCCACGGTGGCGGCGCCGCCTGCGTGCGACAACACCTCGGCTCCGGTCATCCAGCGCACCGCTGGCGCTGGGCGCCGATCTGGCCGTGTACGCGACGACCAAGTACCTCGGCGGCCACGGCGACGTGCTGGGCGGCGCGGTGGTGGCGCGCGCCCGCGACGCGCGCTTCGAGCGCGTGCGCGCGATCCAGGGCTCGGGCGGCGCGGTCCCGTCACCGTTCGACTGCTGGCTCGTGCGCCGCGGGATCCGCACGCTGCCGTGGCGCATGCGCGCGCACTGCGACAACGCGCTGAAGGTCGCCACGTTCCTGGCCACCCATCCCCGCGTGGAGGCCGTGCACTACCCCGGGCTCGCGAGCCATCCCCAGCACGAGGTCGCGCGCCGCCAGATGACGCGGCTTCGGCGGGATGCTCTCGATACAGGTGAGGGGGCGGGCGCGCGGCGCGCCTTCGCCGTCGAGAGCAAGGTGCGCATCTTCACGTGCGCCACCAGCTTCGGCGGGGCACCGAGAGCCTGCTCGAGCACCGGGCGTCGGTGGAGGGCGCCGCCACCCGCTCGCCCGACAATCTCCTGCGGCTCTCGATCGGGCTCGAGCACGCCGACGACCTGATCGAGGACCTCGCGCAGGCGCTGGGATAGGACGATGGCCGAGCTCGTCATCGACGGCGGTACGCGGCTGCGCGGCACGCTGACCCCGAGCGGGAACAAGAACGCGGCGTTCCCGCTGATCGCCGCGGCGCTGTTGACCGACCAGCCGCGTGACGCTGCGCAACCTGCCGGACATCTCGGACGTGCGGACGATGCTGCAGGCGATGGACGGTCTCGGCGTCGAGGTCGGCCGGCACGACCGGCACACGGTCACGCTCCACGCGTCGCTCCCTGCGCTCGACGGCGCCCGATCCGGCCTTGCTGCGGCAGATCCGGGGTGCGCTGGTGCTGCTGGGACCGCTGCTCGCGCGCGAGCGGCAGGTCCGGTTCGGGACGAGCGGCGGCGATCAGATCGGGCGACGCCGCATCGACAGCCACATGCTGGGCCTGCGGGCGCTCGGCGCGACCATCGAGGAGGCCCCGGACCTCGTGCTGCGAGGCGCGAGCGGCTGCGCGGCGCCGACATCCTGCTCGACGAGGCCAGCGTGACGGCCACCGAGAACGTGGTGGCCGCGGCGGTGCTGGCCGAAGGCACGACGATCATCCGCAACGCCGCGTGCGAGCCGCACGTCCAGGATCAGTGTCGGCTGCTCGTCCAGATGGGGGCGCGCATCGACGGCATCGGCTCCAACGTGCTCGTCGTGCACGGCGGCGGCGGCTGGCCGGCGCCGATTTCACGCTGGGCGCCGACTTCATGGAGGTCGGCAGCTTCGTCGCGCTCGCCGCGGCGACCGGCGGCGAGATCGAGATCCGGAGCGCCGGCGTCGAGGACATGCGGATGTCGTTGCTGGTGTTCCGCCGCCTGGGCATCGAGGTCCGCGTCCGGGGCGACGACCTCGTGGTGCCGGGCGGCCAGACGCTCCGCGATCGCGCCCGATTTCGGCAACGCCATCCCGCGCATCGACGACGGGCCGTGGCCCGCCTTCCCGGCGGACCTGATGAGCGTGGCGCTGGTGACCGCGACCCAGGCGGCCGGCACGGTGCTGTTCCACGAGAAGATGTACGAGAGCCGGCTGTTCTTCGTGGACCGGCTGATCGGGATGGGCGCGCGCGTCGTTCTGTGTGATCCGCATCGCGCGCTGGTGCACGGACCCGCGCGCCTGCGCGGCGAGCCGCAGGGCTTGCCGAGCCCCGACATCCGCGCCGGCATCGCGCTGGTCATCGCGCGCGCTGTGCGCGCGAGGCGCGACGGTCATCCGCAGCGTCGAGCAGATCGATCGCGGCTACGAGGACATCGACGCCAAGCTCCTGGCGCTCGGCGCCAGGTCAAGCGCATCCCACCTAGGAGGCAGAGCCATGCGGTTCGAGGGCAAGACGGCGCTGGTCACCGGCGCGCGCGCGGGATTGGCCTGGCGATCGCCGAGCGCCTGCTGGGCGAGGGGGCCCGGGTGGCGATGGTGGATCGGGACGCCGAGGTCGAGGTGGTGGCCAAGCGGCTCGGCCCTCGGCCCGGGCCCTGGTGGCCGACGTGACGCGCACCGCCGACGTCGACCGCGCCGTCGAGGATGCCGATCGCTGGGCGGACCGCCTCGACATCGTCGTCAACAACGCGGGGATCACCGGGCGCTCGTATCCGATCTGGGAGCTGACCGACGAGGACTGGCACCAGGTGCTCGCGGTGGATCTCACCAGCGTGTTCCTCGTGTGCCGGGCGGCGGTCCGGCTGATGCGCCCGCGGCGGCGGGGGCGGATCGTCAACATCGCCTCGATCGCGGGGAAGGAGGGCAACCCGACGCTGATCCCGTACTCGAGCGCCAAGGCCGGCGTGATCGGCCTCACCAAGGCGCTGGCCAAAGAGTGTCGCCACGCCACGGCATTCTGTCCATGCGGTGGCCCCCGCCGTCATCGGCACCGAGCTGCTGCAGCAGATGACGAAGGAGACCGTGGACATGCTGGTCGCCAAGATCCCGATGGGCCGGGTCGGCACGCGCCGGCGGAGGTGGCCACGCTCGTCGCCTGGCTCGCCTCCAGACGAGTGCACGTTCACCACGGGCGCCGTGCACGATCTCTCGGGCGGCCGGGCGACTTACTAGGCGCTCCCGAGAACGGTTGGAAGCGGGCGCGAGCCAGCGCGGCCCGGTGCTCCTTCAGGAGCAGCAGCAACCAGGCGAACATCTTTCTTTCACGTTCTGACCTGGGTAGGCTCGGCGGATGGCTGGTCGGGGTCCGGCCGGGAGGATAGCGGAGGGCGGGCGCGGACGGATGTCTCGGCAGGCGCCTGCGATCGATGCGGCTTCGCTGATGCTGCGCGATCACGATCTCGCTCTCGCGCTCTCTGGCGGCCGAGTGCCACCGCCGCGAGAGAGCGTCAGACGCGATGATGAAAAGCCGGCCGACGGTACGCATGTCTGAAACCTCGCGATACTCCGCGGCACGGATGCGGCGGGGCTGGTAGACCTTCGATCCCGCCTCAGGTGTCCTCCCGGCTGGGCAGCCGGTCAGGACTCCTGGGGCTGACACGCATAGGACTTTGGGCCACTGCAGGTCACCGCGTACCGGAGAATGGCGACCTTCGAGAACGACTCCGTGATCGTCGGCGAGCACCATCCGGAGCGCCTCGGCGAACGGAACGATCCGGCGCTCGAAGAACTCGTCGTCGTCGGCGGGCGGGGGTCGGGCGTGAGATCCCGCGCGACATAGCAATGCGCCGGTCTCGTCGAGATAGGCGGGCGACGGGTCAGAAGCGCGTGAGAATTCCAGGCGCCCGGCCCGGTAGCCGCCTTCCTCGCGCAGCTTCGCGCTGCGCGGCCGCCAGCGGATCTTCTGCCGAGGCAGCGCGCCGCCGCCCGGCAGCTCCCACGACATGGCGCGGGGCAGGTGTCGGTACTGCCGCACGAGCAGGCACGCGCTCGTCGTCGACGAAGGCCAGGATGCCGACCGCGGCGCCCACCGATGAGCAACCGGGTAGACGCGCTCGGTCCCGTCGGGCAGAGCGCCAGCTGTCCTCGCGCAGCGAGACCTTGCCGCGCGTGTAGCGGACCGACGAGGACAGCGGCGTCCACGAAGCCATGCGGTAGCGTATGGTATCGTATGATCCCCATGGCCAAAAGAGCGTCCCGTCGACGCGCTCATGAAGAAGCTGGTGCAGGCGGTGGAGGTCTCGCTGGCCGCCACCGAGGCCGCCCGCGACGCGGTGCAGGAGATCCTCAAGCGCGGCGCCGATACCGGCATCTTCTTCGCCGGCTCCAAGAGCCGCGGCTCGTTCTCCGCCGAGCTGACGCCGCAAGACAAAGAGTTCCTCCGGGCCGTATCCATCAAGCCGGAGCGCTGAGACCGTGCGGCTGGCGATGCTGGCCGCGTGGTCCTGCTGCTGGCCGTCGCGCTGACTCCGCTGTGGCGGCGCTACCGTCTGCTCCGTCGCCAACGGGCGTGTCGGGATCGACGAGCTGGTGAAGGATCCGGTCTGTCAGACCTACGTGGTTCGCTCCCGCGCCGTGAGCCGCGAGACCGCCTCCGGTCTCCGGCACTTCTGCAGCGCCGAGTGCGCCCGTCGATTCCTCGGCTGATCCGGGTCCCGTGCTCCGTCCCGATCCCTGGCGTACCCTCGACGCCCAGCCCAACGTCGTCGCAAGCTCATCGAGGGCTCGAGGCGCGCGGCGCGCCGCGCGGCCAGGTGCGTCTGCGGCGCCGCTTCCTCCGCTTCGTCCCGGTGCCCCGGGGCGGGCGGGTGCTCGAGGTCGGCTGCGGCAGCGGTGTCGTGCTCCGCGACCTCGCGGCGATGGTGGGCGCCGCGGCGAGGCCGTCGGCGTCGATCCCAGCCAGACGATCCTGGACGCCGCGCGGCGCCTGTCGCGCCGGGCGCCAGGCGGCCGGATCGCGCCTGCGCCACGCCGACGGCGCCACACCTGCCGTTCTCATCCGACCGCTTCGACGCGAGCGCTGGCCATCACCGGTGATCCTGCACGTGGCCGAGCCCCTGGCGGTCGTGCGTGAGATGGCGCGCGTGACCCGCCCGGGCGGGCGCGTCGGCCTGCAAGATCAGGACTTCGGCATGCTGGCGGTCACCCATCCCGACCGCGCGCTGACCGATCGGATCATGCAGGGCGTCGCCGCCGCCAGCTCTATCCCGAGCCGCTACAGCGGTCGCCGGCTCCCGCGCTTGCTGACGCCGCCTGGGCTGCAGCGCGTGCGGATCCTGACCGATTTCTTTCAGGACACGCACGCTCGAGCCCTGGACGAAGACCTTCCTCGGAGCGCCGCGCCGAGAACGCCGTGCGCTACGGCGTGGTGGACGAGGCCACCGCCCAGCGCTGGCTCGACGGCTTCACCGACCGAGGTGGCGGCCGGCACGTTCGTGCTCACGATGACTACTACGGCGCCGTCGGCGTGAAGCCCGCATGACGACCGGCCCGCGCCGGATCGCGATCGCGGTTCTGCTCGCTCGTGCTGGCTGGCCGCGTGCCGGCGGCCACCGCCGCGCCGAAGTCCGACGGCGCTGCGCCGCGCTCGCAGCGTCGAGCGGCTGGTGGCCATCGGCCCGCGCGGTGGCCGGCTCGCCCGGCGGCGTGCAAGGCGCGCGAGTACATCGTGAGCGAGGCCCGCAAGATCCACAGCGCGCAGATCCAGGTGCGCCCGTTCGAGGCCGACACGCCGGACGGCCCGATGAGCATGGCCAACGTGGTCGCGGTCCTGCCCGGCGCGCGGCCCGACGTCATCATGCTGGCCGGCCACTACGACACCAAGCTGTTCCGCGAGTTCCGCTTCGTCGGCGCCAACGACGGCGGCTCCAGCGCCGCGCTCGCTCGCTCGAGCTGGGCCGCCAGCTCTGCGCCGCGAGCGTCGCGGCGCTACACCTACTGGCTGGTGTGGTTCGACGGCGAGGAGGCGCGTGAGTCGTGGACCGCGACCGACAGCCTCTACGGCTCCCGGCAGTCTGGCCCGGCGAGCTTGGCCAAGACCGAGCCGCTTGCCGCGCGCGCATGATCCTGGCTGACATGATCGGTGGACCGCGACCTGGCCATCAATCGCGAGGCGTACTCCGGCGCCCTGGCTCACCGACATCATCTGGGACGCCGCCGCGCGCCTGGGCTACGGTGCGCCACTCTCCGGCGCGAGCTCGATGCCGGTCGAGGACGACCACGTGCCGCTCATCAAGCCCGGGCGTGCCCGGCCGCGCTCCTGATCGACTTCAACTACCCGCCGTGGCACACGGCCGAGGACACGGTGGACAAGGTCTCGGCCCAGAGCCTGGCCGTGGTGGGCGACGTGCTGATCGAGGCGCTGCCCTCGGTCGAGCTGCATCTCTCCAAGCTGAGCGGCCGCCATGTGAGCGCGGGCGGGCGCTATACTCCCGCCATGCCACGCATCGGTGAGGTCGAGGAGCCCGGCGAGCGAGCCCATCCTGAAGGACATCTAGGGCCGAGTGCTGGACCGCTTCGGCTTCATCCTGAACTACGACGAAGATCCAGGCCCACACTGCCGGGCATCCTCAAGGCGGCCAGCAGCCGCCTCGGTCGCCGTCGAGAAGTCGGGCCTGCTGCCGCCGCTGCTGCTCTCGCTCGTCTATCTTCGCGTGCGCCCTCATCAACGGCTGTCCCTTCTGAATTGACATCAATGCATCCCGTGGGATGCAGGCCGGAGCGACCGAGGACAAGGTGCGGGCGGTGGCCGAGGTGGCGCCACCAGCCCGCTCTTCACCGACGCTCGAGCGGACGCGCGCTCGCTGCCGTACGCCGAGGCCATGACCATCACCGGCCAGCAGGTGACCGACGAGCTCTTCGCGAGCTCCGCGCCCACCTGAGCGAAGCGCAGATGGTGGAGCTCACCGCCGCCATCGCGCTGGAGAACTTCCGCAGCAAGTTCAACGTCGCGCTGGGGATCGAAGCGCAGGGGTTCTGCGTGCTGAGGTAGTCTGCGAGCCCGTGACGGCTACGTACAGGACGGGTATTCAATGCAGCCGTCCTGCCTCCGCGGATGCCCCATACTACCTATAGAGGGGCGCGACGAATGCGATGCCCATGTGGCCAGTCCCTCCGGTGCATTCGCAGGGATCCCGTCAATCCGGCGCGCGACGAGTACCGGTGTGATGTGTGCGGGCGCACCTTCTACCGCTACCAGATCAACGAGAGGATTGGCGGATGGTCACCACGGACCGGGTCGCGCGCCTACGAAGCCCGGCGTACCACCGTGAGCTCGACCAGGTTGTCGTCCGTCGCGAAGTACACGCTGATCGACGGCCCGCGCGCGCAGGTGCGCAGGCCGGGACCCGCTTCCGGTACGACCCCGTTGCGCGCTGAGCAAGGCCAGGACCTCGTCGACCGTGCCCTCCCACTCGAGACAGTCGGCGCGCCGCCCACTGCCAGCTGGCGGGCGCCGAGGTAGCCGGGGCGCGCCGGCGCGTCGGGCCCGTGGACGTTGATCTTCTGCGCGTCGTTGATCCGAGCGTTGCCATGTCCGGGTGGCCCGGTCGCGGCTCCCACGCGAGGGTGAAGCCGAGCTCTCGTGAAGCTCAGCGTACGCCGTGCAGATCGCCCGCGACGATGACCCAGTGATCGATGGCCTTGACTTCCATGGCGTGACGCCCATGTTAACCTACCGTACCCGGGCCGGACACGTTCGCGGCCGTCGAAGTGGCCCCCGTTGGCCAGGAGAAGATGGGAGGCGCTACCGCCATGAGTGAGCCGACCGCCCCGCTGTGGCCCGGGAATCTCACGCCGCGCGTCTATCCTCTGGTCGCGACGCGCATCCGGACGCTCATGTCCCACGCGGGATCCCGGAGAGCGCGCGCTCCTCGCCGCCCCGGCGAGCGCCTGCGAGCCGCCGCCCGCCGAGGTGGTCGTGGGAGGCTGGCTAACGACGGCCCCCGTCACCGGGGCCGTCATCGCGAGCGCGCCGTCAGGCTGATCGCTCTAGCGCATGATGCTGGGCAGTTCGAGGCGTTCGTAGTCGAAGACTCGGACGCGATAGGTCGGTGCGGAGTCGACCGGCACCTGGAAGAACAGGCGAGTCGCCCTGTTCATCGTTCCGGGGACCCAGGCCACACGCTGAGCGTAGTCTCACCCGCGGCGTCGAGGGTCTCCACGAGGATCCGACACCGTGCACGCCGTAGGACGACGTGTTGACGACGTATCCCCGCAGCACTGGCTTCGCTCTTGCTCTGGGCCGCCTCCCAGGTGACGGTGAAGTACTGCTCCCACCCCGCCATGTGAGGCTTCAGCTCGGCCTCGGCGCCGGGAATCGCGATCGTGAGGGCGAGCAGGGCGAATGAAGCGAGCGCGCGCGACCGTCCATCTGTTCATGGCAGCCTCCATCACAAACGATAACGCGGCGAACCCCCATCGGCAACGTGGCGGGGGTGGCCTTTCCCAACGCGTCCGACAGCGGTACAGTGCGGACGGAGGCTCTCATGATCCGAAGCCGCATCCCGGTGGGCATAGGTTTGGCGCTTCGTCGCGGCTGTGTGCTCGCTGCCCGCGATCGCCTCGGCCTCAGGGCCGCGGGGGCGGAGGCTCCAGGCGGAGGCTCCACCGGCGGAGGCTCCACCGGCGGGGCCATGGCAGGGCGTCTCGGTGGCTTCTGCTGGCCTGGCCGGGCTTCAATGGCGGCTTCAACGGCTGCGGCTTCAACCACTTCAACAACGGCTTCAACCACCGCTTCAACTGAACTCGGTCGTCTTCGTGCGGCCTGAGCCCGTACTGGTACTCGAGCCCTCCAGCCGTGCATGCGCCGCCGCCGCCGGTCTACGTCGCGCCGCAGTTCGTGTATCGCAGGCGCGCCTCCCGCGGCGTAATTACCCCCGCCGCGCCTTCAGCGCCACCCGACCGCATGTCGGAGTTCTCGACGGCCGCTACGAGTTGCGCGCGACGGAATGTCCACGCCCTACACCTGGGTCTGGATCCCGAATCCGCCGTTCTGGCCCTGCCGGGGCTCCACCTCCGACGCCGACCGCTCCGCCGGCACCGTCAGGCGGTCCCGCCGCGAGCCCAGCGCCCACGCGCGCGCCAAACGGCCCCATCTATCGCTGGACCGACGACAACCCGGCGTGACCACCCTCACCGACGACTCAACAAGGTGCCCGACCGGTACCGGATTCCACCTGGTCAACCACACGCAGCTCTGAGGCATACGGCCCAGGCGGGCGGCTGAGGCCGACCTGTGCCAAGCAGTGGTCGCGCGGGTGACATTTGTGAGAAGTTCACTTCCACACCGTCCTGCCGTACCGACCACCGCGCCAGAAAAGCGTTAGTATCCCGCTCTATCTCTTTGGCGATGATCGTAAGACGCGCCCGATGGCCGGTCCGCCGACGATCCGCGCGTGCAAGAGACGTGGAGGGCTGAGCTCGATGAACTTCGAATCCCCGCTCGCGCTGGCGTACCGGACGCCGCTCGAGGATTCGTTCGTCGGGATCTCGGCCGCGCTCAGCACCGAGCTGAGCGTGGAGGCCCTGCTCGACCACATCCTGGAGCAAGCGCGCCTGTTCACGCGGCGCTGAGGCCGGCACCATCTTCCTCGTGGACAACGACCACCTGCGGTCCGCGGCGGTGCAAGAACGAGCCCCTGGCCGCGCGCGTTGGCTCCGCGCGAGCCTGCGTCGGCGCCTGCAGTCCTGGGCCGCTGCCCCTGAGCCAGCCGAGCCTGGCGGCCCACGTCGCCATGACCGGCGCCACGCTCAACGTCGAGGACGCCTACGCCAACCACCTGCTGCGCCCGCTCTTCGATCGCGAGGTGGACCAGCGCAACGAGTACCAGACTCGCTCGCTGCTGGCGGTGCCGCTGTGCACCCCCGCGGGGAACGTGATCGGCGTCATGGAGCTGATCAACGCGCAGCGGTCGCCCAACGTCGTGGTGCCCTTCGCGCCCGAGTCGCGAGCGCGCTGGCGCGGCCTTCGCCTCGCTGGCGGCGGTGGCCGTGCACCGCTCGATCCTCGACGAGGCCACCTTCAAGGACACGCTGACTGACCTCTACAACCGCCGGTACCTGGGACTGCGTTCTCGAGGAGGAGGCCGGGCGGCACAAGCGCTTCGGCCACCCGGTGTCGGTGGTCTCGGTGGACCTCGACGATTTCGATCGCGTGAATCGCCGGGCCGGGCAGCCGGGCGGCGACGCTGGTGCTGCGCGAGATCGGCGTCCCGCTGCGCAAGAACACGCGGAAGTTCACCGTCGTGGCCCGCGATCGCGGCGACGACTTCACGATCGTCCGTGTCGAACACCACGCGCGCGGGCGCCACGGTCTACGCCGAGCGCATTCGCCAGATCATCGCCCGCCATCACTTCGAGCACGGCACGCTTCACGGCCAGCCTCGGCGTCGCCTCGCTGCCCGGAGAGCGTCGGCGCCTCCGAGGAACTGGTCACCGGCGCCTACCAGTCGGTGGCGGAAGCCAAGCGTGGCGGTGGCAACCGCGTCGGCGTCCTTTGATCCCCGGTCTCACGCCCTGACCCAGCGCGGTTGAGCGCCCTCCGGTAGCTGCGCGCGGCGAATACATCCTGCCGCTGGCCATGTTCTTCGGCTCGTTCTCCTGGTCGTTCGTCTACGTGAGCCTGCCCTTCCACATCCAGAAGATCTCCACGCTGGACGAGGTGTCGACCTTGCGCTGGACCGGCTGGATCCTGGGCATCTCACCGCTGGCCACCGTGGTCACCGCGCCCCCTGGCTGGGACGGATCGGCGGGCGTAGAAATCCCCAAGACGGCGTTCGAGATCATCCAGTATCTCCAGGGGCGGCGTTCTTCGCCATGGCGATGGCCCGCACGCTGCCCGAGATCTTCGTCTCCCGACTGGTGGTGGGACTGATGGGCGCGGCGTCCACGTTGCGCGTTCATCAGCGCGGGCCGGTCCGACGATCCGGGGAGAGGTGCGCCGCCAGGTGGCGACCATGCAATCGGCGATGACCGTTGGAGGCGTGATCGGCCGCTGTGCGGCGCCATCGCGGCCGCCCGGCTGGGGTTCCGCTGGTCTGTTCGTGGCCGGCGGCCTGGTGCTGCTCGCGCTGCGGCGCGCTGGTACGCTGGGCGTGCCGAGCCGGTGAGGCCACAGCACCGCGCGAGGTGCAGGCGCATGCCCGCCAGTGGCGGGGAGGTGATCCTCGTGTCGCTGCTGGTGCTGGGCGGCTCCAGCGCAGATCTTCTTCCTGACCTCGATCCTGCCCCAGGTGATGGCCGCCCTCGGCGTGGTCGCCGAGCAGACCCTGAAATCGGCGGCATCATCATCTTCGCCTCGGCGCCGCCGCCGCCCTCGGCCTCGCTGGTCGCGCCGCGTCTGGCCGAGGTCCTGCCGAGGCGTCGGCTGGTCGCCGGCGCTGTTCGTCGGCTCCTCGCTGAGCGTCGCCGCGCGCTGGCGGTGGCGCCCGGCGTGTGGGTGCTACGGCGCCCTGCGTTTTCTTCAGGTGCTCTTCATCGCGCCCGTGTTTCCCATCGTCGTCGCGCGGATCGCGCAGACCGCGGGCGGGAGGCGATCGGTGTGGATCAACGCGGCGCGGATCGGCGCTTCATTCATCGGTCCCGTGATGGCGACCTCGCCGCTGGCGGCCGGCTCGCCGGTGGCGCTCTACGTGCTCCTGGCTGTGATCGGCTTTGCCTGTCTGCCCGTGTGCGGGGATGCGGGCCCACGTCCCGGCGGCGCGGCGATGAGCCGCCCGCTCGTCGATCGATCCACCTCGACGCGCTCAGCACGCGCGAGGCAAGCCGCCCGGACTGGACAGCATCTCCGTCCACGTGCGCTGACGGCGAGTTCTTCACCTTCCTGGAAGGCCGCCGCACTCGGGTAGGACCGCAGACGTGCCGCAGGCGGTGGCCGGCTTCATGCCGCCGAGCCATGGCCGGATTCTCGTCGACGGCCAGGACATCGGCGGTCTGCCGCCCGGCCAGCGGTCGGTGGGCTACGTGTTCCAGGAGGGGCGCGCTCGTGGCCGCACATGACCGCCGTGCGACGTGGCCTTCGGTCTCGAGCAGCAGCAGGATGTCGCCGGAGGAGCAACACGCAACTGTTCCAGCGGTCACC
>ERZ1370068.2938-contig-2065_pt1 | contig 24163 bp, 25 predicted proteins | sample MGYA00561227_ERZ1370068 | MGnify/ENA primary metagenome ERZ1370068 (study PRJEB38410, sample SAMEA6850437) | metagenome | study: Metagenomic assessment of the ecological functions of the soil: analysis of the soil microbiota associated with the...
TTCGTGATGTCCAGGTCGCGGCCGGGGCGTTCGGGCCGCGGTCCACTGACCTGTGTCAGAACCTCGCGTCCCTGGAAGCGGATGTAAAGCCGCACACCACAGGGCAAGCACGGGATGGGCGACACCTTCGGTCGTTTTCAGGAACGGCTTACGCGCCGCCGTGTGCGTCGGTGCTTAGCGGTCGGTCCGTATGGTGCCGCCTTCGCGGTGTAGTAGCCGTTCTCGGTTCCGGGAACGACGACGGCGCCGAGGGAAGGTTGCGGTTGTTGCCGAACTCGCGCTGTGTGATCGCGACTGCCACGATCGGCGGCGATGAGGGTGTGATCCCAGCCAGCCAGACCGCTCGCTGGGCGAGCTGCGGATTCACGCGCCGACGGTGTGCAGCACGTCGCCGAAGGCGTCCCGCACGAGACCGTCGAAGTCCGTCGCGGCAGAATCCCATCGGGGCCTGCGAACTCGCGCAGGTACATCAGGAGATACGAGCGCTCTTCGTTACGCACGACTGTCGTCGGTGGCGTGATCACGTGCCGCCCGTTCCAGCTCCCAGAGATTCCACTCTCGGCCTGTCGTTCGCCGGGAATGAAGGCGACAACGCGCGCGGGCACGGCTCCGGCTCCGCTCGCGGCTCAGGCTCTGCGGGTGGAGACGGGACGGCGACGCGATGCCGCGACCGGCTCGGGGCTCGGCGCGCGGTCGGGTTCACTGTCCGGCTGCCGGCGTCCGGCTCGCCGGCGCGACTCAGACGTCGGCTGGACGCGAACCGCGAACCGGCGCGACGAACGTCGGCTCCTCCGCCTGAGGCTCGAAGGCCTCGACTCGGAAGACTCGACCGCCGAGGTCCGGCGGGCGAACGCTCGCCTGTCTGGCCCAGACGACGATCTCGACGATCGCGACGATGATCCAGGCAGCTGCCACCACCGCGATGATCCACCAGGTACTGGAGCCGTTCGACGCCGGCGATCACGGCGACCGCAATGATGAATCCGGCCTCGATCAGGAACCGGAGCCGACGACTGGCACGAGGGGATCCTACGGCTGTTGCTCGTCGTGCGACTCGCCCGAGGGCGCCGAGCCTTCGGACTGAGCCTCTGCTGCGCCGGAGGGCTCCGGCGCAGGCTGCGTCTGCCTTGGTCTCCTCGATCTTGGTGCCGCTGCGCGGCAGCGAGAGTGGCGGTGCTGCCATCGCGCGGCGGGCCGAGTCGGGGCCGGCGGCGTGCGCGACGCTTCGGTCGTCTGGTGAACGGCGTCGACGATCGCCTGACCCACGCCTTTGATCTCGTCGTCGCCGAGCCCGGCCGCTGCGAGCAACTGCTCGGCGCCGGTCTGAGCGCGGGCCGAGATCGCGGCAGCCTGCGCGCGCGCCCATTCGAGCGTCTGCTCGACCTCGGCACGGGCCGAGTTCGTCAGCTCGGTGGCCTGATGGCGAGACTGCTCGAGCAGGCGGTTGCCCTTCGCTCGGCCTCGCGTAGCTCCTGCGTCGCATCGCGATTCGAGTTCGCGAGGAGCTCACGTGCCTGCGTTCCGGGCCGCGTTCAGCATCTCTGCGCGCTGGCGCTCGCTCTCCTGGCGGTAGCGCTCGATCTCCGCCTCGCGATCCTGCTGCTCGCGTCGGCGGCGGCGCCACCTCTTCTTCGGTCTTGGACAGCTGCGCCTCGGATGCCTTCTGCGCGTCGGCCTCGACGCGTGTCAGCGAACTCGGAAGCGCGTGCCGAATCAGATGCAGCGCATCCATCCGCACCGCGTGCCCGGTGGCTCGACGGATTGCCCGCTTCGGCTCGCGGCCTGCAGCACCCGCAGCTGCGCCTGGAGCTCGGGCGGAGTGCCGACGGAATGACTCGAAGGCCTCCCGAACCTTGTCGGGGTCGTAGCCGTCCCCGCTCTCTGGGCAGGTCTTCGAGGCGCGGGAGCGCGTGAGCGAGGGTTGCTTGTCCTGGTTCTGATGCGGCCATGTGCGGCTAGCCCTTCTGGCGAAAGTATGCAGGTTTCATCGGTCAGTCCGGTACCGAGGCCTTTAGGGCTTCGGTGTCTTGAGACTGATTCCAAGCTCGTCGAGCCGTTCCTTCGCCGTCGTCGGCGCGGGTGCCCCTGTGAGGGGATCCGACCCGCTGGCGGTCTTCGGGAAGGCAATGACCTCGCGGATGTTGGATTCCACGCCGCGAAGAGCGCGACGAAGCGCTCGATGCCCAGAGCGAACCCGCCGTGTGGCGGGGCACCCATGCGAAGGGCGTCGAGGAACCAGCCGAACTTCGCCCGGGCCTCCTCGTCCGGTCATCCCCATCGCGCGGAAGACGCGCTCCTGGATCTCCGGCGGTGGATCCAGATCGAGCCCGAGCCGAGCTCCCACCCGTTCCAGATCAGGTCGTAGTGCTGGCTGAGGGCGGCACCGGGATCGGTGTCGATCAGATCCTCGTGACCTCGACCGGGCTCCGTGAAGGGGTGATGCACTGAACGTCCACCGGCCCGCTGTCCTCGTCCCACTCGAGGAGCAGCGGGAAGTCGAGTGACCCAGAGGAACTCGTCACGCGACTCGTCGACGAGGCTCGAGCTCGCTGGCCGAGGTGAGCTGAGCGCGGCTGAGAGCACACGCTCCACCATCGGCGTGCTCGTCGGCGACGAAGAGCACTGTCGACCGCTCGGCGGGTCGGACACGCCCCGAGCTCCTCGCCGCGGAGAGGAACTTGGCGATCGGCGAGCGCACCTCGCCTGACTCGTCGAAGACCAGATACGCGAGACCCTGCCGCGCCCCACTCCTTCGCGAGCTCCTCCAGCCGCTGCAGCTCGCCGCGCGAGAACGCTTGCGGCGCCACGAGGTACTGGACGCTCTCGCGCCGCGCGAAGACCTCGAACTCGGAGTCGCGCGTGACGTCCGTTGCGTCAGCTGGATCTCCGAGCGCCGAAGCGCACGTCGGGCTTGTCGGAGCCGTAGCGCAGCATCGCGTCGTGCATACGCCATCCGCGGGAAGCGGCCGTCTCGGCGGCGTGCGGCCGAGCGCTTCGAAGCGACGCGACGACGACCGCTCCAGCACTCCGAGGACGTCCTCGCGCGTCAGGGAAGGCGAGCTCGAGATCGAGCTGCCTGAACTCGAACTGCCGGTCGGCGCGCAGATCCTCGTCCCGCCAGCAGATCGCGATCTGGTAGCGGTCGAAGCCCGCACGATCACGAACGTCTGCTTGAAGAGCTGCGGCGACTGCGGCGAGCGCGAAGAACCGGCCGGGCTGCGAGCGCACCTGGGTACGAGGAAGTCGCGGCGCCCTCGGGCGTACCGCTCGTCATGATCGGCGTCCAGACGTCGACGAATCCCTGCTCCTCCATCGAAGCGGCGGATCGCGGCGATCACGGTCGCCGAGAGGCGCAGGTTGTGCTGCATCTGCGTCGCGGCGCAGGTCGAGATAGCGGTAGCGAAGCCGCGTCGGCTCGTCGACGCCTTCGTCGTCGAGCTGGAACGGCAGCGGCGTCGAGCGCGAGACGATCTCGAGCTCGTCCACCTGGCATCTCGACCTCGCCCGTCGGCATGTTCGGGTTCACGGCCTCGGGCGCGCGGCGCGTGACTCTCGCCCCGTGCGTGCAGCGACGAACTCGTTGCGGATCGTCGTGCGCGACCTGCGCCGCCTCGGGCGCGCGCTCGGATTGATCACGAGCTGCGACGAGCCGTCGTCGATCGCGTAGGTCGATGAAGATCGAGCCCGCCGTGGTCGCGGCCGCGCGCGCGACCCATCCGGCGACGCGTTGACCGTCTGGCCACGCGTCGCTCGGGGCAGCTCGCCGCAGTAGCAGATCGCGCCAGGGGTTCATCCTGCGATCGCGTCGACAGCCTGCGTCGAGCGGCGCGCTCGAAGTCCTCGCGACGCCTGTTGGCGGACGGTCGCCTCCGCCCTCCACGAGACGTCCATCGCGCGCCGAGCCGCGCGCGCCTGAGTCGAGCTGGCCCTGGTCGAGCGCCCGGCGTAGTCCATGTCGGCGCTCAGCCCGCGCCGGCGGAGCTCCGGCGAGCAAGCGGCAGCGCGTCGAGCGCGATCGCCGTCCTGCTCGACGACGAAGAACGACGTCGATGTGCGGCCGGCGGCCACGTCCGCCTCCGCCGATCGAGAGCAGCAGCCGCTCGATGCCGGCGCCGAAGCCGATGCCCGGCGTCGGCGGCCTGCCGATCTCCTCGATGAGGCCGTCGTCGTCCGGCCGCCGCCGCAGATCGTGCTCCTTGGCAGCCGATCGCCTCGTCCCCGAACTCGAACGTCGTGCGCGTGTAGTAGTCGAGGCCGCGCACGAGCCGTCGGTGTCGAGCTCGTAGCTGCACGCCGTAGGTCATCGAGGTACCGGCGAACGCCGGGCGAAGTGCTCGCGGCACTCGTCGCAGAGCGAGCTCGCCGATCTGTCGGCGCGCCCTGCAGCAGCGTCTGCACGCGCTCGCTCTTCACGTCGAAGACCCTGAGCGGGACGTCGCCCGCTTCGGCGCGCGCCTCGTCGTCGAGCTCGTGCGTCGTGCGTCGTCGAGCCACTGCGTCGAGCTTCTCGACGTAAGCCGGACGGCAGTCGGCGTCGCCGATCGAGGTTGAGCTCGCAGCTCGTAGTCGGTCACGCCGAGCGCGACGCAGCAGCTCGACGTAGAGCTGGATCACTCGGCGTCGATCGCAGGGTCGTCCGTGCCGATCGCCTCGACCGCGAGAGCTGCCAGTGCTCGCGGTAGCGGCCTCGCTGCGGCCGGTCGTACCGCCACATCGGTCCGATCGTGCAGAGCTTCTGCAGGCTGCGCCTCGCGGTGAAGCCCGTGCTCGACGTAGGCGCGGCAGATCGGTGCGGTCGCTTCCGGGCGGAGCGTCAGCGAGCGGCCGCCGCGGTCGCTGAACGTGTACATCTCCTTCTGCACGACGTCGGAGCCGCCGCCGGATGTCCCGACGATCAACTCGGTGTCCTCGAACGGCGGGCGTGTCGATCGGCTGCAGCCGTACAGCGCGCAGACGCTCCTGCATCTCCCCGTCACCCATCGCCAGAGCGGCTGCTCGGACGGAAGGATGTCGTGCGTGCCGCGCGGCGCCTCGAAGCGCGTCACGCGCGCAGCTCCGCGAGGAACGGATTCCGTGCGAGCTCCGTGCCGAGCGTCGTCTCGGGGCCGTGCCCCGGAGTAGACGACGGTCTCCGGCAGGAAACCGGTCCGCGAGCATGCGGATCGACTCGACGAGCGTATCCCGAGTCGGCTCCCGGAAGGTCCGTCCGGCTGACCGAGCCGGCGAACACGAGATCGCCTGAGAAGAGCGCCCCGTCGGCGATGAGTAGGCCAAGATGCGCGGAGAATGGCCGGGAACGCGCAGAGTCTGGAACAAGATGCCCGCCAGCTCGAGCGTCTCGTCGCCCCCGGCAGAAGCACGTCGGGCGCGTAGGGCGGAGCATCGATGCCGGGAGGCGTGAAGCTGTTGAGGTCCTCCAACGACCCGCTCCCTTCGGCCATGTGACCGGAGCGCCGGTCGCGTCCGGCAGAGATCGGCCACCCCGCCGAGGTGGTCCCAGTGGCCGTGCGTCGCGAGGATCGCCAGTGCAGCGAGCGCCTAGAGCCCGAGCTCCTCGAGCAGGCGTGGCGCCTCCGCCCCGGGATCGACAGACGACGGCTTCCGCCGCGGAGTCATCGGCCCGACCAGCAGCAATTCGCAGCCGATCGGGCCGAGCGACTCAAACCTGTTGACTGCAAGGCTCACGAGGCGTTTGAGTCTAACGGCGGCTCTCTCCGGCCTCTAAGATCACCGCAGTGCAAAGCTGGAACCTGCGCGAGATCGAGACGCCGGGCGGGACTCGCTCGCCGGTCGTCCTTCGTTCCGACGAGTCGGCGCGTGCCGTCCTCATCGTGCTCGATCCCGGACAGGCGCTCGGCGACCACCAGATGAAGGAACGCGGCTCGTGTCCGTGGTCGACGGCTCCGTCCGCGTCGAGTCAGGAGGCGAGGCCGTCGAGGGCGGAGAGGGCTCGTTCTTCTCCTTCGACGCGGACGAGCGGCGATCCATCTCCACCGACGACGGCGCCGGATCCTGCTCGTGTTCGCCCCGTGGCCGGGCGAAGGCCATACTACCGCGGCGACACGAAAGTGGACGGTTAACGGGCTTCTTCGCGTGTTGTCGCGCCGGTTCAGGCGCTTCTGAACAAGCGGTAGGCGAACGAGTCGGTGAAGTAGCTGAACGGGATGAAGAACGCGATCAGGAAGACCGCGGGGAAGATCTGCTGCGCCAACGGCTGGCCCCGGTTGAGCAGGTGATCATTGCCACCACCAGCACCGGGCCGAAGAGGAGAGCGCGCCGTGCGGAACGCCGCCACGACGGGGCTCGATGTTCCTGCGCGCACCGGTGCCTCTCCCGGCTGGCCGTTTTCCGCTGCTGCTCTTGCGAGGCTTCTCGACTCGCGCTGCCCGTTCTTCTCGGCACGCAACTCGGTCGGTCTCGACTGGAACCTCGTTGCCCTCGTCGTCGAGATAGACGTACTCGTACTCGTGGCGACGAGCCTTCTGGTTACGACGCTTCTGCTTTTGGTCGGCATTGCTTCTCCCAGTCTAACTCCGCGCGCTGGCCGTGGAGAACCACGTCGGCTACGAGATTCGCTCCGAGGTGGTAGGCGAGGTACCGCCAGTCCGAGCGCGTCGAGCAGGACGACGTCGGCGGCGTAGCGGGAGCGAGCCGCCCGCGGCTGTCCGCTCTACGCGAGCACGTGCGCGGCATTGACGGTGCAAGCGGCGAGGGCTTCCGCGGGCGAGAGCCTGAGCTGCGTCGCCGCGAGAGAGCACGACGAGCGGCAGGCTTCGCAGAAGGCGCTGCCCGGGTTGAAGTCGGTCGCCAGGGCCACGATCGCGCCCGCGTCGACGAGTGCCCGCGCCGGCGGCATCGGGCGCGCGAGGAAGAGTGCGCTCGCCGGCAGGAGCACAGCGGCGACGTTGCTGTTGCCGAGCGCCGTCACGCCCTCGTGACCTGTTGCCTCGAGGATGGTCGACCGATCGCGCGCCGAGCTCGATCGCCAGCGGAACTGCACCCTGCTCCGTGAATTGGTCGCCGTGCAGGCGCAGCGCCAGACTCGCCTCGGCGCAAGCGGTGAGATAGCGCCGCGCCTGGTCGGTGTCGAAGCGCCACGCTCGAGGAAGACGTCCGCGGCCTCCGCGATTTCCGCCGCGCGCGGGAGCACCTCCGCCAGGCGAAGTCGAGGTACGCGTCTGCGTCGCCGAACTCCGGCGGCACGGCATGCGCACCGAGCCACGTCGGGACACCGCCGGCGGCTTTGACCGCACGCAGCGAGGCGAGCTCCGTCTCGCGGTCCGAGCCGTAGCCCGACTTCGACTCGAGGTCGTCGTGCCGGCGCGCAGCATCCAGCCGCGGTGCTTGCAGGACCGCTTCAGCCAGCGCCTCTTCCCCGCCGCCCGCGTCGCTCGAACGGTGGACATGATCCCGCCGCCGGCGGCGTGGAGCTCCTCGTACGACGCGCCGCCCGCGCGCAACGCGAATTCCTCGACGCGGTCGCCCGCGAAGCACGCGTGCGTGTGACAGTCGACGAGCTCCAGGGATCGCGCAGAGCCCGCGTCCGTCGAGCTCGTCGACCTCGCCGTCGAGACGCGGCAAGTCACGCATGCGGCCGACGGCCTCGATCGACGCGCCCGCACAGAGGACGTAGCGCATCCTCGAGCACCTCAACCTCGCCGAGCGCGCGTCCGCGCAACGGCGCCGCGATGCCGGCGGGAGTCGCGAGCTGTGCGAGATCGCGGACGAGCAGGCGGCGCTCGCCGCCCGCTGAGCTCATCCGCGTTCGAGTGGCGGCATCGGCAGCCTCGAGCCCGTGCGACTCTGCAGCAGCGAGCGCCTCGGATAGCCCGCGTCCGCGATGACGCATGACGCCGGTGCCCGGATCGGCGGTCAGCACGCGCTCCAGCCGTTCGGCTGCGTCCTCGGTGCCGTCGGCGACGACGACCATGCCCGCGTGGATCGAGTTGCCGATCCCGACGCCGCCGCCATGGTGGACGCTCACCCACGTTGCGCCCGCGGCGACGTTGAGCAGGGCGTTCAGGATCGGCCAGTCGGCGATCGCATCGGAGCCGTCGCGCATGGCCTCCGTCTCGCGATACGGCGACGCGACCGAGCCGGAGTCCAGGTGATCGCGGCCGATCACCACCGGCGCTTTGACCTCCCGGAGCGGACGAGCTCGTTGATCGCGAGCCCTGCGCGGGCGCGATCGCCGAGCCCGAGCCAGCAGATCCGCGCAGGCAGGCCCTGGAATGCCACGCGCTCCGGCGCGAGCTCGAGCCAGCGCTGCAGAAGCGGGTCGTCCGGGAAGAGGTCGCGGAGCACCGCGTCGATCGCCGCGATGTCCGCCGCCTCACCCGAGAGCGCCGCCCACCGAAACGGGCCGACTCCACGACAGAAGAGCGGTCGGATATAGGCCGGGACGAAGCCCGGATATGAGAAGGCCTCCTCTACACCGGCTTCACGGGCCTCACCTCTGAGGTTGTTGCCATAATCGAAAACATAGCTCCCGCTCGGACGTACTCGAGTAGCCCTCGACATGGCGCGCGATCGACGAGCGCGCGCGCACGAGGTACTCGTCCGGGTCGGACGAGCGCAGCGCCGCAGCTTCCTCGACCGAGAGCCCGGCAGGGATGTAACCGGTGAGCGGGTCGTGCGCCGCCGTTTGGTCCGTCACGAGATCGAAGTGCTCCGCCGCGACGCGCAAGCTCGGGAACGACCTCCGGCGGCATTGCCGAGCAGGCCGACCGAAAGTGCGCGACCTTCCGACGCCGCTGCACGAACGCGCGCAAGGGCATCGTCGATCGAGTCCGTCGCCTCGTCGAGGTACCGGGTCTCGATCCGCCGCTCGATGCGCGACGGATCCACCTCGACGCACAGGATTGCGGCGCCGGCCATCGTTCCCGGCCAGCGGTTGCGCGCCGCCCATCCCGCCGAGCCCGGCCGTCAGGATCGTGCGACCCGAGAGGTCAGGCGAGCCGAAGTGTGTCTCACCGGCCGCCGAGAACGTCTGGTACGTCCCCTGCAGGATTCCCTGCGTGCCGATGTAGATCCAGCTGCCCGGCGGTCATCTGGCCGTACATCGTGAGACCGAGCGCCTCGAGACGGCGGAACTCGTCCCACGTCGCCCAGTGCGGCACGAGCATTGCGTTCGCGATCAGCACGCGAGGCGCCCCGCGATGTGTGCGGAAGACGCCGACGGGCTTGCCGCTCTGAACCAGCAAAGTCTCGTCCTCGCCGAGCTCGAGCAGCGAGCGGACGAGTGCGCGCAACGCCTCCGGGTTCCGGGCAGCCTTCCCGGAGCCGCCGTAGACCACGAGCTCCTCCGGCCGCTCGGCTACCTCGGGATCGAGGTTGTTGAGGAGCATCCGCAGCGGCGCCTCGGTCGCCCACGCGCGCGCGTGTAACTCCGTACCCGCGGAGCGCGGATCCCGGCCAGGTCGCCGCAGAGTTCCTCCACCAGGGCGTCCAGCAGGCGCGTCGTGCTCATTCGAGCTCCCCGACCTCGGACTCGACCGCCGCAACCAGGGAGCCGTCCCTGATCCCGCCCGCCACCAGCTCGATGTCGCGCGACAGTGACCGGTCGTCGCCGAGCCGCGGCGAAAGTGAGCGGACGAATGCGTGTGCTGCCGCACTCCTGTCCCGGCTCGAGCGGAGCGAGGAACTCCACGGCCTGGGCGCCGGCCAGCAGCTCGATCGCGAGGGCGCGCTCGGAGTTCGCGAGCGACCTGCCACGCCTTCAGTCCCGCGGCATTCCCCATCGAGACGTGATCTTCCTGGCCCGCGCTCGTCGGGATCGAGTCCACGCTCGCCGGATGGCACAGCGACTTGTTCTCGCTCACCAGAGCGGCTGCGACGTACTGCGGGATCATGAAGCCCGAGTTCAGTCCGCCGTCCACGGTGAGGAACGCCGGCAGGCCGTCGGACAGGTTCGGATTGACGAGACGCTCCACCCTGCGCTCCGAGATGTTCGCGAGCTCCGAGCAGCCGCCATCGCCAACGCGTCGAGCGCGAACGCGAGCGGCTGTCCGTGGAAGTTGCCGTTCGAGACGAGCAGCTCGTCCTCGACGAGCACGAGCGGATTGTCGGTCGCCGAATTCAGCTCCGACCGCAACCGTGCCTTCGACGTAAGTCGAGCAGATCGCGCGACGCCCCGTGCACCTGCGGTGCGCAGCGCAGCGAGTAGGCGTCCTGCACCTTGTCGCACCACCTGTGCGCCTCGTTGATCGCCGAGCCCTTCGAGCAGGCGGAAGACGTTCGCGGCAGAGTCGCGACTGCCCGCGCAGCGGGCGCAGCGCGGTGGATCTGCGGGATGAAGCTCGTGCGCGATCCCTGCAGCGCCTCGAGCGACAGCGCGCAGGCGATGTCGGCCGTCTTCGCGAGCCGGCGCGCGCGAACGACGCCCGAGCGCGCCGAACGCCGCCATGAACTGCGTGCCGTTGACGAGCGAGAGGCCTTCCTTCGCCTGCGAGCCGCGATCGGCTCGAGACCCGGCGGCCGCGAGCGCGTCCGCACCCGGGCAGCAGCTCGCCGTCGTGCCAGGCCTCGCCCTCGCCGACGAGCGGCAGGGCGAGATGCGCGAGCGGCGCGAGATCGCCGCTCGCACCGACCGAGCCGCGGCTCGGCACGTACGGCAGCACGCCGCGGTCGAGGCACTCGAGCAAGCAGCTCGACCGTCTCGATCCGCGCGCCGGAGTTTCCCTTCGCCAGCGCGTTCGCGCGCAGCAGCATCGCGGCGCGAACGATCTCGTCCGGATACGGCTCGCCGACGCCGCACGCATGACTGCGCAGCAGGCGCAGCTGCAGCTCCTCCGTCTGCTCCTCGGGAATCGACTTCGAGACGAACCGGCCGAAGCCGGTGTTGATCCCGTAGGTGTGCTCGCGCGTCCCGTGGGCGGCCCGCTCCACGAGCTCGCGGGCGGCGCGCATCTTCGTGCGCGCCTCGTCGGACGAGCGCGGACCGGCGCGCCGAAGGCGACCGCCCAGACGTCGTCGATCCGGAGATCCTCTCCGGTCAGGCGGATCGCGGTCGCCTGAGCCATCGCGCGGCCAGTCTAGCTCCGGGCCGGGCAGCTCACGCGCCCCGCTCGAGCAGGCGCAGCTCCAGCAACGCTGCGAAGCGGTTGAAGCCGTCGATTCGGAGCACTGCGCCCGCCGCCGACGCGGCAGCCGCGGCCGGGCATCAGCCCGACCAGCTCTGCGCCGGCGACCTCGACGCCCGCGCACGCGGCCTCGCTCTCGACCCGATCGACGATCTCGTGCAGCGCGGCGGCCTCGTAGTCCTCGACGTTCATGCTCGACCTGCGCACGGCCGGCGCTCGGCAAGAGCAGCCCGAGCGCGCGCACACCGGGGAAGCCACCGCCCTTCTCGCGCACGACTGCGGCGATCGCGCGCGCGATCTCGACGTCGTCGGTGGCGAGGTTCACGTTGAACGCGATCAGCGGCCGGCGCGCGCCGACGATGACACCGCCCGCACGCTCGTCGAGCTCGCGCGGGCCGTAGTCCGGCTCGAAGCTCGCCCGCGTCGACGCGGCGCTGGAGCTCCTCCGGACCCCCGCGCCGGTAGAACGCCGGTCCTCGCGCCGGCGCGGACTCGCCGTAGAGGAACACGGGCAGGCCGAGCTCGGCGCCGATCCGGTCCGCGAGCCGCAGCGCGCAATGCCGCGCGCGCTCGCGATCTCTCGGATCGAGCGCGACGATCGGCACGACGTCTGCGGCGCCGATTCGCGGGATGAGCGCCTTCGTGCGCTGCGGAGGTCGATCCGTTCGCGGCGCACAGGCGACTCCCGCCAGCAGCGCCGTCGACGAGCTGACGTGTCGTCGCCGACCAGCGTGAAGACCGACCGGTTGTGATCCGCGTCGGAGTGAACGTCGAGCACGTCGGCGTGCGTCGGAGAGCGCGGACCGACAGCGCCTCGATCGTCCCGGCGTCACGTCCTTCCGAGAAGTTCGGCACCGACTCGAGCGGCAACTCCACCGCGCGTACTCTACGAAGGTGTGAAGGCGTACTACGACCGGCGCGCGCCCGAGTACGACGACTGGTGGCTCGGCCAGGGCCTGTACGCCGACCGCGAGCGGCCCGGCTGGGAAGACGAGCTGTCGCCTGCTCGAAGGCGTCGATCCGAGATCTTCCGCCCGTGCGGACGCTCGACGTCGCCTGCGGCACGGGCTTCCTGACCAGGCACCTTCGCGGAGACGTCGTCGGGCTCGACGCGAGCGAGCGGATGCTCGAGCGTCGCACGCGGACAGGGCGCCGCATGCGACGCTTCGAGCACGGAGATGCACTCGTCCTCGCCGTTCGAGGACGACGCGTTCGACCGCGTCTTCACGAGCTACTTCTACTGCCACCTCGAAGACGACGAGCGCGAGCGCTTCCTGGCCGAGGCACGGCGCGTCGCGTCCGAGCTCGGTCGTGGTCGCGTCGATCCGGGGAGACGGCGACGCGCTGGAGCGTTGGGAGGAACGTCGGCTCGAGGACGGCTCGCAATGGAGCGTCTACAAGCGTGTGTTCGAAGGGCCTGATCTCGCCGCCGAGCTCGGCGGCGAGGTCGTGTTCGAGGGCCGCTGGTTCGTCGTCGTGCGGCGCTTGACGCGTCGACGCTCGTCGTACCGCTCGCTCGCTTCGCTGCAGCGCGACCTCCGTGTCTGCCGCGCCTGCGTCGAGGCCGGGCTATCACCTCGAGTCGCTTGCCCGTCGTGAACGAGCATCTCGGCCAGCGCGCATACATGTACGGCCAGGCGCCCGGGCGTCGTCGAAGGAGAGGAGAGGAGGCCCTGGCGCGGGCGCGCGGGCAAGACGCTCCGGCGCTGGCTCGAGCTGGAGGAGGACGAGTTCTACGACGACGTTCTACTGCGCGTCCGTGACGCGCTGCTATCCGGGACGCGCGCCGTCGGGTCGCGGCGACCGCACGCCGACGCCGCGCGAGCAAGAGCTCTGCTCGTTCTGGACGGACTGGGAGCTCGAGCTGTTGCGACCCGCGGCTGATCGTGCCGGTCGGCGGCCTCGCCATCCGCCGCCTGCTCGGCATCTCAGCGTCTCGGCCGAGTGCGTCGGCCGCCGCTACGAGCTCGACAGGCGCCGTCGGTCGTTCCTCTGCCCCACCCTTCCGGCGCCAGCAGCTGGCTCAACTCTCCGGCCAATCGCGAGCTCACGACGCGAGGCCGCGCGCGCCTGGTCCGCGAGCGAGCTCGCGCGCCTGTAGGGACAACGCCCGCCGCTAGATTTCAAGGGTGAAGGAGCACAGCGGAACGCCGTATCGGGTGACATTCGCCCGCCTGCTCGGCTTCCTGCGCCCCTACAAGTCTCGCTCGATCGTCTCGACGCTCCTCGCAGTCGCGCTCGCAGGGTGCGCAGATCGCGCTCGTGTGGGTCACGCGCACGTGATCGACGACGCAATCACGCCGCGCGACGCCGGACAAGCTCTGGATGCTTCGTCTGGGCGATCGTCGGCCTCGGCGCGTTGCGCGGCGGTCCTCATGGCCGGACGCAGGCTGATCTCCGGAAAGCAGGCGCTCGCGGTCGAGATGGACATGCGCCAGGGGCTCTACGCGCACCTCGTGCGGCTCTCGTTCGGCTTCTACGACCGCCACCAGACCGGACAGCTGATGTCGCGGGCGACCGTCGACCTGCAGGGCGTGCGCTTCTTCCTCGGCTACGGGCTGATCTTCTTCTTCCAGAACGTCCTCACCGTTGTCTCGGTGACCGTGCGTGCTCTTCTTCTTCGAGTGGAAGCTGGCGCTGATCGCGCTCGCGATCACGCCGGTCGCTCGTCGTGCTCGCCTACCGCTACAGCCACGTCGCGCATCCGACGCTGCGCGACGTGCAGCAGAGCTCGCCGACGTCGCGACGGTCGCCGAGGAGAACATCGTCGGCGTCCACGTCGTGAAGTCGTTCGCGCAGGAGCCGCAGGAGCAGGAGAAGTTCACGCGACCGCTCCGGAGGCGGTCTTCCAGCAGACGCTGCGCGCCAACCGGCAGCGCGCGCTCTACGTCCCGTTCATCTCCTGGGTGCCGATGCTCGCGCAGGCCGGCCGTCCTGCTCGTCGGGGCGCGCATGGTCGACGAGCGGCGAGCTGACGCGTCGGCAGCTTCATCGCGTTCAACCTCTACCTCGGCGATGCTGATCATGCCGCTGCGCTCGCTCGGCATGTGGATCGGCCAGGCGCAGCGGGCGACCGCGTCGGGAGAGCGGATCTTCCAGGTGATGGACGAGCCCGAGGAGATCGCGGACCGGCCCGATGCCGTCGAGCTCGCCTGGCGGGCGGCGGCGCATCTGCGCTTCGAGGCGTCGGCGTTCGAGTACTGCGACGGGCGCCCGGTGCTGCAGGACATCGACCTCGAGCTCGCGCCGGGCAAGACGATCGCGCTGATCGGCCACACGGGTTCAGGCAAGACGACGCTCACCTCGCTCGTGCCGCGCTTCTACGACGTGACCTGCGGGTCGCGTCACGCTGGACGGCGTCGACGTCCGCGACGTGACGCTCAACTCGCTCCGCCACGCGATCGGCGTCATCTCGCAGGATCCGTTCCTGTTCTCGGCGACGCGTGCGCGAGAACATCATGTTCGGCGCTCCCGATCTCGACGACGGCGAGGTGGAGCAGCATCGCGCGGCTCGCGCAGGCGCACGAGTTCGTCGAAGCGGCTGCCGGACGGCTACGACACGGTCATCGGCGAGCGCGGCATCACGCTCTCGGGCGGCCAGCGGCAGCGGCTCGCGATCGCCCGCGCGCTCGCGGTCGATCCGCGCGTGCTGATCCTCGACGACGCGACCGCATCGCGTCGACGCCTCGACCGAGGCGCGCATCCGCGTCGGACTGCGCGAGGCGATGCGCAACCGGACGACCCTGATCATCGCCCATCGTCTCTCGACGATCGCGCTGGCGGACGAGATCGTCGTGCTCGACGACGGACGCATCGCGGCCCGTGGGACGCACGATGAGCTGCTCGCGACGAGCCAGGTGTACCGCGACATCTACGAGCACGGCCTGCTCGAGCGGCAGTTCGCGGACGCAGTGGAGGCGCGCGCAGAAACCGACGCCCTGGAGGCCGCATCGTGATGCGCTCTTTCGGCTCGCAATCGGCACAGACGTGCGCGACTTTCTCTCGATACGCGTCGACCGCGGGTGGCGGGTGGCATCTTCCCCTCCCGGGTGGGGCGCGCGCGCGTGCACTCGAAAGAGGTCGCCGCCCGTGAGGGTGTGGCAGCCGGGACTCACCTGAGCTCGATCAAGAAGGTCGAGGTCGACGACTGGTCCTGGCGGCGCACGCGTCGGCGCGATCGCGGAGCTCGCCCGGCTGGCCAAGCCCTACAAGGCGCGGACCGCGCTCTCCGTCGTCTCGCTGCTCGCAGCGACGGCCACGGCGCTGGCGCCGCCCTTCCTCGCCAAGTACGCGGTCGACGACGCGATCAGCAACAACGACCTCGGTCAAGCTCTGGTGGATCGTCAGGGCGTTCGTGTTGGCCGGCCTGCTCAACTGGGCGATGAGCTACGTGCAGACCTACCTCACGGGCTGGGTCGGCGAGCGCATCCTGGCCGACCTGCGCATCGCGGCTCTTCCGCCATCTCCAGCGGCTCTCCCCTCGGTTTCTACGAGCGCACCCGCGCGCGGCGTGATCATCAGCCGGCTGACGAACGACGTCGAGGCGATCGACCAGCTGGTGACCGACGGCGTCACGAGCCTCGTGCAGAACAGCCTCACGCTGATCGGCACGGCGATCCTCCTCTTCGTCCTCGACTGGCGGCTCGCGCTCGCGACGCTGGCGGTCATCCCGCTCATGAGCATCGCGACCGTGATCTTCCGCGTTCGCTCCACGCGCGCGTATCGCGCCGTCCGCGAGCGCCTCGGTCTCGTGACGGCGACGCTCGCAGAGGACATCGCCGGCATGCGCGTCGTGCAGGCGTTCACGCGCGAGCAGCGCGAACACGCGGAACTTCAAGGCCGTCACCGAGCGCTACCGCGACTCGAACATGGAGACCGTCGTCCTGAACGCCCTCTACTTCCCCTTCGTCGACCTCCTCCTCGTCGATCGCGACTCGCGGTCGTGCTCGGCTACGGCGGCCATCTCTACTTCAACGGCGACGTCACGCTCGGCACGCTCTTCGCCTTCATGCTCTACGTCCAGAACTTCTTCGACCCCGTGCAGCAGCTGTCGCAGCTGTACAACACGTTCCTCTCCGGCGACGGCGGCGCTCGACAAGATCATGGACGTCATGGACGAGGAGCCGGAGGTTCTCGACCGGCCGGACGCGCAGCCGCTGCCGCCGGTGGACGGCCACGTCGCCTTCGACGGACGTCCGCTTCGGGTACGGCAACGGGCCCGAGGTGCTGCACGAGCTCGACTCTCGAGCGTCCCTGCCGGAACGACCGTCGCGCTCGTCGGGCACACGGGCGCAGGCAAGTCGACGATCGCCAAGCTCGCTCGCCCGGTTCTACGACCCGCGCGACGGCCGGATCACGATCGACGGCCACGACCTGCGCGACGTGACGCAGTCGTCGCTGCGCGCGCCAGCTCGGCATCGTCCCGCAGGAGGGATTCCTCTTCGCCGGCACCGTGACCGAGAACATCGCCTTCGGCCGGCCGGACGCCACGCCCGAGGAGGTCGTGCAGGCCGCGCCGAGCCGTCGGCGCGCGACGACTTCATCCTGCGCCTCGAGGACGGCTACGAGACGCAGCTGCAGGAACGCGGGTCGCGGCTCTCTCGCTCGGCCAGCGGCAGCTCGTCGCGTTCGCGCGCGCGCTGCTCGCCGATCCCCGGATCCTGATCCTCGACGAGGCCACGTCCTCGGTCGACATCGGCACCGAGCGCAAGATCGAGCGCGCGCTGCGGCTCACTGCTCTGCCGGGCCGGACGGCCTTCATCATCGCCCACCGGCTGTCGACGATTCGGGACGCCGACCTGATCGTCGTCGCTCGGAGCACGGCCGGATCGTCGAGCAGGGACGCACGACGAATTGCTGCGCAAAACGCGGCCTCTACACGTCTCTATGGAGACTGGGCCGCAGACAGTGGCCTAGGCATACCCGTATGGCCCTCGACAAGGAGACCGAAGAGCGGATCGAGCAGCCTCGTCTCGAAGGAGGCCGAGCGCGAGACCCGGCTCACGCCCCGCCGAGGCGGTCGCGCAGATGAAGATCAACGTCCCGGTGCGCGGCAACCGCAAGCTGCGCACGCTGCTCGAGCGGCGTCAACGACGACACGCAGCTCAAGGGCTGGTGGCACGTCGTCGAACGTGAACGCGGTCGTCGCGCATGCAGATCAACGACCACTCCTGGGTGCACATCCAGATCGTCGCCAACATCGCGCTCAAGCTCCTGCGCCAGCTGACGAAGCACCACATCGAGCCTTCGGTCGTCCGCGACTACGGCTACGACAACGACGACGCGGAGGTGGTCGTCCTCCTCGGCGCGCTGACCCACTGCGTCGGGATGTCGGTCCACCGTCAAGGGCACGAGGACTTCAGCCTCTTCCTCGCCGAGCCGAAGCTGCGCGAGCTGCTGCAGGGCATCTACGAGGAGCCGGATCTGACCGTGATCGTCTCCGAGGTGCTCGCATGCGATCACGAGCCACCGCGACTACGGGCAAGCCGCTGACCCTCGAAGCCGGGATCGTGCGCGTCGCCGACGCGCTCGACATGGAGCAGAGGCCGCTCGCGCATCCCGTTCGCGCGCGGCTCGATCTCGATCCACTCCCTCAGCGCGGCCGCGATCGAGGACGTTGCGATCAAGGACGGCGAGCAGCGTCCGGTCCTGATCGAGATCACGCATGAACAACTCGTCCGGGATCTACCAGGTCGACAGCCTGCTGAAGGCGAAGCTCCAGGGCTCGGGCCTCGAGCCGTACGTCGAGGTCGTCGCGCACATCGACACCGAGGCCGAGAAGCGCCTGGTGCCGATCTACCGCCTCGAGACCTCGAGGCGGGAGGTTCACGCAGGTTCAACGGCAGGTTCTCGCCGTTTGGGTGCCGGTTTTTACAGATTCAAAATACCCGCCACATGCAGGGTCGAGCGAAGGCAAGCCCGAGCCGACTCGACTGGTGAAAGGAGGATACGCGGATTAAAGTTTGCAGCCTGATCGCGGGGAGGCTCCCGCTTCCCAGAAGGTCGTCCGCCTCTCTGCCCTCAGATCCGGCGTGCGCATGCGCTCACAAGACCCCATGCGGGATTCGGACACCCGTGCAAAACGCAGACTCCTACCTTCCGGGTATGCACCGGGGTCTGCACCGCGTCAGCGCCTCTGACGCGAAACAGACCGTTCCGGAGTTCCTGCCGGAAGTTCCTGTTAATAGCAAGGTTTACTCGAGCGATCTATTTGGAGGTGAGCGCGGAAGGACCGTATTGATGTTGCCGCCCCCAACGCGAGCCCAGCGTGAATCTGGATCGCCGTAAGCGAAAGGTTCCCGCATCTCCCCCGAAGGGCTTCGCAGCAGTTGAGAGGGCGGCTGCCGTCCCTCGGTCGCCCTCTCTCGTCGCGTTCTGCCAGCCTGATTCCAGCTTAAGCGCGAGTCTTGGCGTTCTCCTCTCGGCCGATCTGTCATGCGTCCTCTCGGTCAGAAGACGGTAGGCTCCCCGCCCGCACGTCTGAGACGTCGCCCGCCTGGGGAGGGCATCGTCCATGTCGCCCCAGGTCAGCCGCTCGAGTTCACCGGATCCGCATCCCGGTCGCATCAGATGAGCACCGGCGAGCGAGAACAGAGGCAGAAGATCAACGGCGGTAGGGCTTGTCACGCGCCTGAGCGGCTGAATAATCAGTGGCGGTGCGAGGCGCGCGAGAGACGGTGTGGCCTTCCGACGGTTGCCGTGCAGTCATACGCCGCTCGCGCCAACGGCCGACCATGCAGATCGTCCGAGGCCAGGACAGGCACATCCACGCTGCGGCACTACCGCGGTTCGTTTACGGCGAAGACAGACGCTTTTGCCATATCGGATTGCGCGGCTGCTCCTGTTGGCATACACCGCTCCTGGTTATCGCCCTGGTTATCGCCTACGTCGTCGCGCAACGCTGAAGCTCGCCGAACAAGCCGCGATCGAGCTCGCACGCAAAGAGCCGCAGCGCGAACCCGCCGACCTGATCGGCCGCGCCGCCTGGGCGCCGGGACAACGCATCACCGAGCTATCACCGGTCTGCACCACGCGCACGAAGTGGCACCCCTGACATACGACCGCGTAACCATGCGGTTCGCGCCATGCGGCGCGTGAAGCCCTGCAGGATTCAGACCCGTGTGCGGGGAGAGCCCTGTGCCTTCCCATGCTCCGAAAACTCGGCGAAGAGCTAAAGGCGCGTAAGCCGGGTAGGTCGCGCCGTGGAAGCGGCAGTGACTCCATCGCGAAGGCATGAGATATAAAACTCTGGCGCTGTCGGCGCTCGCTGATGCAGCGTCGCTGTCGGAAAAAACAAGCCTTCTGCGGTCGGTTTCGTCGCGGCTTACGATCGCGTGCGCTTCGAGTCTGCGCCATGCCCTGGACGGGCCGCGTGAGTCGGATGGTCGTCGGCGCAAGCTGGCATGACGGCCGTGCGTGCGTTGGGCATCTCCTGCCTCCAGGCGGTGGTGGGACGACTCAACGCGCTTCAGACGCAGACGACATGGACGCCAACCCCAGGAAGAAACTGTTTGCCAGCGTGACCCGTTTCGGAAGTGGCAAGCCATGCTCGGCCTCGTCTGCTCGCGTATGTGGTCGACTCACCCAGTATGGGCTCATCCGTCGGCTCGAACTCCAAACCCACTTGGTGGACGAAGTAGAGAACGATCTATGCCGGCCGAGCGAGTTTCCAGCGCTGGAGCGCGTTGCAGACCGTATGGCAATGCAAGGGTGCTCCGCCTGGATCCGGTCTATGTGCGCGTGGATCTGCCGTCGATGTGGTCTACGAGGATCCCGCCGACGGACGCGACGTGTTGAAGGCTGTCCGTTATGCGCGCTGGCCTACGGGTGGTACGCGGGTTTCAGGTGCTCCTCCGTACACAACGGTCGCGATCAAGAGCGAAGGCAAAGATCGATCGGTCGCGTCTACTGCGAAACGCGGCTCCTGGCGGAAACCCGCGCTGGAAACCCGCTTTGAGCGGGAGAGCGGTTCGAATGGCGTGATCAACGGCCACTGTTGGAGCTCGCGCAGGAGGTGACGGCGTCGACGTTTTGGGGGTCGGTGTTCGGTTACGGGGCGGCTTCAGGAAGGTGACCGAGGATCGAGCGGGAGGTACGAACTGTGAAGCTCATTGAGCGGGGTTCGGCTGGGCGAAATCTCGACCCGGAGTTTGAGCAGCTAACCGGTTTCCTCGACGCCGGCGGCAAGGTCTGACCGAGCGGGTCTACCAGCCGGAGACGGCACGACGTCGGCGCTGGCTGGCGGGGATCGGTGACCGCGCGCGACGGATGCTGAGTGAACCTCTCGGTGTCAGCGACGAATTGCTCGCCGTGCCGCGGTCTGCTGGAGTGAGGAGCGGCTGGCTACGTCGGCGGCGCCCACGCCGTAAGGCGTCGGCGCTGGCGGAGGTAGCCGCTGCCTTCGGGGTCTCGGTGCACGTCGCCCAGTCGTGCTGCAGTTCAGCTCAGCGCAGCTCCAGCGCTCCGGCCAGGCGTGATCGGCAGAAGACACCGGCGCTGGGGGCGTATACTTCAAGGTCAACTTCGGCAGATCGGTCCGGGCTGGGAGGACCCTGGCAGGACGTCGTCGCGTAGCACAATCGGGAGGCGACCGCCTTACGCAGGCGTCGCGCCTCGGACCGGTGTGGCGTGAAAGCTGGCGGGCATGCTGATGTGGGGACAGGGCTCAACCGCGACGCGATGATTCTCGGTCTTGATTACGGCGCGCTGCCGGGGATCTTCGCAAGGGTCGGGCGCTGATCGTCGCTGACGCGTCGCGCTCGAATCCAGGGCGCTATCTGAGCACCTCACGGTCGTGGTGATCGGGTACGACAACCGCGCGAGCACGCTGGATCAACGGGAACGGTTCGCGGACAGCTTTCCGTCTCTGTTTCCGACCCGCTCCTCGGTCGGAGGTTCTCGATGAACCGACGAGAGCTGCCGGCCAGCGAAGTGTGCAGCCAGTGCCCGCTGGCTTCCCGACGGTGCTTGCTCAGGTGGATGGTGCCCGACATTAGCCGGCGCGTTGTCGGCGTCTCGCGCGCCTGAGTGGTGCCAGCAGGATCAACGACATTCGGTCAGGCATCATCGACCCAACGAAGGAGAGCGGAGCGTTTGTGGAACTGGGACGGCGTCATCCGCGTCGTCGCTTACGACGGCAATGCTGAAACCAGGCGATCGCCGTGCCGGGTAAAGTGTGAAACGCCGTGATCCTCTCACTTCCGGCTTCTATTCGCGCCCGATGTCTGCGCCTCCACGGCGCCGCGCCTGTCGCCAGCTGATGCAGTGGGCGCGCGACGACGACATCGGCTGGTGATTCAGCGAGCGATTCGGCGTTGTTCGCAGCGTCAGTCTTTGCCACCGCGATTGCTGGACCAAGACGCGCTCGCTGTGGCTACAGGGCCGGTGGCAGTACTGGACGCGTCAGGCCGTCGTCGCGGCGGGCCGGGCCCCGAGCTACGCGGCTGGGCGTGCTTTACGGGCCATCGGGGTTCGCGCCGGAGAACTCCGGCTTCGCCCAGCGTCGATTCTTTGGCGCCGGCGGGACTGCTACCCGACGGGCGACCCCGCACGAGCCGAACGCCAGAGCGGTGCCCGCGCGCCGCTAGGATCGACAACAGCCGGCGAATCAGCCACGACCAGGGCGGCGACCTACGTCGGCGCCTACACGCTCAACCGTTAAGCGACTGCACGACGCGATCGACGGTCCTCTGCGCCTTAGGGCGGCGCTGGATGACGCCGCGCAGAGCGCAATTGGCCACGCAACCGTTGTGCGCCTGACCGAGGTCTTGCGCGAAGAAATCGGCACGCATCCCGCCACGCGCTGATCGCCTCTATGGAACACCCAACGTCAGGCGCGAACTCTTACGCCGCATCGCGATCGCTCGCCCTACTGCGCCACCTGAAGCTGCGCGACAGGATCAACCGCGAGAGCAGCCTGCGCGGTCCCGTCGGGGGACGCGCAGGCGGTCGGTGAGACCTTGGACGCCACACTGCGCCCCCGCGCTACCGGGTTCGCGGTCAGCTCGATCACGCCGATGTCGGGCACCTCGATGTGGATCGCTGCGCCGTTCGCATCGTGACCGCCCCTGGTTCCGACCGCGACTTCTTCGCCGACATGTGGCTGATCCGTGGCCACCAGGACACCAGCGGACGCCGGGGCCGACGTCGTACCAGCTCAACTACAGACCGTTTTTGGGGGTAGCCCGGTGGAGTCGTGGTCGCGGGCAGCTGGCTGCGCCTATTTCCGACCAGCGCCACGAACCTTCTGATCAGGCACGATGGGCCGTTTGCGCCTGGATGAGAATCCGATCAGTTGCGTGCTTAAGGTCGGCGTGACCAGCGTCTCGCTGGCCTCCCGGCGTTGCGTACGGCAGCGTTTGGCGGCCGGGGCGTAAATCTGCTCAGGTCAACGGCCATGAAGTCGTGGTCATCACCGACGCGGCCGGCCGGCAGCTCGGCTTCGACTCAACCTTCGATCTGAAGCCTATCCGGCCGCAGCTCCCGCGCTTCTCGCCGGCCGCGCCGGCGCCGTTGCGGATTGCCACGGTCAAGCCCCTGTCGGCGCCGAACGGCCGGCGGCGGCATTGGTACGCCTTCTGGCCGGAGCCGACGCGAGGCAGGCGCAGCACCCCTCTGTACTGGCTCGCGCCGCAGATGACTGTTGTGACAACCCGCGAAGGCCTCAGCGTGACGTGTCGGATCCTCGCCTGGACGCGCAGCTGTCTCTCGATTAACAGGGGTCTTTCAACACCCTGTTGGCGGAAAATCGCGGTGGGTTTCGGGCCTGTGTACGCTTCTAAAAGGGTTCCCGACCTTGCCACGCGGCGATGGCAACGGCTGTCCCAACAACTGGCAGCTGACCCCAACAAAGGCGCCGAGCCGGCGCCACACGGACCTTCTCGCTGTCGCCGTTCGTCATCATCTGCATCAGGCGAGCCGGGCAAGCCTGCGAGGTCGCAACCGTGATGTTGTGACGCTTACCTCCCCCTGATGACGACGTTAGCGGCGCGGTCAGCGACGTCACCGCCGGTAGAGTCGGGCCATTCAGACATAGCCGCGCATCTCAGCAGCTAGGCCGGCGAAGTGCGTTACGCGGTCGGGACGCCTTCGAGGCGATACGACTGACGGACAGTAAACGGCGGTGATCTGGTTGTACGGGTCGTTTCCTTTTCATGTTCATCATGGCGACAGCATCCTGAAACCGGAAGCGTCAAGCTCAGCTCTCCGTGGTCTTCCACGCGTTCAATCATGGTCTCACCCGTCTCTCTAATGGAGGCCTGGTTGAGGGGAGCCTCTTCATAACGTGCTCTCGGACGCCCTCCGGCAGATTGCGGGGGCTGATCTGCTGCCACGTGTCAATGCGTTGAAGGTCGCTCCATTGATCTTGATCAGCGCTCCGGCAACGCGGTACTCAGGCGGGGGCGTCGCGTCGCCAGCGTAGTAACCATTGGGCTGGGCTTGCCCACTCGCGCAACTCAGCGGAGCCCGCTTGCCCTCCAAAGGGCGATGAGCTTCCTGGCGTGTCAGTCGGCGTGTGGCTGTCAAAGGAAGGCTCCACGCTGTTCGTCGATCAATGTGTCGCCGTGCCTTTTCACCTGAACATCGTGGCACCGCAACAGACGAGGCGGGCGCCTCGTGCATTGTAACCTGAAAAAAACGGCCTCTTGCTTGTCATCGGTTTGTATGACCGCCTCTACCACTCGCCGGAGAAGACGGTAGTCCTGAACGTGCAGATAGCGAGCGACCGGGTGGCTGCAACGTCGCTGAGCGCAGAATTTCCGGCAACCTGAGCACGGCAGCGCGGCAGAAGCTGTGATAGATTTCACAGATCATAGGAGTGTGCTTGAGCAATACCAGGGCCTCCTAGGAGGGCTTTATCACACCGGGAAATGAGTCGGTGCGACCCATCCCAGTGCAGCTCGAGTTCTTCTTGTCGTCATTCGGTGCTAACAGCGAGATGAGATGGGAAGACGGAGACGTCGAATGGTTCACAGGAGGCGGAGATGAGGCTCTCGCGCGCTGTCCGTCCTATGGATGGGCGAGAGCTTGCGCGCTTTCAAATGTCGGGCATAAAGAAGGCAGCTAGCAATACCGTGTGCCAG
>ERZ1370068.10854-contig-9515_pt1 | contig 24152 bp, 32 predicted proteins | sample MGYA00561227_ERZ1370068 | MGnify/ENA primary metagenome ERZ1370068 (study PRJEB38410, sample SAMEA6850437) | metagenome | study: Metagenomic assessment of the ecological functions of the soil: analysis of the soil microbiota associated with the...
TTACGCATTGCTCACCGCTCCTGGTGGACGATCTGGCGGCGCCCTCGCGCAGCTCCTCGCGGCCGGTGTCCGACCCGGACGCCCGAACCGGTGGACATCCCGGTCGGCTCGTACGCCGGGGGAAAGCGGCTTACGTCTTCGACCCCGATGGGGTCGAGATCGAGCTGATCGAGCGGAAGCGGGTCACCGATGACGGATGAGCGCCCGCCCGAGCTGTCGATCCAGCAGGCGCCCCGGAAGAAGCTGGCCGAGACGGTGGCGCAGCAGATCCTGGAGGCCGTGCGCGAGCTGCCGGCGGGAACACGACTCCCTCCCGAACGGGAGCTCACCAAGCGCATGGGCGTCGGGCGCTCGACCGTCCGCGAAGCGTTGAACGGCCTCGAGATGATGGGCGTCGTCGAGATCCGGCACGGCCAGGGCGTGTTCGTCGCCAGAGCGCCCGCCGATGGCGGGCGATCTGGAGCGGTCGCTCCGCCGAAGGCCATCACGGATGAGCTCCTGGAGGCGCGCCGGATCGTCGGAGGTCGAGCTCGCGCGCCTGGCCGCCGAGCGTCGGACCGAAGACGACCTCGCGGCGATGCACGACGCTGCTGGACACGCATCGCGCGGACCTGGAAGCGGGGCGCGGGCCGATCATGCAGGCGTCTCGGTTCCACCTCCTGGTCGCCGACGCCGCGAAGAACCAGATCCTGGCCGACGTGGTGCGGCCGTTCTTCCGACTGATGCTCGAGCGAGGTCCGAGCCTGTACGAGACGACGGAGGGCTACGCCCAGTGGGAGCTCGACCAGCACCAGGGATCTTGGATGCGATCCGCTCCGGTGATCCCGAAGCCGCGCGCCTGCGGATGCTGGAGCACGTGACCTCGATGAGCCACCACTACCGAGGAGGCCGCGTCGCCGGAGAGCGTCCGCACCTCGTAGGGGCCCAGCGGAGGTTGCGCTTCTTCCCCGAGCCGGAACGCCTGTGGTGACGGCGTCAGGTTCGCGACGATCATCGTGATCGACCCGCGGAGGTCCGACGCGTCTCGCTGTTGCCAGCGCGGCCAGTCGATCAGGTGCGAGACCGAGACCTCCGCGAGCTCGCGGCCGTGCAGTTCCGCGACGGTCGCGAGCGCTCGGGCGGAGGTGTCGCACGTGATCGAGGCGACCTCGGCGCCGGCCAGCGCCGCGAGGGATCCGATCGTCCACGCGTCGGCGAACAGCGTGCCCGCGTGCGCCCTCATGCGCACGGGGAGACCACCACCGGAACCCCCTGACCGAGGACGCGCGCTTGCCCGACGACCTGGGCCTGGATCTCGAGGGTTCCCATCAGCGATCGCTCGTCGGTGGCGTGCACCTCCGGGCTGATCGCGAACGCGATCGCGTCGACGTCCCCACCGTCCGGGCGGCTCCCGGTTCAGCTCCGAGAACCCGGAGGCGGTCCCGCCGACGAACCGGGCCGCGCCCGTCACGGCCTCGAGCTGCGCCCGGATCGCGCGGACCACGGTGCTCGGGGTCGTGTCGCCGTTCGCGAGGTGGACGAGGACGCGGGCGACGGGGACGTCGGCGAGGACGGGCTCGAGCCACCGTACGTCGTCGCGCTCCTCGTTCACGAGGAGCGCGACCTCGAGCGGGACGCCGGACGCGGCGGCGTCGATGATCGCCGCCGGCGTCCGGCGTCCCGCGGCCACCTCGACCCGGAGGTGGGCCGGGTCTGCGACCCGGCCCACTCGCCGCGCTCGATCCCCACGTCGGGCATGCGCCGGCCGGCAGGCTCCGAGGAGCCGCACGACGATGGTTTCGGCTGGGTCGCGGACGCGCGCGATCGCAGGAGGCGTTCCCTCCAACCGCAGGGTCACCCAGTTGCGTCACGCGTGTCACCCGCCCGCATCGTCCGTGGTTCGGAACGCTCCAGCGGGGTCGGGTAGGTCTTGAACGACGGGTCCGTCCAGTTGCGCTGGTCCTCCAGCTCGAAGAGCTCTCCTTCGAACGCGAGCTCCGCGGCCACCTCCTCGGGGAAGCGCACCGCCAGGTCCGTGAACGCGGGGATCATCGGGAGGAACGTGTCCCCGTGTCGGAGCTGGGGCGCGATCGCTCGCGGGAACGTCCCGCGGACCGGCCCGGCCTCGGTCGTCGCCTCGTAACGTGCCCCGACGTAGGTCCTCCACGGATGGAGCACGCAGATCCCGATCCTGCGGTAGTCGAAGTCGCGCTCGGCTCGGCCGTCGATCGCGAACGTCAGCTCGCCGTCCCGGTTCGCCTCGATCGATCCGTGCCACGAGAACGCGATCGCGTCGTCGGTCGTGGGACGCGTCGATCTCGACGCGGAAGCCGCCGTCGGTCCGGTCGATCCTGCGGTCAACCGTGGCCGGTGGAACCGTTCCCCACTCGGGGTCCCGGACGGTCACCTGGATCCGGGAGGCGACGTCGAGGCCGCCCACATCGGACGTCGACGAGGTCCGGTCCCTCCAGCGCAGCGGTGAGGTCCCCGGCGTGGAGTTCGGCGCCGGCCGCCGATCTCACGTGTCGCCGTGGCGGGCGAGCACCGGCCACACGTCGACGATCTGACCCGCCTCCGCGACCTGGAACGCGCCGAAGAGGTTCACGGTGGTCGGCGCGTACGTCGGGATCAGCGCCGCGCGATCGCCGACCCGATACGGCGCACCGCCGGGGAAGCGGAAGCCGAGGTGCTCCTCGTGGATGAACGCGAACTCGCCCCCGCCATCCGGCCCCGCGGGCGGCCCGAAGTCGCCACCGATCGCCTTGCGGCCCGCGTCGAACACGACGAGGTCGCCGTGAACGCTGATCGCCGTGGTCTCGACGGACAGGGCGAACCCGCACCCTGCGGTGAGCGGCTCGTGGAAGCGGTCCATCAGCACGTACGTCCCGGCCTGGACCTCCGTGATCCCGGGCATCGATCCGGTGGTCGGGAACGTCCCGGTGGCTCCGGCGGACACGGTCCGGACCGGCAGCCCGTCGGCGCGGAACCGGTCCGCGACCTCCAGCAGGCGCTCCATGCTGGCGCGCGCCTCGCGGCTCCGCGTCGCGAGATCCGGTTCGCTCGCGCAATGACCCTCGTACCCGAAGAGGCCTCGCGAGCTCGACGCCGGCGAGATCCGTCGCAGCCCGTCCGATCGCGAGGGCTTCCTCGGCGCTCCGGGCGCCGCCGCGCCCCATGCCGACGTCGAACTCCACGACGATCCCGAGGACCGCCCCTTCGCCTGCGCGCGCTCGGCGAGCGTCTCGAGGTTCGTGCGATCGTCGACGGCCACCGTGACGCGGGCGCGGAGCGCCGCATCGATCAGCCGCTCGATGCCGCCGGGGTCGACCACCTCGTTCGCGACCAGGATGTCGGGGATCCCCGCCGCGGCCATCGCCTCGGCCTCGGCCGCCGTCGCCGTCGTCACGCCGATCGCGCCGTGCTCGAGCTGCATCCGCGCGAGCTCCGCGCACTTGTGCGCCTTGACGTGCGGGCGGAGGCGAGCCGGCAGCTCGCCGAAGCGCTCCGCCATGAACGCGATGTTGCGGGTCGCCATCGCGAGGTCCAGCACGAGCGCCGGGGTCTCCAGCTCATCGACCGGCCGGCCGACCGCGGTGCGCCGTGCCGGTCCCTCGCTCCGCGACACCCATCGGTTCAGAGCTCCGGGCCGACGGGCGTGATCATCAGCTCGCTCACGGCGACGCCCTCAGGCTGGGCGAGCGCGAACGCGACGCCCCGCGCGACGTCATCCGCGCTGAGCGCCGCGAACCGCTCGAGCTCCGACCGGCCTTCCGCCGTCGAGCGGACGAGCGGGGTATCGACCATCCCGGGCTCGATCATCGTGACGCGCACGTTGTGCTCGAGCATCTCCTTGCGGAGGGCCCAGCCCAGGCCGACGACCGCCCACTTCGTCGCGATGTACACCGGCTCGCCGACCCACGTCTGCCGTCCGGCGATCGAGGCCATCAGGACGATGTGCCCGCGGCCGGCGGTCCCGCATCGGCGGGAGGGCCGCGCGGACCGTGTGGAGGACCCCGAGGAAGTTGGTCTCGACGACACGCCGCCACCGTTCCGGGTCGCCGGTGTCGAGGGCGCTGTAGTCGCCGATCCCGGCGTTCGCGACCACGAAGTCGATCGCGCCGAACGTCTCGGTGCACGATCGCACCATCGCCTCGACCGAGGCCCACTCGCGGACGTCGGTCACGCGTCGTCGCGACCTCCCCGCCGTCACCCCGGATCCGCCCCGCGACCGCATCGAGGAGCCCTTCGTCGAGGTCCGCCAGCAGGACGCGGGCCCCGTGCGACGCGAGCGTCGACGGCGCAGGCCTCCCGATCCCGCGGCCGGCGCCCGTCACGACGCCGGACGAGGCCTCGCAATCGCGTGAACGTGTCGTCGGGCATGCAGGCTCCGAGATGTATGGTGAGCAGACCAGATGATAACAGGGGCCTCTCAGCCATCTCCGCAGGTGGGAGGATATCCTCCGGCCACCTTCGACGAGCAGGAGCGTCATCGCGATGGACCTCGTGGAGACCGAGCGGTTCCTGAGCGGGTTCGACACCGTCGAGTGCTGCTTCCCCGACACCTGGGGGTCTTCGTCGGGCGGCGGATGCCCGCTCCGGTCTTCCTCGAGGCGGTGACGGACGGACCTGAGCATGCCGAACGCTCCGTTCGCGTGGAACCTCCGCGGCGAGATCGATCCCGTCCCCTACGCGAACCCGGATACCGGCTTCCCGAACATGCACGTCGTCGCCCGACCTCTCGACGCTCCGGCCGGCGCCGTGGGCGGAGCGGACCGCGTTCTGCTTGATGGACGCGTTCACCGCGGCCGGACGGGGAGCCGCATCCCCTCGACACGCGCGGGATCCTGCGGCGCTCGGTCGCGACGCTCGAGGGTCTCGGCTACGACGCGTGGGTCGCCTCGGAGCTCGAGTTCTACCTGCTGCACCGGACGGGCAGCCGCTGGACGACGACGTCCGGTGCTGGTCGATGACCCGCGGCGCGGAGTACGAGCCGGTGATCGGCGAGATCCGCTCGACGCTGCTCGCGTGCGGGGTCCCGGTGGTGTCCAGCCAGACCGAGGGCGGCCCGGGGCAGTGGGAGATCAACGTGGCGCCGGCATCGCCGATCGAGACGGCGGACAACGCGGCGATCCTGAAGTACGTGGTCAAGCTCGCTCGCCCGGCGTCACGGGCTGCTCGCCACGTTCATGCCGATGCCCTTCCAGGACGTCGAGGGAGCGGGCACCACCTGCATCAGAGCCTCCGAGCGACCGGTTCGGAGCGAGAACGTGTTCGCGCGGACGACGACGCCGACGGTCCGATCCGGTCGCGTCCGATGCGCGCCTACCTCGCCGGCGTGCTCGAGCACATGGCGGACCTGACCGCCGTGAACCTCCCGAGCGTGAACGCCTACAAGCGCTCTGAAGGACTACACCTTCGCGCCGAACCGCGTCTGCTGGGCGATCGACAACCGCACCGCGGCGGTGCGGATCCCACCCGGCGAGGCGGACGCGCGCGGCTGGAGATCCGGCTCGGCCTCGTCGGACGCGAACCCGTACCTGATCCTGGCCGGAACGATCGCGCGGGCGCCGACGGGCTCGGCCGGGCGTCCGTGCCGCCGCCACCGATCGAGGGCGACGCGTACAAGGACGGAACCCTGGAGCTCGTGCCCACGACGCTCGGTGCGGCCGTCGACCGGTTCGAGCAGAGCGCGTTCTGCAAGGACGTGTTCGGGGAGCTGTTCGTGGAGACGTTCTCGGTGCTCGCGCGGCGAGGAGGCGGCCTTCCGGAACCACGTCACCGGATTGGGAGCGCGCTCGGTACCTCGAGCCGTCGTGATGCGCGGGCGCCGTTCGTTCCGTTGACTCGCCGCGAGGTAGGCAGGTTATCATGCCACCTGACCACCAGGAGCGGAGGGCCAGAGGCATGCGTGAGGGACGCGGACCACGAGCTCGCCAGGTACCTCCTGGATCTGGAGGCGGTTCCTTCGGTTGAGCGGCGGCGCCGCGATGGCCGGATTCCTGGCCGCGTGCGGACTCTCGAGCGGCAGCTCGTCCTCGACCGAGCAGTCCGGGGGCGTCGGCGAGCCCGCTCCCACCGGTGGGCGGCGACCTGAACCTCTACACGTGGGAGGGCTACGACCTCACGAAGCAGTTCGCGTCGTGGCGCCAGGAGAACAACATCACGCAGCACCTGAAGTTCATCACCCAGCCCGAGGAGGTCCCGACGGTCCTCAAGGGCGCGGGCGGCGACAAAGTGGGACCTCTCCTACGGCGACAACGTCGTGCTCACCAGACTACAAGAACCTCGGCCTGATCTGCCCCGATGACCACGCACCGAGGTGCCGGGGCTGACGGGATTGATGCCGGCCTTCCAGGTGGATCCGTGGAAGAACGCCGGACGGCACGTACAACGCCGCGCCGTGGACGTGGGGGTTCTCGGGCCTCACGTACCGGACCGATCGCGTGCCGGCGCCGGCCGAGCTGGCACGACATCCTCGACCCGAAGTACAAGGGTCGCGTCTCGACCGTCGACGGCGCCCTCAACAACGTCGCGCTCGGCTCGCTCGCGGTCGGGATCGATCCCGACACGCTGACGACGCGCGCAGCTGAACGCTGAGGTGAAGGACTACCTCGTGCAGCTGCGAGGACAGATCCGGGCGCTCGCGCCGAGCATCGGCGCACCAGATCTCGCTGCTGGTCTCCGGCGACGTGGACTACATGGTCGTCGGGCTCACGCTTCATGGACGCCGAGACCGCGGCGAAGGGCGTGTCGACGAAGACGGTCGTTCCGTCCGGAGGGCGCGATCGGATGGGCCGACTCGGCCTTCGTCCCGCCGACGGCGCCGGACCCGCAGAACGCGCTCGCGTGGATCGAACCACGTGCTCGACCCGACGACGAGAACGCGAAAGCGAACAACAGCTTCCTGCAGGGCCCCGGCGTCGCGGCGTCGATCCCGATGCTCGACAAGGCGGTGACGGACCTCTACCCGTTCGACGACATCAACAACTACCTCCGAACACGTCTGACGTTCAACCGCGGATTCCCCGCGAACCCGACGGCGACCGAGCCACGTACGACCAGGTCGTACAGCTGTGGGAGGAGGTCAAGGCCTCCTAGCGGGGCCACCGACGTGGGGCGTCTCTCGACGCCTCGCCGCGTTGCTGCTGACCTCCGTTCGGGGCGCTCCTCGCCTTCGGTGTCGTCGTCCCGGCGGCGATGCTGTTCGCCGTTCTCGTTCTTCCACCTGTCGTTGCTGGAGCTCGTGCCGGGGTTCACGCTCGACAACTACCGGAAGGTCGTCTCGACCTCGCTGTACCGGACCTACGCGGTCAACACGTTCCTGATCGCGGCGCCGACGGCGCTGCTCTCGGTGATCGGCGGGTTACGTCCTCGCGTACTTCCTCGCGTTCCGCGCCCGGCGGTCACGCCGGATTCCTCCTGATCGCGATCGTGATCGCGTTCATGGGGAGCTACCTGGCGGTCGTCTACTCGTGGCGGACGCTCTCGGGCGAGAGCGGGATCATCAACTCGCTGCTGCAGGCGTCACACGTGACGAGCGCTCCCGTCGAGTTCCTGTTGTTCTCGCGGATCGCGGTGGTGATCGCCGAGGTGAACTTCTTCCTGCCGCTCACGACCCTGCGTGCATCTTCTCGAGCCTCTCCTCGATCCCGACCGGGCTCGAGCCGGCGCTCGCGCGACCTCGGGGCGTCCGCGTGGACGACGCTGCGGCGGATCACGCTCCGCTGGCGGGGAACGCGCTGTTCGGGGCCACGCTGTTCGTGTTCTTCCTCTCGGCGGGGGACTACATCACGCCGGTGTTCCTCGGCGGGATCGGCTCGAGCGCGACGTTCGGGACGGCTGATCGCCGACCAGCTCGGCACGACGCTGAACTACCCCCTCGGGCGCGGCGATCGCGTTCGTGATGTTCGTGCGTGTTCGCTCGTCGTGGTGGTCGTGCTCCCGCGTGAGCATGCGTGCGGGCGGTCTGCTACCGAGGCACACCGGATGATCGGGCGGTCGCGCCTCCTGCGGCGCGGCCGTGATCGCGTTGGTCGTCTTCATCTGGCTGCCGCTCGTCGTGGTGCTCGCGTTCGCGTTCAACGGCGGTTCGAACCTGAGCTGGCCGCTGCACGGGCTCTCGCTCCGATGGTTCCGGCTGATCTTCGAGGACGAGGCGTTCCGTTCGGGACTGAAGAGCGAGCGCGATCGCCGCGTTCGCGACCGCGCTCGTCGCCGGTGCCGTCGGCACCACGGCGGCGTTCGCGTTCGCTCGGCGCCCCTCCCGGCTGAGCTCGGCGCTCGGAGAGCGGATCTCGGATCCCCGTGATGCTGCCGCCGCTTGTTCATCGGGATCGCGCTGGTGGCGGCGATGAAGACGTTCGCGATCGACCCGTCGATGTGGACGATCGTGGCCGGGCACGTGATCGTCACCACACCGTTCGTGATCCTGATCGTGGGCGCGCGGCTGCGGAACTACGACGTCACGGTCGAGCAGGCCGCGCGGGACCTCGGCGCGCACGCCGCAGATGGTCCTGCGCAGGATCACTCTCCCGCTGGTCGCGCCCTCGATCCTGGGCGCGATGGTGGTCGCGTTCGCGATCTCCTTCGACGAGGTGCTGATCACCAACTTCACCTCGGGGACGACGCACGAACGCTGCCGCTGTTCGTGCTGTCGCGGCTGCACCGGACGATCGACCCCTCGGTGAACGCGATCGCGGCGATCCTGCTTGCGTCGTGCCCTGGCTCGCGGTCGGCGCTCACCCTCCTCGTGGCAGCGGACACGAGCGTCCCGCTCGGCAGGCCGCCGCGCCGCGCCGAGGAACTGGCGCGGGCGGCATGAGCGACTACCGGGGCGCGTCAGCATCCGGCGGCGTCTCGAAGCGTTTCGGCCCGACGGTCGCGTTGCCAGACCCTCGATCTGGAGATCCCCGCCGGGATCGCTTCTTCCAGCCTGCTCGGCCCGCAGCGGGCTGCGGGAAGACGACGCTCCTGCAAGATCGTGGCCGGACTCGAGCGACCCGGACGACCGGCACGGTGTCCGCGGACGGCAGAGAACATCACGGGCCGGCCCCCGAACAGCCGGCCGTTCAACATGGTGTTCCAGGACTACGCCCTGTTCCCGCACATGACGCGTGACGGACAACGTCGGCTTCGGGCTGACGATCGGCGCGTCGAAGCGCGAGCGGCCGTCCGATCAGCGAGCGGCGTGGAGCGCGTCGCGCGAGATGCTCCGCGGCTGGTCGGGTTGGAGAGCCTGTCGGGCCGGCTACCCGTCCGAGCTCTCCGGCGGGCAGGCGCAGCGGGTGGCGGTCGCGCAGCGCGTTGATCAACCCGCCCAAGCGTCTTGCTGCTGGACGAGCCCCTGAGCGCGCTGGATCGCAACGTCCGCTTCGCGCTCCGCGAGGAGCTCCTTCGGATCCATCAGGAGCTGGCCACCACGTTCCGTGTTCGTGACCCACGACCAGGACGAGGCGCTCAGCATCTCCCAGCTGGTCGGCGTCATGAACGAGGGCCGGCTGGAGCAGGTCGCCGACCCACAGACGATCTGCCGTGCACCCGCGCACCCTCGTTCACCGCCCGGTTCATCGGCGCGGATCCTTCTTCACCGCCGACGTCCGCGCGTGCGGCGCACGGACGCGCCGAGGTCTGATGTCGGTGGACGACGGTTCAGCGCACCGACGCCGGCGTGGCGGCGGGAGGCAAGGCCCACGTCATGCTCCGGCCCGGGCTCGAGGCGGTACCACCACGATCCGGCGGGTTAGCCGTGTGGTGGATACGTGCTCGTTCTTCGGGGCGCATTGTCGAGATCGTGGTGCAGACGCCGCTGGGCTCGCTCGTCGCTGCACGTTCGTGAACCCGCGCGCCGGGAGACACGATGGGGATCCGCTGGCCGGATCGGCGCCGGGATCGCGTACCCGCGCCGGGAGGAAGCGGCCTCTCTTCCGCGATGCGTCTTAGTGGTCCTCGGGCGCTACATCGCAGGTTCCAATTCGGAAGGCGTCAGCGCGGAGTTCGTCCATCTCGCGCGCCGTGCGATCGACCAGACCGGCTGCCCAACCGGGCGCCCGCCACCGGGATGGCGGCCGGAGCGGATCGGTGTCCACGCCGGCACGCGCAAGCAGCCACGAGATCAGCGAGTTGGAGTTCCACATGTCGCCGGTGTGCAGCTCGTCTCCGGCCCCACGCGGGGTCGGGATACGGACGGCACCGGATCGAGGACCTGCTGCGCTCGAGCGAGATCGTTCGCGACGCGGACCGGGCTCGAGACCGCCTCGTTCGCGTCCGGGATGGAGCCTCCGCGCCATCGGCGGATCTCATAGCGGAACAGCCGGAAGCGTCCAGCCCGTTCGTCGTCCCGACCGGGCCTTCTCGGCGCACGACGCCTCGCCTCGTCCCTCGCTCGTCCCGGATCGGCGCTGACTCGATGACGAAGCGGCCTTCGGGTACGACCACCTCGAGGGCGGTGTGGTACAGGGCGCACCGCGGGCGGTGTTCGATGGATGCTTCGATCGCCTCGTAGATCTTTCCATTCAGGCGGACAACGTGTCCGCCTGCGCCCAACGGGATCCAAAGGAGGTCGACGGCTCCGGGCGCGGGCGGGGGCGTCACGCTGGCCATCTACCAGTAAGACCTGTTTAGGTCGTTCAAGACTTGGCGGGCAGAGGAGCGAGCGTACGGTGACGCCGCGCTTCGACCCACGCGGCGAGCTGACGCTTCTGCGCGGACGTGCTCGGCGTCGACGCGGAGCCAGCCGTCCATCGCCCGTCCACGCATCACCATCGGGTTGCGCCTTCGTCGTGGAGACCAGCTCTGCCGATGCCGCAGGGTCCGCCCGCACGAGGATCCCGCCCTGACCGCTCGCCGCGACGGCCATGTTGCCGCCGATCAGGAAGGCGAGCCCGCCGAACATCTTCTGCTCGGTGAGGTCCTTCTCCGCGGCGACGAGCTCGCGGATCCGGTCGGCAGATCCTCGTCGTACGCCATGCGCGAAACCACCCCATCGAGTGACGACGCGCGCTCGAACCGGCCGCGCCCGCCGTACCGAAGCTTGCGTTCGGCCGGGGGCCGAGGTGGCCGAGCCCTGGACGAACTCAGGATCGAGTTCGAAGAGCTAGGCCGGCGTCGTGAACCCGACGTCCTGCATCCGGAGCTCAACGTCGGGTTCACCGTCGACCCGACGACGTTCTTCTGCATCAGGTAGTTCGATCGTCTCGTAGTGCACGAAGACGATCGGCGAGTCGTCGAACACGATCTGGCGCAGCTGCTTGTAGAGGTCGAACCGCGCCGGGTGTCGGTCTCGGTCCGGGCCTGGTCGATCAGCTCGATCCGCCTGCGGGTTCGAATAGCCGGTCGTGTTGATGTCGCCGCCCGAGTGCACGACCAGCGCGTAGAAGTTGTCCGGATCGATCGTGCGCTCCTGATACGCCGACGTGATCTGGTAGTTGCCCTTGACGAACGCGTCGAACCAGACGCCGACCTCGACCTGCTTGATGTTCATCTTGATGCCGACGGCGTCGAGCTGCTGCTGCATCACCTCGCCGGTCTTCAGCAGCTCCGGGTACTGCGGCAGGCCCAGGTACTCGACCTCGATCGGGGTCGTGCACCCCGCCTGCTGCAGCAGCGACTTCGCCTTGTCGGTATCCGGCGCGACGAGTGGGGTCGCCGTCGTACCAGCTCGATCCGGTCGGCACCTCCTCGATCCGGACTCGCCGGCGCCGAAGTACGCCACCTGGCGGATCGCGTCGCGGTCGAGCGCCGCATACGGCCTGCCGTACGAGCTTGTTGTCGAACGGCGGCTGGCGTCGTGTTCATCGCGATGTAGTCAGGGATCGCGCCGTCGCCGACGTCACGTAGTTGAACGACGGGTCGCTCTTCAGCGTGTTCAGCTGCTGGAGCGGCACCGCGTCCGACCAGTTGAGGTCGCCCGAGCGCAACGCGTCGACGCGGCTCTGGTCGACGTTCAGGAACCTGAACGTGATCCCGTCCAGGGAGGCGGCTTGCCGCTCAGGAAGTAGCTGTCGTTCTTCTTGAGCGTGATGTGATCGCCCTGGACCCACTCGACGAACTCGAACGGCCCGGTGCCGACCGCGTTGCGCGACGGGTCCTTCCGATTCGATCGCCTTCTGGTTCACGATCTCGCCGTTGTTGCGCCAGGTTCGACAGGAACGGCCCGAAGGCGGCGTCTTCAGGTGGAACGTCGACCGCGTGGGACCGCGTGGCCTCGACCTTCGTGATCGCGTCGTACAAGCGGCGCGTACGAGCTGCGCGGTCTTCGGGTCCAGGATCCGCTCGAACGTGTAGACGACGTCGTCGCGGGCCGAACTTCTCGCCGTTGTGGAACGTGGCGGTGTCGACCAGGTCGAAGACCCAGGTCTGCTCGTCCGACGCGGTCCACTTGGTGGCGAGCTGGCCGTAGAAGTTGTTCGACGGGTCGAGGTCGATCAGCTTGTTGAAGATGTTGTCGTAGACCTGTGCGCCCGTGTAGATCGTCGGACGTCGCCGGGTCGATCGTGTCGGGCTCTCCCGTCAACGCGGCCGTGCAGCGTTCCGCCGGCCGCCGCCGTGCCGGTGCGGCCGCGCTCGCCGTGGTCCGCGCCGACGAGCTCGACGATGAGCACGCCGCGAGCACCGCGCCGAGGCTGGACGCGCCCAGCGCGGCGCCGCGCTGAAGCCCGCGGCCCGACGCAGGAACGACCGGCGCGACAGGTCACCGTTCAGGAAGCTCCGCGCCAGGCGGCTCGGCCCGCTGCTCCTCGTTGTTGCGATCCATGGTTCCCCCCTCCGTGCGCGCGACTCAAGCGTGCTCGCCGAGCCATCCCAGGTACGTCCGGTTGAACTCCGCCGGGTGCTCCCACATCGACGCGTGACCCCCCTTCGACGTCGCCCAGTCCGGCCCCGGGGATGCCCTCCTGCAGCTCGTTTGAGAGAGACGGGATCAGGATGTCCTCCTCGCCGGCCATCACCAGGACGGGGTAGCCCTGGATCCGGCCGAAGCCGGTCGGTCGGTGTCGTGTGCTGGATCACGTTGAGCTGCGCGAGGTACGCGTCGACGCGACATCGGCAACGACGCCATCTCGGCCTCGAACTCCTTCAGCTCGTCCTCCCGCTTCCTCGAAGAACGGCACGCGTGAACGGCCCAGAGCGTCACGTCGCGCATGATGAACGGGACGCCGTTGATGCCGGGCCATGTCCTGCCCACATCGAGAACATCCGCGAACAGAACGGGCCCGGCGACGCGTACGTGCTCGAGAACGTCGCGCTCTTGCAGGTCCGGAGCCGTAGTCGATCGCGTACTCCTGCGCGATCATCCCGCCCATCGGACGTCCCCATCAGGTGGAAATCCGGTGATGCCGAGCTGGTCGACCAGCGCCTTCGCGTCGTCGGCGAGCATCCGGCTCGTGTAGGGCCCGGCGGCGTTGGTCTCGCGCCGACGCCGCGGTTGTCGAACCGCAGCACCCGGTAGCCGGCGGCCGAGCAGGTCGTCCATCTGGAGCACCCACGTCTCCAGGTCGTCGGCCAGGCCGTTGATGAGCACGATCGTCTCCGCGCCGTCGCCCTCCACCCGGTAGTGCATCTCGATCCCGTTCACGCTCGCCATGGGCATGGTCTCGCTCCTTCCGCTCAGTCACGCCGAGGCCTCGAGCTCGGCGCGCGCGACGTGGCACGCGGCCGTGCGGCCCGTGCCGAACACGGTCATCTCGGGCTCCTCGACGGCGCACCGACTCGATCGCCACCGGGCACCGCGTGCGGAACCGGCAGCCTGACGGCGGCGCGATCGGGCTGCGGGATCTCGCCTCGAGCACGGAACCGACGAGCCGCCGCTCCGGGTCGGGGATGGGGGATCGCCTCGAGCAGCGCCTTCGGTGTACGGGTGGCGCGGGTCGCGGAACACCTGCTCGGTCGGGCCGGTCTCGACGATCTTCCCCGAGGTGCATCACGGCGGTCCGGTGGCTGATGTGCTCGACCACAGCCAGGTCGTGCGCGACGAACAGGATCGCGAGGCCGAGGTCGCGCTGCAGGTCGGCCAGAGCAGGTTCAGGACCTGCGCCTGCACCGAGACGTCGAGCGCGGAGACCGGCTCGTCGGCCACGATCAGCCGCGGCTCGGGGCGAGCGCGGCGGCGATCCCGACTCGCTGGCGTTGGCCGCCCGAGAGCTCGTGCGGGCGTCGCCGGGCGAACGACGGATCTAGGCCGACGCGCGTCGAGCAGGTCGACGACGCGCTCCCGGCGCTCGGCCTTCGTTCCGATCGAGAAGGCGCGTCGAGCGTCTCGGCGACGTTCCGGCCGACCGCCATCGCGGGTCGATCGAGCTGAACGGGTCCTGGAACACTGGGCTGGACCTGCTGACGGAATCCGGCGAGCTGCCGTCCCTTCAGCGCGGTGACGTCCGACCGTCGAACACGATCCGACCCGACGTCGGATCGATCAGTCCGCAGCACGCACCGCTGCGAGCGTGCTCTTGCCCGACCCCGACTCGCCGACCACCGCCAGCACCTCGCCCGGACGGATCTCCAGGTCGATGCCGTCGACCGCGTGGACCACCGCGCCGCTCGCCATGAGCCCGCGGTCGGTCGGGAAGTGCTTCACGAGCGCGTCGACCTGCAGGATCGGCCCGACCCGGCCGCACCGGCGCGACCTCGTTCGACGAGAGGACCTGGCTCACGCCGCACCTCCGGCCGTGGCGTGATCGGCCGTCCCGCCTGTTTCGTCGCCTCCGACAGCCAGCACGCGATCAGGTGCTCGTCGGTCTCGTGGGCGAGCGGCGGCACGGTCGCGCAGACGTCCATCACGTACGGGCACCGGGTGGAGAACCGGCACCCGGCGCGGCGGGTCGGCCAGGTTCGGCACCCGGCCCGGGATCGCCGCGGAGCGACCCCGGTACCTGCTGCTGCGTCGGCAGTGGCGGCCAGCAGCGCCTGCGTGTACGGGTGCCGCGGCGAGCGGAAGATCTCCGAGACCGGCGCGACCTCGACCAACTGGCCGGCGTACATGCACCCCGACCCGGTCGCAGATCTGCGCGACCACACCGAGGTCGTGCGTGATCAGCACGATCGTCGTGCTGCAGCCGCGCTGCGCAGCATCGCGCAGCAGATCGAGGACCTGCGCCTGGATCGTGACGTCGAGGGCGGTCGTCGGCTCGTCCGCGAGCACGAGCGCGGGCTCGTTCGCCAGCGCCGATCGCGATCACGACGCGCTGGCGCATCCCGCCGGAGAGGCGGTGCGGCGCGTCGCCGAAGCGCCGCTCCGGCTCGGGGATGCCGACGTCCCGAGCAGCTCGAGCGCGCGCTCCCTCGCCTGCGCGTCGTCCACGTCCGCGGGTGCGCCGTGATCGTCTCCGCCACTCTGTTCACCGACCGGGAACGTCGGGTCGAGCGACGTCATCGGGTCCTGGAAGATCATCGCTGATCCGATCCCCGCGCGAGCTTCCGCAGCTCATCGGGCGGGAGGCCGAGCAGCTCGAGGCCCTGGAACCGGACCGACCCGGCGACGTGAGCGGTCGCCGGCAGAGCCCCATCAGCGCCATCGCGAGCGTCGTCTTGCCGCACGCCCGACTCGCCGACGAGCCCGAAGATCTCGCCCTCGGACACCGACAACGACACGTCGGTCACGGCCGACACGCGCCCGTCCTCGGTCGCGAACCCGACGCTCGACGTGCTCGAGCGCCAGCAGGTCGCTCACTCGGTCACTCCCGCCGGGTCCAGCCGCGAACGCAGCCCGTCGCCGAAGAAGTTGAACGCGAGCACCGTGATCGCGATCGCGAGGCCGGGGAAGACCTCGACCCAGGGCGCCCGCGTCAGCACGTTGCGTCCGTCGGCGAGCATCACGCCGAGCGACAGAGGTCGGCGGCTGCGCGCCGAGCCGAGGAACGAGAGCGCGGCCTCGATGCTGCAGCGGCGAAGCCCATCAGGATCGTCGGCCTGCACGATGGCGGGGCCGATGGCGTTGGGCAGCGACGTGGCGGATGATGATACTCCGCGACCGCGTGCCGCGCGGCGCGCGCCGCCTCGATGTACGTCTGCGAGACGACGACCGAGGGTCGAGCCTCGCACGACGCGCGCCAGGATCGGCATGTAGATCGCGGCGATCGCCGAGCGCCGAGATGTTGCTGCCCGGCCCGATGATCGCGATCGGCGCGACGGCGAGCAGCATCGCCGGCAGCGCGAGCACCATGTCGATCGGGCCGCATGATCGCCGCGTGTCGACCCACCCGCCGTGGTACCCGGCGTACAGACCGAGCGGCACGCCGACGAGGAACGCCAGCAACGTCGAGCCGACGGCGACCCCGAGCGAGACGCGGTACGCGTAGATCACGCGCGCAGAGCACGTCGCGTCCGAGGCGCGTCCGAGCCGAACGGGTGCGCCAAGCTGGGCTTCGCCAGGGATCACTCGTCGCGTCGATCGCGTTCGGGTCGTGCGGCGCGAGCAGGGGAGCGAAGATCGCGATCAGCGCCGGGCCCGTGAGGATGCCGAATCCCCACCGTCCCTTGCGCGACGCGATGCCGCAGCGGCGCCAGACGGTCCGACGGCCGGCGCCGCGCGGTCGTGACGGCGACGCTCACGTCGCGGCCCCTCTTCGGTCCGCGGGTCGAGCCATCCGACGATCAGGTCGGTCGCGAGCGTCACCAGGATGAACAGCACCGCGACGACGAGGACCCCGCCCTGCGACGACGATGTAGTTGCGCTGCTGGATCGAGGTCACGATCCGACCGGCCGACGCCCGGCAGGGCGAACAGCGACTCGATCGCGTCGCGCCGCCGAGGAGCACACCGAACTGGATCCCGATCGCCGTCGATCTGTCGGGAGGCGGCGTTGCGGAGCGCGTGCCGGTAGACGATCCGCGCTCCGGCGATCCCCTTCGCGCGCAGGAACAAGATGTACTGGGTCCCGAGCACCTTCTCCATCGCGCCGCGCGTGGTGCGCAGGATGTACGCGGCCTCGCCGAACGCGAGCGCGAGCACCGGGAGCGATCAGGTACCGGAGGTTCGCGACCGGGTCCTTCAGGAACGGCACGTATGCCGAGGGCAGCAACACTGCCAGATATCGGCGAACAGCAGCACCGAGCATGATCCCGAGCCAGAAGTCCGTGATCGCGATGCCCGCCGATCGACGAAGCCCTCCGTCGCTTGCCGGACGGCGCCGGGCCAGCTGCTCGCCGACGGACGCCAGAGCGGCACGCCGACCGCGACCGCGAGCGTCATCGAGGCAACGTCGAGCTCGATCGTGACGGGCAGGCGCTGGGCGAGCAGCGTCGAGACCGGCGCGTGGCTGATGAAGTCCTGCCCGAAGTTCCCGTGCAGCGAGGCCGCCGGTCCGTCGAGGTACTGCGCGAGCAGCGGCCGGTCGAGGCCCAGCGTCGAGCGCGGACCGTCGACGACGTTCTCCGGGGTCGCGCGGAACCCGAGCATCGTCTGCACCGGGTCGCCCGGGACCAGGTGGATCATCAGGGAACACGAAGATGCTCATCGCGACGATCACCGGGATCGCCAGGAGCAGGCGGACGGACGACGTATCGCGCGCGCGGGCTCACTGGCTGCGCTCCGTTCGCGCGCTCATCGATCCGGGACACCAGGTCGCGCAGGACCGTCTCCGTCAGTCGGAAGTGACGCTCGGCGATCCGGCCGGCCGTCGCCGCCTTCCCGGCCGATCACCGCCTCGGCGAGCGCGGTGTGGTCCTTCACCGCGCGGGCACGGATCGCCCGGCTGTACGGCTCGGCGCCGAAGCCCAGGCTGATCTGCCGGCGGATCTGGCCGCTCAGGCTGGCGAGGTACGGGTTGCCGGTCGCCTTCGCGATCGCCGCGTGGACCGCCTGGTCGGCGGCCCGGCGACGCCTCGCGATCGTCCCCGGCGTCGACGTAGCCAGCTCAACGCGCCCGCGGATCGCGGCCGTCGTCCGCGGCCGCGATCCGCGCGCCGCCGTCCGGGCGATCAGACGGCTCGATCAGCTGCCGGAAGTCCAGCAGGTCCTCCAGGTTCGACCACTCCGGCAGCAGCGTCGCGCCGGATCGTCCGTTCGCTTCCGGCCCCATGCCCTCCAGGACGAAGGCGCCTCCGGTCCGGCCACGCCGACGACGTCGACGTACGCCGAGCGCGGCCAGCCGCTGCATCGCCTCGCGACGTCGTGCGGCTCGACCCCGAGCGTCGACGCCAGCTCGCGCTCGGAGGGCAGGCGCTGGCCGGGCACGAACTCGCCCGAGCGCGATCGCCGTCACCAGCGGTCGGCGACGTGCTCCGCCGCCGCTGCGGAGCTTGACCGGCTCCAGGATCGACAGGCTCGGGACGTCCGACATCAGCGCGGGTCTCCGTACCAGCCTGCGATGAAGCGCGCCAGCGTTCGCGCGCCGTCGACGATCGACGAGAGCTCGACCGACTCGTCGATCCCGTGGATGTCGTGAGCGGCCGGTCCGTAGCAGAGCGCCGGGACGCGGAAGTCGTTCAGGTAGAGCCGCGCGTCGGTCGTTGCTTGCCATCGGGGTCGCCCGGGGTCGGACGCCGTGCGCGGCCTCGTGCGCCGCCGCCACGCGTTCTGCGAGCGGATCGTCCGGCGGCAGCGCGTACCCCGCGCGCTCGGAAGCCCGGAGGCCGGATCGCCGGGGGATGGTCCTGGAGCCACGGTTCGCCGATCAGTCGATCGCCCGGCGGACCCGGGCCTCGGCCTCGTCGGCCGTCCACGCGGTCGGGTGCCCGACGCGGCAGCCTGGAGGGTGGCCATCGCCGGCACGCTCGAGGGCCAGTCGCCGGCGCCGAACGTTCCGACGTTGATGTTGTACGGATGCGCGACGCCGTCCATCGAGAGCTCGATGTCCGCGTTCATCTCCGCGCTCCGAGATCCCGCAGCGCTTCGACGACCCGGATCGCCAGGTCGACCGGGTTGACGACTCGGTCCGCCGCTTCGGCGTGGGCGGATCTCCTCGATGATGACGACGCTCGAGCCACGCGATCCCGACCCCGGCGAGCAGGAGCTCCAGTCCGGTCGGCTCCGGGAGCGATCACGGCGTCAGCCAGCACTCCTGCCCTCGCCGCGGCGAGCGTGCCGTTGCCGGTGCACTCCTCCTCGATCACCGAAACGAAGGTCAGGGGTCCGGCGATCGCGTCCGGGGCGGCGGCTCGGAGCGCGTCGAGCGCCAGGGCGGCCATCGCGAACCCGCCCTTCATGTCGCCGGCGCCCGCGGCCGTAGAGCCGGTCCCCGTCGCGGCGGGGCTCGAAGGGCGGCGACGCCCATCGGTCGGGCTGCTCGGCGGGGACCACGTCGATGTGCCCGTTGAGCAGCAGCGACGGCCCCTGCGCCGCGCCGGAGCGACCGATCGCGTCAGAAACGACCTGTCGTAGGAGAGCTGGGGAACGCCCGGCGAGCGGGTCGGTCGCGATCCGCGTCGGGGATCGGGAGCCGCTCGACCTCGAAGCCGAGCCGCTTCAGCTCCTGCTCGACGACCCCCTGCGCCTCGTGCTCGCACGGCCCACCGTGCTGGGCGAGCGCGACCAGGCGCTCGAGGAAGGAGAACGCTGCCTCGGCGCGTTCGGCGATCGCGTCGTCGAGCTGCTGCGGGTCCAAACCGCGCCCGTCCTTGAATGGTCGAATGTCTAGTCCCCAAATACCGAGATGACCTTACACCCGACCTGTTCGGGGCGCCAGAGGCGAGATAGACGACCGCGCCCACGGACCACCATCGAGCGAGAGCGGCGGATCAGGTGGAGAAGGAGCACAAAGCCGTCCCTTCGGGGTCGTCGCCGTTCGCGAGCACGGTGACCGCCAGGTGCCGTCCGGGAGCATGAGTCGCTGCTGGACGCATGCGCCGATCGGGAGGGGCGGGATCCCGGAGGCGCCGCAATTCTTGAGCACTTTTCCGTCCTTGTAGACCTTCGCAGCCTTCACTTTCTTGTTCATCACCAGGAACGGCTCCTCGAAGAAGACCACCTGGATCGTGGAGAACGCGCTTCCGTCGCTGAGGGTCCAGTCGATGCCCTGACCGATGCAGCGGTGTGTCCGCCGCACGTCGCATCCTCTGGTTCCCGGCTGACCGAATGCAGGAACGCGCTGACGACAACGTCGGTCCCGGTCCTGCCTGTGGAGGCGTGCACGATCTGTTGCCCGAGGTGCCGAGATCGCTGACGGTGGGCGTCAGGTTGAGTGTGCCACCTGCCGAGGAGTCGACCACGAAGGAAGGCGTTCGCGTCGGAGGGCGTCACCGCGTTCGACGGGTCCGAGTCAGCCGCCGAAGCCGCCTCGGCGCTGTGGCGCCGCGACGACGCATGTGTACTCGGTGCCGTTCGTGCCATCGCCGACGCTCACGTGACGTCGTTTGGCCGTCCGTGCTCGCGCCGCCCTGATCTCTGAGTTCCCGGTGGCGGTACAGGTGACCTGGTAGGAGTCGATCGCGGTCGTGCCCGACGAGGTCGGCGCATCCCACGACACGGTCGCGGAGGTGTTGCCGGCGATGGCGGACACGTCCGTGGGCGCGCCGGGTGCGGTGGACGTCGTGAGCGATCCGGCGGCGATGAACACGTTCGAGTCGACCAGGTCGTCTCCGACACGTCGCCGATCGCGAGCTTCATCGTGTTGGTCTCGTTCGGGGTGACCGACGCGGTGCAGATGAGTACCGGTGGTCAGTCCGTCCATCTCGGTGTCGATCGGCGCGCCACTCGGCGATGTCGTTGTTGCGGAACAGGCTGGAGCTGGTGTTCTGACGTTGATCGTGTCGATCGACACGGGAGAGGAATCGACCATCGCGCAGTTCTGGCCGTTCACGAAGAAGCCGAAGACGTCGTTGAAGCCCTGCCCGACGAACTCGTTGTACTCGTCCGAAGGCGAAGACGTAGTCGAGGGAGACTCCGATGCGTCCGGCGTGAAGTCGAGACGTCAGGACTGGACGCATCCTGGGTCGGCTTCGTTCCGGCGGGAGGAGCCTTCGTCCGGGTCGCCGTCAGCGCCGGCCGTGCCGTTCTCGGTCGTGATGAGTTGTCGCTTCGTGTTCGGGCCGACGACGCTCCCGGCTGGCGCCGGTGCTGGGGACGACGCCCTGATCGAAACCGATGATGGCGCTCGAGCCCGGTGCCTCCTCCGGAGAACTGCGCCCGCGGCCACGTCGGCACCCGTGAAGGCGACGTTCGAGACGCTGACCCCGGATCCCGACGATCGCCTGCGCCAGGTCGTTAGCGGTCAGCGACGTGGTCGGGTCCCGCACGACGAGTCCCGGATCGGCCACTGCGGGTCCGGCGGCCGCGAGCTGGCCGACGACCAGGCATACACCGAGGAACGCTTACGAGCGTGGCTTTCCTCATGGCCCTCTCCTATGGACCTCTAAGTGTCGGGCGAGGCGGATCGGCGGGTCAATACCGCAGACGTGTCGCCACGGCATCGCGTACACCGTGGGCGGCTGATCGGGATGGCTCAGCGCGGGGGCGCTGTTCCAGGTCCTCCAGCACGCGCCTGGGCGCTTCGCCTCCGATATCACGTTGCCGCTTTGGCTTCAGGCAGAGCTCGAGCGCGCGCCGCGGGCATACGCCGCCGCGGCTCGGCCACCGTCCCGCGAGTGCGAGCACCTCGGCCAACGCGGAGGAGCCCCTCGGCTTGGAGTCCGGTTCGTCGGACGTTCGGATGAGTATCCTGGCCGCCGGCCCACGTGCGAGGGCCTCGCCGTCCTCCGGCGCGCCGCGCCGAGCAAGGATACACTGGCTCACGGATGGAGCCAGAGGAACTGGGACGATACGTCATCCGATGCAGCGACCTTCTCGCTCTCGACCGTGTACTCCTCCCGCCTCGTCCAGCTTCCCCTGCTTCGATACAACGCTTCAGCGAGGAATGCGGCCGTCGTGGAGATGTAGTTGTGCATCTCCCATCTCGTCGAGTGCGTCGTGATCGCGCCGGAGCTGCTCGACAGCGCCGTCGAGGTCGCCTCGCGAGCATCGCGATCGGTCCGGGTCGATCGAGGTGAGCGCCGCCACGAAGCCTCCACCCGAACTCTTCGAGGATCGCGCGACTCTTTCCAACAGCGGTAGAGGAACGCGCTCGTTGGGAGCCGCCGCGCATCGCCTCGGAGGTGGGCGATCGAGGCACGCGATCGATGCTCTCGGCCTTGCGGTCTCCCGCTCCGTCTCTTTCGAGGAGTGCCCGCGCGCGTGGTGATCGCCTCCGGGACGAGTGTCGGTCCGTTACAGGAACAGGTCACGAGCGGAGGGATGGGGGCGGGCCTCCATCACGCTCCCCGGCGCGACGGCAGGCTGGTGGTTCATCCGCTCGGCCGCCGACTCGGCCTCTCCGTACCTTCCGTTCGTCCAATGCATCGAGGGTCAGCAACCACCAGGCGCGGATGAGCCCTCGTGATACTCTCGAGCGGCTCGAGCATCGAGATGGCATCGGTCACCTCGCGGGTGACCTGCCCTCCGTCTCCTCACCTTCGGTTTCGTAGTGCAAACGGAGTCGCGACAGGCGCGCCGTGTACGCGAGCCCGACCTCACCGAGCCGGTCCGCGCGATCAACGATACCGGACAGGACGTCGTCGGCCTGAGAAATCGCCGAGCTCCAGCAGCGCTTCACCGACGTCGATCAGGTGTGGCCGCAGCGCGACGGGGTCGTCGCGGGGGAGGAGCGCCGCGGCACGTTGCAGGAGGTTCGCCGCCGCCGGGAGGTCCGCTCTGGCGAGGGCGCGTCGGCCGGCGGAAGACGGGTGGGCGGCCGCCCGCCGACCGAGGAGCTTGACGTGGTCGTCGATCGCTACGAGCTCGGTCCGGATCAGGAACGCTTGCTCCAGGTGGTAGCCGCGGATCTCCTCGTACTCCAGGGCGCGATCCGATGCCACCGCGCTCGAGCCAGTTCACGAACGCCTCGTGCAACTCTGCCCGGGTCCGCTTCAACAGACCGCTGTATGCGGCGTCGCGGATCAAGATGTGGAGGAACCGATACGTCTGATACCCCAAGACCACGTCCCGATGGGGACGGATCAGTTCCTTGGTGAGCGAGTGAATGAGGCTCGCGGGCGAGATGCGCCCGCAACGGCTCGGGGAGCAGCACTGACCGCGCTCGGATAGAACACCTGCCCGGATCACCGCCGCTCGCTCGATCGTCGCTCGATCGGCGACGCCGAGCCGGTCGGAGCCGGAAGAGAGCAATGCCGAGATGCGTGGGGGCATCTCGATCGTCTCGACAGGCTCCGTGGGCTTCCAGCGGCCTCCCTCGAGGGCCAACACCTCGTCGTCGATCGACATCGAGAGCATCTGCTCGACGAAGAGCGGAGTTGCCACCCGACGTCCCCACGATCTCGGCCGCGACCCTGTGGTCGACCGCGACGTCCCCCAAGAGGTGCTCGATCACGCGCTCGCTCTCGTCCTCAGACAGCGGCTCCGAGGGCTATCGCACGCGCACGCGGACCGTTCTCGCCCCACTCGCATGCTCCTCCAAGAGGTCGGGACGTGACGAGCACAGAAGTAGCACCGCACCGCTCGTCGTCTCGGTCACCTGCTGCAGCAGCTCCAGGAGGGTGGGCTCCGGCCCAATGGATGTCGTCGATCAACACGACCACCGGTCGTCGAGCGGAGAGGATCTCCAGGAACCGGCGGACCGCCCAGATGATCTCGGTCACGGCGAAGGCCGCGTCGGTCAGGCCGATCGCGCCCTCGAGCCGCTCGGCGACCGGACCGCCCTCGTCGCCGAGCAGCGCCGAGAGTTTGCTGCGCGCGAGCCCGAGCCCATCGACCTCCGCGATCCCCGCCGCCTCCCGGATCGGTTTCCGCGATCGCGAAGTAGGTGATGCCGCTCCCGTACGGGAGACACCGCCCCTTCAGCGTGATGGCCCGGTCCTCGCAGCGGCGGAGGAACTCGGCGAGCAGGCGCGATTTCCCGACGCCGGCGGGGCCGAACGCCGTGACGATCCGTGGACACCGCGCGTCCGAACGTGCCTCCAGGAGCGATGTCTCGAGAACCTCCAGCTCCGCCTGCCGCCCCACGAGCGGCGAATCAGAACCGCCGCGCGTAGGCTTCGTCGCCACGACTCGGACGAGCCGATAGGCAGTGACGCGCTCCGCCTTGCCCTTGAGCCTGAGGGCTTCGACGGGGACGACTTCGACCGCGTGACGCGATCGATCGGTAGGTGGACCCACCGATCGGCACGCCGCCGGCCGGCGCCGCCTGCTCCAGCCTCGCCGCCGTGTTCACCGTGTCGCCCGTGACGAGCAATACGTAACTGAACGAAGTACAA
>ERZ1370068.10096-contig-8822_pt1 | contig 24143 bp, 31 predicted proteins | sample MGYA00561227_ERZ1370068 | MGnify/ENA primary metagenome ERZ1370068 (study PRJEB38410, sample SAMEA6850437) | metagenome | study: Metagenomic assessment of the ecological functions of the soil: analysis of the soil microbiota associated with the...
CTCGGTATGCTTCGTTCGGTGCGTATTGCTGGTGGTCGAGGAAAAAGACCACGAGCAGGCCCGCGGTCGCGAGGGCGGTGACGAAGCCGATCGGTATCGACTGGATAAGGAGCCCCTCGCGCCGGTCGGCCTGCGCGCACCATGTAAGCGAGCGTGAGCGAGGCGCCGATGCCCAGCACGAACCACAGCGGGAGGGGCACGAACGGGGTCGCCTCGGCGAGGCGCTCGCGCCGACCGTCGCGGCGCTGCGCCTGCTCGTCGAACCACTGTGCGTAGGCCGTCTCCTGCCGCGCGCCGTGGGGGCTCGGCGATCGCGAACTCTCGGCCCAGCTTGTCGATCCAGGACTGCACCAGCGTCGCTGGAGCGCCCGTCCCTCATCGCGGGCCATTCGTCCTCGATGACGGCGCGCGCATAGCAGACCAGTCCGCCCGTGCAGACGATCGCTCATGGGCGGCTGAAACACACTAGCGACGGAGTGGAGTTCGCTGACGGCGATGGCCTCGACGCTCGACCCCTCCCGCGCACGCTGATAGCTCTGGAGCGCGAGGAGGATCACGAACGCGAGCATGACCGCGAACATCGTGCCGATCACCGACAACGTACCGGCGCTGCGGGGCGCGTCGGTGAACCAGCCGCCCATGGGCGCGCGGCGGCGCACAAGCAGCTTGATGGTGATCGCCGCCGTGACCACCACGACGAGGACAAGTGCGGCGACCCAGATGCAGCACGGCCACTTACTCTAGAGGAGCCCCGGGTCCGCAGGCTCGCTCACGAATCGAGTTGCTCGACATGCACCCCATGGAGCGCACCTCGCCACGGGACATCTTAAACGCGCACGCGGACACTATCCTCGTCCATGCCCTGGCGTGCGGAAGTGTGGTCGAGCGTCGTCGACACAAGCGGCTGCATGCGGCTAAACCGCGCTCGATAACTTTCTGGAGTGCTTTGGATCTTCTCCACGAACTCCGTCACGCCTCACTGCCTGGCGACTTGTAGCAGCAAAGAAGCCCTCCGCGAGGGTTCGCGAAATGAGCCTCAAGCACCAGTGGCCCGCTAACCGGGAGTACGCATCGCCAACATTCACCTCGCCATGCACAAACTGCAGGCCGGCGACCTCGGCAGCTGCATCGACCTCGTCGGCGGTTTCCATCATCAGCGCGCTGCGGGCCAGCCACGAGAAGGTCTGGCTCGGCATGCAACCGCCATCTCGTGGAGGCTCTGGCGCGACGCGGAACCGGTGTCGACCTCGCCGCGGCCGACGCGGCGGTACGGCAACTTGAAGCGGTAAAGGTCGATCCCACGTTGGTCCTGTATGATCCAGCTTCTACGCATGCGGGCGCTGCTCGGCGCGAGCGCGTGGGGACGGTCCGCCTACGCGACTACGTCCAGCGCTATCCGCACCTCTCGGGCCGCGGGTGCGGCTTCGCAGACATGTCGCGATCGCCGAGGCGATGTAGATCTCGACGCCGCCTACCCGACGCTCGGACGCCGGGGCAGATGGTCGAGTAGCCGACTGCTCACGCCCCGCACGGGATCCGGGGACGAAACCATTCATGGCTTCAACGTCTGAACCTCAGCCGTTCCACCCTGAAGGGACATGTTCGCGCCCGCCATCAGCCGACTCATCGCCCACGTCTTCGGCGACCCGCACGGCAACCGTCGCGTCAAGCGCCACGGCGACGGAAACCGCGAGCGTTCCGAGTCCAAAGGGACGGCGCGTGCTGGCGACGCCGGTCGAGCAAGTCGACTGGCCAGCCAGGCCTGATTGAAAAGTTGCCGTCGTCCGTCGAAAACTTCACCTCGATGCAGGCGCCGATGGGATCGCCCCGCCGCTCATCAACGCCACCAGGTCTTCGTCGGTGGTGACGCGCCATGAACCGGCTGTCGTCGGCGTCGAGCCGTGCCGATGATGACGCCGGTGCGCCGGCCAGTCGTAGCGCACCGAGTAGGTCTCCCGATGGTGGCGGGCCCGTCGGCGTTGCGGGTGACGGCCACCTTCGGCAGCGCGGCGATGTCGTGCCTGCAGCGCCTTGCTGCGGTCCAGTCGCCCAGTCGGCGGGTTCGGTCGAGTACACCCGCCGACCGAGTACTTGCTCATCGACACCGCCGTTGGCGCCGACGAGCGCCGAACGAGCCCGGCTTCGTCCCGCATCTCGGCAACGGTCTCGGCGATACCGTGCAGGGAGTAGCTGTTGCCGGGGCCGCCGAAGTACGGCAGCCCGCCGGTCAGTGGTGAACCCGCGCGGATCATCGGCCGCCAGCCCGACACGCGTCGCACACCGCGAAGACGGGGAACGGGAAGCAGCTGTACAGGTCGAAGGTCGCGACGTCGTCGATGCTCGATTCCGGCGACCCGAAGCGCTTCTGCCACAGCCTGTTTCGCCGAGTGGCTGATGCTGACGTCGACGCCGGTCCAGCAGATCCTGCTCGGTCTGATCGGCGTGCCCACGCAGGTACACCCACTTCTCCTCGGGGACCCCTGAGCCGTCGGGCGGCCTGCCACCGACATCAACAGTCGCCGCCGCACCCCTGGTTCGACCGTGGTCGCGAGCCACCAGCAGGCGCGGATACGGATCGCAGATCATCCGGTTCTCGTCGGTAGCGGTGGCGATCTCCTCGACCGACCGCTCCACCGGCGACAGACGAGAACGGGTTCTTGGCAGCGACTTTCGAGAACGGCGCGAAGCAGCTCGGCCATCCGCTCCCGGTAGTCGCCGACGCCGAGGCCCGTCGGCGCGCGGCGCGGCGTTGTCCAGCAGCCCGTACTGCAGCGCGGCGCGCCGGTCAGGCCATGCTTGACGCGGTGTACTCGCTCATGTACTGCTCGTAGCCGTAGCCGCGGTCCTCGAGCTGGCCGCCGACGCCTGCTCGGTGAAGTCCGGCTTGGCCCTTCCTTTTGAGCGGGTCCGGCCCAGCACTCTGGCCGTGGAACCCGGCTCGAGCCGAGGATCAACGCCACTTCGATGTCGCCCGCGGCGATCGCCCCGCGAACTCCGTGACCACCTTCTGCGGGCCGTTGCCGCCGATCGGCTCGAGCACCGCGCGGGCGGGATCGGCGCCGACGCGCTGCGCCACCGACCGCACGTAGTTGTCGGACGCACCGAGCGGGGTCGGCTGTAGGGCGTGCAGATCTCGAACTGCCGCAGCCCGGCGAACACCTCGATCGCCCGGGCCACGGAGGTCCACGTCCGCGCCCGTAGTCGGCGAAGCGCGGCCCGCGCGCCTGGTGGCCAGTTCCACGGACGACATCCCCGGTAGCCGGGGGTCGTCGATGCGTTCGGTGAACTGTCCGACGCCGACGATGACGGGAGTGCACCGCGGATCGACCATTACAGACCTCCTGACGGCATGTTAATTCGTCAGGCTAATCGATAACTGAGAACGGGTGTTCCTAATCCCGCGAGCTGCTGATCGGACTCACGGCGACTTGCTGACCGAACGCAACTCCTCTCAGCGCAATTGGCGAGTCCGCGACGTCGCACGATCGTGAGAAGAGTTACAGGCTTTCGAGGATCTCCCATGCGCCAGGCGCGGCGGTCTCCGACGGCGTCTTGCCGACCTTGACGCCGGCGGCCTCGAGCGCTTCCTTCTTGCGCCTGCGGCGGTGCCCGACGAGCCGGACACGATGGCGCCGGCGTGGCCCATCGTCTTGCCCTCGGGCGCGGTGAAGCCGGCGACGTAGCCGACGACCGGCTTGGTCACGTTGGCCTTGATGTAGTCGGCCGCGCGCTCCTCGGCGTCGCCGCCGATCTCGCCGATCATCACGATCGCCTTGGTGTCGGGGTCGTCCTCGAACGCCGCGAGCGCGTCGATGTGCGTGGTGCCGATGACCGGGTCGCCGCCGATGCCGATGGCGGTCGAGAAGCCGAGGTCGCGCAGCTCGTACATCATCTGGTAGGTCAGCGTGCCGGACTTCGACACCAGCCCGATCGGGCCCTTGCCCGGTGATGTTGTGCGGGCGTGATGCCGACCAGCGACTCGCCGGGCGTGATGATGCCGGGGCAGTTCGGCCCGATGATGCGGGTCTTGTTGCCCTTGCTCGACGCTGTAGGCCCACGCCATACGGCGCGTGTCCTGCACCGGGATGCCCTCGGTGATGACGACCAGCAGCGGGATCTCGGCGTCGATGGCCTCGATGATGGCGTCCTTCGCGAAGGCCGGCGGCACGAAGGCGATCGACACGTCGGCGCCGGTCTCCGTCGATGGCCTCGGCGACGCTGCCGAACACCGGCAGCTCGACGTCGTTGCCGTCCTTGTCGATGTGCGCACCGTCGTTCCGGCCTTGCGGGCGTTGACGCCGCCGACGATCTGGGTGCCCGCCTTGAGCATCAGCGCGGTGTGCTTGGTGCCCTCGCCGCCGGTGATGCCCTGGACGATGACCTTGGAGTCCTTGTTCAGGAAGATCGACATGTCAGTTCTTTCCGTCTCGCGGCGTTCGGCGGCAGCTCGGCGGCCTTGTCGGCGCGCGTCGTCCATGGTGTCGACCTGCGTCACCAGCGGGTGGTTGGCCTCGGCCAGGATCGCGACGGCCCTCCTCGACGTTGTTGCCGTCGAGCCGGACGACGAGCGGCTTGGTGGCCTCGTCGCCGAGGATCTGCAGCGCCTCGACGATGCCGTTGGCCACCGCGTCGCACGCGGTGATGCCGCCGAACACGTTGACGAACACGCTCTTGACCTGCGGGTCGCCGCAGGATGACGTCGAGGCCGGCGGCCATCACCTCGGCCGAGGCGCCGCCGCCGATGTCGAGGAAGTTGGCGGGCTTGACGCCGCCGTGCTTCTCGCCGGCGTAGGCGACGACGTCGAGCGTCGACATCACCAGGCCCGCGCCGTTGCCGATGATGCCGACCTCGCCGTCGAGCTTGACGTAGTTGAGGTCGTGCTCCTTGGCCTTGAGCCTCGAGCGGGTCGGTGGCGTCGCTTGTCCTCGAACTGCGGCGTGGTCCGGGCTGACGGAAGTCGGCGTTGCTCGTCGAGCGTGACCTTGCCGTCGAGCGCGAGGATCTCGGTCGTCGGCGGTGCGCACCAGCGGGTTGACCTCGACCAGGGTGGCGTCCTCGCCGACGAAGACCTCCCACAGCTTCTGGATGGTCACGGCCGCCGCGTCGAGCACCTCGGCGGGCAGGTGACCCTGCTCGGCGATCGAGCGGGCGAATGCCAGGTCGACGCCCTTGACGGCGTCGACGGGCACCTTGGCGAGCCGCTCGGGCTTGGTCGCCGCGACCTCTTCGATCTCCATGCCGCCTTCGACCGAGCACATCGCCAGGTAGGTGCGGTTGGCGCGGTCGAGCAGGAACGAGATGTAGTACTCCTCGGCGATGTCGCTGGCCTCGGCGACCAGCAGCTTCTTCACGATGTGGCCCTTGATGTCCAGGCCGAGGATGTTCTGCGCGTGGGTGAACGCGTCGTCGGGGTGGCCGCGTACTTCACGCCGCCGGCCTTGCCGCGGCCGCCGGTCTTGACCTGCGCCTTGACCATCGACGGGCTTGCCGATCTCCTCGGCGATGGCCTTGGCGTCCTCGGCGGTGTCGGTCACCCGACCCGGCGTGGTGGGCACGTTGTGCTTGGCGAACAGCTCCTTCGCCTGGTATTCGAGAGAGATCCATGTGACTCACTGTCTGTCTGCGTTGACGTTGACTGATCGACGGTTTGCGCCTGACGGGCTCGTGGGGAACTTTATCCACACGGCCGCAACGCGCTCGGCACCGCCTACCGCTCATGTGGTACATCTCACCGCCGCGTCGCAGTGATACGAGTCACAATCTCCGGCGGAATACCCGCTCGAGGTTGCCACGAACATTGGGATTTGGTTAACGTGCCTCTGGTCTAGATAACGTTAAGGTCACGACTAGAAGGACATTTCAGGTTGGCACAGCATCGTTCGTCTCAGCTCTCCGCGAAGGAGATCGCGACGAACGCTCGATACGCGGCCCGACACCGACAGCAGCCGAGATCACCGACATCATCCCGTTCAACGAGTTCGGCGACCTCGCATGACCTGGACTTTCGCGACAACTCTGCGTTCGATCGCGAGTCGCCAGGTCATGCATGCGCCCGAGCTCGACGACCTTCATGACACCGACGACCTGATTCCGCTGCGGCTGGCGGTGCCGTCACAGTTCCGCCCGAATCACGCGAGCGACGCGGCGCTCGTCGCGCGGGCGTACCGCGCCAGCCACACCGATGTCGAGCAACGGCGTCGCCGCCACCGACGTCATCGACACTGACGGCCGTCGCGGCCAGCACCGCAAGCCGACAGCGCCAGCGCCGAGAGGGCCGCCTGATCGTCGCGGCGATGGCCGTCGGCGCGACCGCGGCGGCCGCGTACTCGATGGTCAACGCCACCGACACAGCCGCCGCGCGGAGACCATGCTGGCCGCTGACCAGTCGCGTCGTCGACGGCGGCGCGATCACCGGCTCGGTCGGACGGGATGCAGATCGTCTCGGTCGCCCCGGTCGCCAGACTCCGCGGTGCACGCCGAGGAGATCGCCAACGGTCGCCGCCTTCGCCCAGGAGCGCGCCGAGCGCGAGGCGCCGCCTGCAGCGGCCGCTGTTCGTGATGTCGACCAAGGGCGTGTGGACGTCCGGGCTTCGGCTACCGGTGGGGCGTGCTGCACGGCCGGCATCGACATCGCCAACTCGATCGGCACCCCGATCTACGCCGTCGCCGACGGCGTGGTGATCGACGCCGGCCCGACCGCCGGCTACGGCGCCTGGGTCAAGATCTGCGGCACGCCGACGGCACCGTGACGCTGTACGGCCACGTCAACACCTGGCTGGTCAGCATCGGCGAGCGCGGTGATGGCGGGCGACCAGATCGCCACCATCGGCAACCGCGGCAACTCCACCGGTCCGCACTGCCACTTCGAGGTTCTGCACAACGGCACCGACCGCGATCGACCCGGTGCCGGTGGCTGCGCCCAGCGGGGACTGTCCCCGGCAACTATGTCGGCTGACCGTGACGAGCTCCGTGAGTGACCCGGCACCATCCTGACGACCATTCCGCACGACGATTCGCCGTCCGCGCGACAGAGCCGGCATCATCCGGTCGTGCCCCACCGGGCCGTGCACCCGCATCATCCGACGGCATCCGCGACCGGCTGCATCCGCGCGCTCCGAGCCGCGACCGCACGCGCACGAGCCGCAGGCGCGCTCATCCCGCGGGCCGAGACCGGTCGCGATCGGCGCCGGCGCGGCCCGTGCGGCCAGTCCGGCGGCGGCGCGATCGCGACCGCGGTGGTGACGCATCCTCAGCGGCTGGGCTACCGCGGTCATCGCCACCGACCTGATCACCGGCTGGTGGGCGGTCCGACCGGCTGTTCTGCGTGGCAGTCGGGTTTCCTCACCGCGGGTCTTCGGCGGCAGCCACGATCGGCGGTCTGATCGCGCTGCTGCTGCGCCGGCGGATCGGGCGATGGCTGCTGATCGTGGTGGGCTCGGTGGTCGGCGCTGATGATCTTCGCGAGCCTGTTCGTGGCGGGCGCGCAGACTGGCAGCCGGTCGTGTACGTCGATTCCGGTGCTGCCCGCTCGCCAGCGTCGTGCTGGCGCTGCTGCCCGCCACCGGGCGGTGGGCCCATGCTAGGCCTGCCGCCGTCAGAGCTTGGTGGACGGGCGCGTGGTTGTGCATCAGCTTGACCCGCCGGCGCTGCCGAAGTCGATGAGCGACATGGCCGACTCGCCGACGCCGGACACCTCCTCGACACGGCCGAGGCCGTACTTGTCGTGAGCTGACCCGGTCGCCCGGCTCCAGCACCAGCAGCGGGCGCTTGCCGGCCGCCGAGCGCGCCGGCGACGGACGCGGCGTGCCGAACCGGCCCGCCCCGCTGACCGGGCGCGGACAGCGACGGCGCTGGCTCGGTGCGCCGCCAATCGATGAGCTCCTGCGGGATCTCGCGCAGGAACCGGGATTCGGGGTTGAGCATCGGCTGGCCCGACGACGAGCGGACCTTGGCCCGGCTGAGGTAGAGCCGCTGGCGCGCCCGGGTGATGCCGACGTAGGCCAGCCGCCGTTCCTCGGACAGCTCGGTCGGATCGCCCAGCGCCCGCATGTGCGGGAACATGCCGTCCTCCCAGCCGGTCACGAACACCACCGGGAACTCCAGACCCTTGGCGGTGTGCAGCGTCATCATCGTCACCACACCGGCGCCGTGCTCGGGCAGCTCGTCGGCGTCGGCGACCAGCGACACCCGCTCCAGGAACTGCGCGCGAGCACACCGGTGTCGGGCACGTCCTCGTCGAGCGCCGGTCGACCTCGCCCAGCGCCTCGGCGTTGGCCAGGTCGGTGCTGAATTCGTGTGCGACGCTGACCAATTCGTTGAGGTTGTCCAGCCGCGCCAGATCCTGTGGATCGCTGGAGGATTCGAGCTCGCGCGCGGTAGCCGGTGCGGTCGAGTACCGCCTCGACCGAGCTCGCCGAGCTCGCCGTCGAGGCCGGCCGCGCAGGTCGTCGAGCAGCTCGACGAAACGCGGCGATGGCCTTCTCCGAGCGGGTGTTCAGCATCGGCACCTTGCCCTCGGCGGCGGCCTGCAGCGCGTCGTTGAAGACTGGCGCCGGTGTTCTCGGCGTACACCGCGACGCACGCCTCGGCGCGGTCGCCGATGCCGCGCCGCGGCGTGTTCAGGATGCGCCGCATGCTCACCGTGTCGCCGGGATTGTCCAGCACCCGCAGGTAGGCGACGATGTCGCGGATCTCCCTGCGCTCGTAGAACCGAACGCCGCCAACGACTTTGTACGGGATGCCGGCCCGGATGAAGACCTCCTCCAGCGCGCGCGACTGGGTTGTTGGTGCGGTAGAACACCGCGACGTCGTTGTAGCGTGATGTCGCCGCGTGTCGGCCAGCGCAGTCGATCTCCTCGGCGACGAACCGCGGCCTCGTCGTGCTCGTTGTCGGCGACGTAGCCGACGATGAGCTCGCCGTCGCCCGCGTCGGTCCACAGCCGCTTCTCGCGGCGCCCGGCGTTGCGGGAGATGACCGAGTTGGCCGCCGACAGGATGTTCTGCGTCGAGCGGTAGTTCTGCTCCAGCAGAATCGTTGTGGCGTTCGGGAAGTCGCGCTCGAAGTCCTCGATGTTGCGGATGGTCGCGCCGCGGAACGCGTAGATCGACTGGTCGGCGTCGCCGACCACGCACAGCTCGGCGGGCGCGACGCCGTCCGTCCTGCAGGTCGCGTGCCGACCAGTTCGCGCACCAGCACGTACTGGGCGTGGTTGGTGTCCTGGTACTCGTCGACCAGGATGTGCCGGAACCGCCGCCGGTAGTACTGGGCGATCTGCGGAAGGCTTGCAGCACGGCGACTGTCTCGCCGATGAGGTCGTCGAAGTCCAGCGCGTTGGCCGCGCGCAGCCGGCGCTGGTACTCGGCGTAGACCTCGGCGATGATCGCGCGCCAGGTCCTCGGTCGGCCTCGCGGCGTCGGCCGCCGCCTCCTCGGGTCGATCAGCTCGTTCTTCGAGGTTGGAGATCCCGTTGGCCAGCAACCGCGGCGAGTACCGCTTGGTGTCCAGGCCCATGTCCTTGCCGATCATCAGCAGCAGCCGCCGCGAGTCGTCGGCGTCGTAGATCGAGAAGTTGGAGTTCAGCCCGAGCAGCAGCGACGCCTGGTTGCGCAGGATCCGCACGCAGGTGGAGTGGAACGTCGACACCCACATCGCGCGGCGCGCGCGGGCCGACCAGCTGCGCCACCCGCTCGCGCATCTCGGCCGGCGGCCTTGTTGGTGAACGTGATGGCCAGCGACCTGGCCGACGCCGACGTCGCGGGCGGCCAGCAGGTAGGCGATCCGGCGGGTCAGCACGCGCCGTCTTGCCCGACCCGCGCCCGGCGACGATCAGCAGCGGCGAGCCCTCGTGCAGCACCGCCTGGCGCTGCTGCGGGTTGAGGCCGTCGAGGAGTTCTGATCGGTCACGGTTCAGGTCGGTCACGTGCACACTCATGTCTGCCCCAACTTACCGCTGACGAGACGGACACTCTTTGCGCTGGCGCGGCCTGTTGGTGGCACACTCGATTCCGTGCTCAGTAAGCAGCGGCGATTTTTCTACGGGTACCGGCCAGCGGTGCCCGTGGTCTAGCTGCTTCCCAGAGCCCCGCGGTCCGCTTCCGGATCCGGGGCTCGTCTCTTGTGTGAGGCCCGAAACCGGATGAGACCAGATCCCCCACACAACGAGGAGTCCGGAGAATCCATGACTATCGAAACAGAAACCGACAGCGTCCGACATCGACGACCTGCGCCAGGAGATCGACCAGCTCGACGCCGCGATCCTGGAAGCAGTCAAGCGGCGCACCGAGGTATCCAGGTCATCGGCAAGGCCCGGATGGCCTCCGGCGGCACCCGCCTGGTGCACAGCCGCGAGATGAAGGTCATCGAGCGCTACAGCGAGCTCGGCCCCGAGGGCAAGGACCTGGCGATGCTGCTGCTGCGCCTGGGCCGCGGCCGCTCGGCCACTGGCGATTCGCTGCCGGGCAACGCACGCGTTCGACACGCGATCAGCGCAGCGCGTCGGTCAGCCACGGCGTCAACCACTTCACCGCCTCCGGCGTGGGATGCACCCCGTCGCATGCGCATCTTGATGCCGTCGACCTTGTTGGTGTAGTAGCCGTTCGGGCACAACTTCTTGTTGAGGTCGAGCACCGTGACGTCGGGACGCTGTCCCGATGACGCTGCGCAACAAGGTGTTCCAGCGCATCGGCGCGGATCGGGCTGATCCTCCGGATACAGGCTGCCGTCCGGCTGCTCGCCGCGCCGGTTGTACGGCTCGGTCGTCACCACCACGCGGGCGCCCGGTCGAGGCCGAGAATGTCGAGCGCCCGTTGCAGCTCGCCGCGCAGATACGCGTCGTACGCCGTCGTCGCCGATGTGCGTCCAGTGCCCCTCGTTGACCCGGTCGACGATCTCCCAGCGGCCGATGATCAGCAGCACGACGTCGGGCCGGTCGTGGTTGATCCGCTGCGACCACCGGCTCGGCCACGCATCGCATTCGGGCTTCTGGTTGAGCGTCTCGCCGGCGTACCGGTAGGGCCCGCCGCGGGCGATGCCGCACCCGATGGTGGTGTAGTTGGTGAAGCTCAGTCCGGGCGTCGGCGGCAGGTAGCGCATCATCGTCCACGCCACCGAGTCGCCGAACACCGCGACGCGTCCGCGTGCCTGGGGCGAGCTGCCCCGACGGCGATCGCACCTCGACCGGCACCTCCGGCTGAGACCAGCGCCGCGGAGTCGACGTCGGGACCCACGGGCACGTCGGCCGGGTTTGGCGCCGACGGGCAGCACGAGCATCGTCACCGCCGCCGCGGTGGCGGCCGTGGCACCGGCCAGCGGCAGCATGCGGAACGATCACCGGCCGCCATCGCCGGATCGGGCTGCTCGAGCAGCCACCACGACGCCGTGGCCACCGCGACCGTCGACCGCGCACCGCAGCGCGAACAGCGGCCAGCCGGACCAGCCGGTGCGTTCCCCGTTGAGCGCCAGGAAGATCGGCCAGTGCCACAGGTAGACGCCGTAGGAGATCGCGCCAAGCCACACCAGCGGCCGCCACGCCAGCACCGCGCGCGACGGGCCGCCCTGGTCCAGCGCCACCGGTGCGACGACGAGGACCGCGGCCACGCGCCACCACGATCAGCAGTCCGGCGCGGAACTCGCGGGCGCTGCCCGTCGCGTAGTGCGCCAGTGCCGCCAGCATCGCCAGGCCGAGGACCGACAGTACGCTGCGCGACCCACCGCCGCCACCGCGTGCGGATCAACGTGCCGACCGGCCGTCAGCACCGACCAGTCGCGCACCAGCAGGGCGGCCGCGGCGGCGCCCACGAGCAGCGCCTGCACCCGGGTGTCGGTGCCGAAGTAGACGCGGTTCAGCGTCTGCGTCGGACGCCAACAGCGATCGGCGGCGGCCGGCCGAGGCCGCGACTGCGCCGCGGATGGCCGAGCGCGAAGACGCCCATCGGGCGCGGGCCCCGAACACGGCCAGCGACGGCGATCACCAGCAGCGGCCAGAACGAGGTAGTACTGCTCCTCGACACCGAGCGACCACGTGTGCTGCAGCGGCGACGGCGGGCTGCCCTGCGAGAAGTAGTCGGTCTTCTGTGCGACGAAGACCCAGTTCGCGACCCAGAAGAACGCGGCGACGGCGTCGTCGCGCAGTGGCGCCGATGGCCTCGGGCGGGAAGAGCGTTCGCGCCGCCACCACCGCCGAGCACCATCGACGATCAGCGCGGGCAGCAGCCGTCGCGCGCGCCGGATCCAGAAGCCCGCCAACGCGATTCGCCCGGTGCGGCCGAGTTCGTCGAGCAGCAGCGAGGTGATCAGGAATCCGCTGAGCACGAAGAAGACGTCGACACCGAGGAATCCGCCAGGAACACCGGGGATGCCGCCGTGCTCGGCCAGGACGAGCCCGACCGCGACGGCGCGGATGCCGTCCAGCGCAGGGATGCCCTTAGACCGAGCGCCACGTCGGCGCGGGGCGACACGGACCTGGCGCACTGGCGCGAAGTCTAGGGGCCCCCACGCGCCGAATCCGGAAGGCGCGCTGGGCAAATGTCGCCGGCCACGCGGCTCCGGCGCTTACTTCGTCAGCGCGATGTATTTGATGTCGAGGTACTCCTCGATGCCCTCGAAGCCGCCCTCGCGGCCGAAGCCGGACTCCTTGACGCCACCGAACGGCGCCGCCGGGTCGGAGATCACGCCGCGGTTGACGCCGACCATCCCGGACTCGATGCCCTCGGCGACGCGCAGCGCGCGGTCCAGCGACTGGGTGTAGATGTAGGCCGCCAGCCCGTACTCGGTGTCGTTGGCCGCGGCGACGCCCTCCTCCTCGGTGTCGAAGCCGGTGATCGGCGCGACGGGGCCGAACACCTCCTCCTTGAGGATGCGGGCGTCGGCGGGCACGTCGGCCAGCACCGTCGCCGGGTAGAAGTTGCCCAGGGCCGCCCGGGGCGACGCCGCCGACGGCGACCGTCGCGCCGCGCGACACCGCATCGGACACCAGGTCCTCGACGGTGGCGACCTGCTTGGCGTTGATCAGCGGGCCCAGCGTCGACGACGAGTCGATGCCCTTGCCGAGCGTGAACTCGCTCATCCGCTTGACCAGCTTCTCGGTGAACTCCTCGCGCACGGAGTTGGCGACGTGGAAGCGGTTGGCGGCGGTGCAGGCCTCGCCGCCGTTGCGCATCTTGGCCAGGATCGCGCCGTCGACGGCGGCGTCCACGTCGGCGTCGTCGAACACCACGAACGGCGCGTTGCCGCCCAGCTCCATCGACATGCCGCAGCAGCTTGTCGGATGCCTGCTTGGCCAGCGCCTTGCCCGACGCCGGTCGAGCCGGTGAAGGTCAGCTTGCGCAGCCGCCCGTCGTCGATCAGCGCGCGTCGGTGACATCGGCCGGGGCTGTTGGTCGGCAGCACCGACAGCACGCCCTTGGGCAGGCCCGCCTCGTCCATCAGCTTGGCCAGCAGCAGCATGGTCAGCGGCGTCTCCTGCGCCGGCTTGACGATCATCGTGCAGCCCGCCGCGAACGCCGGGCCGATCTTGCGGGTGCCCATGCGCCAGCGGGAAGTTCCACGGCGTGATCGCGTAGCACGGGCCGACCGCCTGCTTGGTCACGATGATGCGACCGGTTGCCCGCCGGGCTCGGGGTGAACCGGCCGCGCGATGCGCACCGCCTCCTCGGCGAACCAGCGGAAGAACTCCGCGCCGTACTTGACCTCGCCCATGCTCTCGGCGCAGCACCTTGCCCATTTCCAGGGTCATCAGGGTGGCGATGTCCTCGGCGCGTTCGGTGATCGTCTCGAACACCGATCGCAGGATCTCGCCGCGCTCCCGCGGCGCGGTGGCCGCCCACTCCGCCTGCACGGCTGCAGGCCGCGTCGAGCGCGGCGATCGCGTCCTCGGCGGTGGCGTTCGGCGACGGCGGTCAAGACCTGGTCGTCGGACGGGTCGAGAACGTTGAACGTCGACGATGCCTTCGCGTTCCTCACCACCGATCCACAGACCGGTGGGTACTGACGACAGCAGCTGCGGTGGTGTCCATACCTCTCATCATTTACACCTCTGGTCAGCTGGCCGCACTAGGGTCGGAAACATGACCGCCGATACGCAGCAGATCCCCGATATCGCAGCCACTCCCGCATGGCAGGCCCTGCAGCGGCATCACGACGAGATCGGCGAGAAACACCTCCGCGAGTTCTTCGCCGAAGACCCCGAGCGCGGCACCGAGCTGGCGCTGACGGTCGGCGACCTGTACATCGACTACAGCAAGCACCGGGTCACCCGCGAGACGCTGAAGCTGCTGATCGATCTGGCCCGCGCGGCCGGCCTCGAGCAGCGGCGTGACGCGATGTTCTCCGGCGTACACATCAACACCTCGGAGAACCGCGCCGTGCTGCACACCGCGCTGCGGCTGCCGCGCGGCGTCGAGCTGATCGTCGACGGCCAGAACGTCGTCGACCGATGTGCACGCAGTGCTGGACAAGATGGGCGACTTCACCGACCGGCTGCGCAGCGGCGAGTGGACCGGCGCGACCGGCGAGCGCATCAGGCACCGTCGTCAACATCGGCATCGGCGGCTCGGACCTCGGCCCGGTGATGGTGTACGACGCGCTGCGCCACTACGCCGACGCAGGCATCTCGTGCGCGGTTCGTCTCCAACGTCGACCCCGCCGACCTGGTCGGCCAAACTCGACGGACTCGACCCTGCCACAACGCTTTTCATCGTCGCGTCGAAGACGTTCTCGACGCTGGAGACGCTGACCAACGCGACCGCGGCACGGCGCTGGCTCACCGACGCGCTCGGCGACGCCGCGGTGTCGAAGCACTTCGTCGCGGTGTCGACGAACAAGAAGCTGGTCGACGACTTCGGCATCAACACCGACAACATGTTCGGCTTCTGGGACTGGGTCGGCGGCCGCTACTCGGTGGACTCGGCGATCGGCCTGTCGGTGATGGCGGCCATCGGCCGCGAGCGGTTCGCCGAGTTCCTGGCCGGGTTCCACATCGTCGACGAGCACTTCCAGCACCGCGCCGCTGGAAGCCAACGCGCCGGCACTGCTTGGGCTGATTGGCATCTGGTACAACAACTTCTTCGGCGCGCAGTCGCGAGCGGTGCTGCCGTACTCCAACGACATGTCCCGCTTCGCCGCCTATCTGCAGCAGCTGACGATGGAGTCCAACGGCAAGTCGGTGCGCGCCGACGGCACACCGGTCACCACCGAGCACCGGCGAAATCTTCTGGGGCGAACCGGGAACCAACGGCCAGCACGCGTTCTACCAACTGCTGCACCAGGGCACGCGGCTGATCCCCGCCGACTTCATCGGGTTCTCCCAGCCCACCGACGACCTGGCCACCGCCGACGGCACCGGCAGCATGCACGACCTGCTGATGAGCAACTTCTTCGCCCAGACGCAGGTGCTGGCGTTCGGCAAGACGGCCGAGGAGATCGCCGCGGAGGGCACGCCGCCCGAAGTGGTGCCGCACAAGGTCATGCCGGGCAACCGGCCGACGACGTCGATCCTCGGCGACCAAGCTGACCCCGTCGGTGGTCGGTCAGCTGATCGCGCTCTACGAGCACCAGGTGTTCACCGAGGGCGTCATCTGGGGCATCGACTCGTTCGACCAGTGGGGCGTCGAGCTGGGCAAGACGCAAGCCAAGGCGCTGCTGCCGGTGATCACCGGCGACGCGTCGCCCGCCGAAGCAGTCGGACTCCTCGACCGACGCGCTGGTGCGCCGCTACCGCACCGAACGCGGCCGCAGCGCTTAGCGATTTCGGCGCGCTGACGCGTCGCTCAGCGAACGTTGCGCGCCGGAATCGCGTTCACGCCGTACGAGCGGAGAGCCGGAATGGTCGTGCACGTACGCCAGGAACACAAGCAACTGGCTCCGCCGGGCCCGGCCTCAGCCCACGGCGCCACCGGGAAGCTACCGGCTGAGCACCTTGCCATTGGAACCGGCCTGCGCACCAGGTCCACCCGGGACCTCGCGCACCGGCGCCCTCAGGACCGGCTGACGTGCGCGCACGGCTGTGCCGTCAGGGTTGAAGCACGGCGGCGGCGGCTCGGCTCTGCGAGCGGCCGGGGCGCAGCGGCGATCGCAGCTGCCGCAGCGCCCGCGAACAGTACGGACGTCATCTTCGTCAGTTTCGCGATCATGTAAGTTCGGCTACCACGATCGCGGCATGCCTAAACCTACTAGAGCTGCTAACTGACAACGAGCGGTCTTGGCGAAGCCGCGCGGCGGCAGCACCCGCAGCAGCTGCACCAGCGGCGCCCACGGCCACGCACGGCACGGCGGCACGGCCCGGTTCGCGCTCGATCGCGTCGACCATCGCCTTGGTGCCGGTCTCGTTGTCGACCATCAGCATCGTCGATGCTCGGCCTTGGCGGTCATCTCGGATTCGATGTAGCCGGGCTCGATGCACCGTCACCTTGATCGGCCCGTTGGCGTATTCGGCGCGCAGCGATTCGCCCAGCGACGACACCCCGGCCTTGCTGGCGGCGTAGGCGGCCCTGCACTCCGGGCACGCCCTTGTTGGCGAGCACCGACGAGATCAGCACCAGATGCCCGCCGCCGGCGTGCCTTGAACATCTCGATCGCGGTCTCGATCTGCACCAAGCGCCGCAACGAGATTCGTCTCGATGGTGGCCTTGTTGGCCCACAGCTTGCCCGAGCCCAGCGGCGCGCCCTTGCCGATGCCCGGCGTTGACGATGATGCGGTCGATGCCGCCCGAGCTCGTCGGACAGCTCGGCGAACACCTTCGGCACCTGCTCGTGGTCGTTGACGTCGAGCGCGGCGACCGCGACGGTGATGCCGGGATGCCGCTCGAGCAGTTCGGCCTTGAGCTCGTCGAGCCGGTCGGTGCGGCGGGCGCACAGCGCCAGGTCACGGCCCTTCGCGGCGAACGCGCGGGCCATGCCCGCGCCCAGGCCCGAGCGCGCACCGGTGATCAGGATCTTCTGCCGAGTCACCGGCGACAGCCCTATTTGAGCAGCCGCGACAGCCGCCGGTCGGCCAGCACCTTGCCGCCGGTCTGGCAGGTCGGGCAGTACTGGAACGACTTGTCGGCGAACGACACCTCGCGCACGGTGTCGCCGCACACCGGGCACGGCAGACCGGTGCGGGCGTGCACCCGCAGCCCGGAGCGCTTCTCCCCTTGAGCGTCGCGGCCTGCTGGCCGACCGAGCGTTCGACACGCGTCGGTCAGCACCGAGATCATCGCGTCGTGCAGCGCCGCCAGCTGCGCGTCGGTCAGCTTGCCCGCGGTCGCGAACGGCGACAGCTTGGCGACGTGCAGGATCTCGTCGCTGTAGGCGTTGCCGATGCCCGCGATCACCTTCTGGTCGGTGATGACGGTCTTGATCCGCCCGCTGTTGCCCGGCCAGCACGCCGGCCAGGTCCTCGGACTCAACGACAGCGCGTCCGGCCCGAGCGCGGCGATGCCAGGCACCTTGGCGGGATCGTCGACCAGCCACACCGCCAACCGCTTCTGGGTGCCTGGCCTCGGTGAGGATCGAATCCCGCTGCCTCCCTGGCGTTCCGAGGTGCACCCGCAGCGCGATCGGTCCCTTGCCGGGCTTCAGCGGCGCGGCGGCCAGCTTGTCGGACCACCGCAGCCAGCCCGCCCGCGACAGGTGCGTGATCAGGTGCAGCTCACCCGCCTGCAGCCCGAGGTACTTGCCCCACCGGTTGGCGCCGGTGACGGTCTGACCGTGCAGCACGTTGATCGGCGGATCGAATGTCTTGAGCACCGACAGCGCCGACACGTCGATGCGCCCGACGGTCAGCCCGACGGCGTGACGACGCAGATGGTCGGCCAGCGCCTCGACCTCGGGCAGTTCAGGCATGTGATCCAGTGTGCCCGATCAGGTACGCACGTGACGCGCTCGGCGTGTCCCGCGCGATCAGCGACAGCAGCCAGCTGACGATCGACAGCACGATCGCGGCCCAGATCGCGGTCCACCAGAAGTCGTCGATGACGAGACCCCAGTGGGTGGTGTGCTCGGTGATCCACGAGGTGATCCACAACATCAGTGCGTTGATGACGATGTGGATCAGGCCGAGCGTGAGGATGTAGAGCGGGATCGACATGATCTGCACGATCGGTTTGATGATCGCGTTGACCAGACCGAAGATCACCGCGACGACGAAGATGATGCCGACTCCTGCAGCGTCGTGTCGCCGCCGACGAAGCTGATCCCGGGAACGATGCAGGGTGACCACCCACAGCGCGACCCCGGTCAGCGCTGCGCGCAGGAGGAAGCCCCCATGCGTTGAGATCCTGCCATGGCGCGCCGGTCAGTCGGCGGATCGCAGCAGATAGGTGTCCATGATCCAGCCGTGGCGCGCGCGCGCCTCGGCCGCGCAGCTCGGCGATCTGTTCGCCGACCTCGCCGACAGTGCCGGACACCAACAGCTCGTCCGGCGTGCCCAGGTAGGCGCCCCACCAGATTCGGGTCTGCGGCGGGCAGGCCCGGAACGAACAGTCGCCGTCGAGCATCACCGACGGCGCTGCCGGACAGACCCGTTCGTCGCGCAGCTGCCTGCCGGTGGTGATCAGCACCGGCTCGCCGACGTCGTTGAGCGGGATGCGATGTCGCGCGGTGAGCGCCTGGATCGCGGTGATGCCGGGGATGACGTCGTAGTCGATGTCGACGCCGAGCCGCGACGGTGTCGAGGATTCGCAGCGTGCTGTCGTAGAGCGACGGGTCGCCCCACGCCAGGAAGGCGCCGACGCCGTCGGGTGCGAGCTCGCGATTCGATGGCGTCGGCCCAGACGCGCGGCCCGGGCCGCAGTGCCAGTCGGCGACGGCCTGCCGGTAGGTCGGGCTGTCCTTGGCGGCCCTGGCGCGCCGGGTCGGGCAGTTCGACGAACCGGTAGCCAGGCTCGCGGATGAACCGCTCGCAGATCGCTCGCCGCAGCGCCACCAGGTCGTCTTGGCTTCAGCATCTTGTCTCCTCGCGTCCGGGACCCTTGTCCATCGCGAAGAACACCTGCGTGTCGTTGAGCGCCGCGACCGCCTGCCGCCGTCACATAGTCGGGATCGCCCGCGCCGATACCGATGACGTGGATCCGCGCGCAGTCACGCAGGCGAGTATGCGGCACCGGTCGTCCACCTGCCGCTACCTGCCTTACTCAAAGGTATGCGGTACCGCGGGTATTGACATCTTGCGCGTGCGCCTCCTTACCTTTGAGGCACAACGTCTAGACGAAGGAGTCGACGATGACCGCTCCGATGAGGCCGATGCACCCACCCGTGAAGAATTCGTCGGAGCGCTTGCTGAAGGGCTCGGTCAAGAAGTCCTACGCGCCCGATCGTCGACATCGACTGGGACGCTCCACTCGACCCGGACAAGTTCTTCCTGCCGCCGAAGACGCGTCTCGCTGTACGGCACGCCGCTGTGGGACGACATGACCCGCGCGCAACAGATCGAGCTTGTCGCGCCAGGAGTTCGTCAACACGCTCTCGGCGGGCATCTGGTTCGAGAACATCCTCAACCAGGCCTTGCTGCGCAAGATGATGCATCAGGATCCCGACCGCGCGCGCCACGCACTACGAGCTGACCGAACTCGGCGACGAAACCCGGCACATGGTGATGTTCGGCAAGGCGATCGAGCGCGTCGGCGCAAAGCCGGTGCGGCCCAGGCTGGTATCAGCGGATGATCATCAACGCGCTGCCGTTCGGCTTCAGGGATCCGTGCTGTGGGTGGCCGCGCTGATCGGCGAGGAGATCTTCGACTCGCTGCAGCGGCAGATGATGGACGATCCCGAACTGCAGCCAATGGTGCAGCGGCTCATGCGCATTCACGTCACCGAGGAAGCCCGCCACATCCAGTTCGCCCGCGACGGGCTGCGCAAGCGCGCTGCCGAACATGCGGCGGATCACCAGGTTGTGGCGTCGCCAACGTCAACGGCGTCGGCGGGTTGTTCTTCCGCTACCTGTTCACCAATCCAGTGCCGTACCGCCGCGCCGGACTCGACGGTCGCGAGGCGCGCCGCGTCGCTCGCAACAGCCCGCACCGACACGAGGTTCAGGTCGCCGGGTTTCGCACCCGCTGGCGGCGTTCCTCGAGGAGGTCGGGCTGATGGGCCCGATCGCGCGCCGCATGTGGAGACGCAGCGGATTCTTGCCTCGATGAGCGCAAAGGTCTTCGACGCCATCGTGATCGGCGGCCGATCCGTCGGCGTCACGCCTGAGCAAGGTGATGCTTCGCGGCCCGACCGATGTCGTCGACTCGGAGTTCGACGAGACCGTGCGCACCGTGGCGGCTTAAGATCGCGCGCCGGGCGACAGTTCACGACGCGAGCGTCGTGATCGCCTACGGCCAGGCGCCGTCACCCGACGGGCATGGTCTCGCCATATCTCAGGAGTCGCTGTGCACGGACTGCCGAACCAGTTCTTCATCAGCGGGCCCGACGTCCGCGGACAGCAGCAAGTACATTGCGCAAATGCCTGCAATGCCATGGCCCGCACGGACGGCACGCGCATCGAGGTGCGGCACAGCACCCAACGCACCTACACCGTGCGGTACCGGCCCGGCAGCGCAGTCAACTGGCGGCGCGTGCGCAGGAAGATCCGATCGGCTTTCGACCTCAGCTCGCGCATCAGCGTCGAGGACGAGGTGTACGACGGCCACGCCACCGTGCACATCGGCGACGACGATCCGTGATGCTCGGGTCCGCTTGACCGGGCACCTCGATCCGATCGACGGCCGCCTACCACTGGCAGGGAACGGTTTTCGACCAGCTGCCCGACCGACATGACCGCCGCAGCGGAGTGAGGCGTGACCGATCGGCGAACCGCGACCGCCGAGGCCCGCATCGCCGAGCGCACGCCGCAGGGCGGCTACTCGGTCGTCGGCGTCGGCGTGCCGCCCTTCGCGCTCGACGCCGTCGAAGCCTCGCCGTGCCGGTCCTGTCGTCAGACCGACACCGCCAGCAGCGCCACCGCGAACACGCCGCCGACGATCCCCGAGATCAACAGCGGCAGCCGGCCGTCGGCACCCCACAGGAACCCGGCCCACAACCCCGCCGCCAGCACCGCGAAACCGCTGGCCGCCCTGGAACACTCCCTGCGCGCTGGCCTGCAGCTCCGCGCCGACCAGCGATGAAATCCACGCCTTGCCAACACCATCGGTGCATCCGGTGAACAAGCCTGTACACACCGATCAACAGCCATGCCGCGACGGTGTCGGTGGTCAGCTCCCAGGCCCGGCGTAGCCGATCGCGAAGAACGCGAGGCCGACCCCGAACACGGCGGGACGCGGAATGCGGTCGGCCAGCAGCCCGGCGGGATAGCTCGACGACCGCATACACCGCGTTGTAGCGTGACGTAGGCCAGGATGACTTCGACGACCGAGAAGCCGATCTCGTTGAGCCGCAACAAAGCAGCAAGGCGTCGGGGAAGTTCACCAGCCCGAACAGCCACCAGCGCGGCCGTCACCCGCCAATAGCGGCGCGGCAGCTCACCGACACCGGCGAACACCGTCGTGCGCTCGGCACGTGGCAGCACTAGCCGGATCTCGCGAACCAGGAACACCAGCGCGACGCTCAACACGGCGGGCACGACGGCCACCCACAGCAGCGGCGCGATCTGGTGGTCGAGCAGTTCGTATCCGGCCAGGCCGAGCAGCGGCCCAACGACGGCGCCCAATGTGTCCATCGTGCGGTGAAATCCGAACACCCGTCCCGCGTGCGGCCTCGTCGATGTCGACGACCAGCAGCGCGTCGCGCGGTGCACCGCGAATTCCGCTGCCGAGGCGGTCGACAACCCGGCCTGCCAGCACACCAGGCCAGGCCGTGCGCCGCCGCGACCATCACCTTGCCCAGCGCCGCCATGCCGTAGCCCGTCGCGATCAGCGGCCGCCGCGCGAAGCGGTCACCGAGCGGCCCTGCCGCAAGCTTGGTCAGCGACGCCGCGCCCTCTGCCGCGCCCTCGACCGCGCCGACGACTGCCGCCGGGGCGCCCAGCACCGAGGTCAGGTAGATGGGCAGCAGCGGATAGAGCAGCTCGCTGCGCGGCGTCCTGAAGAAACGAGACGGCGGAGAGCACCCGCACATTGCGGGTCAGCCAGGCTGCGCACCTACGCCATGATGCCGCGGCCGTCCTGAGAACGACGGGCCAGAACATCGTTCTAGTATTGCGGCGTGCGCTTCACCTTTGCAGAAGCGATGACCGATCCGACCTACTACATCCCGCTGGCCAAGGCGGCCGAGGCGGCGGGGCTATCACGCGCATGACGATCCTCGGACAGCGTCGCCTATACCCGTACGAGTCCGACTCGACGTACCCGCACACGCCGGACGGTAAGCCGCGGAGTTCCTGGACGGCAAGTCGTTCGTCGAGGCGCTTCGTGATGGCCGGCGCGCTTGTGCGCGGTCACCACGACGCTGAAGTTCAACATCTTCGTCGCTCAAGCTGCCGATCCGGCCGCCTGCCTTGGTCGCCAAGCAGGCCGGGTCGCTGGCGGCGTTGTTCGACAACCGGCTCGGGCCTCGGTGTCGGCACCAGCCCGTGGCCCGAGGATTACGAGCTGATGGGTGTCCCGTTCGCGAAGCGCGGCAAGCGGATGGACGAGTGCATCGAGATCATCAAGGGCCTGACCTCCGGCGAGTACTTCGAGTTCCACGGCGAGTTCTACGACATCCCGAAGACGAAGATGACACCGGCGTCCGACCAAGCCGATCCCCGATCCTCGTCGGCGGCCACGCCGAGGCGGCGCTGAGCGCGCCGCGCCGCAACGACGGCTGGATGCACGGCGGCGGGACCAGGCGCCGAGGCACTCGACCGATTGATCAGGCGGCTCAACCAGATTCGCGAAGAAGAGGGCCGGACAGGCCCGTTCGAGATCCACGTAATTTCGCTCGACGCGTACACCCTCGACGGCATCAAGCGGCTCGAGGACAGAGGGCGTCACCGACATCATGGTGGGCTTCCGGGTGCTACATCATCGGCCCCGACACCGAACCCCTGGCGACAGATCCGCGCCATCGAAAGTACGGCGAGAAGGTCATCGCAGCTGTGACGGCCTGAGCCCTGGTAGCGACGTTCTGTGAGTCCTCGGCCACCGACCAGAGCGACGACGCCAGGTCGATGCCACGCGAGGTTCTGCCGGCGGAAGCTTCACCTTCTTAGTCGGACCCGACCAGGCCATCTGCCAGGGGCCGTAATAACGGGCACCCCTGAACTCAGCAAGAGCTGGATCGGTCGCACTGGCGAGTACCAGCGCACGTGACTCGGTGCCTGCACGACGTCTTGCGATGGAAGCGAGGTGAAATCGCCGCGAAATGCCTTGCGTGGCTTGACCCTACCGAGATTCGGTCGGACGTCTGCAAGTTCGTGCGAGTGTAGCCGGTACGGACGTGCTGAGAGTTCCAGCCGCGGTCGTCCGCCACCGCTGGCGAGGTGCATGCCCGCGCACCGTGCATGTCGGCCAGCCTCGACTGCCCGCGTAGGCCAGTCGCGGGCCGGATAGCCGCTGGCGAACTGCAGATCGCGGAAGTGGATGCGGCCGTAGTTGGCGGTGCCGCTGGACATCGTTGCGACACGCCGGAGTCGTATACGGCCGCCAGCAGCAGCGGCAGCACCAGGTTGAAAGTGAGCGCGAACGGGCCCGGGCAGTTGCCGCCGAACTGGAGCTCGAATCCGTCGACCGTCGTCATCCGCTGCGGCACTGCCATCACTCCCGCGTTGTTGATCAACACGTCGGATCGGCATGCGCCGTCGTCAGACGAGCCCGGCGGCAAAGGACCGGACGCTGGCCATGATCCGGCGAGGTCGATGCGCCGGACCTCCAGCGAGGCGCCGGGCACATCGCGGCGGATGTCCGCCGCGGCGGCGCGACCCCCGTTCCTCGCTTCGCACCGCCACGACGGCGTGCGCGCCCGCCGGGCGGCCAGGCGCCTGGCGGCCTCCTTGCCGGTGCCGCTGTTGGCGCCGGTGACGACGAACCGCCGGCCGGACCGATCGCTCACTTGGTACATGATTTGCCTCCTGTTCGCTCGTGCGTGTGGGCACCGAAGACCGCCGTGGTCTCTGGCAGCTTCAGAACGCTGACAGACCGACCGGTCGCTTGGCAAGAAGACCGGCGGGTATGTAATGCTGGTCACGTGACCATTCCGCGCACAGCCTGAGCAGCGAGAAGTGCGCCGATAGCAATACGTAAC
>ERZ1370068.2195-contig-1353_pt1 | contig 24142 bp, 26 predicted proteins | sample MGYA00561227_ERZ1370068 | MGnify/ENA primary metagenome ERZ1370068 (study PRJEB38410, sample SAMEA6850437) | metagenome | study: Metagenomic assessment of the ecological functions of the soil: analysis of the soil microbiota associated with the...
GGTTACGTATTGCTGGAACGTCTCGAAGCACGCGTTCGCGCAAGGCCGCGGTCGAAATAGATCAGCAGGTTGCGGCACGTACACCAGGTCGAGGCGCGAGAACGGCGAGTCGCTCAGCAGGTCGTGGGTCGCGAACAGCACGCATCTCGCGCAACTCGGTGGACACGCGGTAGCCGCGCGTCGCGCGGCTGAAGAAGCGCTCGAGCCGCTCGGCCGATACGTCGGCGGCGATCGTCGGCGGATAGAAGCCGACACGGCCGACCGGCGATCGCGTCGGCGTCGAGGTCCGATCGCGAAACACGCAGGCGCGGCGGGCGCTCGCAGTTCGTCGGCCTGCTCGAGCAGCAGCATCGCGATCGAATAGGCCTCTTCGCCGGTCGGCGCACCCGGCGACCCAGACGCGCACCGTGTCGGTCGAGCCTTGCCGGCGAACAGGGCCGGCAGATTCGTCGCGAGCGCCTCGAAGTGACCGTGCGTCGCGAAAGAAGTTGGTGACGCTGACCAGCAGGTCCTTCAGCAGCGCCCGCGACTCGTGCGGCCGCGTGCGCAGCACGTCAGGTAGGCCGGCAACGTCTCGGTACTCGTTGACCTGCATGCGCCAGGCCGAGCCGGCGCAGGATCGTCGCCCGCTTGTAGGCCGTGAAGTCGTGTCCGGTCCGGCTGCGCATCACGTCGAGCACGGTGCGCAGCGCGGCCTCGTCGCGCACCTCGGCGTCCGATGTGCTGCGTCGCACCGCCGGTCTCGGCTTCCGGGGCAGCCTGAAGCTTCTTCTCGAGGCGGTGATAGGCGATCAGCCGCGCCGCCATCTCGGCGACCGGCAGCACCAGATCGACGATGCCGGTCGCGATCGCCGAGCGCGGCATGTTGCCGTGTTCGGCCTCGTGCGGGTCCTGCGCGATCGACAGGCCGCCACGTTCGCTGCACGCGGCGGATGCCGATCGCGCCGTCGCCGTCGGCGCCCGACAGCACGATCGCGGTGGCGTGCGGACCGTAGGTATCGGCTAGCGGTACCGGAAGAACAGATCGATCGCGACGTGCCGGCCGGAATGGGGTGGCAGATCGGCGAGGCGCAGCTCGCCGTCGAGCGCCGACAGCGACTTCGCCGGCGGAATCACGTAGACGCAGTTCGCTTCGATCGTCGCGGTCTCGCGGACCTGCACGACACGCATCGTGCGTCGTGCGCTGGATCAGGTCGGCGAGCGCACTCTCGTGCGCGGCCGACAGGTGAATGACGACGACGAACGCCATCCCGAATCGACCGGCATCGAGCGGAAGAAGACCTGCAGCGCGCGCAATGCTGCCGGCCGATCCCGCCGAGGCCGACGCGAGCGGCAGCATCCGGTAGCCGTGCGACGGGGTCACATCGTCGAGCGGACCCGCGAAGTGCTCTTCCGCCTGATCGGGTTTCAAGTCGGTCATCAGATCTGGCATCCGGGATCGGCCAGTGCTGCATCGCTGCTGTGGTCCCGAGCGGGCGTCGCGGCCGCGGCGCCGATCGGACCCATCTTATGCCTGCGGTTCCGGCCGCTGTAGGCAACGTCCGACGTGCGTTGGCATACAGCCGATCCAACTATGATCGGATCCATCGCGCATGACGACGCGTGCTCTCCGGAGCAGTTTCCTGAGATGTTTTACTCAATGCCGATGGACGCTGACCAGACCGAGGAAGACCACGCCGGCCTCAACGGCGATGTCGATGCCGTCGCGCGGCTACTCGATGCTGCCGGTGGTCGGCCTCGGCGGAACGCCGGCAGCCTGCCGGCGCTGCGAACCTTCTTCCGTGCGCTGGCGCCCGATTCGGGCATGGCGCTTCCTTCTCGCGGTGCATCCGCAGCCCGGGCCAGGAGCTCGCGCTTGCCGAGCTGCTGCGCCGACACGCGGATGCCGATCACGGTGCTCGACGGGCCGCAGAACCTCCAGGCGAACCGGGTCTACGTGATCCCGTCCGGCAAGGCACTGCACGCCGACAGCGGACAGATGAGCGCCGGATCGATGCGAAGGCGAGCCGGAACCGTCACGTCACGGTCGACCTGTTCTTCCGGACCCTCGCCGACAGCCACGGTCTGCACGCGGCCGCCGTGGTGCTGTCGGGCACCGACGGCGACGGCGCGATCGGCATCAAGCGCATCAAGGAGCGCGGCGGGCTGACGATCGCACAGGACCCGAGCGAGGCGGTGCACGGCAGCATGCCGCGCTCGGCGATCGCGACCGGGATGGTCGACTGGGTGCTGCCGGCGAGCGAGATGCCGCACCGCCTGATCGAGTACCAGCGCCTCGAACGCAGGCTCAGGCTGCCGCCCGAGGACGATCCGCAGCCGCTCGAAGCGCCGGTCGCGGCCGACAGACCCGGCCGAGAGTCGCGCTGCGCGAGGTGCTGCGTTTCCTGCGCGTGCGCACCGGTCGCGATTTCTCGTACTACAAGCGCGCGCGACGGTGCTGCGCCGCATCGCCCGTCGCATGCAGGTCAACGGCGTCGCCGAGATGCACGGAGTACGTCGGCTGCCTGCGCACCTCGGCCGGTGAAGCGGAGTGCGCTGCTGCAGGACCTGCTGATCAGCGTCACCAACTTCTTCCGCGACGCGCGATTGCTTCATGGCGCTCGAGGCGCTCGTGCCGGAGCTGTTCCGCGGCAAAGGGCAGACCGACACCGGTGCGGGTCTGGGTACCGGCCTGCGCGACCGGCGAGGAGGCCTACTCGATCGCGATCCTGCTCGCCGAGCACGCGCGCACGCTCGATGCGCCACCGAGCGTGCAGATCTTCGCGACCGACCTCGACGAGCAGTCGATCGCGACCGCGCGCAGCGCCCTCTACCCGGAGACGATCGAGGCCGACGTGACGCCAGAGCGGCTCTTGCGTTACTTCGTGAAGCAGCACCTCGGCTACCGGGTCCGCCGCGAGATCCGCGAGACGGTGCTGTTCGCGGTCCATGACCTGTTGAAGGACTCGCCGTTCTCGCGCCTCGACCTGCATGTCGTGCCGCAACCTGCTGATCTACCTGACCCGGGATGCGCAGAGCCGCGCGCTCGACATCTTCCACTTCGCGCTGCGCCCCGAAGGCAAGCTCTTCCCTCGGCTCGTCGGACAGCATCGACGAGGGCAGCCCGCTGTTCACGGTCCTCGACAAGAAAAGCCGCCTGTATGCACAGCGGCCGGCGCTGCGTGCCAAGTATCCGATCCTGCCCGGCCCCGGCACGCTGGCGTTCGGGCTCAGCCTCGTCGAAGCGCCGAAATCGAGTCGCCTCGCCGCGATCGGCCCTGCTTCGATCCAGGGGCAGCCGGCCACCCCGGCGCTGGTCGAGACCACGACCGAGGGACGAGCCGCGTCGTGGGCCGCGCTGCACTACCGCGCTGCTCGAACAGGTCGCGCCGCCCTCGCTGATCGTCGACGGCGACCACAACATCGTGCACCTGTCGGAAAGCGCGGCCGCTTCCTGCAGCTGTCGGGCGGCGAGCCGACCAAGAACCTGCTGCGCCTGGTCGACCCGGCGCTGCGCATCGAGATGCGGGCGGCGCTGTACCGAGGCCCAGCAGTCGGGCACGCCGACCGAGTTCGGCCCGTCGACCGTCGAGCTGAACGGCCAGCCGACGCAGGTCACGATCCGGGTCGCGCTGGGCGGCGAGGTCGCGCCGGAATACTTCCTGGTCGTCATCGATGCGAAGGATCCGGCGAGGCGGCGGTTGGCTCGAACGGCAACGGCAACACGGCGACGCTGCACCCGGTCGCCGAGCACCTCGACCGCGAGGTCGAGCGCCTGAAGGCGCACCTGCGCGACACCGTCGAGCAATACGAAGCCTCGAACGAGGAACTGAAGGCCGGCAACGAAGAGCTGCAGGCGATGAACGAGGAGCTGCGTTCGGCGACCGAGGAGCTCGAGACCGGCCGCGAGGAGCTGCAGTCGATCAACGAGGAGCTGAGCACCGTCAACAGCGAGCTGAAGAACAAGGTCGAGGAGCTCGGCAGCTCGAACAGCGACATGCTGAACCTGATGGATGCGACCGCGATCCCGTCCGTGTTCCTCGACCGCGAGCTGCACATCACGCGCTACACGCCGCCGGCGGTCGAGGTCTTCAACCTGATCCCGGCCGACATCGGACGGCCGCTGCTCGACCTGCGCACCGAACTGCACTATCCGGAGCTCGCCGACGATGCCGAGCGCGTGCTGAAGCGCCTGGTGCCGATCGAGCGCGAGATCAGCCGCGGCGGCGCGACCGTGGTACTCGGCGCGCTTGCTGCCGTACCGGACCGTCGACGACCGCATTGCCGGGGTCGTGCTGACGCTGGTCGACATCACCGAGCGCCGCCTCAACGAATCCGCGCTGCGCGCCGGCGAGGAGCGGCTGCGCCTGATCGTCGAGAACGCGCGCGACTACGCGATCTTCACGCTCGATCTCGACCGGCGCATCACGACCTGGAACTCCGGCGCCGAGCGCACGCTCGGCTATCGCGAGGCCGAGGTCCTCGGGCACCAGCGGCGACCTGATCTTCACCGAGGAAGACCGGGCGGCGGGCATACCCGCGCGCGAGACGACGACTGGCAGCTCGAGACCGGGCGCGCCGCCGACGACCGCTTCCAACTGCGCAAGGACGGCAGCCGGTTCTGGGCCAGCGGCGTGCTGATGTCGATGCGCGACACGGCCGGCGCGGCGATCGGCTTCGTGAAGATCCTGCGCGACCAGACCGAGGCGCGGCGGACCCAGGAAGCCCTCGAAGCGCAGCCAGGCGCAACTGCTGAAGGCCTCGCGCGAAAGCGAACGGGCGCGCCGCGAAGCCGAGCTGCAGAAGGAACACCTGCGCGGCGCTCTTCACCGAGGCGCCGGCGCCGATCTGCATCCTGCGCGGCGCCGACTACATCGTCGAGTTCGCGAACGACCACATGTGCCAGCTGTGGGGCCACCCGCATGGCGACGTCGTCGGCAAGCGCCTGTTCGAGGCGGTGCCGGGCATGCGGGTGCAGGTGCTGAAGGATCTGCTCGACCGCGTGATGCAGACCGGCGTGACCTCGGTCGGCAAGGAAGTGTCGGCGCGGCTCGACCGCGACGGCGACGACACGCTCGAGGACGTCTACCTGAACTTCACCTACGCGCCGCTGCACGACGTCGGTGGCGCGATCGACGGCGTGCTCGTGATGGCCTACGACGTCACCGACGAAGTCCATGCGCGCGAGCAGATGAGCGAGCTGCACGCGGCCTCGCAGGCGGCCGGCCGGGCGAAGGACAACTTTCCTCGCGATGCTCGGCCACGAGCTGCGCAATCCGCTCGCCCCGCTGCAGACCTCGCTGCTGCTGACCAGGAAGCTGCCGCCCGAATCGAAGATCGACCATCTGCTCGACGTGATGCAGCGCCATGCACCAGCAACCTGGCCCGCATCGTCGACGACCTGCTCGAGGCGTCCGCGCGTCAACGGGGGCAAGATCGACCTGCAGATCGAGTGGCTCGACATGCGCTCCAGCGTGAACCAGGCGGCGGTGCGCGTGCGGCCGCGCGATCCGAGGGCCGCGAGCAGACGATCGACACGGTGCACGGGTCCTGATCGGCCGGTGCCGGTGAATGCCGACCCGGTGCGGATCGAGCAGATCGTCCTGAACCTGCTCAACAACGCGGGCAAGTACACGCAGGACGGCGGCCGCATCGAGATCAGCCTGAAACGGGCCGGACCGTGGGCCGAGCTGAGCGTCGCCGACAACGGCGCCGGCATCGACGACGGACCTGCGCCCGCGCCTGTTCCAGATCTTCCAGCAGGGCAACCGGGATCTGGCGCGGCGCGAGGGCGGGCTCGGCATCGGCCTCAGCCGTCGTGCGCCGCTCGTCGAGCTGCACCGCGGCACGGTCGAGGCGCGCAGCGAGAGGCCCGGGCCGGGGCAGCCAGTTCATCGTCCGGCTGCCGCTCGCACCGGACAGCGCAACGAAGCCGGGCGCGGCGCCGTTGCCGCGCGAAGGAAGGCCGACCCGGCCGGCGTCGCGGCGGAGCCGGAAATGCACGCGACCGGGACGAGCGCCGCGCCGGCAGCGGGCGGTGCGCCGGGGTCCGGTGGCGCGTCCGCATCAGATGTCGCTTCGGCACCGCCCTCTGGCGCCGCATCAGTGCCGGCACCACCCGCCGCATCGTCGTCGCCACCGGATTCTGCGTCGAAGCCACGACCGGTTTCTGCATCGGCAGCGCCGGTCGCGAAGACACCCGCACCGGGCGGCGCCGGACATCCGCACGCGCGCCGACGCCTGCGGCGCCGCGCCGGTGCGACCGGCAGCTGCCGCGTCGACGTCGCCGACCGCTGCCGCGCAGCCGGCCGGCGACGCCGCTCCGTCGAGAGTGCTGCGCGTGCTCGTCGTCGACGACAACCGCGACGCCGGCGAGACGCTGATGATGCTGATCGCGACCTTCGGTCACGAGAGCCGCCTGGCCGCAGACGGCGGCGAGGCGCTCGCGATCTTCGACGCGTGGCGACCCGAGATCGTGTTCCTCGACATCGGCCTGCTCGGCATCGACGGCTACGAGGTCGCCGCCGAGATCCGCCGCCGCGACCCGCGGCGCGCGCCGAAGCTCGTCGCGGTGACTGGCTACGGCCAGGACCGCGACCGGCGCCAAGGGGGCGCTAGGCCGGCTTCGACGCGCATCTCGTGAAGCCGGCGGCCTACAGCGCGATCGAGGAACCAGCCGGCGCGGACCCTGTCGCGCCGGCGGGCTGACGATCGCGCGTCGATGCGGATCGCGACCTTCAACGTCAACGGCATCAGCGCGCGCCTGCCGCGCCTGCTGCGAATGGCTCGCCGAGACGAGTCCCGACGTCGCCTGCCTGCAGGAGCTGAAGACGCCCGACGCGACGTTCCCGCGAAGCGGCGATCGCGCGACGCCGGCTACGGCGCGGTCTGGCACGGCCAGAAGGCGCTGGAACGGCGTCGCCATCCTCGCGCAGCGGCGCCGAGCCGGTCGAGATCGCGGCGCGGCCTGCCGGGCGACCCCGACGACACCCACAGCCGCTACATCGAGGCGGCGGTCGCACGGCGTCGTCGTCGCGTCGATCTACCTGCCGAACGGCAATCCGCAGCCGGGCCCGAAGTTCGACTACAAGCTCGCCTGGTTCGAGCGCCTGATCGCGCACGCGCGCCGAGCCTGCTCGGCAGCGGCGCAGCCGGTCGTCCTCGCCGGCGACTACAACGTCGTGCCGACCGACGAGTCCGACATCTACTCGCCGGCGCTCGTGGCTCGAACGATGCGCTGCTGCAGCCGGAGAGCCGCGCCGCCTACCGGCGGCTCGCTCGCGCAGGGCTGGACCGACGCGATCCGCGCGCTCCACCCGGACGAGCGCGATCTACACGTTCTGGGACTACTTCCGCAACCGCTGGCCGCGCGACGCCGGGCTGCGCATCGACCACCTGCTGCTGAGCCCGGCGCGTCGCCGCGCGCCTCGTCGATGCCGGCGTCGACCGCGAGGTGCGCGGCGCGCGAGAAGGCGAGCGACCACGCGCCGGCGTGGGTCGAGCTGCGCTGACGCCTGTCGAATGCCGGGCGCGCCCGGAGCGCCGCGCCCATCGAGCGCCGCGGCAGGGTTCTAGTGCAGCTGGCTGACCGCCAGCACGACGATCAGCAGACCGGCGCCGAGCCAGACCGAGCTGCGCCGCGGTTTCCTTCAGCGTCAAGCCGGTGCTGCAGCTGCGGGATCAGGTCGGCGACCGCGACGTAGATGAAGCTGCTCGCGGCGACCACCAGCAGGTACGGGAAACAGCGCCTCGCCACGGGCCGACGACGAAGTAGCCGATGACGCCGCCGACCACCGCGGCCAGGCCCGAGAGCGCGTTGAAGAGCAGCGCGCGGGCGCGCGAGAAGCCGGCGTTGAGCAGCACGATGTAGTCGCCGACCTCCTGCGGGATCTCGTGGGCGATGATCGCCAGCGAGGTGACGACGCCGAGCCGCGTGTCGGCGAGGAAGGCGGCGGCGATGATGATGCCGTCGCAGAAGTTGTGGATGCTGTCGCCGAGGATCACGCTCCAGCCGCCGCGCCCGGCCTGCTGCGCGGTCGAAGCCGTGATGGTGGTGGTGCTCGTCGCCTTCGTGGTGGTGGCTGTGCCGGTAGAGCTCGGCCTTCTCGAGCAGGAAGAAGAACAGCAGGCCGCCGAGCAGCGTCGCGAACAGGCGCCTGCGGGCTGCGCCTTGCTCTCGAACGCCTCGGGCAGGATGTCGAGCAGCGCGGTGCGCGAGCAGCACGCCGGCCGACAGGCTCACCAGGTGGTGCACGACCCGCGACAGCACGCGCCAGCGTCAGGCCGCGGCGACGATCGACCGACAGCAGGCCGCCGAGCCGCGCGGCGACGATGTCCAGGCAGCGTCATCGCGCGCGAGCGCGCACGGCGCTCGCGGCGACGGTCCTGGCGACGTCGCGGCGTCAGGCGAGCGCCGTGCGCGCGCAGCCAGGCGAGGCAGCGCTGCCAGCCGTCCGTCGGCGGCGTCCGTGCGATAGCTCGGCCGGTAGTCGGCGTGGAAGGCGTGCTGGCGCCTCGGATAGACGACGAACTCCGACGCTTCGCGCGCCGCGCTGCCGGCGCCGAGCGCCGCCTTCATCTGCTCGACCGTGTCGAGCGGGATGCCGGTGTCGGCGCCGCCGTAGAGGCCGAGCACCGGCGCGCTCAGCGCGGCCGGCGACGCTCGACCGGGTGCGCGGCTGCAGCGCGCGTCGGGCTGCGCCGACGAGCCGGCCGTACCAGGCGACGCCGGCCTTCACCGCCGGGTTGTGCGCGGCGTACAGCCAGGTCGATGCGGCCGCCCCAGCAGAAGCCGGTGACGCCGAGCCGGCCGGCGTCGCCGCCGTTCGCCGTGGCCCACGCGACGCTCGGCGTCGAGGTCGCCCATCACCTGCGCATCGGGCACCTTGGAGACGACGCTCGCGAATCAGCGTGCTGATGTCGCCGTACGCCCTGCGCGTCGCCCTGGCGCACGAACAGCTCGGGCGCGATCGCCAGGTAGCCGAGCCTTGGCGAAGCGCCGCGCGACGTCGGCGATGTGCTCGTGCACGCCGAAGATCTCGGAGACGACGAGCACGACCGGCAGTGTTCGCGCGCCGGCCGGCATCGCGCGGTAGCGCCGGCATCCGAAGTCGCCGACCGTCGATCGTCACCTCGCCGACGCGTCGAGGCCGTCGCTGTCGGTCGTGATCGCGTCTGCGCATCGACCGGCAGCACCGCCGCCGGCGAAGCCGCTGCCGAGCGCGCGCGGCCGAAGTCGCGCCGGCTGAAGGCGCGCGATGGGCGAGGCTGTCGCAGGTTCGGCATTCGCAGCGATGCGGATTACGAGCGCATCGCCGTCGGCGCGCGAATCGGGCGATTCTAGGAAGGCCGCCGATGCCGGTGCCGGCGCGCGATCGCCGCCGCATCGACAATCGGTGCGATGGACGCCGACCCCGCTCGCCCGCCGACGCCGACATCGCGCTGGCCCGGCCAGCTCGCCGCGATCGACATGGGCTCGAACAGCTTCCGGCTCGAGATCGGCCAGCTGGCCGACGGCCGCTACCGGCGCATCGACTACCTGAAGGAAACCGTGCGCCTCGGCGCCGGGCTCGACGCCGACGGCCTGCCTCAGCGACGAGGCGGCGGCGCGCGGCCTCGACTGCCTGGCGCCGCTTCGCGCAGCGCGCTCGAGGGCTTCGCCGCCGAGCCAGGTGCGCGCGGTCGCGACGCAGACGCTGCGCGAAGCGCGCAACCGCGATGCCTTCCTGGCGCGCGCGCAGGCCGGCGCTCGGCCTGCCGATCGAGGTCATCTCCGGCCGCGAGGAAGCGCGCCTGATCTACGCCGGCGTCGCCCGGCTGCAGCCGTCGACCGTGCCGCGGCTGGTCGATCGACATCGGCGGGCGCTCGACCGAGATGATCCTCGGCCGCGGCGCGCGGCCGCGCCGCGCCGAGTCGTTCCAGGTCGGCAGCGTCAGCCTGTCGATGAAGTACTTCGGCGACGGCCGCTTCACCGAGCGCGCGTTCCGCGGCGCGCAGATCGCCGCCGGCGCCGAGCTCGAGGAGGCGCTCGAGCCCGTTCGCGCCGCGCCACTGGCAGGAGGCGCTCGGCTCGTCGGGCACGGTCGGCGCGGTCTCGCAGGTGCTCGCCGCCAGCGGCATGAGCGACGGCCGCATCACGCCCGACGGCCTGCGCTGGCTGATGGAGCAGCTGCCTGCGAGGCCGGCAGCGCCGACCAGCTCGACGCTGCCGGGCCTGAAGGACGAGCGCCGCGCCGTCATCGCCGGCGGCCTGTCGCATCCTCTACACGCTGGCGACGCACTTCGGCATCGACGCGCTGCTGCCGGCGCGCGGCGCGCTGCGCCAGGGCGTGATCTTCGATCTCGACGAGCGCCATGCACGCGGCCGCGCCGCAGCGCGACGGCCACGACATCCGCGACGCCTCGGTGCGCGAGCTGCAGCGCCGCTTCAGCGTCGACATCGCAGCAGGCCGAGCGGGTCGCGCGCGGTCGCCGCGCGCGCTGCTACGACGAGCGTCGCAGCCGGCGCGCCGACGCGAGGCGCGCCGCGAGCTGCGCTGGGCCTGCGCGCTGCACGAGATCGGCATGATGGTCTCGCACCACGACCACCACCGCCACAGCGCCTACCTGCTCGGCGCACGTCGACGCGGCCGGGCTTCTCGCAGAGCCAGCTGCGCCGCATCGGCGACCTCGTGCTCGGCCAGCGCGGCGGCCTGCGCAAGGTCGAGGCGCGGCTTGCCAGGACGCCGACTTCGCGCTGGCAGGTGCTCTGCCTGCGCCTGGCGTGATCGCACTGCCATGCGCGCGCGGCGACGTCGACGCCGGCGATCAGCGCTGCGCGCGCGACGGCGGCGATGCCGCGGCTCGCGCTCGCGCCGCGCTGGGCCGAGACGCCATCCGCGCACGCTGCACCTGCTGCGCGAGGAGGTCGAGGCCTGGGACCGCATCGGGCGGTCGCTGCAGCGCTGGCGCCTGGTCGCCGCCTGCGGCGAGCGCCGCAGACGCCGGCGCGTGCTACAGGCCGTCCGGCGACTGCACCGCCTGCAGCACGCACCTGCGCCGTCGCCGTCGCGGTCGCGGTGGCGCAGCCACCAGACGCGCGCGCCTTCTTGATCGCCCACGGCTGCGGCGGCTCGGCGAGCAGCTAGCGCCGCGGCGAGGCCGAGCGTCGGCTGGTGGCCGACGACGAGCACCGGCTCGTCGCCGCGTCGGGCCAGCGCGCCGCCTGCAGCAGCGCCTCGCGCGTCGCGCCGGGCGCGAGCGCGCTCGCGGTCTTGAACTTGCGGCCGAGCGCCTGCGCGGTCTGCTGGCAGCGCAGCGCCGGGCTGACCAGGATGCGGGTCGAATGGGCGAGGCGCTGGTTCAGCCACTCGGCCATGCGCTGCGGCCTGGCGCTCGCCCTTGGGCGTCAGCGCGCGCGTCGAGGTCGTCGCCGGCCGTCGCGCTTCGCGACGGCCTCGGCGTGGCGCCACAGGATCAGGTCCATCAGCCGCTCTACCGGTCCGCTGGCACAGCGCTGCATCAGCGCCTGCTGCGCCGACTCGGCCGTCGCCGCGCGACGCGCTCGTAGCTGCCGTCGGCGCGCAGCGCCCACGCGTCGCTGCGCGTCGTGCAGGTAGGGCACCAGGCACTCGTCGATGACGCGCTGGCGCAGCGCCGCGTCGCGCACCGGCCAGGCGACCTCGATGCGGCCGAACATGTTGCGGCCCATCCAGTCGGCGCTCGACAGGTACAGCGCCTCGTCGTCGGCCGCCGTCGCCCCAGCGGAAGTAGACGACGCGCGAGTGCTCGAGGAAGCGGCCGACCACCGAGCGCACGCGGATGCGGTCGGTGACGCCCGGCGATGCCCGGCGGCAGCATGCAGGCGCCGCGCACGATCAGGTCGATGTCGGCGCCGGCCTGGCCGGCGCCGACCAGCGCCTCGATCAGCGGCACGTCGGTCAGCGCGTTGATCTTGACGACGATGCGCGCCGGCTGCCCGCCGCGCGCCGCGGCGGCGACCTGCGTCGATGCTGCGCGAGCATGCTGCTTGTGCAGCGTGAACGGCGCCTGCAGCAGGCGCTGCAGCGGCTTGCGTCCGGCCCAGGCTCGCGAGCTGCTGGAACACCGCGTCGGCGTCGGCGGTCAGGTCGGGGTCGGCGGTGAGGTAGCCGAGGTCGGTGTAGAGGCGCGCGCGTGCTTCGGGTTGTAGTTGCCGGTCGACAGGTGCGCGTAGCGGCGCAGCCGCGCCGTCCTCGCGGCGCGTGACCAGCAGCAGCTTGGCGTGCGTCTTCAGGCCGACGACGCCGTAGACCACCTGCGCGCCGACCGCCTCGAGCCGCTCGGCCCAGTTGATGTTGGCCTCCTCGTCGAAGCGCGCCTTCAGCTCGACCACCGCCATCACTTCCTTGCCGCGGCGCGCGCGCCTCGATCAGCAGGTCCATCAGCGGCGACTCGCTGCCGGTGCGGTAGATCGTCTGCTTGATCGCCAGCACGTCGGGTCGTGCGACCGCCTCGCGCAGGAACTGCACCACCGGCTCGAACGACTCGAACGGGTGGTGCAGCAGCACGTCGCCGCGCTGCAGCCGCGTCGAAGATCGAGCCGCTGCGCGGCAGCCGGCGCTGCGGCCAGCGCCGGCTCGAACGGCGGGAAGCGCAGCGCCGGCGCGTCGGCCTGGTCGATCAGCTCGTTCAGCCGCACCAGGTTGACCGGCCCGTTGACCCGGTAGAGCGCCGCGTCGCGGCAGGCCGAACTGCTGCGAGCAGGAATTCGGACAGCTCGGCCGGGCAGGTGCTGACGACCTCGAGGCGCATCGCCTGGCCGAAGTGGCGCGTCGTCAGGCCCGAGCGCAGCGCCTGGCGCAGGTTGCGTGACGTCGTCGTCGTCGACCTCGAGGTCGGAGTCGCGGGTGACGCGGAACTGCGAGAACGCCTCGACCTCGCGGCCCGGGAACAGCTCGCCGAGGTGGGCGCGGATCACGCTCGTCAGCAGCACGAAGCGCCTGCGCCGCTCGCGCCAGCGTCGTCCGGCAGCCGGATCACGCGCGGCAGCACGCGCGGCACCTTGACGATCGCGATCGTGTTCGCGCGCCCGAAGGCGTCCTTGCCGCCGAGCCGCGCGATGAAGTTCAGCGACTTGTTCGCGACCTGCGGAAACGGATGCGCCGGGTCGAGCCCGACCGGCACCAGCAGCGGCCGCACCTCGCGTCTCGAAGAAGCGCTCGACCCAGCGCCGCTGCGCCTCGTTGCGGTCGGCGTGGTTGAGGATCACGATGCCCTCGCGCTGCGAGCAGCCGGCATCACCTCGTCGTTGAAGACGCGCGTACTGGTCGTCGATCAGCGCGTGCGCCGCGGCCGCGACGCGACTCGAGGTCGCGCGTGCGAGACGCCGGCGCCCGGCCGGCGCGCGGCCTCGAGGTAGTCGGCGAAGCGCACCTCGAAGAACTCGTCGAGGTTCGACGAGACGATGCAGACGTAGCGCAGCCGCTCGAGCAGCGGCACGTCGGCGCGCCGGGCCTGCGCCAGCACGCGGCGGTTGAATTCGAGGATCGCGCGTTTCGCGGTTCAGCAGCGCGGGCATCCGCGAGGGTGGCGGGCGGTCGTCGGGCTCGGTCATCGCCTCAGTTTATGAAGGAATTGCGACAGCGCGATGACGGGTTGGTTGCACGGAGGTCCGGACCACGTCGAGCAGGCGGCGCGAGCCGCCTGCCGGATGGCGACGCGGCTCGACGCGGAGCGCGTCGCGGGGTTCGCCGGAACTACTGCGCGTCGGCCGAGATCACGTTGCCGAAGCGGACCCAGGCTCTTGCCGTCGAAGCGCATCAGCTGCACCGACTGGATCGGCGCGAAGTCCTTCGGCGCTGGTGTTGATCTTGATGCCGGGCAGCAGCGTGTCAGGTGCGAAGTCCTTCAGGCTCGCGGCCTGCTTCATGACGTTCTCGCGCGTCAGGTTGTCGCCGCACTGCTTGAGCACCTGCACCAGCGTCTGCGCGACGGTGTAGCCGTACACGTTGATGCGTCGATCAGGCTGCCGTCAGGGTAGTACTTCTTCATGAAGGCGCGCCACTCGTTCATCGCCGGGTCGTTCGTCCCACTGCGGGTCGGTCGGGTCCTTGAGGTACGGCGGTCGAGATCAGGCCGACCGACTTGTCGAGGCCCGGCCGGCGTCAGCACCGAGCCGACCGACGCCGACGACGTTGTTCAGGTAGTGCACCGGCTTCCAGCCGATGTCGTAGGCCTTGCGGATCGCCTGCGCGGCGAACTTCGGCGTCGTGATGTTGACGAACACGTCGGCGCCGGAGCCCTGCAGCTGCGACGATCTGCGAGTCGACGGTCGGATCGCTGACCTCGTACGAGGCCTCGGCGACGATCATCGTCTTCGGCCTTGTCGCCGAGGCCGTCCTTCAGGCCCTTCAGGTAGTCCTTGCCGTAGTCGTCGTTCTGGTAGAGCACGCGCGATCTTCGCGTTCGGCTTGTTCTTCAGGATGTGCTTGGCGTAGATCGTGCGCCTCGGTCTGGTAGTTCGGCTGCCAGCCCATGGTCCACGGAAGTTCTTCGGGTCGTTCCACTTGGTCGCGCCGGTGGCGACGAACAGCTGCGGCACCTTCTTCGCGTTCATGTACTTGTGGATCGCGGTGTTCGACGGCGTGCCGAGCGTCTGGAACACGAGCAGCACCTCGTCCTGCTCGACCAGCTTGCGCACCATCTCCACCGTCTTCGGCGGGCTGTAGCCGTCGTCGAGGCTGATGAAGTTGATCTTGCGGCCGTTGATGCCGCCCTCGTTCGTTGACCATCTTGAAGTAGGCGGCCTCGGCCTTGCCGATCGTGCCGTAGGCCGAGGCCGGGCCGCTGTAGGGCATGGTGTTGCCGATCTTGATCTCGGTGTCGGACGCGCCCGGGTCGTATTTCTTCTGCGCTAGCGGCCGGCGGCGCTGCGAGCGCGAGCGGCGAGCGCAGCGCTTGCGCATGAGCGAGCGTGTTTGACTGACATGATGTCTCCTCCGGATGGCGGCGGTGATCAACCGCCGCTGTTGCTGGGCCGTCGTGTTGCGACGTGTCGGAGCCGCGCCCAGCCGAGGCGGATCGCACCGCTGATGCCCGTCGGCATCAGGAACATGAAACCGATCAGGAACAGGCCGTAGATCGCCCAGGGCGCGGCCTTCGAGATCTGGTCGGCGACGTTGGGCACGAACTGGATGAACAGCGCGCCGTAGATCGCGCCCGGGATCGACGCGAGCCCGCCGATCACGATGCCGACCAGGAAGGCTGATCGACAGGAAGACGGCGAAGCTGTCGGGCGCGACGAACTGGACCGCGATCGCGCCGAGCGCGCCGGCGACGCCGGTGTACATCGCGCTGACGCCGAAGGCGAGCGACTTGTAGAGCGCGGTGTCGATGCCCATCGCCGCGGCGGCGATCGGATGGTCGCGGATCGCGACCAGCGCGCGGCCGACGCGCCCGCGCAGCAGGTTCCAGCCGAGCACGAACATCACGACGGCGACCGCGAGCGTGAACAGGTAGAGCCACTGGTCCGGACTCAGCTGCAGGCCCGAACGGCGCATCGGGCTTGACGATGACGATGCCCTGCACGCCGCCGGTCCACTGCTCGAGGTGCTTGTACTTCAGCAGCTGCGGCATCGCCACGCCGAGCGCGAAGGTGGCGAGCGCCAGGTACAGGCCCTCGAGGCGCAGCGCCGGCAGGCCGAACAGGAAGCCGGCGACCAGGCAGACGGCGCCGGCGACCGGCACCGTCAGCCCAGTACGGCACGCCGAACTGGTCCATCAGGATCGCCGCGACGTACGCGCCGATCGCATAGAACGCGCCGTGGCCGAGCGAGATCTGGCCGTTGTAGCCGGTCAGGATGTTCAGCCCGAGCAGCGCGATGGCGTAGACCAGCACCAGCGTGAACTGGAAGGTGCGGTAGTTGCTGACCAGGAACGGCAGCGCGCAGGCGGCGACCAGCAGCACGGCGAGCCGCGAGCCGCGCAGCAGCGGTCGAGCGCCGGCTTCGGCGGCACGACGCGCGGCGATCGGCAGGTGCGATGGCGCTCATCGCGTCAGACCCGCGTCACCTGCACCGTGCCGAACAGGCCCGAGGGCTTGACCAGCAGCACGCCGATGATCAGCACCAGCGCCACCGTCAGCTTCAGCTCGTTGCCGATCGACGTAGGCGCCGAGCACGTTCTCGAGCACGCCGACGAGGAAGCCGCCGAGCACCGCGCCGCCCGGACTGTCGATGCCGCCGATCAGCGCCGCCGCGAAGGCGTAGAGCAGGATGCCGGCCATCATGTTCGGGTCGAGGTAGACGATCGGCGCGACCATCATGCCGGCGACCGCGCCGATCGCCGCGGCCAGGCCCCAGCCGAGCGCCAGCATCCAGCCGACGCGGATGCCGACCAGCCGGCTCGAGACCGGGTTCTGCGCCGCCGCGCGCATCGCCAGGCCGAGCGGCGTGAAGCGGAAGAAGGCGTACAGCAGCGCCAGCACGACCAGCGTGACGCCGATCGCGCCGAGCTCGTGCGGCGACATGTAGCGTCTGGCCGAACAGCGGCTGCCGTCGGGAACGGGCTCGGGAAAGGTCTTGATCGTGTAGGTGAAGATCCAGCCGGCGACGCTGTTGAAGATGACGAGCAGGCCGATGAACACGACGACCACGGCGAGCACCGGCGCGTTGCTCGACCGGCCGGATGACGATGCGCTCGATCGCGACGCCGAGCACGAAGGCGAAGCGCGACGGTGAGCGAAGAACGCCGCCCAGTACGGCACGCCGGCGTTGATCAGCGCCCAGGCGATGTAGGTGCGAGAACATCGCCATCTCGCCCTGCGCGAAATTCACGCAGGTGCGTGGCCTGGTAGATCATCACCAGCGCCAGCGCGACGCTCGCATAGATGCCGCCGGTGGCGAGCCCGGCGAGAACCTGGTGCAGGAAGGCGTCCATGTCGGTGCTCAGTAGCCGAGGTAGGAGCGGCGCACCGCGTCGTCGCGCTGATCGTCGCCGCGCGCTGCCCGAGAGCACGACGCGGCCGGTCTCGATCAGGTAGGCGTGGTCGGCCAGGTCGAGCGCCATCGCCGCGTTCTGCTCGACCAGCAGCATGCTGACGCTGCTCGTCGCTGGTTGATCGTGCGCAGGATGTCGAACAGCTCGCGCACGATCAGCGGCGCCAGGCCGAACGACGGCTCGTCGAGCAGCAGCAGGCGCGGCCGCAGCATCAGCGCGCGCGACACCGCGAGCATCTGCTGCTCGCCGCCCGAGAGCGTGCCGGCCTGCTGGCGGCGGCGCTCCTGCCAGCCGCGGAAAGTAGCCGTAGATGCGCTCGAAGTCCTGCTCGACGCGCGCGCCTTGTCGCTTGCGCGCATAGGCGCCGAGGCGCAGGTTCTCCTCGGTCGATCAGGTTGACGAAGGTGCCGCGGCCGTCCGGCACGTGGCGCGATGCCGAGGCGCACGATGTCCTCGGTGGCGCGCTCGTCGATGCGCTCGCCGCCGAAGCGCACCTCGCCCTGCGGCCGGACCATGCGCGCAGAGCGCGCGCAGCGTCGTCGTCTTGCCGGCGCCGTTGGCGCCGAGCAGCGTGGTGATCGAGCCCTCGTCGATGCCGAAGCTCGATGCCGTGCAGGACCCGCGTCGGGCCGTAGCCGGCGCGTGCAGGCTCGCGCACTTCGAGCAGTGCGCAGCCATCAGGCGGCGGTCGCCGAGATAGCGCGCTGGATGACCTCGGGATGCGCGCGCACCTCGGCCGGCGTGCCCGTCGGCGATCTTGCGGCCGAAGTTCGAGCGCGACCACCTTGTCCGAGACGCTCATCACCAGGCTCATGTGGTGCTCGACCAGCAGCACCGTGATGCGCAGCCGATCGCGGATGTCGCGGATCAGGCGCGCCGAGCGCGCTGACCTCCTCGTGGTTGAGGCCGCGCGGCCGGCTCGTCGAGCAGCAGCAGCTTCGGCTCGCTGGCCAGCGCGCGCGCCAGCTCGACGCGCTTCTGCGTGCGCGAACGGCAGCGTCGCGACCGGCCGTGTCGGCGACCGCATCCAGGCCGAGGAAGCGCACCAGCTCGCGCGCGCCGCTCGGCGCTGCGCCTGCTCCTCGCGCGCGACGCGCGGCAGGCGCAGCGCATTGGCGACGAAGCCGCTGCGACGTGCGGCAGTGGCGCCCGACCATCACGTTGTCGAGCACGCTCATGCGTCGAGAACAGCGCGAGGTTCTGGAAGGTGCGGCCGATGCCGAGCGCGGCGATGCGGTGGCGCGGCGCTGCGAGCAGCGGCTCGGCCGTCGAACGACGATCGAGCCGCCGTCGCAGTCGTACAGCCGCGACAGGCAGTTGAAGAGCGTGGTCTTGCCGGCGCCGTTGGGTCCGATCAGACCGGCGATCTGCCCGGCGTCGACGTCGAACGAGACGCCGTCGAGCGCGACGATGCCGCCGAAGCGGACCGACACGTCCGAGACCTCGAGCAATCGCAGCTGGCCGGCTCCGTCCGGCTGCTTCTGAGCTGCCGCATCGGACATCTTCGTTTCCGCTCGTCCCCGATGAGGCTTCGACGATGAGCCCTTAACGTCATCGCCAATGTAATCGCCGACACCGGACGTCGGCGACCATGCGCTAGTGGCAAACCCTCAAGCCCGAGGCAAACCCTTTATTCACCGGAAAAAAGCCACCGAACGAGGCGCGACCGACGCGGAGTGAAGCGCCGGCGCCGCGCGCTCGACGCAACGCGCCGTCAGTGCGCCTCGTCCCAGTTCGGGCCGACGCCGACCTCGGCGAGCAGCGGCACCGCTGCAGCGTCGCCACCGCCGCCATGATGCGCGGCACCGCGCTGCGGGCCCAATCGAGCTCGGCGTCGGGCACCTCGAACACCAGTTCGTCGTGCACCTGCATGATCATCTGCGTCGCGCGCTGCTCGCGGTCGAGCGCGTCCTGCACCGCGATCATCGCGAGCTTGATCAGGTCGGCCGCGGTGCCCTGCATCGGCGCGTTGATGGCCTGGCGCTCGGCGCCGCTCGTGCGCGGGCCGTTGCCGCCGTTGATCTCGGGCAGGTAGACGCGCCGGCCGAACAGCGTCTCGACGTAGCCCGTTCGCGCGCGCCGACGCCGTGGTCTCGTCCATGTAGCGCTTCACGCCCGGGATAGCGCGCGAAGTAGCGCTCGATGTAGGCGCGTCGCGGCGCTGCGCTCGATGCCCAGGTTCTGCGCCAGGCCGAACGCGCCCATGCCGTAGATCAGGCCGAAGTTGATCGACCTTCGCATAGCGCCGCTGCTCGCTCGATGACCGTCGTCGAGCGCGCGCGCCGAACACCTCGGCTCGCGGTCGCGCGGTGCACGTCGATGCCGTCGGCGAAGGCGCGCAGCAGGCCCGGCGTCGCCGCTGATGTGGGCCATGATGCGCAGCTCGATCTGCGAGTAGTCGGCGCGACAGGATCAGTGCGCCCGGCGGCGCGATGAAGGCCTCGCGCACGCGCCGGCCCTCGGGCGTGCGGATCGGGATGTTCTGCAGGTTCGGGTCGTTGCTCGACAGCCGCCCGGTCACCGCCACCGCCTGCGCGTAGGTGGTGTGCACGCGGCCGGTCGCCGGGTTCACCATCAGCGGCAGCTTGTCGGTGTAGGTGCCCTTCAGCTTCGACAGGCCGCGGTGCTCGAGCAGCGTGGCCGGCAGCGGGATAGTCGGCGGCGAGCTTCTGCCAGCACCTCCTCGTCGGTGCGACGGCGCGCCGCTCGCGGTCTTGCTGCTTGCACCGGCAGGCCGAGCTTGCCGAACAGGATCTCGCCGATCTGCTTCGGGCTGCCGAGGTTGAACGGCTGGCCGGCGAGCTCGTAGGCCTCGCTGCTCGAGCGCCAGCATGCGCTCGGCGAGCTCGCTGGCTCTGCGCCGCGAGCAGCGCCGCGTCGATCAGCACGCCGGTGCGCTCGATGCGCGCCGAGCACCGCCGACGGTCGGCATCTCGATGCGCTCGGTAGACGTCGAGCAGGCCGCGGCTCGGCCTCGATCTGCGGCCACAGCGCCTGGTGCACGTGCAGCGCCATGTCGCTGTCCTCGCACGAGTACTCGGCGGCGCGCGTCGATCGTCGACCTGCGCGAACGGGATCTGGTTCGCGCCCTTGCCGCAGACCTCCTCGTAGGTCAGGCCCGTGCGGCCGAGGTGGCGGTACGGCGAGGCTCTCCAGGCTGTGCGGCTTGTGCGCCTCGAGCACGTAGCTCTGCAGCATGCGTGTCGTGCGCGTAGCCGCGCACCGTGATGCCGTGCGTTGGCGAACACATGGCTGTCGTACTTGATGTTCTGGCCGACCTTGGCCGCGCGCGGCGTTCTCGAGCCAGGGCTTCAGGCGCGCCAGCACCGTCGTCGAGCGGCGAGCTGGTCCGGCGCGCCGGCGTAGTTGTGGCGCAGCGGGATGTAGGCGGCCTCGCCGGCCGCGACCGACAGCGACAGGCCGATCGAGTGCGGCGCGCATCGGCGTCGAGCGAATCGGTCTCGGTGTCGAGCGCGGTCAGCGGCGCCGCCTCGATCCGGCGCGATCCAGGCGTCGAGCGCGTCCGAGCGTCAGCACGGTCTCGTAGTGCTTCTGCGATCGTCTCGGCCGGCAGCTCGCCGGCGTCGCGGCGGCGGCAGCCGCGTCCGCCGCGGCGCCGGCGCGACGCGCTGCGTCGATGCTCGTCTCGAGCTCGCTGCCGCAGCGACGCGAAGCCGTAGCGGTCGTAGAACGCGAGCAGCCGTCGACGTCGATCGGCGCGCGAGCGCCAGCGCATCGAACGCCGGCCAGCCGAGCACGTGGCCGGTCAGGTCGCAGTCGGTCACCACGGTGACGAGGCGGCGGCCCTGCGGCAGCCAGTCGAGCGCCTTGCGCAGGTTCTCGCCGGCGACGCCCTTCATCGACGGCGCCGCGGCGATCACGCCGTCGAGCGAGCCGTGCTCGGCGATCCACTTCGCCGCCGTCTTCGGCCCGACCTTGTCGACGCCCGGGCACGTTGTCGACCGCAGTCGCCGATCAGCGCCAGGTAGTCGACGATGCGCTCCGGCGGCACGCCGAACTTCGCCGGCACGCGCGGCGACGTCGAGGCGTCTCGTTGCTCATCGTGTTGATCAGCGTGACGTGCTCGTCGACGAGCTGCGCCAGGTCCTTGTCGCCGGTCGAGATCGACGACGCTGATAGCCGCCGCTCGCGGCCATGCACGAGATCGTGCCGATCGCGTCGTCGGCCTCGATGCCGGGCACCGTGAGCACCGGCCAGCCGAGCAGCTTGACCGCCTCGTGGATCGGCTCGATCTGCAGCGCCAGGTCCGACGGCATCGCGCGTGCGGGTCGCCTTGTACTCGGCGTACCAGTCGTCGCGGAAGGTCTTGCCCTTGGCGTCGAAGACGCAGGCGCCGTGCGCGGCCGGGTACTGCTCGCGCAGCAGCTTCATCATCGCGACGACGCCGCGGATCGCGCCGGTCGGAACGCCGCCGGGGCCGCGCAGGTCGGGCAGCGCGTGGTAGGCGCGGTACAGGTAGCTGGAGCCATCGACCAGCAGCAGGGTCTTGTCGCTCATGCCGGGAATTGTGCGGGAACGTCTGTGTTGCGCACCGCCGGCACTGTCGGCCGGCGCGACCACGCGCGCCTAGAATCGACCCGCATGAAGACCCTGCCGGCGCTCGCCCTGCTGTGTGCATCGCGGTGCTGCGCGGTCCTGCCGTGCGGCGCCCAGGCCGTCGCACCGGCGGCCGCCCCGGCGCCTGCGCGAGCCGATTCGACCACGGTGACGACGACGACCGCAGCCGGCGGCGCCGGTGAACCGGAGATCAGCCGCACCGTGATCGAGGACGACGGCGCCCGCATCGAGGAGCTGCGCGTGCGCGGCCAGACCGCAGCGCATCGTCGTCACGCCGAAGGTCGGCGTGCGCGCCAGCCTACGAGATCATCGCCGCGCGACGGCGCGCGACGATCCGACCGACGGCACCGGCACGTCGCGCGGCGCGGCCGGCAAGCGCGTCTGGACGCGTGCTCGAATTTCTGACCGGCGCGACCGCCGGCCCTCGATGGCGGTCTACACCGAGGTCTCGTTCGACGAGGCGGCCGCCGCTGATCGACGCGGCTCGGCATCGGCGCGCTGACGACGCTCGAGCGCATCGCCGGCGGCATCGAGAACACCAACTACTTCGCCGACACCGACGCGAGGCGCGCTGCGTGCTGACGCTGTTCGAGCGCCTGACGCGCCGAGCAGCTGCCGTTCTACCTGCACCTGATGAAGCACCTGCGCCGACCACGCGCATCCCGGTGCCCGAGCCGCAGCGCCGACGCGCAGCGGCGCGATCCTGCACGCGCTCAGCGGCAAGCCGGCCGCGGTCGTCGATCGACCTGCCGCGGCGAGCACCACCTGGCGCCTGACGCCGCCGCACTGCGCGCAGCGTCGGCGCGCATGCTCGCGCGCATGCACCTGCGCCGGCGCGCGACTTCCCGCTGCAGCGCAGCCGAACCTGCGCGGCCTCGCCTGGTGGAGCGAGACGGTGCCCGTCGTCGCTGCCGCACCTCGACGCCGACGCGCAGGCGGCGCTGCTGCGAGGACGAGCTCGCGTTCCAGCAGCACGCTCGCCGCGTCGGCCGCGCTCACGCCGCTCTGCCGCGCGGCGCCGATCCACGCCGACCTGTTCCGCGACAACGCGATGTTCGACGAGCGCGACGCGGCTCGACCGGCGCTGCTTCGACTTCTACTTCGCCGGCGTCGACACGCTTGCTGTTCGACATCGCCGTGTGCCTCAACGACTGGTGCATCGACCTCGAGTCGCGGCCGCCTCGACGACGGACCGCGCCAGCGCCTTCGTCGCCGCCTACGCACGCGTGCGCCCGCTCGAGACCGCCGAGCTGCGCCTGCTGCCGGCGCTGACTGCGCGCCGGCGGCGCTGCGCTTCTGGCTCTCGCGCCTGTGGGACCTGCACCTGCCGCGCGACGCCGCGGTGCTGACAGCCCACGACCCGACTTCGAGACGCGTGCTGCGCAGCGCGTCGCGAACGCCGTGGCACCGACAATCGCTGAGTCGCACGACACGATCCCGCTACCCCGATGAAACTGCAGCTCGTTCCGGCCCGACAGGGCGTCCTCTGGCGTGCGCCACAGCTTCGCCGTGTTCCTGCGCCAGCCGATGGCTTCGCCGGCCTGCTCGCGGCGTTCGTGCTTCGCCGCTCTTCGCAGCGCGCGCTGGCTGCCGTTCATCGGGCCGGTGCTCAGGCTCGCGCCGCTGCCGCTCGGCTCGCCTCGGTTTCATGCTGGCAGGCCAAGCGTCGTGGTCGAGGCGGTGTGCCGACTGCCGACGCGCCTTCGTGGCGTTGCCGCTGCGCGCGGGCGCGGCACGCGCCGTGCTCGCTGCTCGTCGAGCTGGGCGCACGGTCTCACGCGGCGGCGACCTGGGTCAGCGCTGTGGCTCCAGCGGCATCTGTTCGACGGCGGCGCGCTCGGCGCGCTGATGGATGCAGCCGGTTGCACGGACGGGCAGAACCCGCCCGGACGACCGTCGCCTGCGCGGCTCGCGGACCCGCGCCGCGTCGCTGCGACGGGCGTCGCTGCTGCAGCTTCGGGCTGACCTTCGGGGCTGCTCGTCGGTGCCGTTCTGGCACGCGCCGGCGTCTGGTCCACTGGGGCAGCCAGCGCGCCGCGCAAGTCGCTGCTCTCGAGCACGCGTGGCGTGCTGGCGCAACCGCGGGCGCCTTCATCGTCGGCTAGCGCGACCTTACTGGCGTGGTGCTGCTGTTCGCGATGATGTTCGCGAATGGCGGCCAGCCTGGTGTTCGGGCCTGCTCGGCTCGCTCGGAGCTGGTGCGCGGTCGCCGGCGATGCCGGCGTTCGCTGATGTTCTCGACCGATCTTCTACGCCTCGCTGTACTTCACGCTCTTCGCCTGCTTCGCGCCCGAGCCTGGCGACGCGATCGCGGAGCAGACGACACCGGCGGCTTGACCTTCGACCCCCGCGCAACCGCAAGGAGACCCCATGAAAGTCGCAATCGTCACCGGCGCCGGCAGCGGGATCGGCTGCGCCAGGCGCTCGCGCTGTTGAAGGCTTCGCTACCACGTCGTGCTGGCCGGACGCTTCGCCTGACGCGCTGCAGCAGACCGTGCAGGAAGCCGGCGGCTCGGCGCAAACGCGCTCGCGGTCGCGACCGACGCCACCAAGGCCGACTCGGTGCGCGCCCTCTTCGACGCGCGACCGAACACGCGCAGCAATACGTAACTCCTGGTTCAGAAGTAC
>ERZ1370068.11153-contig-9793_pt1 | contig 24138 bp, 56 predicted proteins | sample MGYA00561227_ERZ1370068 | MGnify/ENA primary metagenome ERZ1370068 (study PRJEB38410, sample SAMEA6850437) | metagenome | study: Metagenomic assessment of the ecological functions of the soil: analysis of the soil microbiota associated with the...
GGTTACGTATTGCTTATCCTGAGTCGCCGGAAAACTTACCGATGAGCAACTCACGCAGGCGCGGAACAACTGGAACGCGGTGACGCAAGGCTCCAACGCCGGCAAGACGCCGGTACTGACCTGGGGGATGAAGGCCGTCCAGCAGACGCAGACGGCGAGCGATGGGCAGCTCGCCGAGCTGCTGAAGATGTCCGACGAAAACGTTGCGCTGGCGTTCGGCGTGCCGCTGCAAATCCTCGGGCGGGTGGGGACTACGTTCGCGTCGACAGAGCTGTTGATGCAAAGTCGTGGATCGCGACGGGTTTGGGATTTTGTTTGAACCATATCGAGGAGGCGTTCGGCTTGCTCTTCAAGCTGCGCGGCTGGCCGGATGAATACCTCGAGCTCAACACGGCAGCGCTGCTGCGCTCGGCGCATCGCGAGCGTATCGAGGCGCTGGCGCGCGGCGTGATCAGCGGCATCTTCTCGCCGGATGAGGCGCGGGCGAGCGAGGACTTACCGGCCGTGTCGGGCGGGCATGGCGCGATGCCGAGGGTCCAGCAACAGGTCGTGCCGTTGAGCTACGGAACGGACCTGAAGCCGCCCGATCCAAACAAGACGGCTCCGCCAACGACCGCGCCGCCGGATCAACAAGACAACAGCGAGGGCCAGGACAACAATGCGCGGGAATGGCCTGTCAGACGGCTTGCTTGACCGCATCCGCGCCCACGCCGCCAGTGCAAGCCTACACTGACGCGCTGGAGCGCGCGCTCGGCGTCATCGTCGCGCAGTCGCAATCGGATCTGCGGCTCGTCAAGGAGCGCGCTGAGGCAATCGCGGCAACGGCTAGCGCCAAGGTCGCAGAGGCTGACGCGCGCGCATTGCGCTGATGGAGCGGAACGTCGCTGATCGGCTGGCGGCTCTGAAGGACGGCAGCGACGGTAATGATGGCGCTCCGGGCGAGCGCGGCGAGCCGGGACACCCGGCGATCCAGGCCCGGAAGGCCGCACTGGGCCAAGGACGGCGTCGACGGCCGCTCGTTCGTCATTCGCGGCACGTGGTCGGAGACGGAGACTTATCGCGAGCTCGACGTTGGTGGTGCTCAACGGCGCGTCATTTGCTGCCAGAGCGTGACGATCCGGGGCCATGTCCCGGCGACGGCTGGCAGATTGATCGCGGCGCAGGGCAAGCGCGGCAATGCTGGCGAGCGTGGGGCCGGGGCGAGAGGCGAGCGTGGCGCTCCGGGGCCGCCAGCGGTGGCGCTGGATGTCAATGACGAGGGGATGTTGACGCTGACCAATGCTGACGGCTCGACGGTCACCTGTGATCTTTATCCGCTGCTGGCGAGGCTCGCCTGATGGTAAGTGCTGCCGTTAGACGCCACGAGCAGCGACGCAATGCTTCGATCGATGTAGTTAGTCGGACCGGTGGCGTCAGCGTGCCTGTCAACACTATCGCGCCGGTCGCTTCGGGGACTGCGACGGTCGGTCTCTGTTCTATCGTGCACGACCGGCACATGGAGCAACACTCCCACCAGTTACGCTTATCAATGGAAGCGGGACGGGGGAGATATCGGCAGTGCGACGCGCAGAGCACCTGTCACGCTGGTGAGTGCCGATGCAGCAGCGCTGATGACCTGCGTTGTTACGGCGAGCAATGCCGGCGGCGCGGGCACGGCGGCGAGTTCTAATTCTCGGCCCAGTCGTGCCGCCGGTGGCGCCGCGCTGCTGATCGACGAGCCGGACGGCTTCGCGGTGGATTTTGGCTACGCCACTTTGGACGCGCAGCGGGTGGCGGTGAAGATGGCCGGAGTGGTGACGTCGTTTGGGCTGAGCTTTTCGCCAATGCCGGCACGAGTTCAAAGTGGGTCTACAACCCGTCCGGCACGCTGGTGCAGGTGGCGGCAGGATTGCCGGCGATCGACTACGATCCGGTGACGCATATCGGCAAGCTGCTGACGGAGGCGGCGGGAACCAATCTTCTGCTTAACAGCGCCGCGCTCTCGACGCAGAGCGTCACGGTCACGGCAGTGGCGCACACGTTGAGTTTTTTCGGGACTGGCACGATCACGCTCTCTGGCGTATCGACGGCCGGGCCTCTGGTGGGCACCGGTGCGAACAAATCGCGTGGTGCTTACCTTCACCTGACTGCCGGCTCGCTCACGCTCACGGTCAGCGGGACGGTGAGCAATGCTCAGCTAGAGCTTGCCTCTTCCGCCACCACTATCGCCTCCTCAGTCATTCCGACCCTTGGCGCGACGGTGACACGGGCGGCGGATGGCGGAAAGATCACGGCGCTGCTGTCCAGCATTCCATCCTACAGCGCAACGGCTGGAACGCTGTATGTCGATTGGGAGCCGATCTTCGCTCCCGGCTCCCTTTCGGTGATGCCTGTGCAGTTCGGATGACGGCACTGCCAACGAGCGTATACGCCTGGCAGAGTTCGTCCATCGTGACGCAACTCTGTCGTCACAGACGGCGGGGTTGCGCAGGCGACGGTCACAGGGGTGATGGTCAACGGGACACGAACGCAGCTAACCGTCGCATGGCAGGCAAACAGCTTCAACCAATCGACGAATGGGGCGGCAGTCGGCACGCTTGATACCAGCGGAACGCTGCCCACCATGACCACGATGCGCCTTGGTGGCATCGCGCTGCTGGCGCTACCGGCCACAATAAAATCCGCCGCATTGTCTACGTCCCGCGGCGTGTCGCCGATGCCTCCCTGCCGACTTGAGTACAACACTTGATCGACTACCTTTTTAGGCGACGACGCGCAAGGACTTCGAGGCGATGGCGCGCACGGCAAACTTTGTCGATGCCGCCAACAATCCGCTGCCTGGGATCGACATTGACCCGACGATCGGCACGGCGGAATACGAGACGGGCATTCCGATCGTCGACGTTCCCTCGCCGGATGAAGAAACGCCGCCCACGATGAAGACCGGCTGGCACTGCAACGTGCGCATCAGCGGCGAGCGTGAAGCACAGGAGATCGAGGGCCTGCCGCAGACCGACGCCGAGGGCAACCTGCGCTGCCGGCGGCAGAGCGGACGCACTTCGGCATAGCGTTTGCCGATACCGGGATTGTCGTCGTGGATGGCACGACCGAGGGGCTTTTCATACGCGAACGTCGCGCTGCTCGACGAACTGACGATCGTTTCGTCACAGAGGATTTGGCAATGACAGTCAAGAGCCGCGCGACACTAAAGGCCGAAAACGCCAGTGAGACTTTCCCGATAACGCCTCTGGGCTGATTCTCAGCCGCCGATCTGCGGGGACAACTGGACGACATCATAGATAGTGCGTCCTTCCCATCAAGACGGCATAGTCACTGCGCCGAATATTACGACGCAGATTGTAATAGTGACAGATGCCTCGCGGACGTTAACATCGGCCGACCATAACAAAATTCTCGACTGCATTCATACGGCCGGATGTGCCGTGACGGTGCTGGGCGGCCTGACGAGTGGCATTTCCGGCGTGCCATTTACCTGCGGGATCAGCAAAGGGGCGAGCGCCGGGAATGTGACGGTAATTGCGGGAACGGTCGTCAATGCTCCGAGCGGGTTCCTCACGATGAACACGCAGTTTGGCATGATGACGCTGACCGGATGGCCGGATGGGACGTTCCGGCTATACGGCGGAAATGCCACCTAATGTATGCGGCAGGCGGTCCGCTTTCGCTCCTGTTTGTTCGCAGACGAATAGGAGTGGCTGAGAGGAAGACCCGCCCGGCAACGTGGATCTCCCGACATACTGGGAGATCCGTTTGTCAACTTTCCGCTGGCGTTGAGCAACGGCAACTGGACTGGCGATCCGAGCGAATACCGCTACCAATGGCTTAGGCGGCTGACGGGCACCGCACCGTTCGTCCTGATCGATGGCGCTAATTTACCGGCCTATGCCTTGGCGGAGGACGATGTAACGAATTTCGTCGCTGGGGCGGTGACGGCAATCAATCCGTTCGGCGAGGCGACGGCGATCAGCCTGGAGGCCGGGCCTATCGTCGGTGTAGCTCCTGTTAATACCGTTGCGCCGACTGTGACTGGCGGGGCCAGTCCGCCGAAGGTGGGCGAGACGGTATCCGCCAATACGGGCACTGGACGGGCGTCCCGGCGCCGGCTTTGTCGGTGCAGTGGAAGCGGGGAAGCGCTGATATCGTGGGTGCGGTCGCGTCGACCCTGCGCCTGACCGCGGCTGATTTCGACAACATGATTTCCGTTCGGGTTGTCGGGGACGAACAGCGCCGGGGCGGCAACCGCCACATCGGCTGAGGTTGGACCGATTGCGGCAGGGACGGATGCGACGGTCCCGGTGCTGAGTTCGTTCGTTGTCGATCCGGACGGCGAACTGGCGGCGTTCATGTCGGTTGTCACCAGCAAGGGGATGGCACGTTCTATTGGGTCGTCGTTCCTGACGGTTCGACTGCGCCCAGCGCAGCGCAGATCGTGGCCGGGACGGATGGCGCTGGTAATCCAGCTACTGCACACGGCGCGATCCTTACAGCGTCAATCACGACCTACGGAGGCCAGCCTACAGGGCTATCGGCTGGGAGCGTCTATGACGCCTACTGCGTGATGTACGATGCGGTGGGAAATGTCTCGAATATCCTCACCGATCAGTTCACGACGGCGGGAGTGATGTCCCGACGCTGTCGGACGAGGCGTTTGTGGACTTTGCCGACATCTTCGTGTGGATGAAGGCAAGCACGAACAGCGGTCATGGAAACTGGTATGCGGTGTCCTGTCCTGCCGCTGCATCGCCGCCGACGGGTGCGCAGATCGTGGCCGGGACGGATGGTTCCGGCAATCCATGTTCCGCACGCAAGCGCGACGGTTACGACCACGGGCGAGAAGACGATCCAAGTTCGCGGCCTTACCGCGAACACCGCATACTAAGACCTACCTCGTGCACAAGGTGGGCAGCAGCTACAGCAACATCCTGAACGTCAGCCATACCAGCGACATCTCGGTTTGCATCGTTTGCTAATACAGGGGCGACGACGGGGCTGACCGGCGTCGGCTCGATCTTCACGGCAAATCAAAGCGACCCCTACGGCGGGACGACCGCAATCCGTTGGGCCGATGTCAATGATGGGGCATCCACGGGAGGGATGTCGCTTGTCGGCGGGGCGCTATTTGGCGTGGGAATGGTCAAATTCCACTACACCGAAAAATGGACAGGCGGCGCGGAGTTCCGCCGCGTGTCGCCTATGACAAATGTCGATGCTGCGGCCTTGAACACGCACTGGAATACAAGGACAGGAGCGCAAGGTTACAATGTCGGCTTCGGCGGAAGTCTCCCGGTGATTACAAATCTTGGTGGTGGTTGGTATTCATTCTTTACTCAGAAGACGTTGCCCGGACCCGATACTAGCGGCGGTTTTACCTTTCTAAAGTCAATGCTGGATAATGCCCTGGGGCTATAACCCGCGACGGAACGCACGTGTCATACATCCATGATATCCGGGTCACGAGGGCCGCAGCATGACCGCACCTGCAAATGCCACCTCCTCCGATCGTCACGCAGTTAACGCCGGGCGTTCCGACGACCCACTTTGCGTTCTCGGTAACGAGTGATGGAAGCTGGACAGGGACAGTCTCCGCTTGCATACGCCTATCAGTGGATGCGTGATGGCGTAGATATTCCGGGCGCGACGGTGCGGGGCAACTCGTCGGTTGGGGGCTATGTCGCAAACGATATTTGACACCGGAAAGATGCTCAGTTGCCGCGTGACGGCAACGAACGTTGACGGCTCGGCATCGGCGGCCAGCAATGCCATTGGACCTGTCACGACGTATTTCCAGCAGGAGATCGATGCAGTTGATCCAACGAAGACGCTGATCTTCGTCGTCAACACGACGACCTACGGGCTGTTTGAGTTCAGCTACTCCGGACTGACGGTGACGGGTGGGAGTGAGTTGGGCTGTGAGTATGGAGCGAATGAGCTGCTGGAAGCGATGGGCTTCCGCTGGTATGCGCCGCCGCCGTGGGGACTGTCCGCCCGACGAGCATCAACGTCGGGCTGACGAAGGCTAAAACTACGTACTGGATGCCGACAAACAATCTTGGGCTGGAATATGGTCACTCCTGGCCTCCGCCGTGGAATTTCGACGTAAGCACGCTGAACCTCCGACAGTTTAAGTGGGCCATACTGAATGGCTTCCAGACACAGCCGTTTCCGACAGGGAGCCGCTGGGTTAATGTGGTTAGTAGTAACAAGGGATTCTTCGCGAACTATCCACAATTGCTGAAGAGCGGCGATCCGAATGCTGCTTCACCGAGCTGCGATCTTGCGAACATTACCCCCATCGGCACGCCTACCGATTACAACAGGTTGGTGCAGCTTAATGCTGCATTCTTGCTGTCCTCTGGGTTGAATGAATGGAGGAGGACTTAATTTCGAGCCGGCGGATGGAGATAACAATACATCGGATCAGGTGTATCCGTTTTCCCGAGACGTGTGCAACGCGATGCGGGCAGGCACAGCGGCGATAAGCTGGCCTGCAGTGACGCTGAACGGCATTAGCCACCCTGCCGGGGGCATTGCAGCACAAGCCAGCGGTGCCGGATTGTGAGATCGGCATTTATGCTTATGCGCAGCATCGGCTTCCACCCACGATGGATTGCAGGCCGATTTTATGCGGCGGCAGCGCTGGCGTTTAACCGGGTGGGGTTTGCTAGTTGGGAAGAGTTCGTTGCTGCATTGGGGGCGAATATTCAACATGTGCTGTTGAGAGAGTATTGGGATGTGGTGGCGTGGAGTCACTCCATGCCTCTATCTAACGGGGAGAATGAGGCGAGGATACTTCGACTATTACGACAGCTTCCACGCTAGCGGGAGCGTTGGAGTTGTCAGACGCAATTTACAGCCAATTGGTGGCTGAACATGGTCGGCACGCGCTACAGGATACAGAAGTGCAAGACCGGGTGGGCACATACGACGATGCGGATGAATGACATCATGACGCATCTGTTCAGCCCGGGCGGCGTAGAAGATGCCGCCATGCGGGGATTTGTTGGATTTCTTCGGCTCACCGGGAATGTCGTTCAATACGCTCAGCTTGCGGATATCGCTGCGATAAGGTCGCCACGCTTCCTACCAGTTGGTACAAGACGTTTTTGATGCAGCGGATGATTATTGGCAAGAAGCTCAATGTATCTGCCGCCGCAGATGCCATATAAGGCTAAGGTCAGCGACTTACCATCCGGCGTTGCTCCGCTGCCACCAAACAAGGTTGGTGCGTATTACATCGTCAGGAGTTTACCCCTGTATCGTGAATTCGTATGGAATGGGACCTCGTGGATAGATAGCGGGGTAGCACCAGACGATCCATATCCGGATGCATACAGCGACATAATGGCGGACGTGGTTGGCACGAGGATGGATGAAGTAATCCACTCCTATGCGTTTTTGCGAAACTTCGGCCGAACCTACGTCGTTGTGAACTACCTGGAACTGGGTTTCGAGCGCGTGCCTCATCCGGAATTTTATCTTAATCCGACTGTGTTCACACCGACGAGCACGCAAAACCGAGTTCGCTACGATACACGCGCAGCTCATCGCTGACACGCCACATGATCCTGATCTCGACGATCCCGATCTGGTGCTGATCCGCGGCATCAAGACGGTGCTCGATCCAGTTGTGTATCCAGAGGCGGATGTTTTTGCCGGTAGATATGCTGCGCTGTTCGTGTTTGTTGGGCCAGGGAAGATTATTTGTCAGGAGATTGGGGGTGCCGCTGAACTAGATGAAGTATCGTTTGGACCGGGGCACATTAATTACACGGCTCCGTTCGGGTTTGGACCGTCACCAACGAGGGCGGCGAGCTGTTCATGGATACGCTGGGTGGGGTGTGGAAAGACCCTGAATAGTGCGGCCTGCCCATAATTACCCGCCACTGGCTGTATGTGCCGACAAGGGCGGCGAACGCCGTGCCGCCGACGGTGACGCTGGAGGCCGTCTCGCGCTGGACGTTCATCGATAAGGATGATGCTGGGGCGACCTACCGGCTGGACCTCTATCCAAAGAACGTGTCTTCGCCGAATGTCTATGTTCCGCCGACGTATCTCGGGCCGGGGCGGGTCTACGTGGATAACATCAACACTACCGGGAACATCAACAACACCGGGGCGAACCGCTGGCTGTCGAAAAAGCCGGACGTGATCATCCTGCCGAAGCCGTTTGCGGATGAGGATTTTCCGAAGATGGCACGGGTCAAGGTGTCGCCGTAATGCCCGGCGGTGCGTTCGATGCCGGGTTTGATGCCGGGTTTGACATCGGGCCGGAAGAGGCGCCGCGACCGCCTATCCGGCATCAGGGTTGCCGGCCGCCCAATGTGCAGGAATGCGATTGCGACAGCGGGAGCGCGCAGCAATGATAGCGGCGCTGAAGCTGGCGGCGGCGCCGGCACCTGATCGTTCTGTGGGGCGATGCGGCAGCGCATCTCAGGCTGTCGGGAGAAACCGAGCGCACATTGGTTGAGAGCTGCATAGCGATCGGCAACCCAGCACCTCGATGGACCGAAGGGGATATTGGGGAATGTCGCGCTCGGCCTGCAGACCTGGGACTTCTATCTGGATGCGTTTCCTGCGGGCCGCTCAAAATCCCGCTGTCGCCGTTCGTCGATGTGCCGAGCATTACGTATTTTGACAGCTGCCGGCGTACAGCAGACGCTCGACCCGGCGAGCTATGAAATAGACAACAAGAGCTTTGACGGCTGGGTGGTGCCGATCGATGCATGGCCGGCGACCCTGGCGTCGATCAATGTCATCGATGTGCGGTTTCGCGCCGGGTTCTCGACTATTCCGGCGCCGCTCAAGTTGGCTGTCCTACTCCTGACCGGGCATATCTACGAACACCGGGAAGCGGTCTCGGCGAACGCGCTTGGCGGAAATACCGATCGGTATCGATCGCCTGGTCGGTCCTTACCGGCGGGTAAAAGTCTGATGTGCGCACGTTGTTTCGAGCGGCAGCGGGCGCTCGTCCGGTTGAAGCAATCGATCATGGAAGCCGACGCCGCGGCGGCTCGCGAGCAGGCGGCGTTCATTGTGCGCTCGTCGGTGGAGGATGCGCGGGCGGTCCTGAAGAGGAAGCGAGATGCCGTTACCCGGAGCGGGTGATCTGCACCAGACGGTTCAGTGGGCCGAGCCGTTCGGCGCGATGGACCGCTATGGCAACGAGCAAACCGGCTGGGCCAACCGGTTCGTCGTGCGTGCGCAGATCGCGCCAAAACTCGGCGGCGAGGATGTGATGGCGGCGCGGTTGCAGGGACGGCAACCCGTCGTGATCCGCGTCCGCAATACAGTGGACACCGCAAGATCACGACGCACTGGCGCGTCACCGATACCGACAGCGGCATTGCCTACAACGTTCGCGCCGTCGCTGATCCATTCATGGGACAGCCCGAGCGCGGCCGCTGGATCGAGGTTCTGGCCGAGAGCGGTGTTGCCGTCTGATGCCTGACGCCAGTCTCGGCTGTCCGGGCGGCGATCATCGGGGCGCTGCGTGCCGCACCGGAAGTGACCGCGATCGTCTCCAATCGCATCTACGACCGCCCGTCGCCGCAGGCTGTGAAGCCGTACATCTCGATCGGCCCGGAGGATTGGCAGAACGCCGATGGCGTCGGGCTGCTCTCGCATGCCGGCGCGGTGCAGATCGACGTCTGGTCGGTGGTCCCTGGCAGAACTGAGGCGAAGCAGATTGCCAATGCCGTGCAGGACGCGCTGCACGTGAAAACCTCACGCTTGAGGCCGACTATCTGGTGCTGCTCGTGCATCGCGTCACTCGCTACCTCACCGAGGCGGACGGCCTCACCACGCACGCGGCGATGGATTTCCGCGCGCTCACCCAAGAGTCCTGACAGGAGCAAACGAGAATGACGGACATCGTAATTACTCCGGCCAGCGTCATTGCCGGCGCGGACGCTTCGATTGATTTCGGCGTTGCCGGACAGGCCATCACCGCCGGCCAGGTGGTCTATCTGGAAACTGCGACCAACAAGCTCAAGCTGGCAGACAACAATGCGACGGACATCGAAGTCAGGACGGCGCGCGGCATTGCCTTGAACGGTGCGGCGGACGGACAGCCGATCGGCGTCATACCGTTCTGGGCAAGTGACAATCGGCGGAACGCTGCTGCCAAACGTCGCCTATTATCTGAGCGACACGCCGGGCGGCATTTGTGCGGTCGCCGATCTCGCGCCGGGCGAATATCCGACACTGCTCGGCATGGCCAAGACCGCGACTTCGCTCGACGTGCATATCTACACGACCGGCGGCGTCGCTCTGATCGATGGCTGACGGTGTTACCGTCACGGTTCGCAACAAGGACAAACTCGCCAGGAAGCTGCGTCAGCTCGCGCCGGAAGCGCTGAAGGCTCTCGCCATCGCGAACGAGGAGACGGCCGACGAGATGGTGGCGACGGCGCAGCGCTACGTGCCAGTCATAACCGGCACGCTGCGGAACTCGATCCATACAGAGCCAGGGCCGCGCGAGACGGGTGCGGTGCGCGTGGTGGCCGGCGGGTCAGCAACAACGAAGGGCGGATACGACTACGCGCTCGGCGTCGAGTTCGGCACGTCCGACACGACGGCTGAACCGTATTTCTTCCCGAGCTACCGGCTTGGAAAGCGCAGCCACAAACGGCGCGTCACGCGAGCAATGAAGACCAGCAGCCAGAAAGTCGCGAAATCATAGGAGAGAGAAAATGGCACAAGAGAATGGCCGGGAGCTCGTCATCAAGAGGAGCACCGCGCCGGACGGGTCCGGCACGCGGCGTTTTCGTCTGCGGCCTGACGCAGATAGTGCCTGGTCGATCAGCAACGCCGAGATTGATACGACGGTCCCCAATTGCACCAATCCGGCATTGCCTATCGTGGCCACGTCCGTGCCTGGACGGCAAACGCTGGAGTTCACCGGCGATGGGGCTCGCCGACACCGCCGGCAATTTCCGCACGGTCGCCGATGACGCCAGGCTACAGCGCACGACAGCGACTTATGAAGTGATCGTGCCGGGGTATGGCCGCTGGGTCGGGCCGATGGCCGTCTTCAACTGGGAGGCGACAGGGACGATGGAGGAGCCTCTCACGTTCTCCGCCGACCTGGCGGCCGGTCGATGCAACTACTCTCGTCTTCACCGCGATCGCATGATGACAACGACAGTCAACCCGGCAACCGGCGAGGTTGCGGTCGAGCTCGGCGGCCAGACGTTCCGGCTGCGCGCGGCGATGCGGCGCGTCGGCGAGCTGGAAACGCAACTCGGTGTCACCGGCCTGGCGGCGTGCAGGAAAAGCTCAGCCTGGCGAGTGCCGGCATAACGTTTACGGCGCTGCGCTGTCTTTGCGTGAGCGATAACGTCGAGGCTCTGGACGATCTGCTCTACACCGAGATCACGCCGGCGATCGATGCGGTATGGAAGGCGCTGCTGTTCGGCTTGCCGGAGCCAAAAAAGCCAAGGGCGGCGACGCTGACGAACGGACAGCAGAAATCCCTGGGCGAGATCCTGAGCCATTGCCTATGGCGTCCTAGGCTGGTCGCCGGCAACATTTGCCGATGCGACCATGCGCGATCTCTCGGACGGGCTGGACGGCTGGAAAGAGGCTAACGGCAGCGGCGATGCGAAAGAGACGGGCGGCTACTATGACGCGCGAGCGCGATGGAAGAGTTGAAGGCGCAATATGGCGACTGATCTCGAAGCGTCTAACAGTCTGATCGAAGCCAACACAAAATCGCTATGAACGCGCGATGCTGCGCATGCAGGCGCAGACCGAGAAGGCGATCCGCGGTTCGACCAGATCGATTGCTACACTCGACAAGTCGATTAAGGCCGTCAGCGCCACGGCGCGCACTCTTGCCGGCGTGTTTGGCCTGGGATTTGGCATTTCGGAACTCCCGAAACTCTTGAAGTCGGTCGCCGATCTCGGCGACCAGGCCGACAAGATCGGCATCACCGCCGAGCAATTGCAGGAGTTGAATTTTCAGGCCGAGCAGACCGGGTCATCCGCCGAGACGATGGCGGCGGGCTGGAGAAGTTCGGCGAAGAGCCTTTGCCGAAGCGCGCACCGGCAGTCGGCGAACTCTACAAGCTGCTGAAGGCGAATGGCCTGGCGCTCGACGACATCGCCAAGATGGATCGTCAACGATGCGCTTAAAGTCTTTGTCGATCTGTTCGGCAACGCCACGGATGCGAGGCCGACCGGCTCAAGATATCGCGACAATAGGATTTGGCAAGGCAGCTGGCGCCGACCTGGCGCTGACGTTCGCCGGGTGGCACGACAAGCGCTGACTGAATTCGCCGTTGCAGGCGCGTGCGGCCTGGCGCAGATAATCAGCAAATGAGACTGGTCAAAGAGCGCGCAGGATCTCGACGACAAATTCAGCCAGCGTGCACCGGCACCATCAGACGATGGTCAAGAGCCGGTTGCTCGAGGTGTTCTGGAAGACAACGCAGATGAAATCGACCGGCATAAACAGGCGTGCTCGACGAGCTGGGCAAGCAGTGCTGAACAGCGGGCAAGCAGAGGCGGGCAGGCGAGATCCGGCCAACTGATCGCACACGGCGCGCCGAAGTCTAGCGATGTCGCGCATATCGACCGCATCAACCAGGCGTTCTGAGGCTGCCGGCGGGAGCAGCAAAAGCCCGGAATGCGGCGCACTGTAATTCCGCCGAGCTGGCGGCGGCGGCCATGCCCGAGCCGCTGGGCGGAATGCCGCAGCCGATGCGGCCAAGCGCGAGCACGATCAGGTTGTCGAGCTGATCGCCGAGCTGCAGCGCGAGCTGTCACTCGTCGGCGCGACAGACGAGCAGCGGCGCATCTCGAACGAGACTGCATACCGCCGGCGCGGCCGCGACCGACAAGGAAAAGCAGAAGATCATCGAGCTGGTGTCCGCGATCGAGGCGCAGGAGAAGGCGCAGGAGCGAGCTCATCGATACAGCTCGACACGATACGCGACTGCGCCGGCTCGGCGCTTGACGCCTTCGTGCAGTCGATCGCGAACAGCGAGGGGCCGCTCAAGGCCATGAAGGCGGCGCTGCAGGATATCCTTCAGACAATCATCCAGGCTCGCCGAGCAGCAGCTCACTGCTGTCACTGCTCGGCGCCTCTGGGACATCGGCGCTCGGCGGACTGCATATACCAGGCTTGTCGCTGGGCAAGGCGCTGGCGTGGCGCAGGCGGTCAACGGTGCATGTCACGCGAGCCATCGCCGCTGTTCGAGGTGAAAATAGCGCAGTCGTCGCGCGCCGCCGAGGGCCGCGCAATCGCACGCGGGCCGGCGCATGCGCGCGATAGTCAGCAGCGCTACGCGGTGCCGTAAATGGTCAACGTTCCATGGCCGGCTATATTCTCGCCGACGCACTTCCATTATTACCACATCGACCAGGACCGCAGCGGCGGGCAGTCGCTCGGCGGCGGTGAACAGATCGTCGTCTCCCGGCGCGCGCTGGGGCGCGAAGATGACGCTGCAGATCTGGAACACTGAGCAATTGCTGGCAATTCGCGCTCTACGCTCGGCGCTGAAGGGGAGAGCCAATCCGGTCCTGCTGCCGAATTTCGACCGGCATCATCTGCCGGTCCCAAATCCGGCCGCCACCTTCAAGGCAGCCTTTCCGATCGGCACCACGGATGTGATAGCGCGACTTTCACCGTAGGCGAGCGCGATAGACCAGGCCGGAACGCAGTTCGGGGTCGGGTGCGCATCTCTACGAAATAGAGGAATCGTTTCGTAGTGGGGGCCGATAATCATTTGACAATCTGGCCGCCGCTGCGCGCTGGCCGCCGCGTCGGGCGAGAATATGTATTGGATCGGATCGGGCTGCGGTTTGCCTCATGCGCTGCATGAACATGAGCGAGCAATTGCAGCAGCTCACCGATCTGCACTTCGCCACGCTCGAACTGGAGTTCGAGGAATATATCTGAATGGCGTTCTTCGACTCCACGCAGCTTGCGCTCGCGAACGGGCTATCGGTGATTTTCGGCGAGCTGTACGAGGTGCACTTCACCAGCGGCACCCGCTTCTATTGGGACGGGTTCGGGCCACTGGTTGCCTACAGCTCATACGTGGTTGGGCAGCGGGCAATTGGTGCAGCGATCGGAAATTCAGTTCGGCGTGAACGATGATGCCGGCTCGTTGACGCTGACGCTATCCGGCGTTGACGATGAGATCATGAACCGCGTGCGCAACAGCGAGACGGAATTCTACCAGCGGCCGATCATTATCTGGGGACAGTTTTTCGACGAGGCGCTGCAAATCCAGGGCGATCGCTTCCAGCTCTTCGGTGGAACAATGGACGTTCCGACATACGGCGGCACCGGGCCGGGCGAGCGATCGGTGACGATCTCTTGTGAAAGCGAGTGGGCGGATCGCAATGGCAGCAAGTTTGAGTTCTTCTCGCAGCGCTCACAGACCAAGCGGTTCGCTGGCGATCTCGGCCTTGAGTATGTCTATCGCTATCTCACCAGGCGTGCGACGCGCGTGGCCGCACTACCCGTAGCCAGTCGTGCTGCTGATCGGATCAGACCCGTTGACGCAGTTCTTGAACCGCGCGGCGGAAACCCCGTTCGCCTGGGGGCAGTTTGATTGTTTGTTGTGGCTGGCCGACTGGATCGAAACGCAGCGCGGCGTTGATCCCGGCGCTAGACTTCCGGGAGGCCGTTATTCCACCATGCTGCGGAGCCGCCAGGATCGTCCGTGACGCGGGCGGCATGGTTCCCTGTGTGGATCGCCAGATGCGCGGCGTCGGCCTTGCACAGCGGCCAGCTGTAGGGGCGCGGGGCGATATTGCAGTCATGGCGATCGCCGGCGATGGCGGCGAGCATTTCGGCAACTAGGCGGGGGCGATCCTGCTGGGCGGCGCGGCGGTGCTGCTGAGTCAGGCCGGGTCTGCTGATGCTGCAGCGTTCAGAGATTAATCTAGTCGCGGCGTGGAGGGTTTGACGTGCCGCAGGCTCTGGTATTTCCGGCAGCGTTCGCGACCTCCAACCTTCTCGCCGGCCTCGGGGCGTCCGTTGCGACGCAAGCGGTGGCAGCCCATGCCGTCGCTGTGGTGGTCGGGTCAACTCTCGGATCGACCGCGCTGGTCATCGGCGCGTCCTACGCGCTCGCGAAACTCAGTGCGCCGGCTCAGCAGCGCCCCTCGGATGGGAGCATCGAATTCAAGCAGCCGCTCCCGGCGCGGTTCTTCACCTATGGCAAGTTCAAGACCATGCGGGCCGGTGCTGTTCCTGGAGATGAGCGATCCGAAGGCACTGCACCCATTCAGCGGCTCTTGAAAGTAGTGGCGTTTGGGCACGCGTGAACTGGCTACGATGGATCCGTTTTATATCGACGGGACGGCCGTCACGCTCGCCGCGGGCGTCAGCGGCAGTCGATGGCATCGTTCGGCAATTGGCATGCCGGCGGATCGGACCGCGGCGGTTGTTTATACATATCTGGGCAAAGACAGTCCAGGCTGCCGCATGCCAGCTGTTCTCCTAGCTTTTATTCTGCCTGGACGAGCAATCATCGGCTGCGTGGCATCCCCTATGCCGTTCTCACAATTCGAGAGTCCGCCGCCGGCAAATTTTCAGGAAGCGTTCCCGAACGGCGAGAGCAATTTCGCGGTGGTGGGTGGCGTCAAGGTCTACGATCCGCGCAAGGACAGCACTATGCCGGCCGGACCTGGCTACGCGGCCGGCAGTCGGGGCGCATCGCCAGAACAACAAAGACACCTGGGAATTCAGCGACAATCAACGCCTCTGCACGCTCGACTGGCTCACCTGGCCGGAGGGCTACGGCAAGGACTGGTCGCGCATCCATTGGGATTCCTGGGTGCCGCAGATCAACCTCGCGGACCAGAACGTGGCGCTGAAGGCCGGCGGCACCGAGAAGCGCTACAGGGTCGCAACGCGGGTCAGCTATGACGAGCCGCGATCGCGTGTTCTGCATCGGTTGCTGCAGGCCGGCGACCAGCAGCTCTACACCACGGCTGACGGCCTGATCGGATCGCGTGGCGGGGTATGGACAACCCGACGGTCACGCTCGATGCCGAGCGTTTTCCCGAAGCGTTTTTCACGCACGGCGTTCCGATGATGGATCAGCATCAACGAGTTCGAGTTGACCGCGATGCTGCCGGAAAAGGATTACACCGAGTATGACTCTGCAGGAATGGTCGAACACATCCGACCCGGATTTCGCCGCGGAGATCATCCGCCGCGCGCCGCTCGATCTCACACAGGTGCCGAGCAACGCACAGGCGCAGCGGCTGGCCAAGATTTACATGGCAAAGCGCAATCCCCGAATGGTCAGGCCAGGTGCGCAGCAATTTTCGCGGCCTCAACGCGATCGGCGAAGCAGCGGTGACGCTGAACTTTGACGAGCTGGATGGAAGTGCTGGAGGGCGGAACCATCGAGCGGATATTTCAATGGGCCATTCTGGATCAACGGCCCGGTGGCATTCCTGCCGGATCGAACCGGGCTGACGTTCTCCGTCGCATCGGCTGATGCTACGTCCCATGCGTCGGGACGCGGCGACCGAAGAGCAGCCGGTTCCATGACCGGGCCAACACATGGCAGGCGCAGTAAGCTGGGCAGGCGCTGACCGCCGTTACTTGCCGGTCCTGATTTGCCCTTGAAGCGGCCTCGGCGGCGTTCGTCGCGTCACTGCTGCCCGTTCACGGCGCATTTGTTCTCCGGCTGATCGGCGCACCGGAAAAAGCGGATCACGCGGCTGGAAATGCCTAGAGGAGCGGTGGCGGGGATGATGGGTCCTCCAGATGGCGACCCTGCAGTTCGCTCATGGCTGCTCCTTCAGGGCGCGGATTGCGAGCGCGACGAACTCCTTCCCGCGACGGAATTGAGTAATAAAGCCATCCTTTGCCACCTGTGCCGCCTCCCTCCAGCGCATCAGCGCGGGATTGGTGGCGCGCTCGGCATGGGGAGTCGAACCTGCGACCTACGGCTTAGAAGGCTGCCTTGCTCTATCCCCTGAGCTACGAGGCGCACAGACGTCCTTGCAGCCGGTGCCGGAATCACAGTCGCAAGCGGGGTATTTGTGATCGTGGAGCGGATGCCGCCCGCAGAACACGTATGTGCCGGCTGCTGGGGCGATCTATGTAGATGTCTAGTGCCTGCCGCAGGTCGCGCCGCCTCCTCCAGCGCTGTGCGCGGATCAGCGGCGTGACGGCGGCGAGGACGGCGTGGACTTTCGCTACATCGTCGCTGAGTCCCACGCCATCTGTGTCATACAGCGCCGCACCGCCTCGCAGCTTCGATGATGGCTAAATTGGTCATGGCTGCTCCTTCAGGGCGCGAATGGCGGCGGCGGGATCGTTGCTGCCATACTCAGCCGTCGAGCGCACCTATTGCGCGCCTCCTCCAGCGCGCGCGGCACGGATCAGGCGGCGTGATGGCGGCCTCAATGATGGATGTGGAAGACGACAGCAACACGTTCTGCATTTGCCTGTGTTAGGTGAACGTCGGCGATCATCAGCGCCCGTGCCGCAGCTTCGATGATGGCGTCACACGTCCTGCTCGTCCCCCTCGGGCTCCACGGAACCACAGGCGGGCCGCAGAGTTCAAGCACTTCGTCTTCTCCGGCCATGCAGAAATATATCGACTGGTTTATCTCTACCGAATGGATTCGACATTTTTCCATCCTTCATAGGCGGAGACGAGGAACTTCCAGCGGTGCTCAGCTTCGCCTTTGAGATCGCCGCGGCTCCTCGACCTTGCAGAAGGCGCGCACGAAGTCGGCGGCATTATCTTCGCTGGAACATTCGTAGTCATATTCCTCTCGAAGCCATGCCCAGAAGCGGGGCCTCGACATGTGAACGCGGCTTGTGTCGCCGGCGGAAGATCCTTGAACTGGCGTTTGACTTTCGGTGCCGGGAAGGGCAGCCGGCGGCACTGTTCGATTAGCCGCTGCCTCCTCCAGTGAGTCAAAGACACCATATCCGCTTCACGCGGCGGCCCACCATCTGCCGAGGCTCACGACTTGGTTTGATAAAGGTAAGATTGGTTTCCCCGGCTTTACGCTGTCGGAGGGTGCGGGAGGAGTTTTCCAATTGCTCGCTTCGTTCCAGCGAGGTTCGCCGTTCGCCCCGCCCACGTTGGAAATCGCAAGTCTCTGAGCTGACGAACGTTCCCGGCTGGAATTGCGTATTGTGCGAGTTTCGTCATTTGCGTCCTATCGCATTGATTTCGCTGCATTTTGGTTTGACAGTTTTCCCACGGTTTTCCAAAGACCGTTCCAGCGGCGTTCTCCTGAGATGGACGGAGTGCCGCCTGACCGCTGGCCTTTTTATCCGCGAACCGGCAGTAGCGCCGGATCATGGCTGGCGGACATCCCAACGATATCCTCGATCTGCAGCGGGCGACAGCCCTTCGCGCCTCAGTCGCACCACGGCGGTTGACCGCAGGCCGTGCAACGTCGTGCCCATCAAGAGCTCGTGCTGATCGCGCTGTGCGGCGAAGTGACCGTCGAGAAGCCGCCGAGCGAACGGGCGGCCGTTCTCCTGTCGGACAAACGGTCCAGGCACCCGCTTCCCATCGCGCGAGCTCGGCGGCGAGCTCGGGCACGATCGGGCACCACACTTCCCGTCCCGTCTTTCGCTGCACCAGGCGAAACCGCCGTCGTCGATATCTGTCGGGCAAAGCCGCACGATGTCCGAGGGGCGCTGTCCCGTGATACATCCCCAGCACGACGGCGCGGCGGACGGCTCCCGTGGAACGTGCGTGAGCGCGAGCGTGATCTGCGCTTCCGTCCAGGGCTTGTGGCCGCCTTTCACCGCATAAGCCTTTACGCCTTCGGTGATGCTCTGCCCGAACGGATCGGCGTGCGTCCGCGACCACTTTGACAAGGTGCGCATAGTGCCGAGAAAGTTGTTGGCCTTGCCTGGCACCGCCGAAAGCGCGTCCATCATTGTCTGGACGTGCATCGGGCGAAGATTGATCGGCTGGGAGATTCCCCCACGCGCGGCGCGCGACCTCTAACTCGCGCTCGTAAATGTCGCGCGTGCCCTTGGTGATATCGTTGCGAAACGCAGGTGAGAGAAGATAGGTATCGATCGCCGCTCGAGACGGTTTCGGGACCGATGACGCCGACCGATCCTTGCGCCTGGCGAATGGCCTGCCAGAACTCCGGCGCCTGTGGATCACTTGGCAGCCGAACCGGCGGTGCTGGCCACGCTCGTGCCGCGGCCGGGATGGAAATAGTAGTAGGCTCTCCCCTTCGAGATGACGCGACGCACGCCGGATGGAAGCTCAACCACGGCCCGTCCTGCGCCTGCTTTCGCGGCATTCAGCGCCCCCAAGCACGAAGGGATCTTCGCGGGCATTTTTCGCCGCCGGTCTCAAGCGAGGCAAGCGAGGCGCGCACCGAGTCCCAATTCCACCGGATGCACCGCGGGACAATCTGAGCGGCCTGGGGATGACCCCGCGCCGCACCATCTCGTCAACGGTGGATTCCGACGTCCAGCTCGCGCGCCAGCGATCTCTTTGAGAGATACGCGGACGGGCGATCGCGCTCATGCCGATTCCGCCGCGCGGTGCGCGTCGAACGCCTGCAGGTAAGACCTCTCTCTCCTCGGCGCTGAGCGCGGTCGGCGCCATGCGGCGGATGCGCTTCTCGGCGTCGGCGCGGGCGCGCTCGCGGATCCGGCTCGAACAGGTCAGGACTTCAGGCGCCGGCGGCTCCGGGGGAATGTAGCCGGCGAACTCGTCGGCCACGTAATGCGGCACAGGCGCCGAGTAATCATCCGCCGGATCAGGCACCGCATCCTGCGCCTTGGTCAGCGCGTCCAGCTTCTCCGCGATCGTCCGCAGCGGCGGCCGGGCTGGCAGCTCCTGACGCTCGTCGGACTGCTCGTCCGCGCTCGTCGTCGCGGCGGATGAGATCGTCGAGGTCGAAGTTGACATAGGGAGCACTTTCGAGTGCCGGCGCGCGACCGTCTTGCGGCACATTTCGCCTTCGTAGTCAGCCCACGGCGTCGACTTCGATCTTGCCAGCCTGGAACGCCTTCCATGCATCGGTCTTGTCGCGGACCGCGTGGATCTCGTCGATGCTCATCACCTCATAGCTCTTCGTTCCCATCCTTCATGATGCAGACGCTGTAGGGCGCCGATGATCTCGCCGCGCGGCGTGGTCAGGTCATAGCTGTGATGCAACCTGCGGATTGTCGCCGAGCTGGGCTGAAGCTGATCGCCGGCGCAAACGACGTGCGCATCCCATGTCGCGATCTCGCCGCTGTTCCGCGCCTTTCTTGCGGATGCCGGCGGCGATCATCGGCTGCCAGTTGGCGACCTTGCCGCGCTGCCGGTCGCGCCGCACCACGATCGCGCCTTCGCGGCCATCGGGTAGCAAGCCGTCTTGCGCGCGCGCATGGCGGCATTCCACAATGATCGGCGCTCAACCTCGGAGCAGCAGCTCGGGGTTATTCTGGATTGCCGTGAGCAAAACGCGGGCGAAACCGCTCGACGGGAATTTGCGTCGGCAAGGCGGCCTGAAATTCGCCGGTCATGTTTCCGAGCTGATGCCGGAGAATGGCGACCTGGTTTGCCTGCGGCTCGACTTGGTGGCTGCCATGCTTGCAGCCATGTCGATCGACTCCTCCGTCTTTCTTCCTCTGCGCCGCGAGGCCCGGCGCGCGAATCGCAGAAGCGCAAGGCCTCGTAGACCCGTCGGTCCCCAGGCCTAGCCGGCGTCGCCTGCGTGCGCTGGCGGGCGGCGAGAATCGATGTGTCCATCAAGCCGGGCAGCGGCGCGTCGCCTCAAGTCCTGCAGACTTCGCAAAGCGGCACCATCGCCAAAGCTCCCCATAGCCACGCTCCCGGTGACGATCCAGAACCAAAAGCCGCGCAATGAAGATCGCCAGCCAGACCCAGCCGCCGCGGCGGTCGTCACTCATGCAGTCCGCCAGATGCGTATTCCTTCCGAGCGTAGTGCGTGAGGTAACAAGTCATCCGGGATGAAGGCGTCTGATATGTTGTTGGTCGGCCTGCGCGCGCTTCAGGACGCTGTCCGATGCGCAACGAGAAAGCTATCACCGATCTCCAGCTTGCGATAATCAACTCTTCTGCCGAGGCTGTGGTATGGGACGACCTTCTGCGATCGCGATCACGGCCGTCTTCCTGAATTTGATGCGTCCGGCCTAACTGCTCTCCGGCGACCGCAGCCTTGCGCTTGATGCTCCGCGCGGTGATGCGGCCAGTGGCGATCGCGCGCTGACGCTGGCATTGCCAGCTTGTGCAGGATCTCGGCGCGGCGTGCTTTGCGGCGACGCTTCGATTGATGCGAGCGATCTTGCCGAGCTGCTGATAGTCGCGCGACCGCCTCGGGGAGCTCGTTGTCGCCGGTCAAGTCGATCTCGATCTCCTCCGGCCTGGCGAAAAGCTGCTCGATCAGCGCCGCATCCTTGCCGTAGTCTGGGCGCCGGCTCGCTGGCCTTCCTCGACCATCTTCCAGAATTTCCGACGTCTCGGCCTTGACGCGCTCGATGATGCCGGGGTGGATCGGCACGTCGATGACGTGCAGGTCGATGCCGTAGCCGATCACCAGCGCGGCGACGGCGGCCCATGACGCGCCGACGAGGTGCGCTTCGATGATCGCCTGATGGCGATCCAGAGCGGCGGGCGCATTTCGCCGTCTTCAAACCAGTGCTCGCGGAAGGCCGGAGGGCTCGACGCTCTTGATCTGGATGATGCCGATGCCGCGCTCGCATTGGCGACGAGGCAGTCGGGCGTGGCGCCGAGGCGCGCAGCCGCGTCGCGGTAATAATGCAGGTCGGCCGGCCGACGTTCCAGTCTGGGTGCAGTCTTCTGCAGCCGGCTGATGGCGATCGGCTCCGAGCTCGAGACCGCGCTCCATCGCGGCGATCATTGGCGGCCGTCTGACGACACCAGGCCGGTCTTCTCCCGCCCACAGCGACGCATGCGCTCAAACGTAGGGGTGCAAGGCTCCAGAAGAGCGCCGGCTGCGCTGACGCGGTGACATCATTTCTCGCAGCAGGCGCTAGCCACTGGCTCGCGGCTCTCGACGGTCGCGCTGATCCCGCCGCCTCCGATCATCTACCGCCTGCGCATCTCGCCTAGCGACCGCGCCTCGCTGCCTTGCCAAGCCCCGCCGCGATGCTTACTTCAGCGCCTGATCGCAGATCAAGGCCGATGTCACCGTAGTGGCCGGTGGCGAGCGTCAAGCGCTCCATCTGGCGCAGCTTGCGCTGCAGGCGCTCGACGATCTCGGCGTCGGTCAGATGCCGCCAGTCGCCGATCAGCGCGGGCGAGGTGGATCTCTCGCGGACATAGAGCGGCGGCGCCGCGCTCGATCGTGCGGGCGACAAGGCGATCCATGACGCTGCGGATGTGCTCAGCGAGTGCGTCGGTGCGCATCGACGCGAGGGCGGACGCTCACTGCAGCAGCTCCTCGTCCTGCTCGAGGACAACCCGGCGGGCCATGTCGAGCGCCTGCAGCGCGTCCATCGGCGCTTCGCCGAACAGGATCTGGATGCCGAGCGCCGCCATCGCGGAGGCGATCTGCTCCCGCGCGTAGCCGTCAAGTTCCAGGTCGTGGATCACCGCCTTCAGGATGCGGTGCAGCTCTTCGCCCGGCCGGCTGACATGGAAAGCCCTACATACCGGTGTTCTCGATAGGGGGGACATCGGTATCCGCGATAGCGAGATAGGCGTCCAGCAGTTATCCGCAAAAAAGATGTGCACAGGGAAATCAGCTCGGCGCGGCTTGCGTTTCTCTTGCATCGGTCCGCAGCACGCTTGCATCCGCGGAACGTGCATAAGCCCATAGGAACTCAGGGAGCGGAGGTACTCGGTGCGCAGGCTGTCGCGAGGGCTTTCGCTCATGGCGACGCTCTCGGAAGAACGCAGCGCAGTTAAGGAGAAGCCGCAATGGCTGGGCTCTCAGTCCGGGCCAGCGGGACGAGGCTGCTTTACCGGAGCTGTTGGCTCGGTTCGGCCACCTACCCTGCGGCAAGTGACCTTCGCCAGGCTCCAGAAGCAGCGTCTTCTGCTCGTCAGGAAGCCCGGAAAGCAGCAGGAGAAGCTGTTCCTGCGCTCGGCTCCACTCGATCGCCGAGGACGACGTAAGTCAACGCTGACGCCGAGCACGGCCGCAGATGCCTCACCAGGCGCGCGATCGTCGGCTCTTTTTGCCGCTTCAGAATGCCGTGAAGGTAGCCGGGGCTGCATCCCGCGGCCAAGCGAGATCGACCGCAGGCTTTTCGCCGCTCTTCTCGACGGCTTCCTTGCAGCCGCACGCGCCATGATTCCCTTGGACATCAGGTGGCTTTACCCACCTTTTTCTGAGGTTCGCTCCTCCTCAATAGCGGACACTTGACGTCAGCCGCAATAAGCGAACGATAAGGTGTCCTTTATGGAAGACGCTGCTGCTTCGGGAGATCCGCCAGTTCCTCGCGGAGACGGGGATGGGGGCCGCACTATTTCCGGCAAGCTCGCCTCGAACAACTAGCGAACTTGGTCGTGCGGCTGGAGCGCGGCAAGACATCACGCTCCGCACGGCCACGAATGTGCGGCGGTTCATTACCAACGGCGGCTTGCCGCCAAACGGCTGCTTGGAAGCACTGAGGCCGAACGAACACCCGACAGGGGAGGCGGAATGAAACGAGCGCCGGTTCTTTTCGCGCCAGCAGAAACGGCACTACATCGCGGCCAGCGGCAAATTTGCTGATGCGTGTGGCAACGAACTCGGCAGCGGATGGCACGCGCACCATAAAGCTGATACGCCGATGGTGGCGTAACGGAAATCAGGCTCGGCCGCCCTATGCAGGGCGTGCCATTTGAATGCACAGGAGGAACGATGGACCCCAAGTTGGCAAGTTGATGCTTTGGATGTTTTTAAAGATCAAGACACACAATGCTTTTATTGGAGGCAACCCCGGCTGCTGGCAAGACGATATTTGCAGGTTTGCGCTCGCCATTTGCTTGAAAGTGATGTCGCCGATTTTGTTCTGGCGATTGTTCCGAGCACTGCAATCAAGGGAGATAAGCGACGCGCCGGATTTTTGGGTGATTGGCACAAGCTCGGATTGAAATCACGACCGTTCTGCGGGATGGTCAGGGCTGCCCGAAAGAATATTCCGGGAGCCGTCATCTTATCAGCAACTGCCCAATATCGTAGGCACGTTCGAAACCTGGAAAATCAACG
>ERZ1370068.2467-contig-1616_pt1 | contig 24134 bp, 28 predicted proteins | sample MGYA00561227_ERZ1370068 | MGnify/ENA primary metagenome ERZ1370068 (study PRJEB38410, sample SAMEA6850437) | metagenome | study: Metagenomic assessment of the ecological functions of the soil: analysis of the soil microbiota associated with the...
CCACGGGCAAAGCCTATGGGCCCTCGATCACGACCGACGATGCTCGCGCTGGCGCGCGAGAATCAAGCAAAAAGCCGGCGCCACGAACGTCGAGTTTCTGAAGGGAGAGATCGGCGAACATTCCGCTGCCTGCGGCGGCCGTCGACGTGATCATCTCCAATTGCGTGTAATCAATCTCTCCGCCGACAAGGCGCCGTGTCCTCAAAGAAGCGTTTCGCGTGCTGAAGCCCCGGCGGCCGCTTCGCCGTGTCGGACGTCGTCTGCCGGGGCGAGATCCCGAGGCCGTGCGCCGCAGCATGGAGCTCTGGGTGGGTTGCGTCGCCGGAGCGCTCGAGGAAAACGAATACCGGCAGCTGCTCAGCGGACGCGGGCTTCGTCGATATCGACGTCGAGCCCACCCGGATCTACGAATTCAAAGACGCGGGGCTTGAAGACGTGTGCTGTGGCGGGAGGTCAGTGGCCGAGTCATGGGCGCATTCATTCGGGCCCGTAAGCCGGCATGACGAAACGCCTGCTGTTCGTCTGCACCGGCAACTCGGCCCGCAGCCAAATGGCCGAGGCGATTCTCAATGCGAAAGCGAAGGGGCGGTCTTCGAAGCGGCGAGCGCGGGCTCCAAGCCCGCCGCACGCGTAAACCCTTGGCGCTCGAAACCCTGCGGGAATTCGGGATTCCGTGGTCCGGTCATCCCCCGCGTAGCCTCGACGGCCTGCAACGCGAACACTGGGATTACGTGATCACCGTGCGCGATCGGGCCAAAGAGTCCTGCCCCATCTTCCCGGAAAGCCGGCGCTGGCGCACTGGAGCATCCCTGATCCCGCGGACGCCGCAGCGTTCCGGGATGCCTTCCTCGAACTCGAGCAGGCGCGATTGACCTGCTGCTGGCCCTGCCGGCTCTTGCGCCGAGGTCCCCCATTGTGAAATAGTTCACAATGCGGAAGATCTCCGACAGCACCGTCCGCCGGCTGTCCGTCTACCTTCGGTTCCTCGAGCAGGCCAAGACGCCGACGATCTCCTCGGGAGAGCTGGCTCGCTCTGGGGGAACCACCGTCCGCCCAGGTGCGCAAAGACCTCTCCTTCTTCGGCTCCTTCGGCAAACGCGGCCTCGGCTACTCGGTCCCCGAGCTCGACCCGCCGCATCCGCGACATCCTCGGCCTCGAACGCGGGCTACCGCGTGGTGCTGGTCGGGGCCGGGCGCATGGGCGGCGCGCTCGTGCAGTATCAGGGCTTCAAGCAGCGCGGCTTTCACATCACCGCGATCTACGATCAGGACGCGCGCAAGATCGGGCTCGCGCTGGAATGGCCTCGTCGTCCGCGACGTCAAGCACCTCGAGGCCGATCTCGAAGAAAGATCCGAGCGACATCGCCATCGTCGCGACGCCGGCCGAAGATCGGCGCAGCACGTCGTCGATCGACTGGTGCGCAGCGGCGTCAAAGCGATTCTCAACTTCGCGCCCGTCCCGCTGCAACGTGCCCGCCGATGTCGAGGTCAAGACCGTCAACATGGCGCTGGAGTTGGAGACGCTGAGTTACTCATTGGCCAATCGCTAACGCGTTAGCTTTCCCCCATGCCCCGGGTCCACGTGACGTCCGAAATCGGCGCGCTGCGCGCCGGTGCTGGTCCATACTCCCGGCAAAGAGCTCGTTGCGGTCACGCCCGGCGACCCGTGAGGACTACCTCTACGACGACATCATCGACCTCGAGATCGCGCAGCGCGAGCACCGGCAGCATGGTCGCGGTGCTGCGAGCGCGTTCGCCGAAGTCCACGAGGTGCGCGGACTGCTCTCGCCGAGATCGCCGGCCGCGCCGGAGGTCCGCGAGTTCATCGACCCGCGCGCTCTGGAGAGTCGTGCTCGTCCGACGTGCTCGGCGAAACAGCTCGCGGCGCCGTCTCGAAGGCTTCGTCGCGCTGATGATCGAGGGCGCGCTGCGAGGAGGCCGGCCCGATCGCGCGCGCGCTGAACGAGGTGGCGCTACGCGCTGCCGCCGCTGCCCAACCTGTTCTTCACCCGCGACATCGGGCATCGTGATCGGCGAGCACGCGATCATCGGCTCGATGCGCCACGGCGTGCGCTGGACCGAAGAGCTGCTGATCAAGGCGCTGTTCACGCTACGACCCCAGTTCGAGAACGCCGGCATTCTGTATGACGGCTCGGACGAGAAGCGCCTGAACTACACGCTCGAGGGCGGGGACGTGCATCCCGTCCGCCCCGACTTGCTGCGTGCTCGGTTTCAGCGAGCGCTCGAGCCCGGCGGCGCTCGACCTGCTGTGCGACTCGGTGTTTCAGCACTGCGACGTGACCGACGTGATCATCGTCGTGCTGCCGGCCGAGCGCACGGCGATCCACCTCGACATGATCTTCACGCAGGTCGACCGCGATCTGTGCGTCGTCTATCCGCCGCACTTCGTCGGGCCCGAGCGTCTCGCCGTGCTGCACCGCCGCAAGCGCTCGAAGGGCGTGAAAGAAGTGCCGAACTTCTTTGCCGCGATGCAGGCCGTGGATCATCCGCTCGAGCCGATCTTCTGCGGCGGCAACCAGCGCACCAGTCCAGGAGCGCGAGCAGTGGGCCTCGGCGTGCAACTTCGTTCGCGGTCCGGCCCGGCGTCGTCTTGAGCTACGACCGCAACGACGCGCACGCTGCACGAGCTGGCGACCGCCGGTTTTCGTGACCCGCCGTCGAACCTCACTCAGCGGCGACGAGACGCTGGACGACGGCGAGCGCGCCGTGATTACCATCGATGGCAGCGAGCTGGTGCGCGGCGGCGGCGGCCCGCGCTGCATGACGCTTCCACTGCGGCGGGACGACCTCTGAGCGGACTCGCCGCCGTCCCGTCGTCATCGCTGACTTCGCGCGGCGCCTCTCGTTCCTGCAGACGCGGGCCCGCCGGCAGCCTCGCGCATCGTGCGCGACGTGCTCGGCATCGCGCAGGCCAATCGGCACACCGCCGACCGCATCGCCGCCACGCTCCTCGCCGCCGGACACGCGGTTCAGCCGCACGACGCGACGGCCGCTGGACGATCGCGCACGCCGCCGCCTGAAGCGAGTCCGGCGCTGGACGAGCTGCCGCTGGGCCGTGGTGGACGTCGAAACGACCGGCGTCCGCGCGTTCCAGCGGCGACCGCATCATGGAGATCGCCGTGGTCGCTGCTCGACGGCACCGTCGCGTTCCACTCGCTCGTCAACCCCGGCATCCCGATCCCGGCAGTTCGTCGCCGGACTCACCGGGATTCGACGCCCGATGCTGCAGCCACGCGCCGTCGTTCGAAGACATCGTCGACGAGCTGCTGCTCGCAGCGCTGGAGGGCTGCGTCTTCGTCGCCCACAACGCGCGCTTCGATTGGGCGTTTGTCTCGACGGAAGTCGAGCGCGCGCGCGGGTTGCTGCTGCAGGGCCCGCGCGTCTGCACGGTGCGGCTCGCCCGCAAGCTCTTGCCGGATCTGCCCGCGCCGAAATCTCGACACCGTGAGCTACCACTTTGGGATCGAAATCGAGGGCCGCCACCGCGCCACGGTGACGCCGGCTGCGGCGAAATGTCGCGGCACGCCTGGCTCGAGACGTGGCGCATAGGCGATTTGACCTGCGGGCTCGCCGGCTCAGCAGCTATCGGCTATCGATGCCGGGGAATGCGACCCGTGCCGACAGCCGGGTAGCGAGCTTCATGCACACCACCTTCCAGGTCGGTCGACTGCACCTGCCACGCCCTCGAAGCCGGTCGACAGCGCCTCGACGGCGGGCGCGATGTTCGGCGTCGTGCCCAAGGCGCTGTGGGCGCGCCGTATCGCCGCCGGACGAGCGCAACCGCATCCCGCTCGCGCTGCGCTGCCTGCTGGTCGAGCACGACGACGGCCTCGTCCTGATCGACACCGGCATCGGCAACAAGGAAGACGCAGAAGTTCCACGACATCTACGGCGTCGAGAACGCGGGCGCGCGACGGGCGCACCAAGCTCGAGGACGCGCTCGCCGACGCTCGGCCACCGTCCGACTGACATCACGCTGGGTCATCAACACGCACCTGCACTTCGACCACGCCGGCGGCAACACATGACGTCGGACGGGCGGTCAGCGCCTCTCGCTTCCCACGGCGCGCTACGTCGTCCAGAACGGCGAGCTCGAGCTTCGCGCGGCACACCAACGAGCGCACCGCCGGGAGCTATCTGCCGCACAACTTCGCAGCGGCGTCCCGTTCCAGCTCATCGACGGGGAGACGGAGATCCTGCCCGGCATCCGCGCGCTCCCGACGCCCGGGCACGTGCCGTATCATCAGTCCATTCTGATCGAGAGCGGCGGCGAGCGAGCCTGCTTCCTGGCCGACCTCGTGCCCACCGTCGGCCCATCTGCCGCTGCCCTGGATCATGGGCTACGACCTCGAGCCGCTCGTGACGCTCGAGACGCGAAGCGCGACTCTACCAGCGGGCCGAGGGCGAGGGATGGCTGCTCGTCTTCGAGCACGACGCCGCGCGTCGTTGCGGGCGGCTCGGGCATGAGAAGGAAGGGCTTCGGCCTTGTGGAGCCGCAGGACCGCTCCGCTAATTTGCTGTCCGACAATACGGTAAGCGGGCGCTAGGGCGCCCCACCCGCTACGCCTCTGCTCGAGAGTGCGTCAGGGTTCTACGAGCAGCCATCAGCCGTCTAGCCAGCTGAGGGCTTGACGGACCTCGAGGCTAACTCGGGTCCGCTTTTTTTACGCCGTCACCAGGAGCGAACACACCTGCCTCCACCAGACAACAACAGCAAAGCACCGCGCACCCGCGTCAATCGGCAGATCCGCATCAGTCCGGTGCGCGTGATCGCGGACAACGGCGACCAGCTGGGAGTGCTGACCGATCGATGAGGCCCTGGCCGCCGCGCATGAACGGGGCCTCGATCTCGTGGAAGTCGCGCCGCTCGCCCGGCCCCCGTCGTCAAGATCATGGACTACGGGAAGTTCAAGTTCGAGCAGGCGAAGGCGGCGCGCGCGGCCAAGAAAAAGCAGCACGTGATTCACCTGAAGGAAGTGAAGTACCGTCCCGGGATCGACGATCACGACTTCGACTTCAAGACGCGCCACGCGCGCGAGTTTCTGGCGGACGGCAACAAGGTGAAGGTGACGATGATGTACCGCGGCCGGCAGATGGCGCACATCGAGCTGGGCCGGGAAGTGCTGGATCGCGTCGCGCTGGAACTGAAGGACATCGGAAAGATCGAGCAAGAACCGAAGCTGGAAGGCCGTAACATGTCCATGGTTCTAGCACCGAAATGACACGGGTGGGTCAACCTCGGCGCGGTGCCCGCAGGCGTCACGAGGAGCCGTACGATTATGCCCAAGATGAAGAGCAAGCGCGCGCTGCGAAAGCGGATTCGACTCACCGGCACCGGGAAGCTGCGCCGCTACCGCGCCTACAAGCGCCACATCCTGACGTCAAGAAGCATCCCAAGCGGAAGCGCCACCTGCGCAAAGGCGACGCTCGTCTCGCACGCCGACGCGCCGCCTCAAGCGCCTGCTGCTGGCGTAAGGAGAACCCAATGCCTCGCGTCAAAGCAACGTCGCGCGCCTGAAGCGCAAGAACAAGGTGATGAAGCTCGCCAAGGGGTACTGGGGCGGGCGCAGCAAGCTCTGGAAGGCGGCCAAGGAAGCGACCGAGCGCGCGCGCAGAGGTACGCCTACCGCGATCGCCGGCGCGAAGAAGGTCGAGTTCCGCCGCCTCTGGATCACGCGCATCAACGCCGCCGCGCGGCTGCACGAGCTGTCGTACAGCCGGTTCATGAACGGGCTGCGCAAAGCGGGCGTCGAGATCAACCGCAAGGTCCTCGCCGATCTCGCCGTGCGCGATCCGGCGGCGTTTGAGCAGCTGGCGGAGGTCGCGAAGAAGGCTCTCTAATCATGAGCGACCTCCTGGCAGCCTCTGAATGCGCTGCGGGAGCGTCTGAACGAGATTCCGCAGGCGGATGAACGCCGGCTCCAGGAGCTCAAGACCGGAGCTCCTGGGACGCAAGGCCGGCGCCCTCACCGAAATCCTCAAGGCCCTCCCGAGCTCGATCCCGACGACGCGCAAGCGCGTCGGCGGCGCGGCCAACGCGCTCAAGCGCGAGCTCGAAGCAGGCGATCGCAGCGCGCGAGCGCGAGCTCAAGCGCGGCGCCACCGCGCTCGGCGGCGTCGATCGCACGATGCCCGGCCGCCGGCAGTGGCGCGGCGGGCTGCACCTCGTCACGCAGGTCGTGGACGAGATCTGCGACATCTTCAAAGAGCTCGGCTTCACGCGCGTCGTCGGCCCCGAAGCCGAGACCGAGCGGCTACAACTTCTACGCGCTGAACTTTCCCAAGGACCACCCGGCGCTCGACGCGCAGGACAGCTTCTACCTCGGCGGCGACGTGCTGCTGCGCACGCACACCTCGCCCGTGCAGATCCGCACGCTGGAGGCCTATCCGCCGCCGATCCGCATCGTCGTGCCCGGGCGCTGCTATCGCCGCGATCCGTTCGACGCCTCGCACTCGCCGGTGTTCGAGCAGATCGAAGGGCTTCGCGGTGGACGAAGGCATCACGTTCGTCGACTTCAAGGCGACGCTGGCGACGTTCGCCCGGCGCATCTTCTCGCCCACGACCAAGGTGCGGTTCCGGCCGTCGTTCTTCCCGTTCACCGAGCCGTCGGCCGAAATGGACGTGCAGTGCCAGATCTGCGGCGGCTCGGGCTGCGCCGCCTGCAAGCAGACCGGCTGGATGGAGATCCTCGGCTCGGGGATGGTCCATCCCGCCGTGCTCGAGAACTGCAACGTCGACAGCGAGAAGTACACCGGGCTTCGCGTGGGGCATGGGACCGGAGCGGATCGCGATGCTGCGCCACGGCATCCCGGATATTCGGCTGTTCTTCGATAGCGACGTGCGGTTCTTGGAGCCAGTTCACTGGCGCGTCGATGATCGTCTCGCGCCGCTGGCTCGAGGCGCTGCTTGGGCGCGCCGCTCGGACGCCGGCGATGTCGCCGACCGGCTCGCCCGCCAGGTGCGCGCCGGTCGATGGCGTCGTGCCGATCCATCAGGATCTGCGCGACGTGCTCGATCGCGCGCGTGCTCGAGGTCAAGCAGCATCCCGAACGCCGATCGCCTCTCGCTCTGCCAGGTGGATGCCGGCGGCGGCGAGCCGCTCGAAGTCGTGTGCGGCGCGCCCAACGTGCAGGCGGGGAAGACGTACCCGTTCGCTCCGGTGGGCGCGACGCTGCCGGGCGGCCTCAAGCTCGAGCGCCGCAAGATCCGCGGCGTCGAATCGAACGGCATGCTCTGCTCCGCCAAAGAGCTCGGCCTCGGCGTGGATCACGCCGGGATCCTCGAGCTCGAAACCGACGCGCCTCCGGAACGCCGTTTCTCGAATGTCGTTCCGATTGCCGATGAGCAGATCGTCATCGACGTGTCGGCCAATCGCCCCGATCTGCTCGTGTCACCGCGGTGTGGCGCGCGAGCTGGCGGCGCAGTTTGGGGCGACGGTGAAACTTCCGGAGATCCGGCGGGCAGTCGGCGGATCGGCGGATCGCCGAAACCGTCCGCCCATCCGCCCATCCGCCCATCCGGCACGGTCGACGGTGTCGAGGTACGGCTCGAGGACCCCGAGGGCGCCCCCGCTACATGATTGCGCGTGATCCGCGGCGTCAAAGTGCAACCGAGCCCCGCCTGGCTCGCCGACGCGGCTCCAGAGCCGTCGGCCAGCGCCCGATCAACAACATCGTCGACGCGACGAACTACATCCTGTTCGAAGTCAATCAGCCGATGCACGCGTTCGACCTCGCCAAGCTGCGCGGACCGGCGGTCGTGGTGCGGCGCGCCAGGCCGGGCGAGACGATCGTCACGCTGGACGGCGTCGGCAGCACAGCTCACGCCTGAGATGACGGCGATCTGCGACGCGGAGCGGCCCCAGATCGTCGCCGGCGTCATGGGCAGCGCCGAATCGGAGGTCACCGCGAGCACGACCGACATCGTCCTCGAGGCGGCGTACTTCCAGCCGACGCGCATCCGGCGCACGCGCCGCGCGCTCGGCATCTCGAGCGAGTCGAGCTACCGGTTCGAGCGCGGCATCGACATGCTCGGCGCTGCCGGACGCGATGGCGCGCGCGATCGATCTGATCATCGCGATCACGGCGGCGGCGAGCTGCGCGAGCCGCCGCTCGATCTCTGGCCTGAGCCGCAGAAGCCCCGCTCGGTCTTCCTGCGCGACGCGCGCGTCAGCCAGCTCCTCGGGCGTGGACGTGCCGCGCAAGGAGACCGAGCGGCTGCTCTCGGCCGTGGGCTTCGTGGCCGCGCCGAAGGACGACCGGCTGGCGGTGCAGGTCCCGGGTTGGCGCCCCGATGTCACGCGCGAGGTCGATCTGATCGAGGAGGTCGCGCGGCTGCGCGGCTACGACGCGTTCCCCGACGAGCTGCGGCCGTACCGGCCCGGCACCGTACCAGACGCACCGAGCGGAGCTGACGCTGCGACGCATTCGCGACGCAGCTGATCGCGAGCGGCAGCGGGCTGCTCGAGGCCCGCACGCTGCCCGCTCGGCCCCGCCGACGCGCCGGATGCGATCGAGGTCAAGAATCCGCTCTCGGCGGAAGAGGCGCATCTGCGATCCCGGCTGTTGCCCGGTCTGATCCGACGGGTCGAATACAACTGGAGCATGGGGAACCGCGACGTGCGGCTCTTCGAGGTCGGCACGGTGTTCCGGCCGATCCGGCCATCCGGCTCGAGCGGCCGTCCGGAAGAGCTGCATCTTGCGATCGTACTTACAGGTGCGAGGCATCCGGCTCATTGGACGGGGGCTCGGGGCAGGATGCGAAACTACCTGATATGGACATATGGGACCTAAAGCGCCACTTTGAGTTAGCTGTAGGGTGGCAGCCCCATCCGCCGACGTGCAACCAGCCGCCAGTGGGTCTGGCTGGGTCGCCCGGTGGATGGAGACGGGGCGCGGAGGCGGGGGTGGCGACGCCGCTCGATGCCGACGCGCCGAAGTGGGCCGGGCCGCTGTTTGGGCTCGAGGTCAGCATCGCGGTCGCAGCCGCAGCCGCTGGCCAGGTATCAGCCGCTGCCGACCCAGCCGCCGGTGATCCGCGACATCTCCCTGGTCTTGCCGGGTGAGGTGACGGCGGCGGCAGTGGAAGCCGCGCTGCGACGCGTTGGTGAAGCGTTGCTGGAGCGGCTCGATGTGCTGGACGAGTACCGTGGCGCGGGAGGGTCGTCCTGCGGGCACGCGAGGCGTCACCTGGCGCTGCACGTTCCGCGACCCGGGGGAGTCGGACGCTCACGGATCGGGAGACTGATGCGCTACTCAGTCGGATGCTGAAGACGCTGGAGGACGAACTTGACGTACAGCCGGCGACAGGCCCGCTTGATGTCCGCGACGCGATTGATCAGCTCGAAGCCATCGTCCGCGAGGTTGCGGAGGAGCTCGCGGGCTGGCGCTCGCGCGCGCAGAAAGCCGAAGCCGAGCTGAAGTACCGCGCGGTACGGCGGCCGGTGAGCGCAGCGCCGGAGCTCGAGTCGGAGAACAAGGCGCTGCGGCAGCGGGTGGAGGGGCGCGGACGCGGGTGCATGATCTCATGCAGCGGCTGTCGTTCCTGGAAGAGCAGGCCGCGGGACAACGGCGCGGAGATGCCGCAAGTGACGACGGCGAAGAAGCACGCCGTCCGGGTCATGATCGGCGGTGAGGAGTACACCGTCCGCTCCGACCTCTCGCCCGGAGTACACGCGCGAAGTGGCGGCCTATCTCGACCAGGCGCTGAAGAAGGTGCTGAGCCAGGGGCCGCTGGTGGAAACGCATAAGGCCGCGATCCTCGCGGCGCTGGACATCACGAACGAGCTGTTTCAGGCGAAGCAAACCGAGCGCGAAGTGCGCGGCGCGGCTCGCGGCCGTGGCCGACGATCTCGCCAAGATGCTGCCGCCGGCGAAGCGCAAGGCTCTAGCGTAGACGATATCGCAGTCCCCCCTCACAACGTCGGGACGGGGCCAGGAGGGTGGAGATAGATCAATGGCCGAGCTGTCCGAGTATCATTGCGGCCGTGCTCAGCGGCGTGCTCGTCGCGGCACTGGTCTTCTACGTGTGGGGCCGGCGCGTCGAGCAACACGCCGACCGACCAGAGCCAGCGCCTCGTGCTCGCGGCCAAAGAAGAGCTGATGGCCGTCCGCGAAAACCTCCATAAGAGCCTCGACCAAAAGCTCGCCGGCGTGGATCCGGCGCGAGCAGGAGCTCCGCAAGCTCGAGCAGCAGCTGCAGGAGCGCGCCAAGGCGCTCGAGCAAGCGCGAGCAGGAGAGTGAGCAGAAGACAGCGCGCCTCGAGCAGGTGGCCGGTCTTACGCGCGCAGGACGCCAAGCGCGGAGCTGATCAGCCGGATCGAGAGCGAAGCGCGCGACGAGGCGGCCGCGCTGGTCCGCAACATCACCGAGCAGGCCAAGAAGAACGCCGACCGCGAAGCCAAGAAGATCATCGCCATCGCGATCCAGCGCATCGCCGCCGAGCACACCGCCGAGTCGACGCGTCTCAGCCGTCGTCGCTGCCGTCGCGACGAGATGAAGGGCCGCATCATCGGCCGCGAGGGCCGCAACATCCGCGCCTTCGAGGCGGCGACCGGCGTCGACGTCATCATCGACGACACGCCCGACACGGTGGTCGTCTCCGTGCTTCGAGCCGGTGCGCCGCGAGGTCGGCGCGCCTCGCGCTCGAGCGCCTGATCGCCGACGGCCGCATCCATCCCGGGCGCATCGAGGAGATCGTCAAGAAGGCGCAAGGACGACGTCGAGCGCGAGCATCGTCGAGGCGGGCGAGCAGGCCGCGTACGACATCGGCATTCGCGGCATGCACGCCGGAGCTGGTCAAGCTCGTCGGCCGGATGCAGTACCGCACGTCCTACGGCCAGAACATCCTCGAGCACTCCAAGGAAGTCGCGCTGGCTCGCCGGCATGATGGCCGCCGAGCTGGAGCTCGACGTCGCACCTGGCCAAGCGCGGCGCGCTGCTGCACGACATCGGCAAGGTGCTCACCCACGAGCACGACGGGCACCCACGTGCAGCTCGGCGTCGAGATGGCGACGCAAGTACGGCGAGCATCCGGTCGTGATCAACTGCATCGCGGCGCACCACGACGACGTCCCGCACGAATCGCCGATCAGCGTGATCGTGCAGGCGGCCGACGCGATCTCCGGCTCGCGGCCCGGCGCGCGGCGCGAGGCGTTCGAGACGTACGTCAAGCGGCTCGACGGAGCTCGAGAAGATCGCCGTCGGAGTTCAAGGGCGTGGAGAAGGTGTTCGCGATTCAGGCGGGACGCGAGGTGCGCGTCGTCGTGACGCCCGAGACGGTCGACGATCCGGCGCGCCGCGCGGCTGATCGGACGAGATCGCGCGCAAGATCGAGCGCGAGCTGCAGTACCCCGGACAGATCAGGGTGGTCGTGATTCGCGAGACACGGGCGGTGGGCGTTGCCGCAGTCGGATCGGATCCGGGCTCGGACGTCTGTCTCATCGACGGGACTGCGATCGGCGCCGACGATGCGCGCCGAGCTGGCGGCTGAGATCGCGACGCTCAAGGCAGACCGGCGTCACGCCCGGGCTCGCGGTGGTGCTGGTGGGCGACAATCCGGCGTCGCAGGTCTACGTCCGAATGAAGGGAAAGGCCTGCGACGAGGCGGGCCTCTACCACGAAACGATCAAGCTGCCCAAGGACACCGAGCGAAGCGGAGCTGCATGGCGCTGCTCGAGCGGCTGAATGCCGAATCCCAAGATCCACGGCATTCTCGTGCAGCTGCCGCTGCCCAAGCAGATCGATAGCAACCGCGCGCTGCATCGCATCGATCCGCGCAAGGACGTCGACGGTTTTCATCCGGAGAACGTGGGCAAAGTGGTCGTCGGCGATGCCACCGGCTTCCGCCCCGCGACGCCGTACGGCGTGCAGCAGCTCCTGATCCGCAGCGGCGTCGAGACCAAGGGCGCGCACGCCGTGGTCGTCGGGCCGCTCGAACATCGTCGGCCGGCCCGATGGCGTCGCTGCTGCTGCAGGACGGCCCCGGCGGCAACGCCACGGTCACCGGTGTGCCACTCGCGCACGCGCGCACATCGAGCAGCACACGCGCCAGGCCGACATCCTGATCGTCGCGATCGGCAAGCCGGAGTTCGTCACCGGCGACATGGTCAAGCCCGGCGCGGTGGTGATCGACGTCGGCGTCAATCGCGTCGACGACCCGACGCGCAAGCAGGGCTATCGCCTCGTGGGCGACGTGAAGTTTCGAGGAAGCGAGCAACGTGGCATCGGCCATCACGCCGGTGCCCGGTGGGGTCGGGCCCGATGACGATCACGATGCTGCTCTACAACACCGGTCCAGGCGCGCGCGGCAGTGGGCTCGAGCCCTAGACCTGTTCGCCGCCGCCTCGGCCGAAGGGGCGTGGACTGTCGGTGAGGTCACGCGACGCGCCCGTGCCGTCATCGAAGCCGGCCTGCCGCCGCTCTGGGTCCGCGGCGAGATCACCGGCTTCAAGGCGTGGCGCAGCGGCCACTGGTACTTCTCCGCTGCGCGACAAGACGGCCCAGCTCCGCTGCGTCATGTTCGCCAAACAGAACTACATGCTTCCCACGCCCCAGTCGACGGCATGCAGGTGTTCGTCTTTGCGCAGCCCGTCGGTCTACGAAGAGAAGGGCGAATTCCAGCTCACGGTCATCGGAGCTGCTGTCGACCGACCGAGGACGGCCTGTGGAAGCTCGCGTTCGAGAAGGCCAAGGCCGCGCTGCGCCAAGGACGGGCTGCTCGATCCCGCGCGCAAGCGCCGGCTGCCGCCGTTCCCGCGCCGCATTGCCGTCATCACCAGCCCCGACGGCGCCGTGCTGCGCGACATCCAGTCGGTGGTGGCACGTCGCTGGCCGCATTGCCGAGCTGATCGTCGTGCCGGCGCAGGTCCAGGGGCCAAGGCCGAAGCCGTCGGTGTGCTCGCGCGCTGAACCGCACTCGCCGGCTGCCGGTCGACGTGCTGATCGTCGGACGGGGCGGCGGCTCGATCGAGGACCTCTGGGCGTTCAACAGCGAGCGGGTGGCGCGCGCCGTCGCGGCGATGCCGATGCCGGTGATTTCGGCGATCGGCCACGAGACCGGACGTGACGCTGTGCGACCTGGTCGCGGATTTCCGGGCGCCAACGCCGTCCGCCGCGGCCGAAGCCGCGACGCCCGACCGCGCCGAGGTGCTGGTGCAGTGCGGCGTCCTGGGACAGCGGCTCGCGCGCGGCGCTGCGCATCGCGTCGCGGCACGTGCGTCGAACGGCTCGACCGCACCGGCGACCGGCTCATCCGCGTCATGGACCATCGCCTGCGAGCAGTACCGCGCACAGCTCACGCGCGCACAGCGCGCGCCTGGATGCGCTCTAGCCCGCTGCGCGTACTGGGCCGCGGTTATGCCGTGGCGCGCGATGAGCAGGGCACCGTTCTGAAGCGCGTTGCCCAGCTGCCGGCCGGCAAGGAGTTCCGGCTGCGGCGTGACGGACGGAGAGGTGCATGGCCGAGTTCAGTAAGCAGCTCGGAGCGCCTCGAGGCCATCGTGCGGAAGCTCGAAGCCGAGGAGCTCGACCTCGACGAAGCGCTCAAGCTGTTCGAGGAGGGTGTCGAGCGGTTGCGCGTGGCGCGCGAGCAGCTGGCGCAGGCAGAGCTCAAGGTCAAAAAAGTTCTCGAGATTGAAAGCTCCTAGCTAGTCCCGCTGATCTGGCGAGTTACTCGCCGACGCGCGCCGTCGCGGTCGACGCGGTGCTCGGCGGTGCGGGCGAGCCGCGGCCGATCGCCGTCGTCCGCTACAGCCTGCTCGGGCGAAGGGAAGCGCCTGCGCCCGACGCTGGTGTTCGCGGCCTACGAGGCGTTGATGGGGATGGTCAGCCGGGCGATCGCCGAGCTCGCGGCGGCAGTCGAAGTGGTGCACGCCTACTCGCTGGTGCACGACGATCTCCCGTGCATGGACGACGACGACCTGCGCCGGGGCCGGCCGACGGCGCACCGCGCGTTCGACGTGCGCGACGCGCGACGCGCGCGGGCTACGAGATGGTCGGCGCTGGCGGCGCAGGTGCTCGGCGCACGGGCTCGACGCGCTCGCGCTCGTCTGCCGAGCGGCAGCCGCGAGATCGCGCTGGAGCTGTTTCGCGCGGCGGGCGCGGGCGGCATGATCGGCGGCCAGGCGCTCGATCTCGAAGCGCGAGGGCGAGCGCGCTGCCGCTCGAGGCGCTCAGCGAGGTGCATCGCCGCAAGACCGGCGCGCTCATCGCGGCGTCGTGCGTGATCGGCGGGCTCTCGGCCGACGGCTCGCCGGCCAGTCGGCAGGCGCTGCGCGCCTACGGCGAGGCGATCGGCCTGGCGTTTCAGATCGCCGACGATGTGCTCGACGCCACCGCGACGTCCGGACCAGCTCGGCAAGACGGCGGGCAAGGATGCGGCGCACGCCAAAGCGACCTTCGTCACGCTGCTGGGCGTCGGCGCGGCGCGGGCGGAGGCCGAGCGGCTGCGCCGCCAAGGCGGTAGACCATCTGCGGGATGCCGGGTTAGTTTCTCCCATACTGGTTGAGCTGGCCCACTACATCGTGACGAGGCCTAATTGATTCTCGAGTCGATCCGCGGTCCCGAAGACGTTCGAGGCGCTGTCGCCGGAGCAGCTGCAGCCGCTCGCGGACGAGGTGCGCCAGCGGCTGATCGACGTCGTGTCCCAGACCGGGGGCCACATCGGCGCCGGGCTGGGCGTGGTCGAGTTGACCGGTCGCGCTGTGCGCCGCGTTCGACTCGCCGCGCGACAAGATCGTGTGGGACGTGGGCCATCAGGGCTATCCGTGGAAGATCCTCACCGGCCGCAACGACCGGTTGCCCACGCTCCGCGCAGCAGGGCGGCCTGTCGGGCTTCCTGCGGCGCGACGAGAGCGAGCACGATCAGTTCGGCGCCGGGCATGCGGGCACGGCGCTGTCGGCGGCGTTCGGCATGGCGACCGCCCGCGACCTGAAGGGCGAGGACGTTCGAAGTCGTCGCCGTGGTCGGCGACGGCGCGCATGACGTGCGGTCTGCCGTACGAGGCGCTGAACAACGCCGGCGACTCCGGGGCCGCGACATCATCGTCGTCCTCAACGACAACGGCATGTCGATCGCGCCCAACGTCGGCGCGATCAACAAGTACCTCGGCTCCATCGTCGCCAGCCCGATCACGGTGCGGATCCGCGAGAGCGTCAAGCACGTGATCGAGACGCGCCTCCCACATCGTCGGCGGCAGCGAAGCTCGTCGACTTCGCCAAGAACGTCGAAGAGAGCATCAAGAACCTCTGGTCGCCCGGGATGCTGTTCGAGGAGCTGGGCTTCCGCTATTTCGGGCCGATCGACGGGCACAACATCGCGGCAGATGCTGCACACGTTCGAGATCGTGAAGACGCTCGACGGCCCGCGCGTGGTGCACGTCATCACCGGAGAAGGGGAAGGGCTTCCCGCTTCCCGAGCCCGATCTCGAGAAGTATCACGCGCGCGCGCCCTACGATCCGGTAACCGGCAAGCTCAAACCGGTCAACCCGGGGCTGCCGCAGTGGACCAAGGTCTTCGGCGATGCGTTGACGCAGCTGGCCGCGGAAGACCCGCAACTTCGTCGCGATCACGGCGGCGATGCCGTCGGGGACCGGGACGCACATCTTCCAGAAGAAGTGGCCCGAGCGCTTCTTCGACGTCGGCATCGCCGAGGCGCACGCGGTCACGTTTGCGGCCGGCCTGGCGACGCAGGGCGTGCGGCCGGTCGTCGCGATCTACTCGACGTTCCTGCAGCGCGCCTACGACATCGATCATCCACGACGTCGCGATCCAGAAGCTGCCGGTGATCTTCTGCGCTCGACCGCGCGGGCATGGTCGGGCGAAGACGGCCAGACGCACATGGGCCTGTACGACATCGCCTACATGCTGGCCGTGCCGCACATGACGGTGACCGCGCCCAAGGATGGCGCCGAGCTGATCGGGCTGCTGCGCTGCGCGCTGGCGCACAAGGACGGCCCGTTCTCGATCCGCTACCCGCGCGACAAGGCGCCCGCCGAGGCGCCGCCCGCCGCGGAAGTGCCGCCGGTGTCCGTACGGCACGTGGGAGCTGCTGCGCAAGGGGAAGGACTGCGCCATCCTGGCGGTCGGCGTGATGTGCAAGCCGGCGCTCGCCGCCGCCGGAGCTGCTCGCCGCCGATGGGTCTGGACGTCACGGTGGTCAACGCGCGCTTCCTCAAGCCGATGGACCGCGAGATGCTCGAGGCGCTGGCGCGCGATCACCAGCTGCTCGTGACCGTCGAGGACGGAACCGTGGTGAACGGCTTCGGCGCCGCGCTCGCCGCGCTCGGTGCAGACGACCGCGCCCGACGTGCGCGTCGTGGCGCTCGGCGTCCCCGACCGCACCTACGAGCACGCCCCGCGCGCGCAGCAGCTCGCCGACGTCGGTCTCACCGGTGACGGCATCGCCGCCCGCATCCGCGCGCTCGCCGCCGAAGAGTCGCTCACCGCCCCGATGAACGTCGGGGTCGTCGGCAACCCGAACTATCCGGACCTGGGCGCTTTCCTCGCGACGCTCGCAGCAGAAGCGGCGACCGCCGGGCATCACGCTGTTACACCGAAGAGCGCATCCAGTCGCTCTGGCCTAGCCCGCGCCGGAGCCGCTCGACCGCTCGCCAGGCGCCGCATCGCTCGACTGCCTGATCACGCTCGGCGGCGACGGCACGCTGCTCCGCGGCGCGCGCGCTCCTCAACGGCGCCGACACGCCCATCCTCGGCGTCAATCTCGGCCGCGTCGGGTTCCTGACGACGGCCGACGCCGAAGACGCTCGACTGGGCGCTCGACGCCGCTGGTGCGGCGCGCGTACACCACCGAGTCCCGGCTCGCGCTGCAGTCGTCGATCACCGGCAAGGGCGCGAAGGCGCGGCCGTCGAGCCGCTCGTGCTCAACGACGTCGTGGTCCACAAGGGCGGCGTGCGCGCGCGTCGTGCGCATGCAAGGCTGTCAGTGGACGGCGAGGAGGTCGGCGCAGTACTCGGCGGACGGCATCATCGTCAGCGACCCCGACCGGCTCGACGGCGTATTCGATGTCGGCCGGCGGGCCGATCGTGCGTGCCGACCGTCGACGCGATCGTGGTCACGGCGATCTGCCCGCACACGCTCGCCGTCCGGCCGCTCGTCGCTGCCGGCGACCGCGGTCGTGTACGATCCAGCCGATTCCGCCCTGGAGCGGACGAAGTGCTCGTGTCGTTCGACGGCCAGCGTGGGCACGCCGATCCAGCCGGGCGAGCGGCTGCGAGGTGCAGCGCGCCGAGCGCCCGATGTCTGCTGGTGCGGCTTGGGCCCGAAGAGCTTCTTCATGCGGCTGCGCGAAGAAGCTCCAGTGGGGTGACCTGACCGACCGGGAGCGCGCGTAGATGCTTGACGGAGCTGCGCGTCCGCGACCTCGCCGTCATCGCCGACGTCACGCTGCCGCTCCAGCCCGGCCTCAACGTGCTCACCGGCGAAACCGGCGCGGGCAAGTCGATGCTCGTCGACGCGCTCGCGCTCCTGCTCGGCGAGCGCGCGTCGGCCGACATCGTCGCGCCCGGGCGCCGACAAGACGGTCATCGAAGGGGCTTTTGAGTTCGCCTCCGACCGTTCACTCGACCATCTGTTGACCGCCCTTCGACCGCCCTTGGGGTTGAGCTGGAAGACGGTCAGCCTGGTCCTCAAGCGCGAAGTCGCTGCGCGAAGGCACGTCGCGCGCCTGGGTGAACGGCTCGCCCACGACGATCGGCGTGCTGGCGGCAGATCGGCGCATTGCTGGTGGATCTCCACGGCCAGCACGAGACGCAGTCGCTGCTGCGCCCGGACGCCCAGCGCGACATGCTCGATGCATACGCCGATGCCGACGTCGAGCGCGTGGCGGTGCGCGATGCGCACGAGCAGCCTGGAAGGGCTCTGGAGCAGCGTGAGGCGGAGCTGACCGAGCGGCAGGAGGACGTCCGGCGCAAGAGCGGACTACCTGCGGCACGTGTCGCAGGAAATCGAGCGCGCCGAACCCCAAGATGGGCGAGGACGACGCGCTCGAGGTCGAAGCGCAAGCGGCTGGCGCACGCCGACGAGCTGGGGCGCCTGGCGCGCGAGCTGGAGCAGACGCGCTCGACGCGGCCGGGCTCAGCGCAGGCGCACAAGATCCTCGCCGCGCTGCAGCGCCTCGATCCGTCACGTCGGCGACTGGCAGGAGCTGCTCGACGCGCGCGTTCGCGAACGCCGATGAGCTGGCCGCAGGCCGCCCGCGAGTACGCGAGCCGGCGATCGAGGCCGATCCCGAGCCGGCTCGCGGCGCCGTGGAGCAGCGCCGCGATCTGCTGTTTCGACTCCAGCAGAAACACGGCCCCACGATCGCCGACGTGCTCGCCGCGCGTGACAGCGGCGGCGCGCGAGCTCGAGCTGCTCGACACGGCCGACCTCGACCTGCGCGAACATCGCGCCGAGCGCGCGAAATCGCCGCCGAGGAGTTCACCCGCGCGACTGCGGCGCTCACCGCCAAGCGCACCGCCGGTGCGCAAGAAGCTGGCGCGCGCGGTCAACAAGCTTCTGCCTGCGCTCGGCATGCCGGGCGGGCAGGTTCTCGGCGCGGCTGCCCCGCTCGCCGCACCGCCACGCCCACGGGTGCTGAGGACATCGCCTTCGAGGTGCAGCTCAACGAGGGGCTGGAACGCGCGGCCGCTGGCGCGCGTGGCGTCAGGCGGCGAGCTGTCGCGGCTCATGCTGGCGCTCAAGGTCGTGCTGGCGGCGCATGACGTCGTGCCGACGCTCGTGTTCGACGAGGTCGATCAGGGCATCGGCGGCGAAGTCGGCGGGCGCAGTCGGAGCAGCGCTGCAGGACGTGTCGCGCGAGGGTCGCCAGGCGCTCGTGATCACGCATCTGCCGCAGATCGCCGCGTACGCCGATCAGCAGCTGGTCGTGGCGAAGGGCAAGAAAGGTGGCGTCGCCACGAGCGACGTGCAGGTGGTGCAGGGCGAGGCGCGTGAAGGGAGATCGCGCGGATGCTCGGGCGATGCCGACATGGCGACCGCGCGGCGCCACGCCGTCGGAGCTGCTCAGAACGGCCAGCGAGAAGTCCGCATCACAATCCGAAACACCGTCGCCACCGGCACCGAGCCCGCCCTGCGCCGCTGACCGTCTGCTCGAACGACAGGCTTCCTTCGACATCCCGACGCCAGGTACGTCATCGCGACGCCGAGTCGCGTCCGGCGCCAGTCCGTGCCCGCGTTCGAGCACGCTGGCGGAGATCGGCGCGCCGAGGTGCGTGGCTACGTCGATCGAATCCTGAGCCGTGCGATAGGTGTAACGGTCCTGCTTCTGCCGGTAGTAGCCCATCGTAAACCCGAAGGCGTACTCTCCGCCGAGGCGCAGCATCGGAGCGAAGTCCAAACGCGCGTAGTCACCGGGATCCCAGTTGAGATTCGCGAGCGCGGCGTGTGGGAGCAGCAGCTCGTCCTGTGGCCCGACCTGCCGGCTCGCGGGTGCCGGCCTGCTGCATTCCGGCGCGCACCAGCCCGTTGAGCCACAGCTGCTTGAACAGCGTGAGCTCTCCCGCGATCTGCATCTCCAGATCGGTCTGATGATCGCCGCTCGACATGATCGAACAGGTTGTTGGGCGAGTCCTGGTGGCCCCAGGGGCAGCTGCATCACGAGCGCGCGCGCTCAACGCGAACGCTGCGCGATTCGACGAAGCGGTACTTGGCTTCGCACCTCGGAGTCGCCGGACCAAGTAGCATCAGATGCTTCCGCGTGCTGCTGATGAGCGGGTCAAAAGCGTACGTCGTGTCCGCGAGCAGGGTCATTGAGCGCGGCGGACACCGGCGGTAATCGGCCAGCGCGCCCGCCGAGTCTAGCGGGTACCCTTCGCGCGTGTTCACGCGCGACGAGCGGCAGCCGGACGCCGACGAAATCCGGCTCGTGATCCCGAAGTCTACGCCGAGCGGCGTGACCCGGCGCTCCTCGTGCACGAAGACCGTGGTGGGCAGTGAGGCCCCGATCGCGCTGCTCGTGACCGTCTGATCAAGAACTCGCGCGTCCCACGTCGTGATCACGGGCTCGAACGTGACACGGAACGTCCCGGCGCGCGGCGTGTCGGTGCGCGGCCCTGCCTGGGCCTGTACGCCGCCAGGCTGAAGCAGCAGTAGTGCAGCAGAAGCGGCAACGGAACCATTACCGTTGCCGCGCTGTACCGCCCCTTACCGCCCATTACCGCCTAATACCGCGCAAATCACCCGAGTTCATGGTACGGGCGGAATCGCCGTCGTGTACGCCGCGTTGATCGCATCGCGCAGCTTGATGGCGATCAACCGGGTGCGTCGGACGCGCTCGGGTGCACCGCGTCGCAGGAGAACGCCGTTCCGAACGGATTCGCGGCACACGGCTGTCCGATCAGCGGGAACGGCCGTACCGCCGTCGGGACCTGCCGCAGTGAGTCGAGCGCCACGTTGGGATTGAAGTAGACGAACCCGTGCGGCTGCGCCTGGGCGGAGATGAACGTGTTGTAGGCCGTCACCGCTGCGACCAGCTTGACCAGCTCCTTCGGTACGACCACACGCGGCGACCGTATCGGCGCAATCGAGGTTGCGCGGCGCGCCTGAGCTGCGCGGCGCCGATCAACGCCGCGCCGTAGGGGAAGGGTACCAGCGTCGAGTCGCCGCGTGCTCCCGGGATGCCACTGGCGATCAAAGCGCAGTTGTTGCTGACGGTGAATGCCGGCGGCAACGGTGGCGCGCCCGGAACCAGCCCGTTCTTGATCGCCCAATACGTCCCGCCCGTGCTGAAGTACGGAATCGCAGTGACGTTGGCGACGCCGATCAACACGCCACCCCGCGGCCCGGCCGCGCCAACGGCATCGAGCATCGCCGTGTACCGCGCCTGGAAGTTTGCGAGCGACGTGATCTGGTGGTATCGCCGGCGTTGGGAGAGCTGGTCGCGGCACCGAGCACGTCGTTGTTGCCGATCCAGATGGTCACAAAGCGCCGGCTGCGCGCGCTGCATCGCCTGCGCCTGGGTCAGTCCGCCGAGGAAGAACTGCGTCAGCGAATTGGCGTTCGACGCGCTGTCGAGATTATTGATGATGTCCGCTACCTCGGCGCCCGGCACCGCGGTGTTACTGATGAATGGTGGCGGGTTCGCCGGGAAATCCGTTGCGCAGCGCGCAGGTCGTCGCGGAGCCACCACCCACGCGGGTGGGCGGCTGGGTGAATACGTTCGTGAACGGCGGCGGGCAACCCGGTTTCCGCATGAGGGGCACGTAGAACGGCGCATGCATCGCCTGCGCGAGCAGCACCGCGTACGACTGATTCTGCGTGCTGTCATTGATACCGCCCGACTGGAAGCCCGCGGTGATCGAATTCCCCATCGAGACGTAGCGGTCGAACAGGGGATCGACCGGCGTTGTGGCGAACGGCCGGTTCAGCTGGTCGTTCTCGCAAGCGGCGGCAGCCAGGAGGAGTCCGAGGACTGCGGCCGAGCAGCGGTTGGTCCGAATCATGAGTCGCGAGGTCCTCAGAAAGTGAAGGCCAGTCCCAGGCCGAATAGATTGGCCGAGAACTTGTACAGACCGGTGTTGCCTTGCGCGAGATTCACCGTGCCGCGCCGGTCGTTCTGTTTGATGTATTGATACGCCAGGTCGGCGTGGAACTGCGGCGACAGCTCGATTCCCGCGCCGACGGTGAACTCGTTGCGCGGCGCCTCGGGCAACAGCGGGGTCACGAACTGGTCCGGCGAGGCGGCGCCGTGATACAAGTAGCCGCCCCGCAGCATGACCTTCGCGTTGTACTGATACTCGGTGCCGAAGCGAAAGCCGTGCGTGTCCTTGTTCTGCGGATGCAGCGCGAGATCGGGCGTCCCGGGGTTCGCGAAGTCGATGTTGACCGTATTGAACCAGCCCCAGACCATGTAATGCCAATCGGCCATCACCGACCAGGCGTCGTTCACCTTGTAGGCGAAGCCGAGCGAGCCCTGGGGCGGCATCTCGATCGAGGTCGAGACCGGGCCGTTCGAGAGCGGGCCACCCGTGCCAAACAGCGGCAGCAGCACGCCGTCGACGGGCGTGCCGGCGGGGATCGGACCCACCGCCACGGGGGAGCACGAGATTCGTCGGGACCTGGGTAAACGTCGCATGGCCGTCGTAATTGATCTGCTTCCGCGTGAGCCAGTGCCCGCCGATGCTGAGCTTGTCGTTCACCTTGTAGATCGCGCCGAAATTGACCGCGAATCCGGTGCCCGTTGCCTCGAGGCTGGCGTTCGCAAAATCCGTCCCAGTGGCGACGCCCAGCATTCCGAACGTCGTGCCGGGTGGTAAACCTGCCGGGCCGGCCAGTGCGGCGGGGACGACCTGCGTCGAGAGATCGCGTACGCTGCTTCAGTTTCAACCGGCTGGTGATATACGCGACGCCAATCCCAAACTTGAGCTTCGGGCTGATCTCGTAACCGATCGTCGGCTGGATATAGATCGAGCGGATGTCGGTGAAATAGCCGATGAACCGGCCTCGGAGACGTGTTTTCATCCCACTTGGTCTGCAGGCCATAGGGTGCGTACGCCCCGAGTCCGGCATTCAGCTTCGGGCTGAACTGATGGGTGAGATAGACGTTGGGGACGGGGATGAGGGGTTTTTGAGATCGCTCTGCTGGGCCAGGAAGTCGTCGGTAAAGCTGCCGTGCGCACCGATGAACGTCACGCCGGCGCTCAGATGGGTCCCGGCAAGACCGGCTATTCCCGCTGGATTAAAGAAGATTGCCGAGCCGTCCGCGCAGGGCCGGGCCGCGGTGACGCCCGCGCGGCCCATGGCGCAGGTGCTGTGCTCGTACACGCTAAACCCCTGTGCGGCCAGCGCGGGTGGGGACGCGGCGACAAGCGAGCAAGCTCCGGCGAGCAGCACCAACGCGAACCGCCGCATACGCGTGGTCTCCAAAATCCAGAATTGGGGTAGATGGTGAATCCGGTCGCGATACGGTAGCATTGCGTCGGATTCAAAGTCAAACCCATGCCACGACCCGCGATAGACCTGTTTCAGCAATGCATTCGGGACAACGCCTGAGCGCCGCCGCGTCGGCGCGGGGCCGTGTCAACCTGATCGGCGAACACACCGACTACAACGGCGGTCCGGTGCTGCCGATCGCGCATCGCGCATCGCACGACTGCGGCGATCGGACCCGCGCGTGCCGATCGCGCCCAGCGACGCCGCGTGCTGGAAGCGGTTTTCCGACGCGCGACAACGCTGGTGGTGAAGCGTGCAGATGGCAGGAGGACGCTGCCGAGGACGTGGGCCGCGTACATCGCGGGCGTGCTGCGCGAGCTGTGGGCGCTCGACGCGATCCCGCCGATACGGTCCGCCCGCGTGGCCGTCGCGTCCGACCGTGCCGTGAGGCGCCGGGCTCGTCCTCAGCCGCGCTGTCTGTCGCCGCGGCGAAGGCGTTCGCGCCGGACTCACGCCGCGCCAGATCGCCGGGCGTCGCGTATCGCGCGCCGAGCACGATCACGTCGGCGTGCGCCGTGTGGCGTGATGGACCAGACGATCGCGGCGCTCGGCAAACGCGATCACGCGCTGCTGCTCGAATGCGCGTCGCTCGAGGTCCAAGCAGATCCCCTTCGGCGCCCGCCTGCTGCTCGTGGACACCGGCAAACGTCACGATCTCGCGACGGGCGGTCTCAGCGACGCGACGCGCCGAGTGTGAAGCGGCGGTGAAGCGCCTGCAGATCGAGCTTCCCGAGCTGGTGTGGCTCGCCGAGCTGGCGGCCCGAGTGGTTGCCGCGGCTCAAGCGTGCCCTGCGCGAGCCGCTGCGCGCGCGCGCGGTGCACGTCGTGAGCGAGACCGCGCGCACACGCTTCGCCGCCGAGCTCTTGGAGCAAGGAAAGCTCAAACAGTTCGGGAAGCTGCTCTTCGAGTCGCACGAGTCGTGTCGCCGGTTGTACGAGTGCAGCTCGCCGGAGCTCGACACGGTGGTGGGTGCCGCAAAGCGCGCGGGCGCGCTGGGGCGCGCGGCTCACCGGTGCAGGGTGGGGTGGCGCGGCGATCGTGCTCGTCGGGAAGAGCGGACAAGAAGACGATTCCCGGCGATCGAGCGGCGCGTTCGAGCGCGCCTGACGGCCGCATGCCACCGATCACCGAGGTAGTGGCGTCGGCCGGCGTATACGG
>ERZ1370068.7099-contig-6038_pt1 | contig 24131 bp, 38 predicted proteins | sample MGYA00561227_ERZ1370068 | MGnify/ENA primary metagenome ERZ1370068 (study PRJEB38410, sample SAMEA6850437) | metagenome | study: Metagenomic assessment of the ecological functions of the soil: analysis of the soil microbiota associated with the...
AAGTTACGTATTGCTGGCAAGTTCTCTTCAAGAGCCGCCCCGATTGATCGGCAGCCACAAGAGCATCAATGAGATCGAGCAGGTCAAGCTGGCTCATCTCCTGCTCTCCGCCCGCTACGTGCGCCTTGATCTCTCCGATCGCATATTCTGGCCGCGCCATTGATCAGAATAGAGAATCGCAATAACGCGCCACGTCAAAGACGCTGTGGTGCAGACTCTCGATCAATCTGTAGATATCCAGCTCCAGCACCATCGGATCGAGACCTCTTGGCGGCGCCAGATCCTGACCCACCACCGTGGTCCAGCCCGAAGATTTTACGGCCATTCCGGCGCCGCCTTCCGCAACCTCGGTGCCGACTTCGACGGTGAGCTCCAACCATCTTGCGGCCTCTGCGGGCAAAAGGAGTTCGCTCCCCAACCCCATCGTGATGCCGATGCCCAGCCCAATGAAAAAGTCTCTCCACTCCTGTTGGTTACGTGCTTCCCGGCCGCCGCGGCCCTGATAGCTGTCGAATAATTTGTGTAGGCCTCCTGTTGTAGCTCATTTTACCTCCATCAGGGTGTCTTTGATCTTGCCAATCGTTTGTATTCCGGAGCTGACCGTCGTGCTCGTCTTAAAATATCGGGCCGTGGTCCGCCCGCGTATGTTCTCGACTTCCTCCCGGTTAAAGAAGTCGCTGGTCGGACTTTCTTCATCAGCCACCGGAGCCGGCGGCGCCGGCTGCTTTTCCGTACCCGGAATGGGGTCGCGCTGCACGCCGCTGACTTCGCCGGTTGATTGTTGTTTCGCACGTGCGCCAGCTCGTGGGCCAAAAGCCTGCGCCCTTCCGTGGTATTGGGTTGATACTGACCGGCGCCGAAAGCGATGTCGCGATTTTCCGTAAAGGCCAGTGCGTTGAGGCTGTCAGCCGCTCGTGCGGCGGCATCATCGTGGTGCACTCGAACGTCACTGAAATCCGCGCCCATCGATTTTTCGAAGTGCAGCCGGTCGGCCTTAGGAAGGTGATCGCCTCTGCCTGGGATCGTGCTCGACAAAGTCGGCGTCGAAGACGTAACCCTGAAAGATGCGTTTTGTTGAGTCGTCGCGCCGTCTGCACTCAGACTTTTTCAGCGAGTCGATCGGCATCATGTTCGGATCGATCTTCAGGCGAGACGATGCTAATGCGCGCGTTGGCAGTTGCTGCTGAGGCGGCATCCGCCGGCGAGCCACTCTCAGATTTCAGGAAGTATGGAACGCCCGGAGCAGTTTCCTTCGATTTCTTCGAAATCACCGGATGCGAAGATGAATCTTCGGGACTGTTCTTTTTCTTCCGCGAGAATTCTGGCTGCATGACGTGTCCCACTTTCCGAACTATTCAAACGCAGAGCTGGCGCCAACCGCGTCAGCTTGTCGCCGCGTTGCGGGAATTGGCGCTGAATGATGAGTCAACTGCCGGCGCGCTCCCGCGTTAGCTCAAGCCCTTCAATAAGGAGCGGCAGTACGCCAACTCCATCGGGACCCCCTCCTACTCGCAAGAGTTGACTCAACACGCATCGTCACTGTTCAAATCGATGCTGCTTTCCCTGGAGATCAAGACTGCTTCCATATGGATTCCCTAGCTGCCTGGATTCAGCTCTACCGGCAACTGCCGTCCCAGCTTGCGGTACTCGCTGGCCAAACCTGCGATCACATCCTCGTATTCGATGGCTTGTTGCTTTTCCTGCGCCAATACGGCAGCAGTCAACACTACGTTGCGGATATGACCACCGGAAAGATCGGCGGCGGCGGCAAGTTGGTTCAGAGTTTTCTGGTCCAGCGAATGATTCGTTCCCAGATGTGACTGCCAGAGGGCGCGACGCTCTTCCGGACCGGGCAACGGAAAGTCGACGATCATGTCGAGCCGGCGCGTAAAGGCTTCGTCAAAGCGGCTGCGGCTGTTGCTGGTGAGGATCGTGATGCCGTCGAATGACTCGATCCGTTGCAGCAGGTAATTGGTCTGCGCGTTGGCGAATCGATCGTTCGCTTCCTTAACGTCCGTACGCTTGCCAAAGAGAGAGTCGGCTTCGTCAAAGAGCAGCACGACTTCCGCCCGTTCGGCCCGAGCCAAAAGTTGCGCGAGGTTCTTCTCGGTCTCACCAATGTACTTGCTGATGATCGAAGCCAGATCAACGCGATACACCGGCAACCCGAGCTTTCTCGCCAACCAGCCGGCGGCCATCGTCTTGCCGGTGCCCGATGGTCCGACGAAGAGAGCGCGAACGCCAGGGTGATAACGCGCTGCTGCCGAGGCGCCGAGCCGGGCGACCAAACCGTCGCGTGAGCGACAACGAAGCAGGAATGTCCTTAGCTCCAGACTGAGCGTGGTGGTCATGACCAATGCTTCGTCAGAGATAGCATCCTTGAGCGGCAGGGCGAGGGCCTCCAGTCCGACCCCTTCGCCTGACCGAGGAAGCAGCGACCACATCGTCCAACCCGGGCGCGTCACGTCCGCTCAGCCGGCCATGGTGGTGTGCGAGCCGGCCGAGCTGGGCAATCCGGCCGCTGCTGTGCCGGTGATCGCAGGCCAATCGCGCGGCGAGCGTTTGATTTCCGATTGCCATCCGCCAGAGACCCTCTCGCTCGCTCACGGGCGGCACCGGCAGGTTCCAATTCAGGGCCGTGCTGCCTGCGCCTTCGACGCTCCCATCCGGGCCACAGAGTGCCAGCACACAGGTCCGGTATACGCCGGAATCGTTGGCAGAACCTTTCGCTCACCGGGGCCCAGCTCGAAACAGAAGACCGGCAGCAGGCCGCGCATCAGCAACCAGGGACCAAGTCCACTCCACTTTTCGGTTTCGATGAACAGCGCGCGACACCCCTGAGTGTGCGCGATTAAGTCCGCGATCGCCCGGCCCTCTTCGTTAAAACCAGTTCGCAAAACCAGGATCCTTTGCGAGGTTCCCCTGCAACGCTCGCGCATGTTTTTCTGCCAAATCAACCAGCGATGGCGGCAATGGGACTGCGTCCTGGGCGCCGATACGCGTACCAGTCAGCGGTACCGTCATGGCCGTTCAATGCCTGACACAAAGTGCAGCGGAACGCCGACAGATTCAGTTCCGGCAGCGGCGCCGTCGTTCATCAACGTCAGCCATCCACTCTGAATTGCGATTCCGGTCGACAGGATATCGATCGCGTTGCTTCCGTTTAGCGAGATGTTCTCAAAGGCTGAACTCAGGAGTCCAAGCGTCGGGCGCGAGCCTCCGACCGGGGCTTGCAAGCGAGCCAGCATCCTGCCAATCATCAGGTCGTCTTCGACGGCAGCCGTCAAGCGAGATCGCCAGCACCTCAACCGCGTCGAGACCAAGCGCGGTCCCGCAATCAATCAGCGCCGCGTCGGCGTTATTTGGTTTTTGTAGATAGGCGAAAAAACTGTCGACCCAGTTTCCCTGGCGCCTCACGTCATCAAAGAGCTCAAACAAAATCCGCAGTTCAGGCGCCTCATCAGGGCGGTGGCGCCACCAACGATTTTCGCCGCCAGGGCTGCGAGCGCATACGCTCGTAAATTTAGCACCACGTTTTCTGCGGATTGGGCCGGGCGCGAACTCGCAGGTGCAGCGGCTCACGCGTTTCCCGCAGCCGGCTCTCATTCGCGGCCATCGAATTCTTCCTTGTCCAAATAGTGAAACGAAACGACGCGACCCAGCCAGGGTAACCACCCGGGATCGATGTCCAGCCCGGCGCGCCTGATCCGAATGTCGACAGAGTTGGCGAGCAAAAACAGATCGACGTGGGTTCGTGTGATTCCTATTCGACCGGTTCGCCGAATCAGCTCGCGCAGTCTGAGTCCCGCGTAGGCGCGGCACCAGCGGCGCATCGCGCGATACCAACCAGCCGTCAGCTCATGCAAATCGTCCTGGCACTGGCGCGCAGGCACGACCCTGGTTTGAGCATCTCCGACAAGTTCTTGCGCGCGCTTCGACATCTCTCCACGCCAAATCGCGAGCACATTACGCTCTGAGCGATCAGTCATCATCCGATAACCCGGCCAGTCCGGCAATAGGCGACCGCACGAGGGCGTTTGATCGATAAAGCTGTTCACGCCAGATTGCCGGCGCAGAGAATTCGATCTCCTGCGGCGGCAGATCGTTTACGTCTTGAAGCAGGGCTCGCACCGGCTCCGCCACCGGAATAGCTCGCTGATTTGCCGCAAATAGAAGCAGGCGCCGCGGGAAATCGAACTCAATCAGATGCGGGTGGCTGGCGAGAAACTCCGCGAAGCCCAAACGACTCATGAGCGCCAAGAGAAAATAGAATCCGCCGAAGTCAGTCCATTGAGGCGTCGTTGGCCAGACCGTTTCACCTGAGCCCGCGCGCCGTCTCCTGCTGCGGCCTCGCTGGTTTCAAACAGTGAACGTGGAACTGGAGAGTCGCGGCGGCCGCCTTCCGGAGCGCCGGCAGGCCATGCCAAATCCCGATGATCTCCGGCAATGACTAGCGCCTCATCAGGAACATCAGCGTCGACACCATGGTTCAAAGATTGCGAAACGCTATCGAGGACCGGGGTCTGCAAAGTCTCCCACGCGAACGAATCGGACGCCGGCTCATCGTCAGCCAATGCCTCGCCATCCGCGTCTGCGGCGATGTTGCCATGATCGGGACTCGGGGACTTGTTCTCGAGACCCGCATTCGTTGCTACCTCGACGACTTGTTGCAAGCTCGATTTGATGGACAACGCCTCAAGCGAATCAACGGAAGGTGTCTCGATCACTCTCGTCTTCGGCTGAGTAGCATCTGCCGTGAAGTAGTGCGATGACGACGGGGCATCAACATTCGGAATCTGATCACTGCTTTCCGCCACCTGAACGCGCCCCGGAAAATTTACTTCAGCCGGCAACGCTGATTGCCGCGAGTCATCCGCCTGCTCATTTCCGGTGATTGGGGACGATCCTTCGGCCGCAGGCGATTTAGGGCGCGAGAGGCCGAGCGGGTGGGCGATGAAATCGACCAATGCCCGGGCCCGGTGAATCAGCAAAGGGTCGAGCAGGCGCGCAGGTTTTTCCTCAACCAGAAGAATCGTGGCTAACCAGATCGCGCGCACATCTACCCGGCCCCAACGCTTACAGCCTTGCCATAGCACCCTCCAGGCAGTTGATGAAATCTCCACCACAAGAGTGTCCGGACGCAAATCCTGCGAAGGGCAACGATCTGAAAGCGCTCCGCCGCAAGTGAGTTGCAGCAAATGAGTCGCATCGTCTTTTTCCAGGATGGCCAGCAACGGTTCCAGCAGGTCTCGCCGGCGCAGCTCACTAACCATCGACACCACACCGACCGGCCCGGCGTGAGTTCCGGCAAGCTGAAAGAGCATGACCCGCAAACCTTCACTCCGGGACATCGCCGGTTGCCAGCTGCTTACTGCCAGAGGCCAGAACCACGCCGAGGTGTCCGCGTTAGCCGCGATGCGAACTGCCAGCATCACGTAGGGTTCGACCTCATCGCGGAAGTAAACAATCGGAGACGAGGCCGCATTGGGATGATCAGCAGGGACGGCCCGGGAGCTGAGATCGAGAATCTGTCGATCTATCAACGCGGACAGAGAGGCAGAACTCTGCCTGGTCGAAAAACAACCGATCTTGAATTGTTTGATTAACGTCAGCCGATTGCCAGAGAGCCCGGGGAGCGATGCGGTGTACAGAGCGTCCTGAGCAGGATCCTTGCCGACCCCAGGCGGTCGTCGCCGGTAGCGGTCAGCCGTAACCTGTGCACCCTGCGATCGTGAAGGTGAAACATTTCTTCGACCTTACCAATTCCGGTCCAGCTGCGAGCTGATGGAATCGACAGTCCGTTTGTTTAGCGCAGGAGCTTTCCGCTGGTCAGCGAATTGGTCTCGAGCGCTCGCGACTCCGGCAAAGTGAGCCCTGGCCCCGGGGTCAAGAGTCACTTCTTTGCGGACCGTGGTGACCACCCGGGCCGCCGCTTTGCCCGCGCCCAAATCCTCTACCAGCCCGCGAGCCAGGACCTCATTTGTCGGTGAATACATCAGAACGCTCATACCGACGCGGATCTTTGTGTGATCGACGGCCAGCTCGACGCGGCCGCCGGTCTGAACCACCGTCGCTTTCGGCACATGTCCGGCGATGATCTGATTGACGGGAGCGTGACTGGCCAGCAGCAGACAGATACGCACGACATCATTAATCAACGCTACGCCGTCGGGCTGCAGCGGATCGACTTGCTGGTAAAGCCAATCAACCAGTGCCTGCATCTCGCGGCGATCCAGGAAAGCGTATTTCGTGCCAGCGCGGCAACACTGCCAGGTTGCGAAAATTCACCGGCCGATCAAACTGGCTAAAACTCTCGACCCAGTCGAGGCGAATCTCTGGTTTGACCGTACCGAAGTTCGTATACAGGCACCCGGCTATGCGCGAAATGTTTTCCAATTCGCGCGCTGCTTCCTGGGCCAGATCAGTACGACCGTGATCGGCCTCGATCACGTCGCCCAGCGAGACGACCTCTTTCGCCTGATCATGCGCCAGCTTCCAATTCTGATTAGCGAATACCGCCAGATCGATTTGAGAGGTTTGCGCCCGAAATTGGGTCACCACACTTCGTTGGGCAAAGAAGGCCTGCTGAATGGCCATTCCGGCGCGCGTGTTCGCCGGGCTTTCGTTGGCGAAATTAACGGCGACCGCTTGTTGGACCAGGGCCCTTTGCTTCGCCGTTGAGATCGTTTGGTGCAGCATCTCGATGCGATCCAGCCGCGCCAGCAAAGGATGCACATTCGGAAACCACTTCACCGGCGACTCGCGCACGAGACCAATCGTGGATCTGAGATCACTCGGAATAGTAGCGTCGTGCCCCAGGCACGCAGGAATCGGGGATGTCACCACGGCGGGATCGAGTGTTCGCACCGGAGTTGTGACATTAAGATCGACCAGCCGCGGACGTCGATAGGCGAGGAACCTGACTTGCTCGCGAATGACTCGATCGCGGTGTTCGTTGATTTCGAGCACCCGATTTTGTTCGTCGACCAGCAGGGCCCGGGCCACGGTAATGTCGTGCCGCGCTTCCGCCAGGTCGTGTTCCAACGCTGAAAGACGGTTTTCAGCCGCAGACAACAATCCTCTGGTTTGCTCGAGCACGGACTGGCACAGCGCAATCACCTTTTCATATTCCTGAATGCGCGCTTCAACCGAACGCAAAATGGTAATCGTGTCTTCGAGCAACTGGACGCCGATCGAGAAGGCCTTGGCTTCGTCGAGTTCAGGGTCTGCGGGTTCGCCTAAGATCCGCTTGTCGAGTTCCGGGAGCGCGACCGCCAGATCGACCGTCTCGCGTTTTGGCACTCGTCCTTCGAAGACCACCTTCCCATTTTCGTAGACCAGCAAGCCGGGAACATCGATGTCGTTAATCATGATTCCCAGCTCACTCAGACTCTTGATGACTTCATACTTTGTGGCCACGCAATAGTTCTTCGACTCGGTGGCCCTGGGATCCTGGATGCGCTCGACGATCGTTACTGAGCGGTTAACCGACTTTTGTCCGATCACCGGCGACTTCTGTTCAACCTCGGCCCTGGTTGGCGGCGGCGGCTGCGCCAGCTCAAATGCCCTCCCGCTGGTCTGCTGTAGCAACAAAGTTTTCACCGGGGTCGCGCTCTGGACCAGAGTTGTGGCCTTGCTCAGAGTCGTGGCGGACTTGGTAACAAACATGCTGGACGAAACAGCACCCAACGTAAACGACGAGGCTGTGGTCGTTCCTGTCGTTGCGGCCGGCGGCGGAGTCTGGGGTTCACCCGGCGGCTTGGGCGGAGGTTTTGAGGATTCCAGAAATGCCTGGATGTCGGCTTTGGTCGCCAGGGCGCTGTCGCCCTGCGCGATTGAGGCCAGGACGGGCGAGGTCGCAAGTCGAGTCGCAGCCACATTGTTCAGAATCAATTGGCGCTTACGATAGATGTCCGTTTGCACGCGCAGAAAGCCGAAGTCGACCTGGTCGCTGGCGCGATCTACGCGCTCGCGAAGAAAATTGATGAAGGCTACCAGCCCTAACGGTTCGAACTGATCGAGCTCAGTTCCTGCCAGCACCTTGCCTCTCATGGTTTCGAGCTTTTGTTTCAGTTCGTCCACGATCGTGACCAGCAAGACAGGTTTGCCGTCCTTGTCGAACACCGGCTGATCGTTCTGGTCGCGCTTTTGCTTCACGCCGAAATCAGGCTCGTCAGGCGTGAACGGACGATCCGTATCCGGATCGCTCTCGACATATGTAGGACTCTGAGCGGTCATGCTTTTGACCAGCGCTCCGTGTTTTCGACGCACGTTCTTACGTCGCTGCAAGCTTTCGTTGATCTGGGCGTCGAGCGTGTCGATCTCTTTTGAAACTGAGGAGACACGGCTTCGACTTTCAACAGATCAGGTTCGAACCAGATCTGCGGGACCGGGACCAGCACCTCGACAACATCAGGCGCAAATGTGTCAAAGGGGGTCATGGAGGCGCTGGCCGTCATGGCCAGGTCCAGCTGTTCCAAAGGCACCGGCGCTGCATCCACCCGATAAGTCGAGGGAAAAAGTTGTTGCGTCCGACCCACGAATCGCCGCTCCTGGTGGCCATTGTCTTCAGTTCGACGCTTTTGCGCGGCAACACTCCCACCGGCGGAAGATAACGAAACTGAGCGGCCAAATCCGCGGCGGCCTTCTCATCACTGTCGGTCTCGGCCAGTTGCTCGGCGAACTGCTTCAACCTTGCTTGCCAGAGAAAAGAATTGCCGGACTTGGGAATGAACATCCGGCGCCGCTTGGGCCGCCCGCCGTCACGCACCACCGAATGCCGATCGACAAACTGGATGTCCCAACGGCCATCAAAGCCCACTAGGGCAATCGGCACGCCGACTTCTTCCCAAGGCAATAGCTGGTGCGGCTGGTTCCGTCTTTCGGCGTTGAAGATTGCGCAAGCGATGCGATTCCGCCGGTACTGATCGCGGTCAGGCAAAGGCATCCAATCTTCAGGCCAGGTGTAGAAGAGCAACCGGCACCCATCGGCTCTTTGCCAATCTTCAAAGGCATAGTTTTGCGGATCCTGTTCGCAGGAATCAGTCGGGTCGTATTCGCCAATCAATTCGGCGACGATCGGTTGCAGCAGCAGGATCCCGGCGGGTGGCACATTGAAGCCCAGCTTGATCAATTCTCCCAGCGGCGGTCCTTCGTGGCGCGGGGCCAAAGCTTCGGAGGGATCGGCAGCCGGCGGTCCCGTTTCTTCTCCGGAGTCTATTTCAACTGTGCCCACTTCGTCGGTCGCCGCTTTTGGCTTGCCGCTGTCGACGATGCTCTTGTCCGGCCCGGCCACAAACTGTGGCGCATACACGGGAACAGACATCACGTCCAGACGGAGCGCGGTCGGAATATTAATATCTTCACCACTCGCGGTTATCCCGAAGCCGGGCGCAATGTTGTAGAACCAGTCAAAGAGCCTGGTTTTCGGCAGCGATTTCAGTTCATCGTCGGGCGGCAAACGCGCATTTCGGTCATCCGGAAGTGGGACCTTCAACGGCCTGGAATCGACGGTGACTTCCAGCCCGCTCACCACGCCGGGCGACAGCATTTGACCTGCAGTGGCCAACCGGCCGGCCCGGCCTTGCTGTTCGGATGTCAGCGCGATATCACTGAGCGCCCGGCCCGTGTACAAAGTTGAGACGGCGGTGCCAACTGAGACTTCGCATCCGGAGACATCACCGGATGCACTGAAACCACATGTTCCCCCGGCAGGGAGTCTTCGATCGGTACTACTCTCATACGTTGAACTCCTGGGCCCACTTCTTCACGAACTCTGGAAGCGCTGCCGGATCGCCCTGGGCTATACTCAGCAAGTCTTCCGCGAACCGTTGTTGCAGTTCCTGAACCGTTATCGATCGCGCGACGCGATCGATTTCCGGGACCACTTGCGCGTCTGCCAGGATCTTAATGATCTTGTCATTGCTGAATTCGTCCGAGACCGTATTAAGCCTGGCAATCCCCTCACCCGCGGCCGCATCAGCGAAGCGGTCCTCGACAATCAGGACCTCGTTTCTTTCCAGCTTATGGTCGGTCTCAATCTTGGCTTCCATTCCCGGATGGCACCGACGAGCAGCATCTTCGACTGCGCAAACTTCGGAGAATCGAGGAACGTGACCAGTTCGGCTTTCGCCAGAGTGGTCGCCGCCTCACCCAGCGTGTTGTATCGTGTCAGCAGTCCCATCTTCGTCAGGACCTCAACCAGCTTCTTCTCGGCTTCCGTTTCTTCGCCGGAGTGCGCACTTCAGTGCCGACAAATTCCGATTTGTACTGCAGATTGCGGCGGCGCACGTACCAGAGCATTCGGTCACTGGGAATGACGAGCGCGTTGGCCCAAACCGCATCAGCCGGTGTAGCGGGTCCGGTGATGTCAACATTCCGCGGCAGCGTCAGGCTCACCAGCGACTCGAGCGGTTTTCGCCGGGCCACCAGACCCGGCGCCGCCGGTTTCAATACCCGCGTCGTCGAGGTCAGGCGAACTGAGCAGCAGACGCAACCGTTCGCGGGGTACCGGAATCAGAATTTGGACCGATGTTGAATCCTGTTCGGCGCCGCTGAGCATCAGATCGATCGGCGGCAGGAACATGCTTCCTCGAGCAGCACCGGCACTTCATCAGCCGGCACGATCGAAAGGTCAACATCGATTTCGGCAGGAAAGAACATCTGCGGAAAAATCGGCAGGATCGATCGTCGCGGCCGGCACGTGTCCGGCCGGAGGCAAGCACTGGAAATGTTCTATGGCGGCGAAACGCAGTCCCGCGTGGCCCGCAGCTTCACCACCTCGGCAAGGTGCTGTTCATACTGACAGCAGGTGCGCTCGCACAAGCCCTGGGTGCAAAGCCGAGCCCGATCGTATTGCTGTGTGTTCGGCGCCCACTTCGCGGCGAACCATGAATTGATCGATCCAACGAACCACTCCCCGATCGAGGGCAATCATCGCCAGGGGCAATGTGGCTGAAGGAATTCCCGGGTCGCGCGACCGACGAAGATCTCGCGCGCCACCAACGCGCGGCGCGATAGGAAAATCAATGTTCGAGCTTTGATCGAGGTACGGCACCAGAGTGACGGCCACGGCCTCGACGATGTCGCCATCTTCGACTGATCGGTTTCCCGTTATCGTCGTCGGATAGTGAAGCGATCGGATTCGCAGTAAACTCAACCGGGCGCAACGCCACGATGAAAAGCCCGGACCGGTTGCGCGCCGGCTCGCTGGGAATTTGCGAGATGCCAAAGGCCGCGTCCAGGCGCTGCATTTCGGTAATGTCGGTCAGCTCCACCGTGATTGTCTCGTCCAGGACCAGAACTTCTCCGGCGGAAGTTAAGCCATGGCCGCGTTCGATTTGGATTGAAGTGGCGGTGCCTCCGCCCGAAACCGACAGCCCGTGGATTACGCCGCCGCCGCCACTCGTCCGATGTCCGACTGGCGCGAAAGAAAATAGTTCTGCTCTCGCGTAAGATCGCGCGCGCCAAAAAACGGCCGTCGAAATAAAGCGGACGCCGCCGGCGATTGTCGATGATGATGGTGCCCGCGCTGATCATCTGCTCGAGCAGATCTGAGTCGACTCGCTCGCGCGCGGGAAAGGTCTCACGGGCCGGGCCATTTGTTGGGCTGAACATTTCGCGCCTCCTCGATGCTGCTGTTTCAGATTCCGAGCCAGCGAGCCAGCCAGGCCCCGGTATAAACGAAGCGACGGCTCAGATTGTCCACACTGACATCCACTTTGCTGTTCCGAATTGGTTTCCTCCCGCCTCCCGCCGGAGGATCGGCTGAAATTTTCAGACGCGCGAGAAAAAGGGACGTCGGATCCTGGTTCGCTTCGTGTTCCGGCGAAGGTCCCAGCCCTCCGTTCTTCTTCCACTGCCCGTGGGCCTCCTCGGTTCCTTCGCGCCAGCTATCAAGGACTCCTTCGTGCAGCCGGTTACGCCGCTCATTCTCATCGGCGATCGCCGAGAGATCGGGGAGTCTACTCTTGAGCAGGTCCGGATCGTCATGTTCCCGCGCTACCAGTTCGAGTTTGTAGAATTCCCGCATCCGGGATGGCTGCACCGCGTCCAGTGCATCGAACGGTCCAGTCGCGAAAGCCGGAGTCTTGCCGCGCTCACACGAATAAAAGCGAATGAACACATCGACCACGACCACGTTGGCCGGATCACCTTGCTTGGCGGGATGAAAGGCCTTGAACAACTCGGCGGCCGGCTGCTGTTCGTACCAACGCGCCAGGCGAATGCAGGCTGAGGCCGGTACTCTCGATCACACGGCCGAGCCGATCAACAGCGATTCCAGGAGCGACAACAATCTCTTCAGCGCGGCCCCTGGGAAACTTGGCATCTTCACCGGGCTCGAGCGGTTTGACCCACTCCACACGCAATCCCGCGACCGTTCCGCCGCCGTGCAGGTAGGCCAACGCGCGCGAAAGACGCCCGCGGTGATACAGCTGCTCAGCCTTGAAGTCTTCCGCATCGAGTAAAATTCCAGTTGCGTAAAAGAGCCTGTCGGGCGGCTCCGGCTTTTGCGCGAGCGGATCTAAAATTTCCGTCGGAGATGTAATTTGAACTTGTGAAGCGCTCATTGATTAGTTCCTTCCCGCGCGTCCGCGCTGCGCTGAAGGTCTCAACGCTTTGGCGCGGTCTTTTTCGCCGGCGGCTTTTTCCGTGACGTCGTTTCATCTTTCGACTTCCCTTCCCGGATTTCTTCGTGGCTCGGCGTTTCCGTAAGGCGGCCGCAACTCCCTCCGGCTGGGCAACGCGATCGATCGCGGTGGGATATCTGAAGGTCCGTGAAATGCCCGCCGGCAAACGACCGGTCGGCTCGATCACTTCTACCTCGACGATCGCCGGCTCGCTTTGCACGCCTCTTTCGTTTTCAACCACCAGCATGAATCGATGCAGTCCCGGGCGAAGGTCGCTGGCGCCGCTCTTGTCCTCCGGCGTTTGAGTTTCGACCTCCAGCTGCGATTCTGTGGTTTCGCGACTCTCTTTGACTAAGAATGACACCACTTGCTCAATCCAGCCTTTGCCAAATGTATTTCTTGATTGATCCCGGAGCTACGTCCGACGAGTTCTCGCCCAACAGCGTAAAAGACTTGCCGAACTCCACCGACTTGGGCTGGATTTGCAGTACCGCCGTCGGCAACTCGAGATCTCGAATTACAATTTCAGCAATCGCCGGAGCCGACTCGTTGCCATCGTCATCGACCACGATCAACTGAAATCTTGTGCGTGCCAACCTTAAGCGGATTGTCCGCGGTAACGGTCACCTCAATTTGGGGTTCCGCAGTCTCCTGTTTGTCACCAGGATTGAAAACTGCCATGACTAACCTTCCCTTTCTTCGAGCTGTTTTTCGCTCGGTCTAAACTCAGTCGTTTCGTTGCCAAATGTAACGAGTAATCGTTTTGCCTTCGGGCGCATATGACTCGTCTGCTTCAAGTTTGAACGATTGCGTGTGATTCACGTCCTGCGGGGCTTTCATAACGGCAACCGGTCTTTGCAACTCAGGCGGTGCGTCGCCGCCTTCGAGGCGCGGATCCAAACTAGCCGGCCGAAATATGAAATCCCGTTCGCCGATATTGCTCTGGTTCACTCGAACTGCCTGCCGCTCTTCGGGGGCGTCGATGAAAGTATCGACGCCGACAAGCGATGCCAGGCCGATCATGAATCTGAACCCGGCTGGGACGATGCGCGCGACCACATGCGCCGGAGCTTCGAGGTCAACGACACGGCGGATCAGGCCCACAGCGCGCGCATCCATTTCGCGATGAACCAGGATCGTCACGCGATGGGCGAGCGAGCTGAACAGCCGGTCGATTGCTTCCTGCTCCGTTTCGGTAACCGCAAGGTCGGCGCTGAACAATGCCAGAAACTCTTTTTGTTTTCATCGCCGAGAAAAAGAGTGTCACCAACATAAGAGTTGCCACTGACCGCTAATCCGCCCAGCAAAGGGTCATCTTCATCGGCCAGCTCCGCACCCAGAATCGTCGCGAACGTGCGGCGCAAGCGAAGATCTTCAAGCACCAGGACGTCGCGCCGCTCGATCGCCCCGCCGGTGGCGAGGTTGAGCGCAAGTCTTAAGCCGTCGTAAGTTCCTCGCCTTTGATAAAGTGCAGGCGCAGCCTCGATCAGCTCGCGCCGGCGATTCTGTGGATAAGCCGGATCAAAAGTCAGCCCGATCCAGGTGCCCAGCCACTCGAGCGCATCTTCCGGTGTGGTCCGGGGATCGGTAAGCAGGTAGGACGACGCGATTCGATCTTCGAGTGGTGTCAGGACTCCTTCGAAGTTGTCCAGGAAACGCTCGAAGAAATCATGACGCGACCCGGTTTCACGGGTGAAACTTTGTCGTCGGCATCCGGGCCAAAGACAGTCTCCCGGAAAATCTCCGGCAGGTATCGGTTGACATACGAAAAGCGCGATCCATAAACGCGCACGGCGGCCACTTCCGGTGTCGAACGCCCGTCTCCGTACATTACTGTGCGGATGTGAATGTACCGGCCGCGCAGAGTTTTCACGACGCGGTTCCAGCGCTGAATCAGAACGGTAAACAGACCGCGCCGATTTTTCTCCGGTTCGCCCTTCAACAAGCTCGGATTGAACGGAACCTCGGAGCTTTCCGAAACCCAGGCCCCACGCGGAATGCTATCTCCAATGCTGTGTTGAAAAATTTCGCCGAAGCGATGTTCGAACCATGCTTCGCTGTCCGCCGGCGCAACCGGCTCGTCGTTAGCCGCCAGAAAAACTTTGATACCGCAGTTCGGAGGAATCGCGGCCTCGAGGTAAAGACGATGCCAGACGGTCTGACCGCTGCCGCTGTCGAGCAACTTTTGATTCGAAGCCTCGCCCACGGCGGCGTATGACGGAAGCGAAAGCCGATGCAGCGGCGAACTTCCACCGGCGGTGAGATAGTGCGGCGGCAAAGTCAGTCCATTGAGAAAAGGTCCAAGGGGCTGGGCTTCGGTGCTTTGGGTCACCACTTTGCGCGAAGCTAACGGGTACATATCGCCAACCGGAACCTGAGTTGTTCCCGCCACTGAAATACCAGCGCTTCCTTCGTTACATTTTCGGCGAGCAGGGCGACGTGATCCTCCGAAACCCAGGTCAAACTGAAAGGAAAACTGACGTCGTGAAGTTCAATCGGCGGTGCGAACTCCTCGCCGGCCACGAGACGCAACAACGCAAAATCTGATTCATGCGAAGTCTCGCCGTGCTTCTTCCACGAAAGGACCGCAGGGCGGCCGGCAGGACTGCAGGCGATCGCAATTACGGATTCATCGGGGGAATGACGGCGTTCTGGAATAGTTCAAGCCGAGGAGGATTCGAATTCTCCGGGCAGGGCCGGAAAGTTTTCGAGAGTACGGACCATAGGGACGCGCGGGCAGCGGGAGTCCGGTGACTCTTCCGATGGTGTTGTGCACTCGATCGAGAACCCATGCTCCGCCTTGCGGACCAGCCGCCAGCCGCCACGCGGTGAATCCGAGCTCGCGCAGCGAGACCACACTCCAATTGCCTCGCAGATCGAGCATGGTAACGGCACCCTCGATGGCCATCGCCAGATATAGAACTCCGTCGTGTCCGATGGCGAGATCGCTGGGCCAGGAATCGACCGGCGGCAACAGAATTGGCACGTTGCCGGGACGCGCGCCGGTGGCGACAACGGCCTTAAGCGCATCATCCCAGAACGCGCGCATGCCAAAGGCATCGATCGTTTGCGGCGAAACCTCGACCAGTGATCTGGACCGAGTCTCATCGGGAACCCCATCAACGCCCGGCGCAGAAGCCCGCTCGCTCGCCAAACGCAAAGTCTTACATTCCAGATCGTATTCAACTCCGGACGAGTCACCGATGCGCCACTGGGCCGCATCTGCGATCATCCAAAACGAAGTCCGTTTGCGTCCATTGCTTAACAAATCTCCGGAACCACGGGAACGGCCACCCCGCCCCTGCCGCCCGCGGCTCCATCGCCCGGACCACCGGTGCCGGCTCCACCGGTGCCGGAGCCACCCGTGCCGGCGCCACCAACACCGCCGCCGGAAGCTCCCAGCGGAGGCATGCCGCTGATGCGGTCGGGCGGCAGATTGTCAGCGACTACGACCACCGCAAGTAACTCCGGCAGCTGCCACTTACCGATTGAGATTTCCGCAATGCGCGGCGCCACGATCAGTCGCCAATCATTGCTCTCGCGACGGAAAAGATTGATTCCCAGCACGCTGTTCACGCCGCTGACTCGCGCCACCGCCACTTCAATTTCACGATCTCGCACGGGCCGGCTGAGCGGCCAGCCAGTGGCTTCAGGTCCACCCGGCGCGAGCGGCCACATGAAACGGCGGACCGCCTCGCGCACATCGTTGATAATTGTGTCGCGTCCAAAGCCCGCGCTAATCGTGATGCCGACGCTGATGGCCACGGGCACGTACTCACAGCCAATCACGTAAAGCTCTGTCGTCAACGGCCGGCGCGCGTTCAGATAGCCGTGGACTCTTCGATAAACGGACGATCCGGACGTGGGTTGGGCGCGCGCGAGACTTCTCGAAACGGCAGCGTCATGACCGACACCACGCCGGGCACGTCGCTACGGCGCTGGTGAGGCTTTGAAGAGCGGCAGAACTTCACGCGGCCTACGCGCACACCGGGCGTTTCGGCCGCCAGGCGCTTGTAGTCTTCTTCCGTAACACTTCGATCGCGATGACGATAGAGCGCCGGAATTCTCTTTCCGCTTCGGCGATCGTCTCAGCATCTGCTCCGCCTTCAGCGGCCACGCTCTGCTGGAACCTTGAGTTTTGGCGGTGGCACCAACTTGTTATCAAGATCGCGTCCGGTGATCTCGGCAAGCGAGCCCGGAGGCAGGTTTCCGCGCTGCCGCCACCGGCGCGCATGGTTTCGACGCGTACGCGCTTACCTGCATCGGGAATCCGGCCGCGAAGTCCGTCGCCAAAACGAATTCGTGCCGGCCTCACTATCCAGCGAATAGACCGCATCATTGCGGCCGGCCAGAGCCAGATCATCTATCTGAGTCCAGAGTCGATACTCGCCAACTTCTTCGACCTGAAGCCTGAGGCTGTGAGGTTCAACCGATTGGGCGGGCAACTGCATTTCCTGATCGGCGGTGCCTTCGCTTTGGCCCACGACGCGACCGGTAATGGTCTGTCGCTGATCGATCGTCACGGCATTAACTCCGACCCAGCTCAAGGACAAACTTTCTAAACGCTCGATAGGCCGGAGCCGCAACCAGGTAACCAAGCGCTCTCCCTTCTGAGAATCCTCCAGTCTGGGAGGACGATCTCCAATCCCCGCCCGCAGATCTGTGCGCACGTTGTTCGCCAGCTTACCGATGTTGTCCTTTGCCGGTAAGGCCAGCCGAATCACTCGAATCTGGTGAGACCGGCGGTTGAATCTTCCACGACGTCCAGGGTCACGTACTCTGGATTGCCGCCAATCTCTTTGCCGGTACAGATCTCCCAAACGAACGGTACGCGGGGTGGCGCGCTGATCTCCTCGAACAATTCCGCAAGCCGAATTGTGGGCGCGAGGCCGATGTTGATTAGTTGTGGACCGCCATACTTGCTCTCGCCCAACGTCGCTGCGATCGCGTCCACCGCTTCTTTCTTCGGCGCCAACAGCGCAAACCATAGACACCTGTCAACGCACGATTGGACGACGTCAAAACCATCGGGGTCTGCCACACCCTGTCGGAAATACCGGCGTCGTTACGTAAGGCACTGCAGTCTGTCCTTCGAGTTGATAAATTTCGTGCAGTCCCTGCACCACGTCCGCCAGCCGGCCGTTCTCGTCAGCCGTGAGCGGGCGTTTGTAATAAGCCTCGCCAGTAACAGGCAGCACCGTGATCTCGGAAAGCGTTTCAAAGTTGACCGCGCGCCTTTGACCAAAGCGCCGGCTTGCAGGTAAACGGCATTCTTGAAATTTTCGTCGTCAACAGAAATGTTGACGATCGTGCGGGCCGGAACGGCCGGACGCATTGGCGCGCCCAGCAGTCGGAGAAAGGCCAGACGTTGTCGCTCCGGGATCAGATTCGCGCGGTAAAGCAAGGTATCGGTGAGCCAGGCGAAAAGCTCGATGATCGTGCGGCCGGGATCGCCGAGACGCGGGTTGGTCCACTCCGGCGTGTGTCCGGGAATCCGCGCGATCAACTCTTCGACCAGATCGTCGAAGCCCCTGTCATCCAAAGCTGGAGGTCGAATTGGCACGAATCAATTCTCCAAACCGATCGTCAGGCCTAACTGCCGGGCCACGCCCGTGCGCTTAACTTGATAGCCGATCTCGACGCGAATCATGGCGGGCGTATCCGCCGGCGAGAACACGTCCACGCGATTGACGATGATTCTTGGCTCCCACCTTTCGATCGATTCAGTAATCGAGTCTTTGATCCGGCGTCGCGTTGTGATGGTGTTCTGTTCGTTGACAAAATCTTCCAGGCCGGCGCCAAAGCTCGGCCGCATCAATTGCTCGCCGGGCCGCGTCTGCAGAATCACCTGGATCATTTGCCGCACGTCTCCTCCAAAGTCGGAAGGAGTTGAGCTGTCCCTGGGAATCCGGGAACGGCAACAGTGGCCAACCAATGGGCGCGCGAGCTGGGGTTTGACTTGTCATAACTCTTTACTGTTTCTTCGGAAACGGAATGCAAATCTTGATGAATGGCAACCACCAGAAAATCAGGTTGAGCAACACCCAGGAAGATAAAGAGCACAATAAAAGCGCAGAGCGTGATGATTGGAATATTGAATCCGCAAATCCAGTCGAGTCCCAGTTGAAAGCTCGCCCTCAGACGCACTCCCTTGAGAAAGTCATCCGGACTGTTCTTATTGAGCAGGTTGAAAAGCCGTTCGGGGACCACGAAGGTCACGTTGGGTTTAAAGATGCCGTTGGGCTTTCAACTTGCCGAGGAACTCTTTGTCGAAAGGATCCGGCAAGGTGGATCTTCACGGGCGGCATCCCGCTGGCTTCGAACCAGGGCACGATCCGAAACGGCTCGCTGTAATCGCTCCAGAAGATTTTTGGCGGACATCCATCGCCTCGCTTGACCCGGACAAAAGCGCGCAGGCGATAGCGGCTGGAGGCATATTCAAATCGGCCTTCACTCCTGGTCAGTGACTCGAGCTGGCCGTTTAGGATCGCCATGACTCGATTCAGAATCCGGTTCTCCTGGGCCCGGTCCACTGCGGGCCAGGTTGCCGGGCATGCGCACTGTCCGGCGGCGCTGCCTTTGCCTTCAGGTCGATCAGTATCGCGGTGGCGTCCCCCAGAAACTCTCCCAGCGGCCGGTTTGTCCGGACCTGACGCTCCTGAGCTGATTCAACTCCCGTGATAGAGCGCTCTTCGGCCGTTCTCCGGTTTGGCTCAAAGGCGGCAAACTCGAATTTGAGCTGTCGGAGACTGAGAACGAAAGCCTGTAGCTGGGGTCATCCTCGGCGTCGGTGTGAGAAAGTCCGACATCTCACCGGCCCTGGCGAGGAGGGATCGGTGCCGTCGCCAGTCTTTCTCTCCTGCAGGAAGAACGGCAGGTGCTGGCGCATCTTTTCCTGTAAGCTCGCCGGTGAAACCGAATCGCGGCAGTCCGGCTGACGTCTTCGCCCGGCTTGTCCGGTGGCGCAGGAGGTTCGCTGCAAATCGGGCTCGAACTGTTCACCGGCACCACGCCATAGAGAATCGTCCGTTGCGCGCGTTCAGACAAACTTCGGGCGAGCGCGATGAAGCGAGCGTGGCGTGAAGGCCTCGCGCAGCGGCGCTGGACTCTGCTTCCCCCTTCAGCTGAAGGCGGCGGTTGATCTCGACGGTTGCCTGGATCCCCACCGAGCTGGTCGTCCGGCGCGTGGATCAGGATCGAGTTCCTCTTCCTCGCTGGAGTGGATCTCAAACTGGTCCAGCCCCGCACTCGGTTTTCGCCTGCATCCAGGCTTCGTGCGCCGTCCAGCTGAAAGACCACCTGTGCCGGCGGCGATCCGGCGCACCACCAGGCCGGCGCTGGTCGATCTTCTGCGGATCCAAGCCGCGGACGTACCGAGCGTGTCGCAGGACTACTCGAGGGAGGGCCACGGTGCGGAAAGTGCGCGATGCACGCGGCCGGTAAAGCCTGAGAACGCCGGCGCTGGTCGCGATCCCGGCGCTGTGACGTGCGTCATTGCTCGCCGCTTTTTGCAATCCGAGCGTCTGGCCGCAGCATCATCAGTCGAGTGACAGCTCGCTGAGAACTGCGGGCATGAATTCCTCGATCGGTGCGCTGCAGGATCGTCGGCGGAGCGCCGCCGCCGGCGACGCTCAAAACCACTTTTGAATGATGACTGGGTCGTCTACCATATGTTCCCATGCGCCGGGGGTGTAGGTGCTGGCGATCGACGGTCGCCGCCCTGGCGGAGCGACGTCGCACTTAACGATCCCGGAGAACTTGCGACACCGCCGAGTCGGACGGTCACCATTCCCGCGGTTAATTCTTCAACCTGGCTCGCCTGAACTTTGACTTTTGCAGGCGTCTGCACTGAAACGCCATTTGTATCCACAGTGATCGTTGTGCCGGCACCCTTTGAATTCAATCTTGCCGACCACCTTATCAGTGAGTTCACCGCTTACTCCGTTCGGCGTTTTGAACGAGACCACGGCGCCTTCGCCTTCTTCAACGATTGCAATTCGAGTCCCCGCCTTGCCCACGATCGTCCAACGATCAATTTGGTCGCCGCTTCCTCCCAGAGTTTCCGGCGGCCCGGCATCACCGTTCCAAAGACCACCTACGACTACCGGAAATCGCGGATCGCGATTGATGAAACTGACCAGGACCTCATCACCGACGCCGGTAACATGAACGCGCCGCGCCTGCTTCCGGCAAAAGGAACAGCGACCCGGGCCCAAACCGCCGCATCCTGATCGGCAACGCCGTCGAAATTCGGCAATCGCACTTGTACCCGAGAGAGGTTCTCGGGATCCTGAACCGGACACCACCTCGGCGATATACGTCGCGGAGAAAAGTTCGATCGGAGAATCAAACGAGGTGATGACGTGCATTATTGAGGCCCCAAATAAGCGCTCTCGGCTTCAAAAGTCAGTTTCGTATCCGCGTTTCATGTCGTAGCGATGGCACGCGCTGATCACGCAATAGGTGTTGTCAAAGCGCCCGCCCATGCCGCGCAAAGTTGTGTGGTACCGACGCGAATCGCCGGGTTCCCTTCGGCGGTCGCGATTGACGCGCACGAAACTTCGCGCCCGGTGATCGAAAGCCGCGTCAGCGACTGGCCTGGGCTTCGCCGGAGTTTCTGACTTCGACGTGCCCGATATGCTCAGAGCGTTGGCCGCACGCGATCGCGCAACAGGCTCGCGCCTGTGCTGCCCGCACCGGGCGAGATCCGGTGCGCCCGTGCTGGTTCCACTGGCGCGGCTCCCCTGTCGCATGTCCCAGCCAGTTACCGTCACTTCGGTTACCTGATGTGCGAGATCTAGCTGTGGCGCGGGCTCGGCGCAACTGACTGTTGAGGTCCAGATTGACTGTGCCACGCCTCACATCACCCCGGGGCGAAACCTGCAACTCCGAACCAACCACCTGGAGGTCGCCATCGTAACGGCGCAGAATGCGTCGCAGAAACGCCAGGTCGCTTTCGTTCAGTTGCACTTGCGTGCCAGATGTTTTCGGTGAAGCCGGTCACGTTCGCGGTGGTGAGGTTCAATTTGCCCGCGACGCGTTGCTGTGCCAGGGCGGCGACGGTCACATCTGCAGCTTGCAGGTGGCGCCGGCGCCATCCGCGCGTACGCTGAAAACGTCCTCAGCCAGCACCACCAGTTCCGGCGGCGAACCTGCGCGGAAATCCCCTTCGATTCCGGTGATGAGTCCCTGAAATATTTCCTGTTGCGTGCTGGCCGCCCGCAGTAGACGGCCAATTCTGGCGCCCAGCTTGAGCAGACTGTCATCTTCAAACGCGAGGTCCGCGCTGCCCTGAGCGTCGCTGGCAAAGTTACTGAATCGAAGTTCCATTGCCGACATGCCGCCCCTCTGCTTCGGTCATTTCCATCCCGATCAACAGTTGATTAGCTTTCGGAGCATCCTGCGAATCGACCTTCACCTGCGGAGTCGCGGTGTAAACAGCCTGTCTGGAAAGAGGTTGCTCCGGCATTTTTTCCAGTCGTCCTTCGATCTCGAGGCGCAGCGCTAATCCGCGCTTAGCCTGGCCATACGATGCTCCAGCCTTTGAATTTCCTCGCGCACGTATCCGGCCTGTTCAGGAGCGCTTTGATTGCCTTCCGTCTCTTCCTTAGGCATTGGCTCCGGCGCGATCGTGCCCTACCACTTCATCGAATACAACGCTCATGATTTTTCTCAATCAAACTGAATCCTGGCGCGGAGATCGCTTTTCGCACCGACGTCGGCGCTCAAGCTCGGCAGAGCCCTCGATCATGGCCTTGCCGCCTACATTGAAGCTGGCGCCGCTATCGGTCGCGATGCCCGCCGAATCGTTGGTCCGCAAAAACGCGCTTGGGTTGAGCAGACCGCTGCCCTGACTTGCCGAGGTGACGCGCAAGCCTTGGAAATGCCCCGTCACTCGCAGAAACTCCGGCTGAAGCGCTGCCGCCAAACGGAGCTGAAACTCCCGCGCCGGCGCTCAGGCCGCCGCCGCCCGAGAAAACCAAAGCCCGCGCCTCCTGATGAAAATCCCGCAGCCGATTTCAGTTGGGCCGACGCATTCAACGTCAATGATGCGCCGGCAGTGAACCTCATGCTGTCCAGATTGTTAGCGGCGGCAATACTGCGGCCGGCACCTGGATCTCCTCCCTGCGCCGCGGTCGTGGTGGCGTTCTGATTCGCGGAGGCGGGCACTTCGATCGCGTCCGGCTGAAACGACGCGTTCGTGATAGCTGCGGTAGCGGTGTCCGGATCGTCAAAGACACGGTCCTGTTGCGACATGGTCACGTTCACACTGGCGCGCAGCGGAACGCCGTTGCCCGAGAAAAAGTCGATCGTTTCCTTGAACGACTCGACCATTCCCTGGAACATGAAATTGCCCCAGGCAAACAGGACCACCGGGGCACTTTCCGATCCTGATTATTGGAACTGACCGCCCGAGTGGGCTTCATGAACTGGGCCACCTTGCTGGTCAGAGCGCGCACGTCCTGGCCGGAATCCGTGGTATCGAAAATCAGGTCCATGGTGAGCTTGGCGGTGCTTTGGCTCACGTACTGCTTGTCGCTGCTGCCGCGTCCCGTTTCTTTCATGGTGTTACTCACCACATGCTGTAGTGAAGTTGGATTGAAATGAACGCTGATGGCGTCGCTCGGTTTCGCACCTCGCCTGAGCGGACCGGTATCATTCTCACGGACCACGAAGAACGCTTTTTCAAAGTTGTCGGGAATGCTCATGTCGCTCTTTCCGCGTACTCAGCTTGAAGAAGTAGCCGGGCGTCTTGTCCGTGAATCCACTGAACCATTCGCCTCCTCCGCGCGGGAACTAGATCAGACTCAAGCCCTCATGGGCCAGAGTGCAATTCTTCGATACCAACCTCAGTGCCTTTGGCGTTGAGATCCGCCGCCTTGAATTTGATTGGCATTGCTTTCTCCAGCTTCCAACTGATCATTGACTTGCCCGCGCTATTCATCATCGTTACCTTTACCGCCAACCGGTGGGCGTACCCTCCGTTGCGGTTCACGGCCTCAAACCAGCGCCAAAGATGTCTGGTGCTGGTCATGCCGCGTTTCAGGATCACGGTGGCGAACGTCACTGGGCCGGCGCGCTGGACGGCTCCATAGTTTCGGCCGCCCTCCTTGATCACCTTGGCTCCATCGTGGCTTCGAGACCCGTACATTCGGCGAATGCGCCGCTGCAAATCTCCACGGGCCCTCCGCCACCCTGGTTCGAAAGCGGGTCGACTTCCGAACTCCACCCGAAAAGCGGAACACATGCAGAGGGTATAGTTCATTGTCGGTGCTCACGCCGCCTCCTTCAGCTCATCGGGGATGCGAGCCGAAATCAACGAGACCTCGCCGCCTTCGTCGAGCGCCAGCACCGATGGTGATTTGTTCGATGGCAGCCGCGGCCTGGAACCGGATCTCCGCCACCACGCGGCCATTATCAATATCGTTCTGGCTCATCGTGCTGCGGTCACAGCGGACCTGAAATGCGTCCTCTAGTAATAATGTAACTGAAACGGCACAA
>ERZ1370068.3368-contig-2479_pt1 | contig 24129 bp, 28 predicted proteins | sample MGYA00561227_ERZ1370068 | MGnify/ENA primary metagenome ERZ1370068 (study PRJEB38410, sample SAMEA6850437) | metagenome | study: Metagenomic assessment of the ecological functions of the soil: analysis of the soil microbiota associated with the...
CCAGTTACGTATTGCTGATACTCTCGCGACCTGCGTGATGTGTGTGCTTTGGCGTCGGCGCGTTCGAGCGGGCCGCGGCCTGGCAGCCATCACGGGGCATCAGATCCCGATCTGGCCGGGGCGTGCCTGATGCCGTGCCGAATGCCAAGCCTGAGTTCAGTCGGTGGTGTGGAGCATCTCGCGGGTGGCAAGCCCGGCTCTACGTGCAAGAAGTCGCCCAGCCGACGATGACCGTGTATTCACCTGGCAAAGGGAACGAACACAGGCGCGGCCGTGGTCGTCTTCCCAGGTGCTACATGATCCTTGGCCATCGACCTCGAGGGCACGGAGATGATCTGTTACTGCGGTCGCGCGGATCACCGCGGTGCTGCCCGCTACCGCCCGCCTCGGGGCCGCACTGGGAAGAGCGGACTGCAAGCCAAGCGATCCGACGGCCGCTGGCAACGCCGGAGGATGCGCAGCGCACGTTGATTGGTGCGCGCCCACGCCCGCGAATGGCACGTGGACCCGCACAAGCTGGGCGATCGGATTCTCGGCCGGCGGCCACCTGTGGTGGCGCGGATGTGGAGCAGACACTGGTCCAAGCGTGTCGGCCGTCGATGCGGCCGACTCGCAGAGCTGCCGCCCGATTTCGCGGATCGCGTTTACCCGGGCACATGCAGGGAGCATGCGACCGGCGAGTTCGGGCTCAATCCGAAAAGTTCCCGTCACCGGCAAGACGCGCCGCCGACGTTTTCCTGCAGGCGGTGGATGACCCGGTGGATCCCGTCGAGAATCTGCCTCGTCTACTACCTGGCGTTGAAGAAGGCCGGCGTTCCCGTGGAGTACCACCTGTACGCAAACGGTGGCCACGGCTTCGGCCTGAGACGGACCACCGCCTCGATCGGCTGGCCGGAGTTGGCGGAGACATGGTTAGACGATCACAGTGACTTCGGCGAAGGCACGGTGTTTCCGCCCCAGGTCACCCCGTTGGCGCATCGGTGACTTACGACCCATGTCGATCTCCACCCCGGCCTGTTCGTCGACAGGTTGTGATCATCGTTTACCGTTCACACTTCAACTGAACAGCTGAGAAAGTGATCCAACGCCGCGCTTCCCTTCCGATCATCCGCGCCGACGAGCGCCAGGGTGCGCCACCGCAGGCACTGATGGACGCGATGGACCAGCACGACAGAAGTCGCCTGCCGGCGCGGGCACGGTCGTCTCGACCGGCGGCCTTCGCGCCGAGCACCGGCCGGCACCCGCGTCCGGATCCAGCAGCGGCCGGCCTCCTCGGTCACCGACGGGCCGTTCGTGCCGAAACGGAAGGAAGCGGATCGGCGGCTACGCCGTGATCGCGGCGCAGACTCCGCGAGGAGGCGATCCGGGCCACGACCGGAGTTCATGGCAGCTCCATCGTCGACCACTGGCCCGGATGGGAAGGCGAGTGCGAGCTGCGCGAGCTGGTGTCCGGCAAAGCTGCGGATGAACCTGCAGTGTATTCGTCGGCACACGGAGAGCGGCGGCGTGTCGCTCAGCGCGTCGAGCTCCGCGGGCGTTCGATGCGCCCCGCTTGTGGACGAGGCTCCTCACCGTGTCCACGAGCGCTTCCCAGGCGTGGGCGAGGCTGTCCTGAGGTGAGATCGCTCGGCCGTCGAATCGGGCAGCGCTGGACGTCCGGCGCCAGTCGATTCGCTCGAGCGCGCGTGGGCGGCGTGGGCGAGTGGGCGGCTCGGCGTGTCGGCCACGTGCGTCTCGCCCGTGTGCGAGCGGCCGCCGCGCAGCGACGCCACGCGCATCGGTGACGTTCCGAGCGCCTTCGCCACCTGCAGGAACTCCGCGCCCGGCGGTTTCCACCCAGCGCACGGCGAAGAAGTTGCGGCTCGGCTGTCGCGCCGCGCCGCGGGCAGCAGCCACGGCCGTCCAGCCGACCGGACAGCCGAGGCGTCGTGGCCGGGATCTCGTCGAGACGTAGCCCCTCCTCGCCATCCACGGTGACCAGCGCGCGGGCCCACCCACACCTGGTCGCGCGTGGCGGCCGCTCGAGCTGGGGCCCTCGGGCGGGCTCAGGTTGTAGTGCGCGAGCGCGCCCGAGGTAGCGGAAGCGCGAGTCGTCCGTGGTGTCGGCCACGTAAGTTCGGCCCAGTGCCCGCGCGCTGAACAGCATGCTGGCCCACGTCTCGATGGCGCGGAAGTCGCGCGACGCGAGCGTCACGCTGTCCGGTGTTCGCGCGCTGCACGGCGGCCACGAACGAGCCAGTCATGGCGCGCGCGTACTCGGGCTGGCCGCCCGCCAGCAGAGCCGGCCGGCCTCGTGGCTGGACGGAAGCCGCTCGTGTCCTCGAGTGCCAGCGAGGTAGAAGCGGTTGTAGAGTCCGCTGCTGTTCGAGCACGCTCGCGAACGTGGCCGCGTCGGGCTGCGTGCTCATGAACGCGGGCTCCAGCAGAGCACGCGCCGCCACGCCTCGTGCGTGATGATGCGCTGGATGTCCGGGAGCGCGAGCAGCCTGCCGCTGCATCGCGGGTTCGGCGATCGACGCCTCCCACTGGCCGAGCCGGTAGCCGATCGAGTAGCCGGACGCGGAGCCCGAGCAGGCTGGTGAGGACGCCGACCGGGCGGACGTAGTCGAGCGTCTTCGCGTGTCAGCTCATCGAACTGGCCCTGCGTGAGCGCCAAGGTCGATGGAGTCAGGGACCGCGATCCAGCAGCCCTGCGCCGGCATGGCCGCGCGAAGCCTGCAGGCGCGAGTAGTGCGCGCCACTGAACGCGCGCGGAGCGCCGTAGCGCGCTCGGCCGGTGCCGGTGGTCACGAACCGGCCCAGGTAACGACGTCGTACCAGGCGCGAACGGCTTGCCGAACGCGGTCAGCTCCACCACGAAGGGACCGTCGTATCGGAGGGCGAGTCGCGGTAGGGCGAGTAGACCCGCAGGCCGGTTTCGAACACCTGGTCGCAGGGGAGCGGACCGGGATCGCGGCGCACCTCCTCGCGGCCGACCATGCAACCCGCAGCAGCGCGAGCCCCAGATAGCCTCAGCAAGCACGCCGCTCACCAGGGCCTGGCGCGCCGCCCTCCAGGCGGAAGCGCACGGTCCTCTCCGGAGCAGGATGGGGCTGAGGCGGAGTCGGCGGCGTCCCACGAGGCCGGGTATCGGCCGGCAAGGCGCGTGGGTTCACGGCCTTGCGGGCGGGGAATGCACTCCAGGGGCGCTGCCGGAGGCTCCATTGCGCGCCCGCCAGAGCTATGCCGCGCTGGCCGCGATCCCCGGCGGCCGGCCGGGGCGGCGACGCTTCCGCCAGGCGAAAGGCCCCGGCGCAGGTGAGGAGTCGAGCAGCCTCGGGGGATCGCTCGACGCCTCTCGGAGGTGCCTGCGCGACGGTCCCGGCCCGGAGCGCGCTCACGTGCCTGCTCGCGCTGCGTCCTCGCACTCCGCTGGCTGTCGGCCGCGCCGGAACTGCAAGCTGCGGCCGTACATCGTTCGTGTCCTCGGCCGCACGACAGCGTCGCGGCGGAAGTGGGCACGCCCGGGTGCCGGAGAACCGCTCTCCGAACCCTCGCGAGCCGGATGATCGAGCTGGCGCCGCCGCCGCAACCCGTCCGCTTCAAGAGCACGCCGGCGCATCCCGGCCCGCCGATCGTCTACCTCGCGGGCGGCCCGGGGTAAACTCAGGGATCGAGCGCCGCTGCGCGCGGGCGCCGGTTCAAGCCGGTACCATATGGCGTTTCGGTCGGTGGCCGACGTGATCGCATTCGACCAGCGCGGGATCGGGTCGTCGGTGCCCTCGCACCCGCGTGCAGGAGCGATCGCCACTACCGGCTCGAGAAGCCGGGCGACCGGTCCGCAATGGCCTCGCCGACATCCGGGACGGGTGCGCGGACGTGCAGGGACGCGTGGCGGGCGCGCGGCACGGATCTCAACGGCGGCTACACCGTGAGCGAGAGCGCCGACGACCCCGACGCGCTGCGGTAGGCGCCGGCGCCGAGATGGCTCACGCCGCGGGCGATCAGGCTACGGCACCACGCTTCGGGCTCGGAGGCCCTGGCGCCGCCACCGACCTGCGCGTAACGCGCCATCCTGGCCGGCGTCGAGGGGCGTGGACGACATGCTCAAGCCGCCGGCCCGGGTCGACAGCGTGCTGCGCGTGGTCGCGGTGCTTAAGCAGGCTGCGCCAGGATACGAGCGTGGGCCGCGACGTGCCCGACCTGGTAGTGGGCCCATGAGCCAGCAGATCCAGGCGCTCGAGCGCCGTCGATCTGAAAGTGCATCGTCGACGCCGCGACCCAGGCGCCCGATGACAGCGTGAACTGGGGTGCTCGGCGCAGCCGGCACACATCGGCGCGGCCGCCACTGGGGCTGCTTGGCACCGCGTGACCACAGTGGCTGCCGGGCTTCGCGTGGACGTTGGCGCAGGACGATGTGCGGACGAAAGAAACAGTGGCGGCGCGGGGATCGTCGCGCGAGCGCCGGTCGGGCACCGGTGGCGCGGTGGAGCTTCACGACTGCGCCTGGGGAGCTCGCCTGAACGCTGCGCGCGCGTACGGACGGAGGGGCCGCGCGCGGTGCTGCAGGATGTCGCGAACCCGGTCTGTATCCTGATGTGCGACGTGTGGGGCGAAGAACCCGCGAGGTTCAGGAAAGCCGCCTCCGGTCTGCGGCGACGATCCTGACGCCGGCAATTCATCAGCGGCAGCGCATCGATGTCCACACGCCGCTCGTGCAGGCGAGGCCGCGCGTCGCCTGGGTTTCCGGAACAGCTTCCATCTCCAGATCACCGGCGCCACGCACAGCGATCCCGTTGTTCTTCTCCTCGCCCAGGATCCTTGAGGTCATGCTGGCGTTCCGTCGACCGCGGCATCGGTCCCCGGCCGCGCGGCTGGAGATCCCCGATCGGAGTTCTGACCGGTGCGAGTGTTCAATTTACGACTGGCGGGCGCCGCGCCAGCGCCGCTCCGCCTCGTGAAGTTTCCCTGAGGTCCGCGTCAGCGGATTTCTTGTCGGTGTCCTCCATGCTCTCGCGGATCTGCCGGCGCACGGCCTCGGCCTCGGCGCTGCGCGGCGTCGCTGGCGCCAGCCACGTCGCCGCCATCTTCTCCGACAGCAGCATGCGTCGAGCAGCGCCTGCATGACGTTGCCCGTCGGCGACGCCGCCGTCGCCGTTGCCGTCGTGCCGCGCCGCCCACCACCACGCGCGGCACCACGTCCACGCCCGAGGCCTGGATGGCCTCGGAGAACCGGTTCATCACCCTGCTGCGTGAGCTGGAAGCGCGGGCCGCCGTAGGCGCGGACCTGCTCCTCGATCGCCATGCGCCTGCGCGACGCCGACGCGTGCCGCGCGCTGCGCTTCGGCGCCGGCGATCGCCTGCACCTTGCCGCGCCTCGCCCTCGCCCAGGACGCGTGATCCGGCTCGCCTCGGCGCTCGGCGATGCGTCTGGATCTTGCATCGCTTCCTGCTGCGCGCGCGCCAGGTCGGCCTTGCCGTTGTTCGACTGCACCACGATCGACAGCTCGGACTCGGTGATGCTCGTCTGCTGCTTGCGCGCGCGCTTCGGCCTCGCGCAGCTCGCGCTCCTTCACCGCCGCCATGCTCCTGGCGGTTGTAGGTCTCGACCTGCTCGGTCGGCGATCTGCCGCGAGCGGAGCTGCAGTCAGGATCTGCTCGATCTGCCCGCCCTGGCGCGCCGAGGTCGGCGTGCCGATCAGCACCTCCTGCAGCTCGAGGTTGTACTGCGCCGAACTTCTCCTTCATCTGCTCGCCCGGCGATCTGCTGGATGTCGCTGCGGTCCTGGATGAGCTGGATGAGCGTGCGCGTCTGCCCGATGTTCTTGAAGTACGCCGACACCATCGGGTCCAGCGTCTGCTCGACCAGCTTCTTGATGTCGCCGAAGCGCTGGATCACCAGCGGCGCCTTGCGGTAGTCGATGTGCACGACCACCGACAGCGGCAGCGACGGCTCGAACGCGTCCTTCGTGATCAGCGCGACCTCGGACAGGTTCTCGTCGTACTGGTGCGAGCCCGTCTCGCCGCGCGTCCACTTCAGGATGAAGTTCGTGGTCGGCACCATGATGCACTTGCCGGCGTAGGTGTTGAACGCGTACTTGCCGGGCAGCAGCGGCTCGCTCCACACGCCGCGCGTGCCTTTGATCACCAGCTCGCCGTGCTTGTAGTCGGTGCCCGAGAGATCCTGCCCGGTCTCGCCGGTGTACGACACCACCACGCCGACGTTGCCGACCTCGACGACGGTCTTGGGCACCATCTCGACCGTCGCGAACAGGCGGTTGATGTAGTACGTGCCCTCGACCAGCACCTGGAGCTGCCGGCCGCGCAGACCGCCGGCCGCGAGAAAGCGCTCCGGGTCCTGGAAGCTGTTGTGGTAGGTGTTCGCGTGCGCGACGGATCGTCGCCCACGCGTGGGCGCGATGATCTGGCCCGCCGGCAGCGACGGCCCGTCGTGCACGGTGACGACGCCGATGCTGTCGTCCGTGCCCTTTGATCACGACCGGGGCGAAGCCCTCGCGCTCGCGCAGCACCTTCGGCCATGCGCTGGAACATCTTCCTCCTCGCCCTTCTCGAGCGGCAGGTAGTAGAGGCGCTCCTCGGTGATGACCACGAACTGCGCGAGATGGATACGCGTACGTGCCCTCGCGCACGATCTTCCGCTGCGGCCCTCGCTGGCCGCCCTTGCGTCAGGAACTCGGTCGACGTCCTGGTAGTCCGTCGCGCGACGGCGTTCGAGGCCAGTGTCTGCGACTGGCGGCAGCAGCGTGGCCGTCGCGCGCGAACACGTACCCGATCTTGCCCTGCGGAATGGTGACCAGCGGCACGATGTGCACGTCGTACTGGATGGGCAGCAGGTAGTGGAGCCCGCCGCGCAACATGCCGGGCTGGAACCCGGCCTCGCCGTTCAGGGCGATGACGCCCCTGTCGAGCGAGCCCTTCGGGACTGATGCGCATCTCGACGATGCCGACCTTGTTGTTGGGGATGGAAACGGATCGCCGGCCAGCAGGAACAGCCTCGACGAGCAGGACGAGACCGATGAACACGAACGGCAACAGCGATGCGACTTCCGACATGACTCCCTCACCCCATGCGGGTGTTCTGTGCGCGGTCCGCCCGGAAGGGGCCGGCGGCAGGCCCGGGCGGAATCAGCGCACGTCTGTGGCGCCGGCTCGAGGTTCGGGAACTGCCGGCGCTGCCGCATGGACCAACGCTAGCGCGGGGCCCCGCGGGATTCAAGCGGAACCGGTCAAGTCGAGGCGGATTGCGGGGTTGGTGTGGTACCACTTCCGCGCTCGTGGCCGGGAACCGGCGCGCTCGCCAGCGTGTCGCGGCCGCCTCTGGCGCGAGCGGTTAGGGTGCCCGCGAGGAGGAAATCCCATGCTCAAACGAATCGCACTCACGCTGTTCCTGGTCATCACCGTCGCCGTCGTCGCCGTGCTTGCCATCGCGGCCACGCGCCCTGCCCAGCCACGTCGAGCGCAGCCTCTCGATGGCGGCGCCGCCCGAGCAGGTGTTCGCGGTGTTGAACGACCTCCACCGTTTCCCCGAGTGGTCGCCGTGGCAGAAACTGGATCCCGCCATGAAGGTCACGTACGAAGGGCCACCGAGCGGGGTGGGCGCTCCTACTCGTGGGTGGGCAACAGCGAGGCGGGCGAGGGCGCATGACCACGACCGAGGCCACGCCGCCCAGCTCGATCACGCAGAAACTCGAGTTCATGAAACCTTCAAGTCGAGTGTGCCGTGCACTTCACGATCGCGCCCGAGTCAGGGGGCAGCCGGATCACGTGGGCGATCGACGGCAACTACAACTACGTGTCCAAGGTGATGTGCCTGTTCATGAGCATGGACTCGATGATGGGCAAGGACTTCGAAAGCGGGCTCGCGAACCTGAAGCAGGTCTCCGAAGGCGCGCCCCAGCGCAGGTACCCCGGCCGCCGCGCCCCAGGGCAGCCAGGATCTCGACCTCGACGAAGCCCTGAGCCCCGCCGAAGTTCCAAACGCCGCATCGCCCGATGGCACTCGAACAGGCCTCGGCATGCTGCGTTCGCTGCTGCTCGCGATGTGGGTCGCGGTCGTGGCCGTTTCACCGGGCGCGCCGCGCCACGGTCGCGACGTGGCGGGAGGACCTGAAGCTACCTGACGCGTGAGCTCCCGCAGCGCCACCCCGCGCCGTTCCTGCGCGTCTCGGCGGCCCACTGGGACTCGGCGGCGGCGAGCCTCGATCGGCGGCTGCCCTCACTGAGCCGTAACCAGACACTCGTCGGGTTCATGCAGCTGGTCGGCGATGCTCAGGCGACGCCCACACGAACCTCGAGCCGGATTCGTCGCTCGGCCTCCGCTTCTATCCGCTCGAGCTCTACGCGTTCGACGACGGCCTGTTCGTGCGCCGCGCCGACGCCGCACACGCGGCGCTCGTCGGGGCCAAGGTGCTGCGGCTGGGTCGCGTGACCGCCGAGCGAGGCGATGGAGCGGGTCGTCGACGGTGCATCCCGCACGAGAACGACCAGTGGGTGCGCGCGTTCGGACCGTTCCAGCTCATGATCCCCGAGGTGCTCGACGGCCTGGGCCTGGCGGCCGACGTCGAGCACCTGCCGCTCGTGCTCGAGCGCGACGGGCGGGTCGACACGGTGCGCATCCGCCCGCGGGCCGCATCGCCGACCAGCACGGCCACGGCCCCGATGCCGATCGAGATGGGCGACTGGAAGTCGATGCGTTCGGGCCCGCGCGCCGTGGTGGGAGCAGCGCCGCGACCAGGTGTTCTGGTGGACGTTCGATCCGCCGAGCGGGCACGCTCTACGCCTGCCTGCGGGCGGTGGCGCCGGCGCCGCGATCGTTCACGAACCGGTCGCAGTGGGACCAGTTGTTCGCGCTGGCGCGACTCCGTCCGCCCGGCCCGGCTGGTGATCGACGTGCGCGAGAACACGGGCGGCAACGGCGGCCTCAACCGCTATCCCGTCCAGCAGCTCCTGCGCCGGCCGGCGCTCGACCGGGCCGACCAAGCTGTTCGTGATCATCGGGCGCAGGACGTTCTCGGCGGGGCAGCAGTTCACGAACCTGCTCGAGGCGTGGACGCAGGCGACGCTGGTGGGCGAGCCCACCGGGCAGCGTCCGACCCAGTACGGCGATCATCGTCCACTGCCGCTGCCCCGGCGTCGGGCTCACCGTCCAGATCTCGTCCGTGTTCCACCAGGCTCCGAACGAGTTCGATACGCGCATGTTCGTCCCGCCGCGCGTCTACACGCCGCTCGATTCGAAGTCGTACCGGCTCGGGACCGATCCCGCCATGGCGGCGATCCTCACGCCCGACACACCGGGCTCGGTGATCGGGCGCATCCAGCACGACATCGAGGCCGGCGATTCGGCCGCGGCCGAGCGCGCGCTCACCGCCGCACGCGAGAACACGGCCAATCGGTTCCGCAGCCTCGAGGCCGACGTCAACCGGCTCGGCTACGACCTTCTCGGAAGCGGCCGGGTGCCGCAGGCGATCCAGGTGTTTTCGCCTGAACACGCGCGCCTACCCGCACTCCGCGAACACGTACGACAGCCTGGCCGAGACGCTGCTCACGGCCGGCTACCGCGACGCCGCGGTCGCCACGTACCGCCGTGCGCTCGAGGTGGAGCCCGGCTTCCCGCCGTCGACGCAGGCGCTGCAACGCCTCGGCGTGTCGCGCTAGAGCTCCGCGCTACTGCGGCGCCACGCGCGCAAGCGGTGAGCTTGAGGTCCGCCTGCGCCCACGCCTGTTGAAGCGCGCGCGCGTCTCGGCGGCCTCGCCGGTGCGGCCCTGCGCTTCCTGCGCCTGCGCCAGCCCGTAGAGCGACCAGCCGTTCTCGGGGTGGCTTGCCGCAGGTCCTGCCAGTAGACGGTCTCGGCCTCGCGCGCTCGGCCCGCGGCCAGCAGCTCGGCGCCGAGCGCCTGCCGCGGCGGGTAGTGCCACTCCTCGGGCTCGGTGTACGATGAGCGCGTCCTCCAGCAGCACGGCATGCTGGAGATGGGTGATGGCCGCATCGGGGTCGCCCGTCGCCGCCGCGAGTCTCGCCCGCACAGCATCTCGGGCGCCACGCGACAGGATGCGCGTGCGCGGTGTTGGGCGAGAACAGCGTGAAGTTCGAGCGCTCGTCGCCGCGGCGATCGCGCGACAGCGAGCCGAGCACGCGCGCCGCCCGTCGTGCCGGTGCCCCTTGCCGATGAGCGCGAGCCCGCGCGCGTACGTCCAGGTGCCCGTGCAGGTAGCGGTTCGCGGCGCGGCGGTGCCGGCTCGGCCAGCATCTCGTCCCAGTGGCCGAAGCGCGTGAGCGCGTACCACGGCACCACGCGGAAGCCCGCCAGCAGCGGCAGTCGCGGCGAGCGCCGAGTCGCTCACCTTGCGACGCCGTCTTCCGCGCCGACGCGATCGCCAGCTCGAGCGGCCCTCGCATCGGTGGCCGCGAACCACAGGAAGTGCAGGTTGTGCGGGTAGTAGGCCATCGGGTAGAGGCCCTGCGCGCGGCACTGCGTGATGTAGTCCTCGTCGGCGGCGATCGCGAGCTGCGTTGCTGCGTGATCGCGTCGGCGTAGCGGCCGACGCGCTGGTAGATGTGCGACGGCATGTGGACCATGTGGCCCGGCGCGCGGGCATCAGCGGCAGCAGCCGATCGGCCGCGGCGCTCGGCCGCTCTGCGCGCGTCGGCGTGGGCTCCAGCAGGTGGATGTAGAAGTGGAGCGCGCCGGGGTGGTTCGGCGTCGCTGCGCGATCACACTCCTCGATGCGTCGCGCGGATCTCGCGCGTGCCCGGGTACGGCGCGCCGTCGGGCCGCCAGTAGTTCCACGGTCGCAGGTCCATCGCCGACTCCGCCCACAGCGTCTGCGCGTCGAGATCGGTCGGGAAGCGCCGCGCGTGCCGTCGCGCATCGCGTCGGCGTACGCGCGAGTCGGCGCGCCGTCGGTGTCCGCGGCGTTGCCGTCAGTAGCGCCTGGCCGAGCGCGTCGATGTAGCGCGCGCTCGCGCGGCGCTCGCCGCGAGCCGAGCGCGCACGCGCCTGGTCGACGCAGCGCGCAGCGCCTTCGGCTCGTCGCGTCGGCATCCATCGGCGCGTTGATGTTGGGCCCCAGCACGAGCGCCTGGCCCCAGTACGCCATCGCGCACGTCGGATCGAGCCGCGCCGCCTCGGCGAAACGCGCGGCCGGCCTCGGCGTGGTTGAACGCGATAGGCTCAGGTTCACCCCTTGGTTCACGAACGCCTGCGCCGTCGCGCGGAGCGTCGTGGTGACCGGGAACTTGTGAGCTACCGAGTGTTCTGGAGCCGCGGCGCGATAGCGCCCGTCCGGCGCCGGCGGCATCGTGCGCGCGTCCGTCGTGGCCGTAGTGCTGGTGGACGGTGGCTCTGCGGCCGTCGCGCTGCGCGGGTGCAACGCAGGAAGGATCACGTGCTGCGGGCGAGCCAGCGAACCGCATGGGGCCTCCTCGGGGCGGGTGTGGTCCGCAGCGATTTATACATCTCGCTCGGCGGGGCAGGTGGAATCCTGCGCCGAGCGCACGTACGCCGGGGTATCGCACACGTTGTCTCGCCAGTCAGCGCGCGACTATGCTGTCCAGGCCGCTCAGGGCGCGGCGGAATCCCCGGCCGCCGTTCGCTTCCACCCTCTCTGGGACTGCCCATGGGACGCATCTTCGAGACCCGCAAGGCACACGATGTTCGCGCGCTGGGACCGCATGTCCAAGGCGTTCGCGCGCATCGGCAAAGAGATCACCATCGCGGTCGAAGAAGGGCGGCCCGAACCCGGACTCGAACCCGTCGCTGCGCGCGCGTCATCCAGAACGCGCGCGCCGTGAACATGCCGAAGGACAAGGTCGAGAGCGCCATCAAGAAGGCGTCGGGCCATGGACACGGCGGGCTACGAGGAGATCCTGTACGAGGGCTACGGCCCGCACGGCGTCGCGATCCTGGTCGAGGCCGCGACGGACAACATCGTGCGCACCGGTCGCCAACATCCGCCATCACTTCACGCAAGGGCGGCGGGAACCTGGCGAGCGCGAACAGCGTCGCGTTCCAGTTCAAGCGCATGGGCGTGTTCCGGCTGAACCCGGCCGGACTCGATCGCGGAGACGCTCGAGCTGGACCTGATCGATCGCGGGCTCGAGGAGATGGGCGAGACACGCGAGCGAGAAGGGCGAGCCGCAGCTCATGCTGCGCTGCGCGTTCGCCGACTTCGGCCACCTCGCCGAAGGCGCTCGAGGACCGCAAGATCACGCCGATCTCGTCCGAGCTCGAGTACATCCCGCAGACGCCGACGCACGCTGCCCGACGACGCAGGCGACCGAGGTGCTCAAGCTGGTGGACATGCTCGAGCAGGACGAGGACGTGCAGAGGGTGTTCCACAACCTGGGCTGAGAGCCCTCGAGGCCGCGCGACTCACGCTGCTGCCGCGTCGTCGGTCACACCGATCGTGCTGCTGGTGCACGTGATCTGGATGGTGGACCGCCGCGGCGCGAGCCGATCGGGAACGTGATCCGCTACCGGGCGCCGGCGCGCTCGCGGGCGGCCTCGCGGTGGTCGCGGAGACGATGCTCGACCCGATCGACCGGCAGCTCGGCGATCCGAGCGTTCACTGGCTGCTGCGGCCGCTGCTCGTGTTCGTCGGCGTGGGGCTCCTCGAGGAGCTGTGCAAGTTCGCGTGGCTGGCGCTGGCCGCCCGCGCCGACCGTGCGCTCGACGAGCCGTTCGACTGGGTCGTGTACTCGGTCTCGGTCTCGCTCGGCTTCGCGGCGCTCGAGAACGTGCGCGTGCTGTGGCAGGGCGCCGGCGCCGGCTGGACGCGCGCGCTGTTCGCGGTTCCCGCTGCACGCGCTGGTCGGGCACGCTCATGGGCTACCACATGCGCGCGCGCGATGCGCGACGGGCCGGCGACCGCCGTCAAACGCAGATGGCTCTGCCGTGCTCGGAGCCCGCGCTGTGGCACACGCTCTACGACGACGTCATCTTCCAGATGCGCGCGCCGCGCCGGCCAGCCGTGGGGGCGCGTTCCTGTTCTTCTTAGGTCTAGTGGTGGCGCTGTGGACGCTGGCCGTGCGCCGCACCGCGCGACGTTGTGGCGGTCCGAGCAGGGCCTGCCGCCGCCGATCCTGGCACCTGCCCAGACGCTCGCCCGGCTGGTTGGCGTGCGCTTCGGCGACGGACGCGGGGAAAGGTCGAAGGCGGCGACTCGGGCGAGTCACCGCCTTCTCTGAGTCTCCCGCAGGTCCCTGGCCCGCGGGCCCTGCCGCGGGTCACCAACCCGCTTTGCCACCCCGTGGCCCCACAGCGTAAGCCGAGCAGTGCGGAAGCGGCGCGCTGACGGTGGAGCGGTCCAGGTCCACCTTCGAGTTCTCCAGCACGACCCACTTGTTCTGCATCGGATCGAACCACCACACCACGTAGTCCTTGAGCTTGTCCCGGTCGATGTCCTTGCAGGTCGCGGTCACCGTGACCGGCGTCGCGAAGATGGTTGAGCTCGGCCGGCAGGATCTCGAGCTGGCAGCTCATCGCACCCGAGGACTGCACACCGATCCCGACCGTCGCGTCGCCCGCGATCGCACCCGCGGGCATCGTCGAGCCGCCAGCGGCCGTTCGTGACCGAGCCGCTTTGGCCGAACGGGATCTTCACGATCTGGAACACGAGCTTGACGAGCGGATCGAGGATCGAGCCGATGATGCCGCCGCCGCTGCCACTGCGGTCGCCGCCGAGGAGCCCGCCGAGCAGTCCGTCGTGCTGCGGCGCACTCGCGTTGGCGCGCGGCGCTGGGTGCTTGTGATTTGGGTGCGACGGAATCGGTCATGCAGCCGGTGGCGACCCACACGGCCAAGGCGCCCGACGTGAGCACGAGCAAGAGTCTCTTGGGCCTGAACGTCATGAATGGAACTCCCGAATGTTCGCGGTGAGGAGATGTGGGGTGGACGTGAGTCCACTACCGCACGCGACGTGCCGGAGCATTTCCGTGCTCGCGGGGCTTGCGAGCCGCAAGGTTCACGATTGGGAACTGCCACACCTGAGTGAGGGCGCACAATCGGGAGCGCGGTTTTGCACGCTGCACGCGCTGCCGATCCTGCGCGCGACGCGGCGTCCGCGGGCGCTGGGCGCGCGCACCCGGACGGCTGCGCGGAATTCCCCACGACCCGCTTCAGTCCAGCCGGACGACCCGGCGAGCGCTTCCGTCGGCGCCCACGCGCACGCGCAGCCGGTAGATCCCGGCGGGTGAGGTGCGGCCCTCGCGGTCGCGGCCGTCCCACACCAGGTCGTGCGCGCCGCTCGCGAGCCTGCCGGCATCGATCTCGCGCACGACGCGGCCCGCCACGTCGATCACGTCGAGCCGCACGCGCGCGGTAGCCGGCATGTCGAGCCGTACGCCGGCGGGGCCGGTGGCGGGATCCGGCCGTGCCGCGGACACCCGCACGTGCGCGAGCGTACCGGGTGAGCCCGGCACGCCCGAGCGCCGTTCAGCGGCTCGAGGAAGAACTGCGACAGCACCGTGTTCGTGGTGGCCTTCAGGTTCGCATGGTTCCAGCGGTAGGGACGCCCCGACAGGAACGCGAACCGGCCGCCGGCGGCGCGCAGCCCGGCGCCGCCCGCCGCGCAAGCGCACGACGCCGATGCCGCGCTGCGGCGAGAAGCCGCTCGTGGTCTTCCACAGCAGCTGCGAGTCCGGTTGCGTGCGCACGGTGTCGAACACCACGCACAGCCGACTGCGCGCCCGTGCGCGCCAGGTTCACGAGCCCGGGCCGCGTCGCGACGCAATCCACGATCGTGGCGCCGGTGCCGGTGAGCGTGATCGCCCAAGTAGGCGAGCAGGTCGGGTCCAGGAAGTCCTGCCCGTCCTTCGCGAGCAGGAACACGTTGCCGCCCGCGTCCAGGTAGGAGCGGAGCGCCGTCTGCACCCACGAGTCCACATCGCCGTTGAAGTCGTTGCCCACCCAGATCACGTTGCGGTAGTGCCCGAGCACCTCGGCGCGGCACCGGACCGTGGCCGAGCGGCGCCGGCAGCGCCGCCGGGTAGCCGCCCGCCGGCGCGTTGAAGTGGTCCCAGAAGTCGATCGTGTAGTCGCCCTGAGAACGCCCGGTCGGTGTAGGCGCTCAGTGATCTCGGCGCCGTACGTGGCCCAGTCCACGCCGTTCACCACCAGCACGCCGCGGTCGAACGGCGGCTGGACGACCGGGCGATCCAGCGCTGCTTGAGGATCCAGTCGTCGGGATCGAGTCGCGAGCGCGGTCGGCTCGGCGTCCACGTGCAGCGTGAACGCCTGCGAGGCGAGCGAGTCGGGCACGACGAAGTCGCGTCGGGCCGCCGCTGGTCGTGACGCGCACGTCCACGGGCATCGTGAACAGCTGCCACGACCTGCGCTGCTCGAGCGTGAGCGTGACGTCGAAGCCGCCGGCCGCCGGGTGCGCAGGTCCAGGTCGGGCGATAGACCGGATAGCGCTCGCCGTAGCACCCACTGCTGGAAGAACGTCGTGAGGTCGCGGCCGGAGGCCGCCTCGCACGCGTCGCGGAAGTACCTCGGTGGTCGCGGTCGAGTACTGGTTCGTGGTCGCGGTACTGGCGCATGCGCCGTCGAAGAACGTGACGTCGCCCAGCACGTGGCGCAGCATGTGCAGCACCCACGAGCCCTTGTTGTAGGACAGGTTCGAATCGAAGATGCGCGCCTCGTCGCTGGTCGTTCGGGCACCCACACCGTTCCGGGGCCGTAGTACTTGTTGAGCTGCAGATCGGCGTGGTACGCGGCCAGGCCGCCGCTGCGACTCGGCCCACAGTTCGACTCCATGTACGTGGCGAAGCCCTCGTTGAGCCAGACGTGGTGGAAGTCGCGGCAGGTGACCATGTCGCCCCACCACTGGTGGCCCAGCTCGTGCGCCACCACGAACTCCGCGAACGAGCCGAGGCTGGTGCAGGTCTGGTGCTCCATGCCGCCGCCGAACTGGAACTGCGCGTGCCCGTACTTCTCGTCGATGGAACGGGTACGGGCCGAAGCCGCGTGGCGTACGCGGCGATCATCGTCTTCACCTTCGACTGGACCGGCGCCACGCCGGCGCGGTCTCGGGGTAGTTGAAGAAGTCGATCGCGCATCGAGTCGATGGGCGTGGGCCGGTACCAGTCGAGCGTGTGCGTGTACGGGTAGCTGGCGATCGACACCAGGTAGGTGGCGATCGGATGGCGCTCGCGCCAGCGCGTCACGGCCTGCGAGGCCGTTGTCGGTCGACGAGACGCAGCGTCCCGTTGGAGGCCGTGGTGAGCCCGGTCGGTACGGTGTAGCGGATCGTGACCGAGTCGGCCTTGTCCTCGGGGATGTCCTTGCACGGCCACCACGTGCGCGCGCCGTAGGGCTCCGACAGGCTCCAGATCAGCTGCCGGCCGTTCACGATCTGGAAGCCGAACGAGCCGGCCACGGGGCTGCCGGTGTACGTGACGCGCACGTCGAGCAGCTCGCCGTTCAGAATAGACGCGGTCAGAGGTTCACGGTGAGCAGGTCGCCCACGCGCGAGAACGACGTCGGGATGCCGGCCGAGGTCACCGCGCTCACGCCCAGGCTCGAGGTCCAGGTCCAGGTCCATCGTGGTGAGCGGGCCGGTCACGACGCTCGCCTGTGTGCGCACGGTGCCCGAGATCTGGCTGCCCGCGGGATTGAACGTGAGATCGAGGTCGTACCAGCGCACGTCGTAAGCTCTGCTGGTTCGGCGTGGCGGCGAGCTTCATGAGCCGCTCGCGCTTGAGTCCCTCGGCCTTCCACGCGCGGCGAGGAACGGCGCGACGTCGCGCTCGTCGCGCACCTCGGCGGGGCCGTTCGGCGTGGCGGGGAACAGCACGGGCGAGGCCGCCGCCGGCCGAGCCGATCAGCACCATGGCCAGCAACAGCGCGCGCGCGTCTCGCGACCGTGGCGGGTGCGGGGCTCTCGGTGTCCGCATCATTTCGACTTGCGTCCGGACCGGTCGGGGTAGCGCGGCGCCGGCGGGTGCGTGACCGGGTCGCGCTGGATCTCGTCCAGCAGGAGTCTAACAGCCGCGTCCAATTGGGCGTCGGCCCCCCTCGGCGGTGGCGTGCGGCAGGTTGTCGACGACGACGTCCGGCTCGACGCCGCGGCCCTTCGATCAGCCAGTCGCCACTCGGGGCCGTAGACGCCGGTCTCGGCGGCGGTCGCGATGCCGCGGTCGACCAGGAAGTTGTCCTGGCGAGAGCCAGATCTCGCCGCCCCACGTGCGCGTGCCGATCACCTTGCCGAGGCCGAGCCGGCGGAATCCCTCCGCGAACGCCTCGCCGTCGGAGATCGTGGTGCTCGTTGACAGATCGCCACGATCTTGCCGCGGAATGCGTACGGCATGTTCGCAGAACGGAGTGTCCCACGCGCGGCTGCCACCAGAACCACGTCCGCGCGCAGCAGCTTGCCGAGGATCCACGGGTCGATGTTGCCGCCGCGGTTGTCCGCGCACGTCGATGATGAGCCCGTCGCGGTCGAAGACCGGGAAGTAACTCGCGCTGCCACTGCGCCATGTCGCTCGTCGCCCATGCGCGCGCAGGTGGACGTAGCCGATCGTGCGCCGGCCGGACTGTCGATCGGCCCGCAGCGCGTCGCGTGTACTCCCACTCGGTCGTAGCGCAGGTCGGTCTCCGCGCCACGGAGCCACCGGCTGGACGATCACGTCGCGCGGCGCGCCTCTCCGGCGTCGCTGCACCTGCGAGCAGCACCTGCTTGCCCGCCTGGCCGCGCAGCATGCGCCGCGTCGGCGGCCGAGCTGCGCGGCGCGCCGTTGATCGGCCAGCACCAGATCGCCGTCGCGCACGCCGACGTCGGGCTGCGCGAGCGGCGAGAGTTCGTCGGGCTCGTCGGGATCGGTGCGGAACACGTGGTCGACGCGGAATCCGCCGGCCGCGCCTCGTCGCGCACGAGCACGCGCGCCCAGCGCACGCCGGCTCGATCTGATCGGCGCCCGTCGCCGCAGGTCGCCGCCGTAGCACGAAGATGTGCAGCGCCGACAGCTCGCCGACCATCTGCGCGAGCACGTCGGACAACTCGCGCGCGCGTCGGTGACCCGGTCGACCAGCGGCGAGATACTTCTCGCGCATCGCCTTCCAGTCGACGCCGTGCATGCCGCGGTCGTAGAAGTAGTCGCGCTCCAGCCGCCAGGCCTCGGTGAACATCTGGCGCCACTCGTCGCGCGGGATCGACACGTGAATGTCAGCCGCGAGGCGGCGGCTTCGCTTGTCGAGCTTGTCGGGGGCCTTGCGCCCGCGTCGAACACGTAGATGCGCGTCCGTTCTTCCGCACGAAGCGGCTCTTGCCGTCCGCGGACAGCTCGTAGGCGTCCACGCCGGCGAACACGGTCGCGAGACGCACGTCCTGCTTGCGCGCGATCTCCAGCGACTGGAGGTCGGGCTTGGGCGCCACGTCCGCTTCGCTGGCGAGGAAGTAGAGATCGCTTGCCGTCGGTCGAGAGCGCGCGCAGGTTGCCGGGATCCGCCGGCACGTCGATCAGGCGGTCGCGGATGCCGTCGAGTGATCGTCACCGGCGCCGGCGATTTTCGCGTCGCCCTTCGCATCGCCCTTGGCGTCCGCCGCCTTGCCGCCGGCGGGCTTCGTCTGCCGTCGGGCTAACGCATCAATCGGTCGCCGATTGCGGCTCGTCGAGGCTTCGCCCAGGGCGAGCGCGTGCCCTTCTCGGAGCGCCAGGCCGAACACCTGCGTGGGCTTGTCGAAGAACGGGTCGGGCTGGCGCGAGCCCCAGATGCTGCGCACCACAGGTGTCGAAGTGCCGGTCGGAGAGGATCCACAGCCGCTTCCCGTCGGGCTCCACGCAGGACTCCGGCTGTCCCAGCGCTCGCTCGTGAGCGCGGTCGTGGCGCCACCCTTCAGTGTCGTACAGCATGACCTGCGTCCGGCAGGTTCGGCGCCGGCCCGCACGTACGCGAGCCAGCGCGGTCGTGCGACCATGCGAGGTCGCGGAAGTCGTCCCACTCTTCGGAGACCGCGATGCGCTGGTGCCGCCCGCGTCGCCACCTCCAGCAGCCACAGCTCCTGGTCCTTGTTCGTGCTCGCGAGCCACTTGGCCGTCGGGCGAGGGCGCAGGCCGTCACAGCGCAGCGTCTTGCCGTCCTTCGTCAGCTGCGAGCCGTCGCCGACGCCGTTCGCGGGCAGCTTCCACCACTCCACTTCTCCGGAGCCATCGGAGAGCGCCACGAGGTCTTCCGTCGGGCGTGAACCGGGCCTGGCGCGCAGCGGACGCCGGGCTGCCGCGTCACGCTCGACGAGCCGTCCGTGCCTCCATGGGCGCCACGAACACCTGGCCGCGCGCGGTGAGCGCCACGCGGTCGCCGTTGGGCGAGACAGTGCGGCGCTCGTCGCAGTCCATCGGGTTCTGCACCCAGTGCTGCTGCGCGACTGGTCAGGTCGGAGGAGAGGCGGATGTCGAGCGCTCGATCCTGGCCGCCGGCGAGATCCAGCACGCGCAGGTCGGCGCCCAGCTGGTACACGATCTTGCCGTCGTCGAGCGACGCGCCGAGCACGTCCCAGCCGTCGTGCGTCGTGTGCGCCTCGCGTCGCCGCCGTCTCGGTTCACGGACCACACGTTCATGCTGCCCGAGCGGTCACCCACGAAGTAGACAGCGCCCCTGCCATGGCATCGGCGTGCGGCTCGCCGCGGAGTCCTGCGGCATGGGCGCTTCGCCTCCGACTTCTCGCCGACCCACACCCACAGCTGCTGCAGCGTGCCGCCGCGGTAGCGCCGCGTGTTGCTGATGTTGGGCCCTGCCGCGTGAAGTACAGCGTGCCGCCGTCCACGCCCCTTCGGACGCCTGCGACAGCGCGATCGCACGCCGCGCGCCGCCTGGCGGGATCCACGGCGAACAACTGTCCGGCCGGAATCCCGAGCCGCGGCGCGACGCGAGCAGCACCTCGCCCTTGGGCGTCCAGCCCACGACGAGATCACGCAGGCCATCCCATGTCAGCCGCCGCGGACTCCCGCCATCGAGCGGCATGACGTACACCTCGGTCGGTCCGTCGTACGTGGCCGAGAACGCCACCGTGCGGCAGTCGGGCGAGATCGCGGCGCCGTCCCTCGCCCAGGTGCGACGTGAGCCGCTGCGCGAGCCCGCCCGCGAGCGGCACGCGCCATAGGTCGCCCGCCGTGAAGCACGACCGTGCCGTTCGAAGAAGGGAAACGGTAGTAGCCGAGCGTGCCGGCGGCGGGACTCTCCGCGGCGGCGCGGACGCCGACGCGGACGCGATCGGGAACACGAGCAACGACAGCACCCACCAGGCGGCGCCGATGACGCATGAATGACATCCTCCGTCCGAAGTTGACGAGCGAATCGTGACTTTCGCATCGCTCCGTGCGCGCGGCAATGCCCCGGCCGACCGTCGCGGTGTCCTCAATCCCGAGGCGCTCGCGTGCCGATGACCGGAGAGCCTCGATCCACGGGGCGCGAGTGTCGATCGGGAGGGAGCCATGACGGGATGGAAGACCTTCGCGGGCAGGAGTACACCGCGCTCATGGAACAGGTGCGCGACCTCGGGCGAATGGCGCACTGGACGTGGACCGGCAGCGCGATCGCGTGCGCCGTGCTGTTGTCGTCCGCGATCCGCTCGCGCAGCGCCGGCCTCATGTTGCCGGTCGTGCTGTGCGCGGCGTTCGAAGCTACTGCGGCCGGCTGCGGCGGCGCGCCGCCGCGGGCGGCTCGTGGAGGGATTCCTGCGCGAGTTCCGCGAGACCGATCGCAGCGGAGCGCAGTGGTTTCTCGCGGCTCACGCAAGCTCACGCCGCGCTCGGGGGCCTGTAGCAGGCTCGCACGCTCGGCATGACGTTCGTGCTCGCGAACCTGCTCGCGGTCACGCCGATTGTGCTCGCGTGGGTGTTCGCTTCTGAGGGCTCGTTCCGCGGCGAACTGATGGGCGGAGTCACGACGATGGCGGGGATCGCGTTCGGCGGCGCACTCGGTGCTGGAGCGCATGCGAGACCTTGCGCAGCCGCAGGACACTGAAGCCTGGTCAACGCCTGACCGTCACGCCGCTGCGCGAGGTGACGACGGGAGAGAGCGCCGGGTCTCCTCCGGGCACTAGCCCCGGCCGGCTACTTGTTCCTCGCGTTCGCCTTCCGGAACGCGCGTCGCGCTCCTTGCGCGCGAGCGCCAGCACGCGGCGGGATGCGCACGCCGACCATGGCGGTCGCGAGCATCCTCGGCCACCGAGCGGAACTGATCCCGCGTCCGCGCGGCTGTCACCGCGAGCACGCTGAGCCCGCGCTTCTTCCTCGCCGACCGCGGTGGTGTCCCGGCGCGGCACCTCGATCTCGAGCCGCTTCTCCATGCGGTCGCACGCGGCCTGGACCTTTGCACGCGGTGCAGCCTCGGGCAGCGCTTGAGCCACGCGGCCTTGCTCATCACCAGCCCGCCCACGAGCGGCGCCGCTGCCCATGCCCGCCATCGCGTTCGGCGTCTGCCGGTACACCACTGCGAAAAGCGTGAGAGCCGAGTAGCGGGGTGGTGGGATAGAGCGTCGCGATCATCCCGGTCTGCAGCCCGGTCGCGGTGTCGGTCGCGGCGAGCGGCACCGGATTGAAGCCCTTCGCCTTCCAGATGTTCGCGCGCTAGCCATCTGGTCGTCGCCCGCCCAGATGAACATCTTGGTGTGGCGCAGGCCGTCCACGGTCTGGACTGGGGCCTTGGTGAAGAAGTAGACCCAGCCGCCGTGGCCCCAGGACAGCAGCACGAACCCCTTGATGCTCCTTCGAGCCGCTGCTTGAGCACTGCGGTTCCAGCTTTGTCGAGCGTCGCGAACAGCTCGGGGGGTACGACGTGAAGAACATGGGCATCGGGGTTGAACACATTGAACGCCGGATCACGATCGAGGCGAGGCCGGCGGTGGTGATGTCGCCGCCGGCTGGAGCTGCCCGATGCGCATCTTGCGCACGACGTCCGGGCTCGTCGCCCGCGACGCCGCTCCGGGCAGACGCGCAGCGAGACGCGGCCCTGCGTGGACGAACTCCACTCTGGCGCCCGATGTCGCGGAGCGCCGTGTCCCACACCGAGCCCTCGGGGACGAGCGTCGCGAGTCTCACGACGGCGCCCTGAGCGCGCACGCGCGCGTCGGCAGCAGGACGCCACGCCCGCGAGCAGGCAGGCAGAGCAACGGCACCAGCACGATTCGGCCGCGGATCAATCGTTTCTTCCTCGGAGGTGGTGGAGTCAGAGCGGGGCGTCGTCAGGAAGAATGGATTCCCGTTCGAGCAGCGACTTGGCTTTGCGCTGGAGCACGATCGTGGCGAGCCGGTTGGCTGGATCCTGGTCGGGGTCGAACTGGAGCGCGCGCCGAGCAGGCGGTGAACTCGGAGCGGTCCTGCTGCATCACGGACACGCTCTGCGCCAGCGCGTCACGTACGGCGACGGTCGCCGGTCGCCCGAGATCGCCACGGCGTCGAAGTGGTGGCGCGCGGATGCTGACCGGAGCCGCCCATCGCGGCAGCGCGTCGAGCACGATCGCCGCCTCGTGAAACGCGCCCGATTCGTAGCGCTCGTCCAGCGCGGCGCCAGTTCACGAAGCTGCGGATGGCCGGCAGGTCCGGCGAGCATGTCCGGACGGTCCTTGCCCAACGCGATCGCCGAGATTTCCAGCTTCGCCGCGCACCAGTAGAGCACGGGTAGGTCGCGCGCATCGAGGCTCGCGGCCGCGTGCGCGGGGGAGACGCGCAGCGAATCGGCGATCCCCGGATGCCGTGGCGAGCGCGCGTGGTGCCGTAGTCGCGGGCGCGATGTAGAGGTGGAACGCGCGTTCGTGGAGCGCGGTGGCGCGCGTGTCCGTGCTGACGAGCAGGTCGTCGTGTCGGTCTGGACGGTGAACGCGTACGAGTACTGCGTAGCCGCCCTTGCACAGCGTGAGCAGCAGGCCCTGGTGCCGCGGCAGCGACCTGGCAGCAGCACCTCCATGGACTTCTGCCGAACGGCAGCGCGCGTCGCGCACCAGCTTTCTAAGGTCGCTCTCGGTGCCGAACGCGTCGGGGCCCCTGGTGAGCGAGTCGGCCACGCTCTTGGTCGCCATCTTCTGATGGCAGCCCGCGAGTCCGAGGGCGCGAGCCCCGTGGCGGAAGCGGGCGGGACGCGAACGAACGACGGCGGATGGGGACGGATCGCAGGGCGGGACCTCCGGCGGCGCGCGTGGCGGCAGCGCGGGCGACAGCCCGCGGACGGCGAGGGGCGGACGCTAGCGTGGGGCGTGGAAAGTTTCAAGGCGGGGGCCCCTTTCTAATGTCGGATCAGTGACAGGTAGCCCCGCACCAGGGGCTCTCCCCACAGGAACACCGCAGCACGCCGCGGGCGCTGCGCAGGTGCCGAACGGCAGCCGCTGCGCATGCCGCCGCGCCCGCGCTATGAGCCAGGCGTTGCCGACGAGCGCGCGGCGATCAAATGTGAGAACGCACCGGCCCAGCAGCGCCGAAATACGCCGCGAGCTTGATGTCACCGCCGCCCATGCTCTTCGCAGCCAGGAACGTCGCCCAGATCCATGCGAACAGCCAGCAGGTAACCGTTGCCGACGACGATCCCGAGCAGCGCGTGCGCGAGCCGGCCCGAGCAGCGCCGCGATCACGGCGAGCAGCGTGCCGGGCAGCGTCAGCACGTCGGGCAGCAGAGCCGGAAGTCGAGGTCGATCACGGTGAGCGCCACTTGAGCAGCCAGCCCAGAACAGGACCGGCGCCAGCTTTCAAGACCAGTCCGAGCTGGAGCCATGCGAGCACCGCCCACGCGCACGCCGCCTCGATGACGGGGAGTTAGCGCACGCGCACGGGCGCGGCACCGAGTGCCGGCAGCGGGCCACGCGCGAATGCCCAGCTCAGGATGGGAGTAAGGTCGAGCGGCTCCGAGCACGTGGCCGCACGAGGGGCAGCAGCGCGATCTGCCCTGGATCCACGATTCGCCGCGCGGCAATCGCCAGGACAGCGCGGTGGACGGCGCTGCCGTGAAGATCGCCCCGAGTATCGACGTAAAGGGAGGCGCCGATGAACACCGACACGTTCGCCTCCGAACAAGATCCCTCTCGTTTCGCTTGAGTGTGGTGGAGCCGCCGTTCAGAATGCTAGCTGGATCCCAGATCCCACAACGAGGTGCTTCGTGAAGCTGCGCTTCATCCTGTTAGCAATACGTAACTGAAACGAAGTAC
>ERZ1370068.461-contig-10417_pt1 | contig 24128 bp, 49 predicted proteins | sample MGYA00561227_ERZ1370068 | MGnify/ENA primary metagenome ERZ1370068 (study PRJEB38410, sample SAMEA6850437) | metagenome | study: Metagenomic assessment of the ecological functions of the soil: analysis of the soil microbiota associated with the...
GTGTACTTCCCGTTCAGTTACCGTATTGCTATTGCCGGCGGACGGCACGAGGATGTTGGCAATGAACACCGTCTCACGCGGCAGACCGATGGCCAGCAACATGGCGTTCAGCAGCTGTCCGCACGGCCCACGAAGGGTTCGCCCCGGCGGTCTTCCTCGGCCCCAGCGCCTCGCCGATGATCAGCCAGTCGGCCCGGGTATTGCCGACGCCGAATACCGTCTGCGTGCGGGTCTTGCGACAGATTCGCATGCGGTGCAGTGCGGCCGCACGCTCGCGTAGTGGCCCCCACTCGCTGAAAGTCTCGAGAGTAGCGGGGCCCAGCGCGGCCGACCACTCGCAACGCCTCGGGTGCGACGGATTCGGACTCCGCCGGCGAGTTTCGCGGCACCCAGCGATCGATGCCGAGCGCTCCGGGTAGGCATTGCGCAGCGGACCATGCGCATGATGTCATCCAGCGCCAGCGACGCGCGGCCGCCGCAACTTGCGGACCACCACCGCACCGGGCCGTAGGTGGCACAGGAGACGAACATGGCGAACAGCATCGTCGGCGGATCCCAGCGGATCATGATCAGCATCGGCAGGATGACGAATGCGAGGTAGAAATACTTGACGCGCTTGTCGACGTCGACCTGCTTGAGACTCAGGTAACTGAATGACGACACCATGAGCGCCGCGGCGTAACCCGTGACGGCGAAAGCCAGCAGCAACCCGGGCAACCCCGGCTCACGCCACTTGCGCGAAGAACCAGCACGAAGCACCGACCATTGCCGCAGCCGACGAGACTCGGCCAGGCCCTGAAAGTAGCGCTTGTCGCCGGTGGCGGAAACGGCGTGACAGCGCGCCAGGCGCAGCGCCGCGCACAACGCATAGAAGAACGCGATGACCCAGCCGAACTGGCCGCCACTCGTGGCCGTACTTCGCCGATGCGGATCACGCCCCATTGATAGACCGAGCACCGCCGGCGCGATGCCGAAGGCCACCATGTCCGCGAGGCTGTCGTATTCCTTGCCGAAGGCGCTCTCGGTGTTGGTCCAGCGCGCCACGCGCCCGTCGAGGCCATCGAACAGCATGGCGATGAAGATGGCGCCACCCGCAATGGCGAAGTTGCGGTCGATGGCCGCGACGATGGAATATAAACCCGCGAACAGGCAGCAGGTGGTCAGCAGATTGGGCAGCAGGATAAATGCCGCGGCCTGGCGGATTTGCAGTCTTCACTGGGTCGTTTGTCACGGCCGGCATCATAGGCGAATCGCCTGACCTGATACACTCTCGCGCCCTATGCGCTGGTCCCAATACCCGGTCAACACGACCAAGGAAACTCCCGCCGATGCCGAAGTCGTGAGCCACCAGCTCATGCTGCGCGCGGGCCTCATTCGCAAACTCGCCGCCGGGCTGTACACCTGGATGCCGCTCGGCGCTGCGCGCCATGCGCAAGGTCGAGAACATCGTGCGCGATGAAATGAATCGTGCCGGCGCGCTCGAGATCCTGATGCCGGGCGTCATCCCGCCGAGTTGTGGAAGGAATCCGGCCGCTGGGGCAATTCGGTCCCGAGCTGCTGCGCCTGAAGGATCGCCACGAGCGCGACTTCTGCCTGGGGCCCACCCACGAGGAAGTGGTCACCGACATCGCGCGCAACGAGCTCAAGAGCTATCGCCAGTTGCCCGCGAACTTCTACCAGATCCAGATGAAGTTCCGCGACGAGCGCCGGCCGCGCTTCGGCGTGATGCGCGCGCGCGAATTTCTCATGAAGGACGCGCTACTCGTTTCACATCGACCAGAAGTCGCTGCAGGCCGGCTACGACGCCATGCGCACCGCGCTACACCAACATCTTCACGCGGCTGGGACTGAAGTTCCGCGCGGTGGTCGCCGACCCGGCGCCATCGGCGGCAGCGTGATCGCGAAGAGTTCCACGTGCTCGCCGACTCCGGCGAAGACGCCATCGCGTTCTCCGACGGCGATGCCTACGCGGCCAATCTCGAAATGGCCGTGGCATTGCCGCCGGCCGCGCCCCGTGGCGCGCCAACGGCGCCGCTCGAAGAAGTCGCGACTCCCGGCGCAAAGACCATCGAGATGTGACCGCGCTGCTAAACTGCCCGCCGAAAAACTATGGCGGCCAGGGGAGGCCGGGCGGGGACAAGTGGTGGTCGCGGCGGCGGTGAATATGCAGGACATGCTTGAACGTTTGCCGACGATCGCGATTGCCGACTTAAAGAGTCGGCGATACCATTATTGTTTCGAGCACAAAGGCGCCGATCCTTCGCGGCTGACCGCTATCAGTCTTGTTACCGGCGCTGACACGCTTCTCAATCATGTTGGCCGCCAGGCAACAACGAGCAGGCGGTCCGGCGACCCCAAATCCGGCGGCAGGCCTTGGTACTGGTATTCAATTCGGAAATTGGTTTGCCACTAAGCAACGCAGCGTAAGAAGAGCAAGCGAAAACAGTTAGATTCACATTTTTTTTGAACCGTTAGGGTCTTAATTATGAACGGAAGTTTCTTGCGACAGGTTTTGGCGCGGCGGCCCTGGCCATAGTCTTATCTCGGGCCACTCGTTGGGCTCGCGCAGCAAGCGCGAGGAACGCTGCGCGGCGTAATCAAAGACGAACTCGGTGGCTACGATTGTCGGCGCGACGGTGACGCTGATTGATACCAATGGCGTGGAAAAGACAGCCACGACCAACGGCGAAGGCGCTTACGTCTTCAGCGGACTAGCTCCGGGAAAGTATTCGTTGCGCGCTCACCGCCGCGGGCTTCGCTGATTCCGACGAAACTGAAGTGGATGTGGTCGGCGGGCGGTCCGCGGCAGTCGTTGGATCTGACCTTGAAGGTCACGATTGAAGAACAAAGGTAACCATCGCGGCCGAGACTCCGCTCAGCACCTGAGTCGACCAACAACGCCAACCAAACGCTCATCACCGGCAAGGATCTCGACGCCCTGCCGGACGACCCGGACGAATTGGCAGCCGCGCTGCGAGGCGCTGGCCGGGCCTTCGATGGGTCCAAACGGTGGACAGATCTTCGTTGATGGGTTTTCCGGTGGACGCATGCCGCCAAGGAGTCGATCCGCGAGATTCGTATTAATCAAAATCCGTTTGCGGCCGAAAACGATCAGCCCTCGGGTCGGATCGACATTCTGACGCGACCGGGCACGGACAAGATTCGGGGCAGCGCGTTTTGAATTTTCAGGACGAGAGTCTCAACTCGCGCAATCCTTTCGCCACCAGCACGCCATACGCCCGCCGTATCAGCTACGGCAGTAGGGCGGAAATCTCGGCGGCCCGCTGGTGAAGAAGAAGGCGTCTTACTTTATCGACTTTGAACGCCGCGTGATTGACGACAACGAGCTGGTCAAAGCCACCGTGTTGGATGCAGATCTCGACCCGCTTGAGCTCGGGTTCGGCGTGCTGGTGCCAAGGCAAAACATCACCTTCAGCCCGCGTTTCGATTACCAGATCAATGCCAACAACACGCTGATCGCGCGTTACAGCTACAACCATTCCAGCACCGACAACGCCGGCGTCGGCGGTTTCTCGCTGCCACAACGCGGCTACGATACCTCGTCGACGCAGCAAAACATTCAGCTCACCGAAACAGCGGTGCTGAATGCGACGATGATTAACGAAGTGAAGTTTCAGTTTACGCACCAACGCGCCGAAAACCTGGCCGGCACGCTCATACCCGCGCTCAACGTAAGCAATTCGTTTATCGGTGGCGGCTCGCAGGTTGGTAACACTTCAAATAGTAACAACCGCTGGGAGCTGCAGGATTTTCTGGCGGTGTCGAAAGGCACTCATTCGCTCAAGTTTGGCGGGCGCTTGCGCGGTGTGAACGATTAGCGACATCAACCCGAACAATTTTGGCGGCACGTACACGTTTACCGGCGCGCTGGTTCCGACGCATCGACGCTCAACAACCAGCCGATCACCGACCAGCCGATTTTTGCGACAGCCTGGAGCGCTACCGCAGGACGCTGCTGGGCCATCAGCTGGGTCTTGACTGATTTGGAAATTCGCGCTCTTCGGCGGTAACCCGTCGCAGTTGAGCATCGCTGCGGGCGATCCCAGGCCGACGTTTCGCAAGTCGACTACGGCATCTACGCTCAGGACGATTGGCGCGTGCGGCCAAACTTCACCTTGAGTTATGGCCTGCGTTACGAGGGCCAAACCAACATCGGCAGCATCCTTAACTTTGGGCCGCGGCTTGCCTTTTGCCTGGTCGCCGGGAGCGGCGAACAGCGCCAAGCCACCGAAGATGGTGATTCGCGGCGGCGGCGGCGTTTTCTACAATCGCTTCAACGAAGGCAACACGCTGCAAGCCAATCGCTTCAACGGCGTCAACCAGCAACAGTTTTCGGTTCGCGAGGCGCCTCTTTATCAATGCTTGCCCGGGGCGCCCGCGAACACGAATTCAGCCTGCGCCGATTAGCCAGGGCAAGCGGCCAAACAGCGGTCGGTCACTTGCAGTACTTCGCTCCTTCTTCTTTGAGCCCTTTGGATGCTTTTCCGGCGCTGCCCTCGACCAGCGGCTTGACCGCCGACGCAGCAGATCACCTGGCGCGTCGCCGACGATCTTCAGGCTCCGGTTGTTTACCTGGCGGGCGGGCAGGTCGAACGCCAGCTGCCGAAACGGTTCACATTGTTTGCCGGAGTCTTTCTGATTCGCATTCAACACGTGATTCGCGCGCGCGACGTGAACGCGCCTTGCCGGGTTCGATCACCCAGGCGAATCCGGCGGCCTGCGGCCCTATGGCAACGTGGGCGAGATTTATCAGTACGAGTCGAGCGGTGATTTAACCAGAACCAGTTGTTCATTGGTTTCAATAACCGGTTCAGCCGCACGCTGACTTTCTTTCGAGTTACTCGCTGAGCAAGACTACCAACGACACGGACGGGCAGGGTGGCTCTCTGTTTCCCGCCAACTCTTATGACATGTGCGGCGAGTTTGGCCGCGCCGCCTTCGACGTGCGGCATCGCTTTACGTTTGCGGGCACGCTCAATCTGCCCTGGTGGCAAGTGAGTTTGAATCCGTTCATCGTCGCCAGCTCTGGCGCGCCTTTCAACATCGTCACCGGCCAGGACACGAACGGCGATCCGGCTCTTTACCGAGCGTCCTTCTTTTGCGCCCGACGGTGCGGACTGCAGCCATCCGGTAGCCAACATCGTTTGCACACCCTTACGGCAACTTTCAACTTGCAGCCCGCTCCCGGAGAGGCATTGATTCCGCGCAACTTCGGCCAGTCGCCCGGCTTCGTCTCCGTGAACATGCGCATCAGTAAGACCTGGAACTTCGGCACTATCCATTCATCATCGGCTGCAAACAGGAACGGCAGGATGGCCAGGGCCAGGTCAGAGCCGGACAGCGCGGCAATGGTGGCGGCGGCGGCGACGTGGTCGCGGGCGCTGGCGTTCCGCGCATTCCGGGCGGCGGCGGCGGCGGTGGAATGGCGTCCGGCGGCGGCGGTGGTGGCCCACGAGGCGGTGGCGGCTTGTCCAGCATCGGCGGTCCGGCCGGTCGGCGGCGGCGCGGAAGCCAAACGCTACAGCATGCAGTTTTCGTTGAACTTCCAAAACCTATTCAACCACGTCAACCTGTCGCCGCCGAACGGTAACCTTGTCGTCGCCGTTCTTTGGTCGAGAGCCTTTCGCTCAACGGTGGCTTTGGCGGTTTCGGTGGCGGCGGAGGCGGTGGTGGATTCGGAGGCGGCAGCGGCGCCGGCAATCGCAAGATCACCGCCCAGTGCGTTTCAACTTTCTAGGAAACAGACCTGTAGTTTGAGGCAAGCAGATTCAACCCGACGCAAACCAGGAGTTTGCGCTACACGTATTCGCAGTTAACCGGAAGAGGAATGATCTTATGAAGAAAACTTTTGTCCAGTTGCTGGCACTGTTGGCTCTGGCGTTTTGCGTCTCGGCGTCCGTTCTTGCCCAGACGGATACGAGGTACGAAAACTGCGAGACGGCTACCGCGAAAGCCGTTGCGCCCGGTGGTGCAAAGGATCCCACGCCGGCTGTAGCGACAAGTGCGATAACCGCGACGACTTCGCCAATGGATCTGGCTCGGGCGGCGCTGGCCGCGCAAGGGCGGCGAGACGTTTAAGACACTCAAGAGCATGGTGCTGAGAGGCTCAGTTGATCTCTATGCGCCAAACTCTACTCAATCGATTCCCGGTGGCTTTGTTTGGGTGGTCGCCGGAGAGAAGCTGACGCCTGGAGATTAATGCGCCGCCGGCAGTTAGTTTCAAGCAAATCTACGACGGGCAGCGATCGTATAGTTCGCTTCCGCGGCGTTGATTTGCCGCCCGCGAGTAAATTTGGTTTGCCATTGCTGGCAAAATTCGATCAGCCAGGCTACACGGTCTCTGCGCTTCCCGATAAAGAAGAAGCAGCGCGGTTTTCGCATTGTGGATTCAGAAGGGAATACCACCGACTTTTACCTCGACACCGCGACCGGCCGCGTCGCGACGTTTTTGATTCCTTACAACGGTTACACCTTCGGGACTGAGAACAGCAAGTTCAAAGAGATTGACGGCGTGCTGGTTCCGTTTGAATTCACGCAAGCGGTTGGAGATGCCGCAGGGTGCGTTCTTCGCGGAATACAAAGTGAAAGACGCGAAGCTCAACAATGCGATCGGCGACGACGTCTTCGCCATGCCGAACTAACAATGCTGAGCGCGAGTTTCCGAGTCGAGCTAAAAATCAGGGGCCGCCCTTCTCCGGAAGGACGGCCCGTTTAGTTCTAGGTCAAGGAGTGCTAGACGCTGGTGATGTTCGGTTTCTTTAGACTTGGCCAGTTCGTCGATCTTGCCGATGTAGGTGTTGGTGAGTTTCTGCACTTCTTCGAGACCGTCGCGCTCGTTATCTTCCGAGATCTGTTTTTCCTTCAACATCTTCTTCAAGCGCTCGTTTGAGTCGCGGCGAATGTTTCGCACGGCGGTGCGATGGTCTTCCGCAATCTCGTGAACCTGTTTGGCCAGCTGCTTGCGACGCTCTTCGGTGAGCGGTGGAATGGGAATTCTGACCAGCTTGCCGTCGTTTGACGGATTAAGGCCGAGGTCGGCGGCGCGGATGGCTTTTTCGATCGGCAGCGACCTGCGGTTTGATCCCACGGCTGCACGGTCAACATCGCCGGCTCGGGCGCGTGGACCGACAGCCATCTGGTTGAGCGAGCGTCATGGTGCCGTAGTAGTCGACCATGCACCGAATCCAGCAGGCTCACGGCGGCGCGTCCGGTACGCACGGTGGCCAGCTTCCGTTGGAAGTCGTCAATGACCGTGTCCATTCGCGGTCGTGTTCCTTTGATTACGTCCTGCTCGCTCATATCACTCAAATACGTTCCAGTTTCAAGTTCAGTTCGAGTTTCAATGGTGTTTGCGGGCATAGATTCCGCGGTTCTAAGCTTGTCGAACTTGAAACCTGAAACCTGGAACTTGAAACTTATTGTCCCAACCAAACTCTGGTGCCGACCCCGGGCTCGCCACTTACAACCCGCATGATGTTGCCGGCTTGCCGCATATTGAAGACGACTATCGGCAGATTATTGTCCATGCACAGTGATATCGCGGATGCGTCCATCACTTTCAACTGGCGTTCCAGCACCTGTTGGTAGGTTATTGAATCGTAACGAACGGCGGTCGGCATCCTTCATCGGATCCGCCGTATAAACACCCTCGACTTTGGTGGCTTTAAGAATTATGTCGGCCTTGATCTCGAGCGCACGCAATGCGGCGGCAGAATCGGTCGTGAAATAAGGATTACCCGTGCCAGCCGCAAAGATAACTATGCGGTTCTTTTCGAGATGGCGAACCGCTCGACGACGGATGAAAGGCTCAGCGAGTTGCGGGATGTCGATTGCAGACATCACTCGTGTCTGCACGTTGAGCTTTTCGAGCGCGTCCTGCAACACGACCGCGTTCATTACCGTGGCCAGCATGCCGATGTAGTCGGCTGAAGAGCGGTCCATGTTGCCGGCGCTTTTGGAAACGCCGCGAAAAATGTTCCCGCCGCCGACAACGACTGCGACCTGACCGCCCAAATCGTGAACCGCTTTCAGTTCTTCACCGACCATGCGCGCGACATCGACGTCGATGCCGTAGTTTTGTTCCCCCATCAGGGCCTCGCCGGAAATCTTCAACAGGATCCGGCGGTAAGCCAAAACAGGTCTGTCGGAATCTGATTTGTCGGCGGTCATCAGTGTTTCGGGAAAGCAAACCAAAGTTTGACTCTAAACTAACGGCAGCTAGCTTATGAGCGAAGCGCACTTCATTGCCAAAGTCTTCGCCACGCTTTTTCCAGGCCTTCGCCCATCTTGTAGCGAGTGAACCGGCGGATTGTAATCTTCTCTCCGGTTTTCGCCACTTTGTCGACGACCAGTTCAGCCACAGTCTTGGCCGGGTCCTTGACAAACGGCTGGTCGAGCAAAACATTCTCTTCATAAAACTTGTTGAGACGCCCTTCCACAATCTTATCAATCACCTGGTCCGGTTTGTTCGCGTTCTTCGGATCGTTTTGGCCTGGGCGCGGGCAATCTCCTTTCCTTGTCGAGGTCAGCCGCCGCCACCTGGTCGCGCGAAACGAATCTGGGTTCCGCCGCAGCCACGTGCATGGCGATATCTTTCACCAGTTGCTGAAACTCTTCGCCGCGGGCCACGAAATCGGTTTCGCAGTTTACTTCGACCAGTACGCCGACCTTGCCACCCATGTGGATGTAAGATCCGACTATTCCCTCAGCGCGCAATGCGACCACTCGCGCTTTTGGCCGAAGCCAGACCGCGCTTGCGCAGAATGTCTACGGCCGTCTCTTGATTGCCTCCAGCTTCCACCAGCGCGTTCTTGCATTCCATCATGCCCGCGCCTGTCTTTTCCCGAAGCTGCTTTACTGCTGTTGCTGTTACTTCTGCCATGATTATGAAACTCTCCGATTGATTCTGTCAGTACCACCTGCGATAGGCTGGTGGGTTAGAGACTCGGTCAGGTCCGCCCGCTACTGCCGGCGGTGCTGACCTGGCCTCAGTTATTGAAAAGCGCAGCCCGGCGGTAGTCCCGCTTTGTAGGCTGCGCTCGCCGGTAATAAAAATCTAAATGCCTGGGGTTGAGTTCACCGCCACAACCGACTCAGCACTTTCGTCCACAGCCGTCTCTGTTGTCGCTGTTTCGGTGGCAGGAGCAGTGGCGCTGAGCTGGCTGTCGCCATTTGCTTCCAGCGGGGGCACCGCTACCGTCGCTTGAGGCGTGGCTACTATCGGTTCACCTGCTGATTCAGCAGGTTCCGGCCTCAGCCGTAGCTGCCGCTGCATCAGCTTCTGACTGCGCAACCACGCCGCCCTCGGTGGCGATTTGCTGCCCTTCCAGAATTGAATCAGCAATTCGCGAGGCAAAAAGGCGCACCGCGCGCAATGCGTCGTCGTTACCCGGAATGACGTAATCGATTCCTTCCGGAGAACAATTCGTATCGACAACGGCGACGATAGGAATTCCCAAACGGTTGGCTTCAGCGACTGCAATCTCTTCTTTTCTGACGTCGATAATGAACACAATGTCAGGCAGGCGATTCATCGCCTTGATTCCCGAAAGGTTCTTGTTCAAGCCTTCGCGTTCGCGATCCAGCTTGATGCGTTCCTTCTTCGTCAGCTTTTCATAACGGCCATCGGTCTGCATCGTCTCCAGTTCTTTGAGAGCGCTTGATGGACTTTCTGTACTGTTTGGAAGTTAGTCAACAGGCCGCCGAGCCAGCGCTGGTTAACGTAGTATTGACCCGCAGCGCTCAGCTTCCTCGCGAACCGCGTCCTGGGCCTGTCTCTTGGTGCCGACAAAGAGCGACGGTCTTTCCGCGATCCTCGGCAATTGCGTTGCGTGACAAACGCAAGCGCGTCGCGAAACATGCGCTGGGTTTTCTGCAGATCAATAATGTAAATGCCGTTGCGCTCGCCAAAGATGTATTCCTTCATCTTCGGATTCCAGCGCCTAACCTGGTGGCCAGAAATGCACGCCAGCTTCCAGGAGTTCTTTCATCGTAACCGAAACCAAACTTTACTCTCCTTTGCAGTGAACTGGTTTAATGTACTCACCATAACTGCCGGGCCCTTCAGGGAAGAGCAACCAATCCGAGTTATGGCAATGGATTTGTAGAAATTTCGGAATGCGGATTTCGAATTTCGAATTTCTATTTCTCAAACTCGCAGGCTCGGCTAACGACACGCCTGCATACCAACAATCGTCGTGAGCGCTGTCAAATTCGAACTCCGAAATTCCGAATTCGAAATTCCCATTATCTCTTCGAGAACTGGAAGCGCTTGCGGGCGCCCTTCTGTCCATACTTCTTGCGTTCCTTGATGCGAGGGTCGCGCGTAATCAGACCAGCTTGTCTTCAGTGCCGGACGAAGATCGCGCATTGTACTCAAGCAGCGCGCGCGTAATGCCGTGACGAATAGCGCCGGCCTGACCCGCCGGTCCGCCGCCGCGAACATTGATCAAAACATCAAACTTGGTGACTGTCTCGGTCAACTGCAGCGGTTGCCGGATAATCATGCGCAACGTTTCGTTGGGGAAATAGGTATCGAATGCTTTCCGATTGATTAAGAATTCGCCGCCACCCGCACGCAAGTAAACTCTTGCCGTTGAGGTCTTTCTTCTTCCGTTCCATAATATTGAATTTCAGCCACAGTTATCTCGTCCTCTTTATTAACTCTGTGTTCCTATGAACTTGCTAAGCTTGATTGGTCTGTTTGATCCTCTGGGTGTGATGGTTGTGGGCCTGCGGGCGTTGGGCGGTGTGCGGATGTTCGGCATCGGCATAAACCTTTAGTTTCTTAGCCATCGCCTTGCCCAGTTTGTTCTTGGGCAGCATTCCCTGGACTGCCAGCGTAATCACTCGGTCGGGCCGTTTGGCAAACATGTCTGCCGCCGAAACCTCGCGCAGACCGCCGGGATAGCGAGTATGGTGGCGATACATTTTCTGTTCCGCCTTGGCGCCCTTGAGAACCGCCTGCCGGGCATTGATCACGATCACGTGATCGCCCATATCCATGAACGGAGTCCACGCCGGATTACGTTTCCCGGTAAGGATAGAGGCAACTTCCGACGCCAGATGGCCGACGGTTTGACCGGCGGCGTCCACTAAGAACCATTTGCGTTTTCCAGCCAGGTCCTTGCCGCTGGGAAAGTATGTAGACATGGTTAACTATCTCTGTTTTTAGCGTAGTAATAAGCGAACGGTTAGAATAACCAACGCCCTAAAGATTGTCAAGTTGGAGACTTAGCGTTAAGTGGGACGGTTTCCTTCGATCAGAATTTCATTGTTAGTGTCAGTGAATGAGGCTCCGCCCTTCAGGTGCGCGGCAAGTCTTTGACTTGCCGGAGGTTCAAATGAAGTTGGGATGGTCTATGACCGTGGAACGCAGGTCAGAGACCTCGAAACAGCGGATGACTATTCGGCCAAGTCGAGACTTGCCGCGCACCGTACGAGCAAAGCCCAGATCGTCCCAACGGCAGCGCCGAAAGCTCAGGTGGCACACCAAGAAGGCTCCCGGGCATCGCTGCCAGGGAGCCTTCAGGCTTTATGTTCCTATCGACCAGCTTAAGAAACCTACGGTTGAGTCGGTTTGGTGCCGTCGTTCTTCTTCAGCACCGGAGGTGCGGTCTTTTCAGCAGGCTTCGACTCGATTCCGCCGTCCGGGTCGTAGTTGAGATCGTCCGGTGTCGGTTGCCGTTTCTTAAGCGTCGGCCGTCCCGGCGGTCCGTCTTCGAGCGCCCGGTAGCGCGCCGGCGGCTGAAGCGCGAGCGTTGGACAGTCGCAGCAGCCGGGCCTTCACCTTCTGAAACTCCGAGGTGCTGATTACATATTCGTCGTGCTCAGGAAATCTTGCTGCCAGCGCGAGCGCGGCGGCGCGCCGGTCGGGCGGGGCCGGATGCGAAGCGAAAGCTCGCGAGATGAGTCCCGGTTTCTTCTTGTTCTTCGACTCCGAGCTTCTCAAACATCGTCGCCATCGCGCTCGGGTCGTAGCCGGCGGCGTACATATACTGTACGCCGAGTTTGTCAGCTTCCTCTTCGGCGCTGCGGCTAAACTTCATGAAGATTCCCAGCATCCCAAGGCCTGCAGTGTTCTGAAAGATCATTCCCGGAATGCCGCCGAGAAAGATCGACGTGCCCATCGCCAGGTACTCTAGCAGAGAAGCTTTGGTCTGGTTCTCCAGGGCGTGACGGGCGGCAACATGGCGCAATTTCGTGAGCCATCACGCCCGCTACTTCCGCTTCGTTGTCCGCAACCAGGATCAAACCCTTGTTGACGTAGAAGAATCCGCCGGGCAGCGCAAACGCGTTAACTTCGTCGGAGTCTATTACTTTGATGGTGAAGGGAATCTTTGCGTCAGAGTGCAGCACAATATTCTGGCCGACGCGGTTTACATATTCCGTGATAACCGGATCGTCGACGAATTTCGCCTGCCGATCCACTTCCGCTGCCAGCTCTCGACCGAGCTTCACTTCACTTCTCGGTCGAGCCGCTCATCTTGGCAATGATGCCCTTATTGATGTTGCGCTTCCCGATCATCGCCGGATCTTCGTTCACCGAAAGCGGCTTGTTGGAGCCGGGCGTGGTAGTGGGTACCTTCTTGCTGGCATCAGCTTTGGCGATGTCAGTGCTTTGGGTAGATCGACTGCGGTTGCTGCGTCTTTGCCGTGTCGTTTGTTTGGGCAAAGCTGGCCACGGAACCCGCCAGTAAGAAGAAGTCAGTATCAAGGCGGTTACGAGGCGGGAGAAGCTATTCATCTTGAAAACCTCCAGACTTTCAAACAGGCTCGGCGGAAAAGCTTTCTGGGGAAAAATCTTTCAAGAATTCGGATTGAGGGTTTCTGCGCGACTGTTCAAACAAGTGTCGGAAGCGCAGGTTCCGGCAGAAGCTTTTTCGTTATTTCAAAGGCGCAGTCTATGATGCCAGCAATTAGCTGCTTGGTTGTGCGTCGGCAATGATTACTGAAACGTAATCACTCCATGTCGCTTTGGCTAAAATCCGAGCTTTGGCGATTGAGGGATCGCCGCCAGTATAATGCACCGCTCTCCGGAAAGCCTAAGAAAGTGGCGCAAACCTGGCGCGGATGTACCGCAAACTGTTAGTTTGCGCGCGAGTGAACCCGGATTGACCCCCGAATGCCTAAAGCCCATCTCTCAAAAGCCAAAGCCTTCCGTTGCTGTCATTGGCGCCGGGCCGGCAGCCAGGCGTTCGCCATCGCGCTCCAATCATCGGGCTATCCCGTCGTTGCCTTAGTCGCGCGCAGCGGGAGAAAGCCGAAAAAGCAGCGAGTCCTTATCAAGAGAGACGTTCGGCCAGAGGCCCGGCAAAGCGAGACCGAAATCTCTTGTTTTCGGAGGGAATCAGTTAAGGGGAACTGCCAGAGACGGACCTGGTTTTGATTACTACGCCCGACGACGCCATCCGGGAGACGGCCCAGCGCCTGAGGCGGTTTGTGGAGTGGCCGGACGCGAAGCACGGTTTTTGCATACGAGCGGTGCGCTCTCTTCCGGAAGCGCTTGGCTCCTTTGGCGGAAAAAGGCTTTCAAACCGGCTCAATACATCCGCTTGTTTCCGTCAGTGAGCCCGTGTCAGGAGCGGCAGCATTACGCGGCGCCTTCTTTTGCATTGAAGGCACCGGGAAAGCGAAGCGGTTGGCAGAAGCAATCGTGCACGATCTGGCTGGCCACAGTTTTACAATCAAGCCCGAGCAAAGCCCTTTATCACGCCGCCGCCGTGATGGCCTCTCCACATCTCACCGCGCTCGTCGATCTCGCGGTGGAAATGCTTCCGCCTGCCGACTCAGCAAGGCCAGGGCGCAACAGGTCTTCATGCCGTTGCTCGAGAGCACGGTCAACAATCTGAAGACTTCAAATCCTCAGCAGGCGCTCACCGGAACGTTCGCGCGCGGCGATGTTGCGACCGTTCGCCGTCACCTCGACGCTCTATCCGGAACTGAACTGGCCGAAGCACTGGAAGTCTACAAGCTCCTGGGCCTGCATTCACTGCAACTGGCCGAAAAGAACGGCCTCGACGCGAAGCTTTTGAATGGGAAATTAGAAAACTTTTGCGCTCTGCTTAGCGAATGCCACTTCGCCAGAAGAATTTAGCCGCGGATTCGCGGATGAACGCCGATCAAACCAGGCGATTAACAAGCCCTCAGAAAGATGGTTTTCCTAATCTGTCCTCTATTTTCGCGTTCTGATCCGTCGTTCATCCGCGTAAATCCGCGGCCAATTCAAATCCTATCCAGCCGCCGTCCTCGTTTGTCTAATAATCCTTCACGATTTACGATTCATCGTCCGACTTTTCACTTATCACTTTTCACTGGCCGACTGTTTTATGGAACGTTCACCAAGCGATAGTTACAGCCTGACCCTGCGTGTCAGAGCTTTCTACCCGTGCCGGCACTCTCGGCGAGGTGGCCACGGCAATCGGCAAAGCCGGCGGCGACATTGGCGCCATTGACATCGTCAGCGCCGGCCGCGACTACATCATTCGCGACATCACGGTCAACACCGTTTCGAGTGAGCATGAAGACGCTATCGTCAAAGCAGTCGAAGCGATCGACGGCATCGAGGTGGAACACGTTTCCGACCGCACCTTCCTGATGCACCTCGGCGGGAAGATCGAAGTGGTCTCGAAGATGCCTTTGAAGACCCGCGCCGATCTCTTCGATGGCTTACACGCCCGGCGTCGCTCGCGTCTGCGAAGCGATTCACGAGGACCCGGAAAAAGTCTTCACGCTAACGATAAAGAAAAACACCGTCGCTATAGTTACTGACGGCACAGCCGTGCTCGGCCTCGGCGACATCGGGCCGGCTGCGGCCATGCCGGTGATGGAAGGGAAGGCAATGCTCTTCAAAGAATTTGGCGGAATCAACGCCTTTCCGATTTGCCTGAACACCAAAGACCCGGACGAGATCGTGCGCACCGTCAAGGCAATCTCTACAGCTTTCGGCGGCATAAACCTGGAAGACATTTCCGCGCCGCGCTGCTTTGAGATCGAAGAGCGGCTCGAGGAAGAGCTCGACATCCCGGTCTTTCACTGACGACCAGCACGGCACTGCGGTCGTGGTGCTGGCGGCGTTAATAAATGCGCTGAAGATTGTCGGCAAGGAGATGAGCGAAATTAAGGTGGTGGTTAACGGCGTGGGCGCGGCTGGTGTCGCCTGCTCAAAATTGTCATGCACGCCGGGGTAACCAACATTATCGGCTGCGACCAGCACGGCGCGCTCTATCGCGGCCGGGCTGAACATATGAACTCGATCAAGACCGTGGTATGCCGAGCACACTAATCCGAGCGAAGAGCAGGGGACTCTTCACGACGTCATCAAAGGCGCCGACGTTTTCCTTGGTCTCTCAGTTCCCGGGGTTCTGGGAGTTGAAGCAGTGCAGCAGATGGCCGATAAGCCGATCGTGTTTGCGATGGCCAACCCGACACCGGAGATCATGCCCGAGGATGCCGCGCCTTACGTAGCCGTGATGGCCACCGGGCGCAGCGACTATCCGAACCAAATTAATAACGTACTTTGCTTCCCCGGCATCTTTTCGCGGCGCCCTCGCCTGCCGGGCTCGCACGATCAATGAGGAAATGAAACTCGCCGCCGCTCACGCCATCGCGGGAATCATCAGCGACAACGAACTCCACCCCGAATACATCATCCCGTCAGTCTTCGACAAACGCGTCAGGAAGCCGTTGCGCATGCTGTCGAAGAAGCGGCTTACACTACGCCGCGTAGCCCGACGCGATCGCGCCGCGCAAGATGAGATGTAAGAACGAATCGTCACGCGACCCAAAAGACATCAAGCGCCGAAAGTGCGAAATGAGTTTCAGCATTCCGCGCCTTCAGCGCTTTGATCACATTTCATGGCTGTCTACCTGGGCCGTTGGCCCAGGCTGCCACGTTTCGCGCCTTTGGCGCGTTAAGTTAGAACTCTCGGAGACGCTGACCTAGCGCTTGAGCAGGATCAGTAGACCTGCGGCTATGCCAAGCACGGCCAAGCCGGTTGTGACCGTAGAAGAGACTCTTATGCTAAGCAGCGGTAAGAGGCCGGTGAGTATCAACCATAGGCCGAGTAAGATCATTCCCAGATTTCTTCCAGCCAGACTGTTTGTTAGTGCCATTGCAAGGCCTCCTTCGTTTTTACCGCATCTGCCGTGAAGAGCCCGTTCGCTACCTCTGGCTCTGATTGAATTCCGGTCGCTACCGCTCCCGGTTCTGTATTCGTCGACACATTCGGTCGCTCAGTCGACCCGCAGTCAGCAATCCGCAGTCACCAATCCGCAATCCGCAATCACTGTACTGGAATATCAACCACCACGTCCGCCGCTTTGATCTTGTCTTTACCGATGAATTTTATTTTCTTAATTTCTGTAATCGCGCGGTCGGAGTCGTCGAGGGTGATCTTGCCGTGGCCTTTCCACATGCCCATCTCGATGCCGACGCGGAAGTAGTAGGTTTGGCCCGGGCCCATGTCGAAAGCATAACCCTTCTTGTCGTCAGTCATGTGAATGATATGTTTCCCAGGTTTCAGTTTGAGCGCGAAATAGCGGCCGTTGTCCATCCTCGCTAGTTCAATGTCATCGACAAAAACCGACGGCTCGAGCGCCTTGCCGCCCATCTTGTTGGGACGATAGATGTAGACGATCGAATCCGCTGTGTTAGCCGCGGTTGGCGTTTCAGGGACGACGGCAACGAGGTGTGGAACCGTCAACGCGAAAGCGTTTCTCTTCGGCGACGTAAACGGTGACTGGCGTCGCTGCCGCAATCTTCGCGTCGCCGCCTTTCTTGAGTAAGAAGAAGGGAACGATGGACGAGCAGAACCATGGTGCTGTTTGTTTTGTCGTTGCCTTCCTTGCCTTTGGCGGCGCGCAACTTCAGCGGCTGGCCGTCGACGGTTTGGGTCGACTCGACCTGAACTCCGAGTTTGCCCGACTTACCGAGGTAGCCGCCCTTCTCGGCGTTGATGACACTGCCGACTGCTGCTGTGCCTTTGCGCACGATCACCTGCCCGTTGATCGTGCAGGTCCTCTGCTACGGTGAAACTGACCGGATCGTTTGGCTTGGCGTCTTTGCTGGTGATCTCCTGAGCGGTTACGACGTTAATTGCAGTACCTTCGGCGAGGACGATTTCGTCGCTTCTGTTCGCGCGTACCAAGCGCAAACCTGGGGAACAGAAACAAAGGGCGAGCAGGATCGTGAACGCGGTGATTCGTAAACGATCGTTCAATAGTCGGGTCATGGCCACTCCTTGAAAGGGTTGAGACTGCGCGCGATCCTTAATATGAAAACGGGAACTCGGAAAAGCTGGTAGATGACGGATGACGATGATGAGGGTAACCCTAATTTCAGCTTTCCTCTGTGCCACCTTTGTGTTCTCTGTGTCTCAGTGGTGAATTTTCTTCGGCAAAGACTCACCACAGAGGCATAGTGTCTCAGAGGACGCATCAGAGATTAGTCGGGGTGGCGCGAAAGGCGCAACGCCCAGGCTACTCTGTCTTTCAAGCCTTCAGTGAGGCTTTACGCGTTGCAGGACTCGGACTCGGAGTCGGTGACGGCGAAGGCTTCGCTGCCGGAGTCGCTGTCGGCTTCGCAACCGGGTCGCTGCCGGCTTCGCTGCCGGGGTCGTTGTCGGCTTCGCTGCCGGGGTCGTTGTCGGCGTCACTGCCGGCGCCACTGCCGGTGTCGCTGCCGGCGCCGCTTCCGGTGTCGCAGCCGGCGTTGGCGACGTCAACTGGTCGGGAAATCCGGTACCGGCTTTGAAAGAACGCTCGCCAGTAATCCGTCGAGCCCGGTAGTGTTCTTGTTTCGGTCCGTGTAGAGACCCGTCAGCAGATCATTGAGCGCCTTCTTATTGGCCGGGTTGGTACTGAGAGCCGTGGCGCGTGCGAGCGCGTCGGATCTGCCGGTCATCGAGTTGATTCAGGTTCTCAACTGCCAGCTTGCTCTCCGGCGATTCAGTTGTGAATTTGCTTTTGTATTCCTCAGATTGCTTGGCGATAGGTCCCTCGCCGTAGGCGCCCGCCAGGTCTGCATAAAGCTGCGGAGACTTTTTCAAATCACTCTCATATTTGGCAGCTTTCAAGAAGTATGGGATGGCATCCGCCGGCGCGCTCTTTAACAACGACTTTCCGACTGCGTTGTTCAAGTAAGCAAGCGCCTAGTCCTTCGTTGTAAAGGGCGCGAATGGCTTGCCCGCCTCGATCAACTCGATCGCTTTTTTCGCGTACTGACTGGAGTCGTTCGGCAGGTTCGGATCACTCAAACCAGCAACGCCCATTATGATGTACGCTGCCGAGTTGTCTGGCTCAGCGGCAATGATTACCTTTCCGAGTCGCATCTGCTCGGGGTAGTTCTTTTTGACAACCGCATCGTCAAACTGCTTCTTGGTCTCGTTGGCATTATTCGCAGCTTTGTAGGCGTCGTAGAATTTCTTTTATCGCCCCGGCGTAAGGGCCCACATCGTCGGGGCAAACCTTTGATGTAGCTCTTCCGCCGCCTGAAAGGCGGATGTCCTGTTTATCTTTCCGGTTGTCGTACCACTTCTTGTAAGTGGCCGTCTTAAACTCGTCGCTGCATTCTTTGGTTTGGGCCAACGCCGGTGCGGCGAATAAGGCGAAAGGTTGCGGTGAGCGCCAGTAAGTTGATGGTTCGTTTCATTTGTTTAGCCAAAAAGCCTCCGATCGATTCCATGGTTTGCAAGGTCTAGAATACTTCTGAAAACATTCAATCATCTCGATCCTAATAGAAAAGGGGACTGGGAAACGGGAAATAGGGACAAGAGGGTAATAGGGACAAGGGCAGGCGGTCAAGCACCCGACGAATAAAAACACATCTGTCGGGGACCTTTCGGCGCCGCCTGGATCAGGGCATTTTAGTAGGTCCCGGGATGTTGGTGGTTGACGTCGACTAACCGGTGACTCACGGACTACTGACCCCGAGTTTGTTATCATGTTCCAGTTCAATGAGAGAATCTTTACAAATGCGGGCGGCACTTCCCGAAGTTGGTCGACCAGTTTTCTATTGGTCGCACTCTTTTTGTCAGCCCTGCTGGGCCGCGCAGGTATCAACCGAGGCGAAACAGAAGAAAAAGTTGGTCCGGCTTCGGTCTGTTCACGCAACGACTCTTCTTCGCAATCACGCGCTGACATCTTCTCGAGGACTAGCGCGTTGCCGGCGACTTCTCCAAACAGAACCGCATCAAGCATTCGGTAACTTACATTGGACTGTCGCCCGCAGACGCAGGCGCGCGCCGGCAGCAATAGTAAGAGCAACGACTGGTAACCACTGACCGGTCGGCTTTGTATCTTTCATTCCGCTTGTCGAGACCTGGTGGCCAGAGCGCCGCCTGCATCCGCTTAACTCAAACGCAAGGAATAACTTTGGGCATGCGCCTGTTTGGGTGTGCGTCCTGATTTTACATACGTCTCTCCGGATCTTACGGAGAGACGAAGCTCCAGCTACGCTGGTTAAGAGCAAGGAGATTCATAATGAGTTCAGAAGCTATCGTTGTTTTAGTAATCGTCGCGTTTGCGATTGTGGGAATGTTTTTCCTGGAAAGGAATTCGCGGAAGAATAGGAACGACAGTGACGAGTAATTAGTGAGGAACGGGAGTTAATGATCTGGTCTGAAGATCTCGGTGCGTCCTCAGTGAACTCTCTGGCTCTGTGGTGAGTTTGGACGAGTAGGATTCACCACAGAGACATAGAGGACGCAAAGGTGGCACAGAGGAGATTCAGATTAGGTCACTATCAACGATTGGCGAGCGCTGATCAATCAGTGGAAGGAAGCACCATGAAAAAACTTATTCACGCAACGCTCGACTTCGTTCTCATAGTGTTGGGCATACTTTCGCGCTGGTCTGGGGTTAAAGGGGTTTCTCTTATCCAGTCACTTCATCGACGGCGGCGTCACTGGTGTTTCGATGTTGCTCGCCAATGTGTTGGGCTGGCCGCTTTCAATCCTCATCCTGGTTATCAATCTTCCCTTCATAGCGCTTGGTTACCGGCAGATCGGCAGGGCGTTCGCAATCAGGAGCACGCTCGCGATCGCCGGGTTGGCACTCGTGCTTGCCTTCGTCAAATATCCTGACGTGACGCCGGACAAACTTCTGACCGCAGTCTTTGGCGGCTTCTTCATCGGCGCCGGAATTGGACTCGCGATTCGCGGCGGCGCTGTGCTGGATGGGACTGAAATCGCGGCGCTGCGCATCAGTAAGAGTGGTCAGGCTTCTGAAGGTCGGCGAGGTGATACTTCTCCTAAACATTGTCATCTTCTCAGCGGCCGCCTTCTTTCTGGGAATTGAGTCGGCGCTCTATTCGATGTTGACCTACTTTGCAGCTTCGAAGACAATCGACTTCCTGATCCAGGGCGTCGAGGAGTACACCGCCGTCATCATCATGTCTGAACGCAGCGAGGAGATTCGACAGTTGATCCTTCGCGAGCTCGAGCGCGGCGTTACGGTTTACAAAGGACGTGGTGGAATGACTGACGACGACCAGGACATCCTGTTTTGCGTCGTAACTCGTTTGGAGATTGGCAGAATAAAGAAGGCGGCTCACGGAATTGATGCGGGTGCGTTCATTGTGGTTCATCCCTTTAGCCTGATGCCGAGGAGGCGTGATCAGGAACTGGCGTTGCACTTCTGAGTTTGACCGGGTCCGCAAACGTCAATCGTCGCTTCCTCCGCGGGGTGGTACCTCATTTCTGAAGGATCCACCTCCTGGGGAGGGTCGCGGAAGTGAGAAGTAGAAGCGGATTAGTCTTTCAAACGTATATGCAGTGGCGACGGAAACATTTCATCCACGCGTCCGAGCGCGAACGGAGGAAAGGAAACATCACATTTCTTTTCTCGCAGGTGTGTCGAGTCCCGAACACCCTGTTTGCATGAAATGGGTACTTTTCCGCAATAAAACCAATAATTCCAAAGGGAGAAACAGCGGCATGTCGGTTGCAATTCCACCTCAAACGAGAGGAGAAAAATGAAAAAGAGATTTGGTGTTGCGCTTTGATAGCGCTGGCTTTTGTTTTCCGGAATAATAGCTACCGCAAGCATGACCGCCGACGCTCAGTGGAGCAATCGTAGTTACGGTGGCTATAACACCCAACAGGTTCAGCAGGGTTTTCAGTATGGAGTGAACACTGGAGCTACCGATGCGCAACGTCGCCAGTGGACCTATAGTCCGCAACGTTCACGCTATTGACCGAGATGCTCCAACTCGAGGCTTTTCGCGACAGGTTCGTAAGAGAGGCTATGATCAAGGCTATCGGCAGTACGGCTGGAAACTATGGCAATGGTGGCTATCGAAACGATGGGTACTATGGTTCCTATGGTTATGGTAACTACGGAGGTTATCGAAACGGTAACTACGAGCAACAGGAACTGAACAGTGGTTACCAGCAAGGGTCCTGGAATACCGGGTTGCCGATGATGGACGCCGCAACAAGAGCTACAGTCCGGAGCGCTCGCGCTATTACCAGCGGGCTTCGGAGCCGGGCTTTTCGTGAAGGGTTCATACGTGGTTATGATGCCGGGTATCGTCAGACTGCACGAAACCGCAGTTACCGGCGAAGCACCACCGCTGCCGCCATTTGGGTCAAGTCTTTGGCGTCAATTGAAGTAGTTGGTAACTTGCAAATCTGTGGGCATCAATTAAACAGAAATGCCGCGGCGAGAGTCGCGGCATTTGTTTGTTGCGTCTACAACTCCTCACCGTTTGTGATGTATGCTCTCCGCCATGAAAGCCATTCAGGTTGCACGGGTTGGTGCACCGGAAGTGCTCACGCTCGTGGAGCTTCCCGTTCCTGATCGAAACCAAACGAAGCGTTGGGTTCCAGATCAAGGCCGCGGGCGTTAACTTCATCGACGTCTATTTTCGCGAGGGCCGCTATCCGGCGGCGCTGCCGTTTTATCGACGGACAGGAGGCCGCAGGCATTGTTGTCGCTGTTGGCCCGGATGTGACCGCCCTCCGGCTTGGTGATCGAGTGGCCTACAGCGGCGTGCTCGGAAGATTATGCTGAGTATGCCGTGGTGCCGGCCGGATCGTCTCGTCAAGATTCCCGATGAACTCGACTTCGAGCAGGCGGCGGCCGCCATGCTTCAGGGGATGACGGCTCACTATCTGAGTCACAGCACCTATCCAATAAAGCCTGGCGACACGGTGTTGATTCATGCCGCAGCGCCGGCGGCGTCGGGTTGTTGTTAGTGCAGATGGCAAAGCGGCTCCGCGCGCTCCGCGTAATCGCCAACCGCGGGTTTCGGAAGCGAAGGCGCAACTCGCGCGCGAGGCGCCGGCGCTGATGAAGTGATCATCTACACGGAAGCAGGATTTTGAGACTGAAACGCAGCGACTCGACTGGCAATCAGGGCGTGCGTGCGGTTTACGACGGCGTGGGCAAGGACACTTTCGCGCGCGATCTGAACGCGTCTTGAGTCCGCGCTGGTTATCTGGTTCTCTTCGGCGGTGCGAGTGGGGCTGGTGCCGCCTGCTCGATCTTCTGAACTCACCAAACACGGATCGCTCTTCGTCACGCGTCCCAGCCTACAACACTACGTCGCCAGCCGCGAAGAACTCGAGCAACGTTCCAACGAAGTCTTGCAGATGATTGTTCGCGGTGACCTGAAGCTGCGGATCTATAAACGTATCCGCTTGGAGGATGTGCGACAGGCGCATCTCGACCTCGAAGGCGGAAGAACTACGGGAAAGTTATTGCTGATTCCGTGAAGACAGGGCGACGGCAGGCAGTGCGCGAAGCTCATGAATTTCGCTCGACCTTGCCCGACTCCCCTGTTTTCTACTCGTTTAGTTCCTCACGGTTTCCCGTGAACCTCAGCAGAAAGAAAAACAGGTTAATGAAATCGAGATAGAGCGAGAGCGCCCCTACGACCGCGTACGAACCCGCTCGACCGTCCGGCAGTGCTACGGCCATCTGCTTCAGGCGTTGCGCGTCCCAGGCCGTGAGGCCGGTAAATACCAACACGCCAACGACCGAAATTACAAATTGCAGCAGCTCGCTATGCCAGAAGATGCCAACGATCGGAGGCGATGATCAACCCGATTAAACCCATGAAACAGAATTGCCCACACGCCCGCCGAGACTTCTCTTGGTTACCGTTCCGAAAAACGCGGTTGCGCCGAACATGCCTGCAGTAATGATGAAAGTCGAAGTGATGGACGAACCGGTGTAAATCAGCAAGATCACCGAAGATGTTATTCCTACCAGCGCGGAGTATAAGGCGAAGAGGCCGGCCGCAGCCGCGGGCCCCACCTTGTCAACTCGTGCCGCCAGAGATAAAAGACGAGTCCCAGCTGAGCGAAAAGCAAACCCCAAAACAGCAGACGGTTCAGGATCAGGGTTTCAATTAGCAGCGGCGTTGATGCCACCGCCAATGCGGTCAGGGCAGTGATAAGCAAGCCCAGAAACATCCAGCCATAGACCTTGCTTAGAAAAGCGCTGACGCGCTCGTCGCGCACATCCGCCAACTGCGGCGACGTATATGACGGTTGATTAGTCGAAGGTTGATTCCAGCTCATTCGTTTTGCTCCATTTTCAAAGGCGCGAATTCAGTTGGCTCTATTATCTCGTTTTCCCAACGCCTGACGCATCCCCGTGGGTGAATCAGTCCGCTTCGCGGACTGGACCGTGAGGATGTGCAACCCCCCAAAGGTCGATCTCAGTACTCACCACTTCTTTGCACGTAGTATTATCCGTGCATGCTAAACAAAGAAATTCGCTTTGCCAGCCGGCCGACGGGCATGCCCACGCGGGACAACCTTCAAGATTGTGGATGCAGACCTGCGCCAGCCGAAAGACGGCGAGGTATCTGTGCGCACGCTCTACATTTCAGTCGACCCATATCTGCGTGGACGCATGCGCGAAGCCCGGTCGTACGTCCCTCCGTTTGAAGTTGGGCAAGTGATTATGAGCGGAATGGTTGGCGAAGTTGTCGAATCGCGCGCTCACGAGTTCGCGCCGGGAGACATTGTTACCGGCATGCTCGGCTGGCGGCTTTACAACGTGGCGAAGGCGCCGGAGCTGAGAAAAGTTGATCCGCGCGTTGCGCCTATTACAACCGCACTTGGCGTTCTGGGTATCCCGGGTCTCAGCGCTTACTT
>ERZ1370068.10529-contig-922_pt1 | contig 24126 bp, 28 predicted proteins | sample MGYA00561227_ERZ1370068 | MGnify/ENA primary metagenome ERZ1370068 (study PRJEB38410, sample SAMEA6850437) | metagenome | study: Metagenomic assessment of the ecological functions of the soil: analysis of the soil microbiota associated with the...
GGCTACGTATTGCTAGCCAGGGCAGCCGCGAGATGGCGACGTACGTGTTCCCGGCCTTCCAGGTCGCGCGGCCCCGAGCGTGAAGCGAGCGGAACCACCGCCCGTCCGGGGACAGGTCGCAGCGCTGAGGGTAGAGATTGCCGCGAATCCACGCCCCCGGCTCGGAGCGAGACCGCGCGAGGTCCCACCGTCCCACGGTACGACAGCCGCTCGGTCCCCGGCGGATGACCGCTCACCGCGTGCCCGCAGGGCCGGGATGCAGAAGAGACGTGGAGCACGGCCAGGCGAGGCCGCCGATCAGCCGAGTCTTGCTGAAGCTGGAAGCCCAGGGCCTGCGGGCGGGGGCATCTGCCCAATTGCCCTAGCCTCAGCGACTCCCAACGGTGGCGGAGGCCGAGACGCGTCCCGGTCGTCACCCGCACGGCCCTCGGCCTCCTGGATCAGGCGGCCTTGACTTCGATCATCTTCCGCGTCGCCGCTTGCGGCGCCGGGACCCTCACCTCGAGCATCCCGTTCGCGGAGTTCGCCTCCACGTGGGCGACGTCGACGCCCTCGGGGAGCTCGAAGCGTCCGCTGGAACCGCGCCGTACGCGAGCTCCGCGGACGAAGTAGTCCTTGCCCGTGGTGTCGTGATCGTGTCCTGGTTAGAAACCCTCATCGGCACCAGTGTCACGCTGGCACCACGCTGAGTTTGACCGTCCAGGGCCGGAAGAGCAATGTCCCACGGAGATGGGAAGGCCGCAAGGGGAGGCGGTTCAGACGCGACCGTGAAGCGCCACAGTGCTGGCGGCGGCCTGCTGGACTTCTGAGGAACGAGCGAAGGGGTGAATCGCTGGTGGGCGGTGATCAGGCGGCGCGCTGGTATCGGTGGTGGAGTCCGCCGACCTGAGGAATGGCGATGATCCGGCCGCATGGTGGAGGTTCGATAGCTCGGGGCTGGGGACTGTTGTTGTCGAGCGATTGGTGTGGCCGCGTGGTGTTGTAGTAGGCGGCGTAGGCGCGCAGGAGTCGGCGGAGGTGGGCCTCGCTCAGAATGAGGAAGTGATCCAGGCACTCGCGGCGGATGGAGCCGATCACCCGCTCCACGAAGGGGTTCTGCCAGGGCGCGCGCGGGGCGGTGAGGACCTCGCGGATCCCCATCCTCTTGACTCGCCGCGCGAACTCCTCGCCGTAGATCGCGTCTCGATCACGGAGCAGGAACCTCGGAGCCGAATCGTCCGGGAATGCCTCGATGATCTGCTGGGCGGTCCAGACGGCCGTGGGGTGGTCCGTGACGTTGACATGGAGGAGTTCGCGGCGGTCGTGGCGGAGCACGACGAAGACGGACAAGAGGCGGAAGGCCAGGGTCGGCACGAGGAAGAAGTCCACGGCGACGATCTGCGCGGGCATGCGCGGCCAGAAAGGCCCGCCAAGTCGGCGAGGGCCGAGGCGACGTCCGGCGCATGTACTTGGCGACGGTCAGCTCGGCGACCGCGTAGCCGAGCAGGGCGAGTTCCGCCTGGATGCGCCGGCGGCCCCAGGTGGGATTCTCGCGCGCCATGCGCCGGATCAGACTGGCGAAGCTCGGCGTCGAGCCTCGGGCGGCCGACCGGCTTGGCTCTGGACTTCCACCGCCAGTAGAGCCGGAAGCCTCGGCGGTGCCACGCCAGAACGGTGGCGGGCTGCACGATGACGAGGACTGGACCGCCAACTCGCCCAGACCCGTGACAGCCAGACCCAGAAGACGCGATCCCACCGAGCCAGACGCGGTCGACCCACCGACCGCTGGAGGACGAGGAGTTGATGGCGCAGCGCCAGGTTCTCGAGGGCGATGGCCGCCGACCCGAAGAGCAAAGCGCGGACGAACGTCCAGAACCCATCACGAGCATCATCGCGGCACCCCGGCATCAGGCATTGGCGTCTGAGCCGAGACCCTACCGGATCAGCAGTGGCGCGGTGAGCCAACCTAGTCGATGGCTGGGGAAGACGCTGGCGCGGAACCTGTACTGGAAAGAGCGCAGTCGGCAGACGCGGAAGGCGGCGCGGGCGCGGTAGGGAAAGGAACGGAGGGCATCACCGTGACCATTCGTGGGGATGAGTCCGATCGCGCGCGGAAGCGAGACCACATCCAAACAGTCCGCACGTTCCTGGACTTCCACTTCCTGGTGCGACCCGCCGGGAGTTCTCCACTGGCGGCTCCCAGATATTCCGACTCAAGGCGGCAGCGCCTCCCGATCCAGAGCTTGTCGTGAGTGACGAAGTCCTCGACGACGCGGCTGCCGTCCCGTACCTGGACGAAGAGACGGCGGGTGCGTAGAAGCGCGGCGCCCGAGTCGTCCTGACGCATGACCACCGCCGCATCAGCGAACGAACGCCGCCCGGAGCGCTGACCGTGACAGCGGGGAGACTGAGGCCCGGGCGCAGTTTGACCACCGCGCGACCGGCGCGCATACCCAGGTAGGAGGAAGGTGGTCATGCCTCCCATCCCTTACGCGCCGGATGACCCCGCCTGCCCGTCCTGCGGGAAACCTATCAAAGTCGGCACCCCCACCGTCCTGAAGTTTGGCCAGACGCTCCACCCTCAGATGCTGGACACTCACGTTGCGCGGGAAGATAAGCGCCCTGGAGCGCAACCGGCCGCACGGGCCGGGTCGCGTGCCCGCCAGCTTCGCGCCACGGGCGAAGCCGACCCGTTCGGCGCTGCCTGGGGACGACGACGACCGGACTCCCGTGACGGATGTCGCGCTCGATGAGGGCCCGCCGGAGCCATGCGCGTCTACGACCTCCATCACCCAGCACTCGATCCCCTGGCCCCCGCCAGTCGTCTCGGCGGTTCGGCCCCACGAGAAGGTGTCGGTCGCCAACGAGGTTCGTCAGGCGACCCTGGAGAGCATCTTCTGGGGCGAGGAGGGCGACACGCGATGGTGGATCGACCCTGCATCTGGAGTTCCAGGGGCGGATGCTCACGGCCTCCCCTGATCTGCCGCCCGGGACGAAGGCGATCTACCAGGCGCTCTTCTGGGCGCTCCACCGGCACCTCGGCCAGACGCTGGCTGAGATCGAGAACCGCGAAGTCGCTCGGTAGGCCGGACCCGCTCCAAACCCGCCCGCCCCAAGGCAGGTTGACGGCCCGTGAGTGTCCTTAACCTATTGCGTCGCAAGGCGCTGCACAAAGGCTCCCACCCTCTAGCGCTACCTGTCCTTCTCCAAAACTCCCGTCCGGCGGACGAGAGGTTGCTCTGTCAGCTCTGATCCGGACAATTCTCTTCTGCGATCAGCACGCTGCTCCACTTGCTTCGAGTCTTCCCGTTCCTCTGCGGGGGCCACCGCTAGCTCGCTCTCGAGAACCTCGCCCTGTGATCTTGCGCGATCCGGTCAGCGTAGCGATCACGCGGTCAGGAGGGTCCGGACCGCCACCTCCGGCGGCCCGGCCGTATCGACGCGGACGTAGCTCACCGACGCCGAGCTCGGTCACTCGGCGAGGGCACCAGGAGAGCCTGCAAGCTTCAGCAGACTACCCCGGGAGGCTTGATCGGAGCTGAACCGCCCGAGATGGCGTCTTCTAGCACCGCTGATGACGGCCACTGCTCTGCCCTCGGCGCTCAGGCTTCCCGGCACAGGCAGCCAGCTCTAAGCGGCGGCCGCAATCGTGGTAGGGTCGGCGGCATGGTTCCACCGCTCTGGCTCAACGCTCAGGGCCGTCGCCGCCGCGAGGTCGCGCCGATGCGTCGCGTCCGCTAATGGAGCATACAGGTCGTGGCCCATTTCATGAACGGGCGGCTCGTCAAGGGGGTCGAGCACCAGCATTGCCCTGGACCGACCTACCTGTCACGTCATGACGCAGGACCACCGCGCCGTACTCGTGCCACTGTCCGAATTGAAGGCGCTCTTTTTCGTGAAGGATTTGGAGGGTGACCCCACGCATCGGGACCACCAAGTAATCGAGTCGAGGGACCCCGCGCCACCGGCGCCAAGCGGCTGAAGATTGCCTTCCGTGACGGAGAGCAGCTCGTTGCACTCGCGCCGACCTACGAGGGGACACGCCAGCTTTTTACGTCCTCCCGGCCGATCCGAGTAGCAACAACATTCGCATCCTTGTGAACCGAAAGGCCGTCGCCGCTGTTGAAATTCTGCCGCCGGCATGACACCACCGACCTGGCTCGACACGACCGACCACCCCGTCCCAAGCAAACGTGCTGGACTTGTGGGCGTGAAGTGGCGCCCCTGCGCTTCCGGGCGGCGGACCTACGCCCGCATGGCTGGCTGGCGCGCACGCTGCAGATTCCCGACTGGTGCGGCTGCTCGCCCGAGTACCTGCCGGTGCCCGTGGGCGACGGATGGTGGTCCCTCGGTGCCGATCTGGGAGCCCGCGCAGACGCCAAATCCGCTTCGTCGGTGGGAAGCCCCGCTGTCTCGTACTGGGCAGCGCGACCCGTGACCCGGCTGGCCCGCTTCAGTGGACGTCCCGCCCGCCCCGCGGTGACATGCCCGCACCAGCGGCGCCCTGGTCAGCCACCGCCTGGGCCTCTCCCAGGTCGCGAGTGGCTTACCGTGCTGCCTGCGTCTTTCCGGGCGACTGAGGGCCGGCCAGCGCACGAGGTAACAGGGCGGGACGTATCGAGGCGACCGCCTTCAGCGTTGCGGGGCGCGGACGCCGGTCGGCCGATGGGGCAGGCGGCAACCTCCGCAACTTGACGCCCTTCGCCTTGAGCTGGGCCACGGCCGTGTCAGGCGCCAGAATGCCCAGCCGTAACGGCGTGAGCTGCTCCAGGAGACGGGCCTTCTACGGCGAGGGCGTGCTGCTGTTCGGAGATGTCGGTCAGCCGGCGTTGAATGGCCGTGATCAGCGCGTCGGTCGTCATGCGAGCCTCCTTCGCCTGGTGCCCAGGCGCCGAGTGCGTGCGATGCGCGTCATGAAGCGACGCTCAGCCCTCGTCCACCAGCGCCGAGCCGCCGTCAACAGTGCGTCGAGCGCGGCGGTCGGCGCCCGAAACGGGTGTGCAGCACCACGGTCCCTTGAAGGAGGGGCCATCCACGATGCACCGTCCCGTCCACCGCTGCCGCGCCGGCGCGAGACAATCCAGTCGGAGATGGCCGGGCTCGACGGCCTGGGGCGGGTGTGGACGCTCGACGAAGCGGCGCTGACGAGCGTCGTCCCGTGCCAAGCTCGGCGATTGGGCCGGTGTCATGGGGTCGGCAGGTCGCGCAAGCCCGGCAGCTCCTTCGGCATCTGCTGGTCGGCCGCATCGCGTTCACGCCGCAAGACGATGGATGACGGCGTTCGTCGGCTACGCGTTCGATCGGGCCACTGGTCGCTGGAACGGTGCTGGGGGACCTGAGTAAAACGGTGGTGTTCCAGACGGGACACGTCCACCGCGCACCTCGTACGTAGGTATCTTCTGTTGCGTACCCACACGAATCTTGAACTCCGGACGCGCGGGAATGGCGTATCACATCAGGGATACTCCCACACGCGCTTCCACCCGGGCCCCAGTTTGGATCGAATGCATCTTCCCAAACCTAGTGTCGGTCAGGGACACGGCGGGAGGCTGGAGCTCGACCAGAGAAGCGCCTCAAAGTGCCGCGGACACGTGGTGAGTCTCCGGGCCAGGTCCGGAGCGCGTTGCAGGTAGGGGCCCGTCGCCGAGCTACGCGCAGGCCTCCAGCGCGGTGAGCGCGAGGACCTTGGCGCAGTCCACCATCTCACTGATGAACATGTAGGCACCGTCCGGCCCTGGTCGAGGAAGCCGCCGCGCGGGCCGTTAGTAGAGTGACGGGATTCCGGCGCCCCATAGCCAGCAGGCGTCGCCCGCCGAGTAGGACATGGGCAGGATGGCGCCGATCGTCGCCGGTAGGTGGCCCATAACCTGCTGATGGTTGCGAGCTACCGACTGCACGACCCAGGAGTCCTGGGGCACGTCGATCGGGTTCATGACGAGGCGCCGGCGGCCCTTGAACGAGGCCGGTGGCGGGATCTCTATCTCGTAGCGGAGCTGCGGGTCCTCGCGGACGAGGGCGTCGAGCACGCGCGCGGACATCGGCCAGGACGCCGTCGACCGTCTGGCCCGGCATGAAGTGCACGTCGATCATGGCTGTACAGAAGTCCGGCACGTACGGCGGCTCGTGGAGCACGTACTTCGGGCCGCGCCCGCCGATCACACTGCCGACGTTGAGGCGCGGCAGGGCGGGTAGCTCCTTGTGCGGACTGAAGGTGAAGCGCACGCCAGGCAACGCCTGGACGACCTTAGCCATCTTGAGCACGGCATTGACTGTCCTCTCCATCTGGCTGAGGTGCCCGGTGATCCCAGTACGTATGGACGGCGAAGTGCATGATCCCGCCGTGGATGGTCACTAGGTGCTCGATGCCGTATGGCTCGGGCAGGATGGCCATGTCGGTGCGGAGCCCGCTCTGGACCAGGTGGTGCGTGCCCTCGCCGCCCTGGGTCTCGCCGACCACGCACGCGATCACGATGTCGCCCCGGAGGCGGATCCCAGCGGTGCGGATCGCCTCGGCGGCGGTGATCATGGTGGCCACGCCGCCCTTCATGTTCTCGCCGCCGTGGCCATAGAGACGGTCCCCTCAACGGAGGGGGCCCAGGGGTCGCGCTGGTGCCGAACCTCAGGGAGTTGATGTCGAGGTGGCCATTCAGCATCAGGCTCTTGCCGCCGCCGGCGCCTTGAGGGTGGCGATCGTCTGGAAGCGGCCTGGCTCAACCTCCTGCATCACCACGTCGTAGCCGCGCGGCCGGAAGTAGTCGGCAAGGAAGCGCGCGGCCGGCGTCTCGTCCGGACTGAAGCTAGGGATGCGGATGAGGTCGCTGGCGAGCGCCCACGAGATGCTGTGCGTCGATGTGGGCGAGGGTACGAGCGGCGACCTGCTGGTCCATGGAAGCGGTAGTCTCTCCTGTGTCGGGGCCTGGGTCTCCGGTGACGACCGACGATCGGGAGTATAGCGTGGCATCGAGGCGCGCGGCGGGCCGTGCGCGCCTTGACGGTTTCTCGAGCCGCATGCTAGCGTGCCCCAAAGCAGTGCGGCCGCTCGTTCGACACGGCCGTACTCCCGCGTCGTTGAGCCCGGCCTTCGGAACGTGTCATCGCTCGGTCGTGTGCGGTCGACGCCTCATCCCGGCCCCGCGGTGCTCGCACGGTCCCGGCGCCGGCCGCGCGGGCCGGGAGGAGGCATCCGTGACGAAGAAGGACCTGTTCCTCGAGGAGGCGCGCCTCGGACCGCGCAATGCGGTCCTCGTGCGGTATGACGAGGTGCCCCACCTCGTCCAGATCCAGCGCCGCGCCCGCTGGTATTCCGTCGTCGACCTCGCCCATGTGGCGATGCTGGTCGAGGAGGGCATCCTCGACGGGGCTCCGGGGCGGACGGCTTCTGGGCGGTCTCCTCGAGGTGCAGGCACTGGGGCCGAGCGCTTCCCGTGGGATCCGAGCTCGGGGTCGTACCTGGTCCAGATCGAGCACTACCTGGAGCAGCGGCTGGGCGAGGACGTCGCTGGGCGGCTGCAGACTGGGCGGAGCCGGAACGACCAGGAGGCGGCCACCGAGCGGCTGATGCTGCGGGACCTCCTACTGGAGGTATTCCGGCGACCTCCTGCGGCTCCAGCACGAGCTGCTTCGGCTGGCGGGCGAGCACGCAGACACGCTGATGCCCGGCTACACCCACTTCCAGCACGCCCAGCCCTGGAGCTTCGGGCACTACATGATGCGCCACGCGAGCATACTCGAGCGCGACCTGCAGCGCATCGAGGGCACCTACCGGCGCACGAACCTGAGCGCGCTGGGCGGTGCCGCGAACGCGGGAACGTCCTGGCCGATCAACCGCCGCCGGGTGGCCGCGCTGCTCGGCCACGACGGGCTCGTGGTGAACTCGTGCGACGGGGGCGAGTTCGCCCGCGACCACCTGGAGGCCCTGGCCTGCTTCGCGCTGCTCATGAGCAACCTCGGGCGCCTGGCCACCGACCTCTACGTCTGGCACTCGTGGGAGTTCTCGTTCGTGCAGGTCGCCGACGGCCTGGCCGGTACCAGCGGCATCATGCCGCAGAAGAAGAACCACACTCGCTGGAGCGGGTGAAGGCGATGGCCGGCCAGGCGGCCGGCTGGCTTCCGGCGATGATGTCCTGCCAGCGGAGCGTGCTGTCCGACCGACCTCGACGCGACCTTCGGCGACGATATGGTCACGCCGGCGGTCGAGGCCGCCGTCGGCAGCCTGCGGCTGCTCACCGAGAGCCTGCGCACCCTGACGGTGAACCGTTCGGTCGCTGGCCCAGCGGGCCGGCGCGTTCTGGAGCACCACGAGCCACCTGGCTGACGAACTGGTCCGCCGCTTCGACCTGTCGTTCCGTACCGCCCACCACATCGTCGCCCGATTCGTGCGGGACTCGATCGCCGCCGACCACCGGCCGGCCGAGGCCTCGGCAGAAGCTGCTCGACCTTGCGGCGCGCGGAGACGATCGGACGCGCGCTCGAGGTTTCGGTGGCGGACCTCCGCGACATGCTGGACGCGCGGCGGTTCCTCGACACCCGCCTGAGCGAGGGCGGGGTGGCGCCGGAGCGGGTGCGGGAGCACGTGGAGGCGATGGGCCGGACGCTGTCGGCGCATGAGCGCTGGCGGGCGACGGAGGCCAGCCGTCTGGAGCGGGCGATGGCCGAACTCGGCCGGGTGGCACGGGCGTTGGCCGCCCTCGCGGGCGCCTGAGCGGGCCAATGGAGAGGAGCGGTTCGTGACAAAGCAGTTCATCCGGAAGTTCGAGGCCTCGACCTACGGGCACCACGCCCGCGGTATCCATTCCATGGCGATCCGGACGCGGGGGACTACGTGTTTCTCCGCGGCCAGACCGGGTTCGACCTGGACGGCCGCTTCGTGGGCCGGGACGACCCCCGGCGCGCAGGCCGAGCAGGCCTGCCGCAACATCAAGCAGCTGATGGAGGAGGCAGGCGGCAGCATCAAGGACGTCTGCAAGCTTACCGTCTACATCACCGACGTGAAATTCCGCCCGGCGGTCTACGGCATGATCGCGAAGTACTTCGAGGGCGTGCACCACTGCAGCACCGGCCTCGTAGTGAGCGGCCTCGCGCTGCCGGAGCTGCTCGTCGAGATCGACGCGTTCGCGGTCATCGAGTCGTGAGCCCGGCGCGCGCCGCCGAAAGATGGACGCGGACGGCCCGCGCTGACGGACCCGATCAACCATCGAACCGAGGAGGGAGACACCATGGCGAGCGACGCATCGACCCGCGGGGCTTCGAGGCAGCATCTGTCGCGCCGGCGGTTCCTGAAGCTGGGCGCGGCCGCCGCGGCGGTGTCCGCTGGCCGCGGGCCTGCTGACCCGGCGGGCGGCCGCCCAGGCGCCCAAGCCCGGCGGGATCGTCAAGCGAGGCGTGGCTTGAGCTCGCCGCGCACGTTGGATCCCGCGCTGGCGATCCAGGGCGACGAGTACATGATCATGCAGAACATCTTCGACAACCTGGTCCGGATCGACGAGAAGCTCCAGCCCCAGCCCCAGCTGGCCACGCGCTGGACCGCCGACGACCAGGGAAGACGTGGACCTTCTACCTCCGTCCGGGTCGTCAAGTTCCACCACGGCAAGGCCCTGACCGCCCAGGATGTCGTGTTCACCATCAGAGCGTATCCTGGACCCGAAGACGGCGTCACCCGGGCCGCTCGGTACTGGGCACGATCGAGGAAGGTCGAGGCGGTCGACGCCGGCACGGTGCGCTTCCGCCTGTCCGCCCCCTACGCCGACCTGCCCCTGAACCTGGGCGCGACGTTCGGCCGCATCCTGCCGTCGGACCGCGCCGACAAGATCGCGACCGAGCCCTCGGGAACCGGACCGTTCCGGATGGCCGAGCACCGGCCGGGCGACCGCACCCGAATGGTAAAAACCCCGACTACTGGGACACGGGCAAGCCGTACCTCGACGAGCTGTGGCAGGTGAACCTGCCCCAGGCCGCCGCGCAGATCGCCTCGCTGGCGGGCGGGGACATCCAGATGGTGTTCGAGGTGCCGGTGCCCTTCATCGGCTCGCTCCAGCGCAATCCCGCCGTCTCCATTGTCGAGGTGAAGAGCCCTTCGTTCCAGCCGGTGACGATGGCGTCGAACCAGAAGCCCTTCGACGACAGCCGGGTCCGCCTGGCCATGAAGCACGCGGTCGACCGCGAGGGAATCATCAAGGCGGTGTGGCAGGGCCACGGGGTCGTCGGTGAGGACCACCCGGTGCCGACGGTCAACCCGTTCTGGGCAGCCACCACGCCGAAGCACACCTACGACGTCGAGAAGGCCAAGCAGCTCCTGGCCGAGGCGGGCCGCCGAACGGGATCAGCGTCGAGTGCTGGACCAGCAACGAGCGGGTCGGCCTCCAGGAGCTGGCGGTGGCAGTACAGCAGATGGCGGCCCCAGCCGGCATCACGCTCGAGGTGAAGACGGTCCCCTGGGCGGTGTTCAACAGCACCGTCTACAAGAAGAAGTCGCTGTACGTAAACAACTGGTTCGGCCGCGGGACCATCGACGAGACACTCTACGGGTACTTCCGGACGGGTGGTGGCTGGAACGAGGGCGACTTCAGCAAGGCCGAGCTCGACCGGCTACTCGACGAGGGGCGGTCCACCGTCGACATGGAGAAGCGCAAGAAGATCTACGCCCAGGCCCAGCAGTTCATCCACGACGAGGGCCACATGGTGGTCGCGTACCACATGAACTACGTGACGGCCATGCGGAGCAACGTCAAAGGCCACGTCGTCCACCCGCTCCGCTACTGCGACTTCCGCTGGACGTACCTCGAGGGCTGAGCCCGTGCGCGGACCTCTTCCACCGCCGGACGGTCCGTCGACGCGGTGGGGTGGTCCGCGCCACGCTCCTCACGCGGGAGGATTGAACGTGATCCCGACGCCCGGCTCGCCCGATCGCCGGCGGTTGCCGGGGCGGCGAGCAGGGGCGTCCCGCGCGCCCGCTGAGGCCTCCGGTACCCGCCGCCATGCGCCTGGTCCGGTTCCTCACGCAGCGACTCCTGCTCCTTTCGCTGGTCCTCGCCGTGGTGTCGGTGGTGATCTTTGGCGTCGTCCAGGTCCTGCCCGGTGACGTGGCCACCATGATCCTCGGTACCTCGTCCACTCCGGAAGACCTTGCCGCCCTACGGGAGAAGCTCGGGCTGACCCGGCCGGCGACACTGCGCTACCTCGACTGGGTGGGCGGAACGCTGCGTGGGGACTGGGGCACCTCGCTCCTCTATAAGAGTGCCGGTGCGGCCCCTGGTGGTCGACCGCCTGCGCCATTCGGCGTTGCTGGCCGGGCTGGCGCTGCTGGTGGCGGTGCCGCTCTCGATCGCGCTCGGCGTGCTCTCGGCGGTTCACCGGGCGCGAGCGATCGACCAGGCGACCAGCCTGGTGACGCTGGTGGCGGTCTCGCTGCCGGAGTTTGTCTGGGGCACCGTGCTGATTCTGGCGCTCGCCTACTGGTGGCCGGTGCTGCCGCCGTCCAGCATGATCGATCCCCGCGCGGGGTTCGGCGACGATCGCCCCGCGCGCTCGTCCTGCCGGTCCTGACGCTCGTCCTCAGGCTCCTCGCCCACATGACCCGGATGGTGCGGGCAAGCATGCTCGAGACGCTCGACCGGCCCCTACGTGCAGGCGGCCCGGCTCCGCGGCCTCCGGCCTCGCCGGGTGGTCCTGCGCCACGCCCTTCGGAACGCGCTCCTGCCGACGGTGGGGATCGTGGCCATCAACGTCGGGTACCTGATCGGCGGCATCTTCGTGGTGGAGACCGTCTTCGCCTACCCCGGTCTGGGTCGCCTCCTGGTCGACGCGGTGAGCCACCGGGACGTGCCGGTGATCCAGATGGCAGCGCTGTCGGTGCGCGGTGACCTACGCGCTGGGCAACCTGGCGGCCGACCTTGTCTACGCCTACCTCGATCCCCGGATCCGGTACTGAGGCCGCGGTGGCCCCCGACTCCCGAGCCGTCGCCCGCGGGCCCGCCACACCTGGCCTGGCCGACAGGCCCCCGCCCACGCCGGGCGCGCGTGTCGCCGGGTGCTGTCCTCCGGCGGCAGCCGGCCGTCGCGCTGGGCGCGGCGCTCTCTGGGCTCCACCTGACCTTGGCCGCCCTGGGACCGACCCTCGCGCCCTACGGTTTCGCTCAGATGCAGGTGCTTCATACGCTGGAGGCGCCGTCCGCGCGCAGTTCCTGGCCGGCACCGACCAGTTCGGCCGCGACAACCTGAGCCGTGTGATGTGGGGCGCCCGCCGCACGCTCGCGGTGGCCATCGTGAGCACGCTGCTCGGCGTGACGCTCGGCGTCGTCGTCGGCATGGTCGGCGGCTACTATCGCGGCTGGGTCGACGAGATCCTGATGCGCCTGGTCGACGGGATGATGGCCATACCGGCGCTCGCTGCTCGCCATGCTCATCCTGACCACGCTCGGGTCGAGGCCCGGCATACGTGGTGCTGGGCATCGCCGATCGTGTTCATGCCGCGTACCGCGCGCATGGTGCGAGGCGTCGCGCTCAGCCTGGGGGCGGCCGAGTTCGTCGACGCCGCGCGGCTCCGCGGCGAGTCAGGCGCCTACGTCATCTTCCGCGAGATGCTGCCAGAGCAGCGTGGGCGCCGATCATCGTCGAGGCGTCGATCCGGTTCAGCTACGCGATCCTCCTCGCCACGTCGCTGCGGCTTCTGGGCCTCGGCGCCGGCCCGCCCACTCCCGACTGGGGGCTCATGATCAACGAGGCGTTGCCCTTCCCTCGACCGAGCGCCGTGGCTCGCCGTGATGCCGGCGGCGGCGATCGCCAGCGCGCGGTGGTCGGGGCCAACCTGGTCGGCGAGGGGCATCCGGGAGGCGCTGGCGCTGCGCCAAGAGTCTGGAGTCGGCATGAGCGGCCGCCGGCGCCCGCCCCGGGCGGCGACGTCCTCACCGGTCCGCGACCTCCGGGTTGCCTACCGGACGCGCGCCGGGCGGGTGCAGGCGGTCAAGGCGTGTCCTTCGCCATTGCCCCGGCCGACGCCTGCTGTCGGTGGTCGGCGAGTCGGGCTCGGGCGGAAGCACGCTAGCGCTCGCCGTTCTCGGCGCGCTCGGCGCCGGCGCCGCGGTGACTGGCGAGGTGCGTTATCGGGCGAGGACCTGCTCGGCATGGCCGGCCGTCGCGCGGCAGCGGCTCTGGGGCCGGCGGCTCGCCGATGGTCTTCCAAGACCCCGGCGGCACGCTCAACCCGGTGCTCACCGTCGGCGAGCAGGTGACGGAGGTGCTGCCGGAGCACGAGGGCCTGGGCGCGCCGGGCCCGCCGCGCGCACGGTGGCGCTGTTCGAGGCGGTCCACTTGCCGAGGCCCGCCGCGCTCACCAGGCGCGCTACCCGCACCAGCTCTCCGGACGGCCAACAACAGACGCGTCTCCATCGCCATCGCGCTGGCCTGCGAGCCCCGACGTCCTGATCCTCGACGAACCGACGACGGGGCTCGACGTCACCACCAGGCGCGCATCCTCGACTTGCGTCGCCGACCTGCGCCGCCGCTCGGCGCGCGGCCATCCTCTACATCACGCACAACCTCGGCGTGGTCGCCCCGCCTGACGACGAGGTCGCGGTGATGTACATAGCGGGCGAGGTGGTGGAGCACGGTCCGGTCGGAGCCTCTCTGCATCGGCCGCGTCACTCCGCCACGCATGGCCCTCGATGGAGTGCCTGCCGCACGTCGATCGCTGCGCGGCGTCGCGCCTGCTGCCTGCGATCCGGGCTTCCTCCGGACCCGACCAGCGTGCTGGCCTGCCAGTTCGCGCCCCGCTGCGCCATGGCGGCCGATCGCTGCCGCGAGGCGCGGCCTGACCTGATAACCTCTGGACCCCGCGCGCAGATCGCGCTGCTTCTTCGCGGACGCCGGTGCCACCGCCCGCACGGGGATGCGGCGCCGGCCGGAGGCGCGCCGGGCGGCCCCCGCGCAGTCAGCCCCCTCCTGGAGGCAAGTCGGATCTGGTCCACCAGGCTACGGGCAGGCGGCGGCTGGCTGGGGGGCTCGGGTGCGGCGCGCGCGAGCGCTCCAGACGGCGTCGACCTGGCGGTGCGGGCGGGAGAAACGCTCGCCGTGGTCGGAGGGAAGCAGGTCGGGCAAGACGACGCTCGGCCGCTGCCTGGTCGGGACCTCATCCAGCCGACTGGGGGCACTGCGCCTGGACGGGGACGCGTACCCACGCCGCGCGAGCCAGTGGACGCGCGGCGCTCCGTCGGCGGATCCAGATGGTATTCCAGAACCCAGACCGCACGCTCAACGCGCGGCGGACGATCCTCGACGCGCGTGGGCTGGCCGCTTCAGCTCTTCGGCCTGGCCGACCGCGCGACGCGCGCCGGGCTCGCGCCGCCGAGCTGCTCCGGCGCGGTCGGCCTCGACGAGCGGCACCTCGACCTCTGTCCCGGGCAGATCAGTGGCGGCGAGCGGCGGCGGTGGCCATCGCGCCGGCCTTCGCGTGCCAGCCCGGATCTGGTCGTCTGCGACGAGCCCACCTCGGCGCTCGACGTCCGGTCCAGGCGACCGTGCTGAACCTGCTGCGTCGATCTGCAGCGCCGAGCTCGCACGTCGCTACGTGTTCATCTCGCACGACCTGTCGGTGGATCCGCACATCGCCGACCGCGTCGTCGTGCTCTACCGCGGCCAGGTCTGCGAGGCCGGCCCGGTGGAGGCGGTGATCGCACCACCGCACCACCCGTACACCGAGGCGCTGCTCTCCGCGGTGCCGTCGGTGGCCGGCCGGAGGCCTCGACCGCGATCCGCATTGAGGCCGCCGGTCCCGAGCCGGCCCAGGGCTGCCTTCGTTCCACGACCGCTGCCCTCGGAAGCTGGGTCCGGTCTGCGAGGAGATCGGCGCCACCCCCCTGGCCGGCCTGCCGCGGCAACCACATGCTGGCCTGCCACATCCCCCGCGAGGAGCTCGCGCGCCTGCAGAGCACCGGCCGCGGACCGGTCCTAGCGCGGAGCGGCACTGAACCGACCACTATCGCGTTACACGCCACACGAAGGAGCCCCCGATGCCGTCTGCCGCCGTGACGCTCGCCGAGTAAGTCGCCCGCACCCGATTCGAAGACCATCCGCCGAAGACTGTCGCCGCACGCCATCCTCTGCGTCCAGGACCTGCTCGGTGTCGCGCTCGCCGGGGCGACCACCCCTGGGCCCAGCAGACCGCGCGGCGGCCGCCGAGGCGCTCGGCGCCAGTGGCGCGGCGACATGGTGGGGTTCGCGGCGGCGCGGGTCGGCGGTGGCCGCGGCGCTGGTCAACGGGACCGCCGCCCACGCCCTCGACTGGGACGACGACCCGGGCTGCTGCCACATCGGCGCGGTGGTGATCCCCGCGGCCATCGCGGAGGCCGAGACGCGTGGCGCGTCGGGGCCCGAGCTCGCTGACCGCGATCTGCGTCGGCTACGACGTGACGACGCGCGTCAGCGACGGCATCGACCCCGACCTGCCTCTACCAGAAGGGCTACCACCCGACCGCGGTGTGCGGCGTCTTCGGCGCCGCTGGCGGCGGTGGGACGCCTGATGCGGCTGTCCGCGAGGGAACTCGCCGACGCGATCGGCATCGCGGGGAGCTTCTCGGCGGGCAACATGGAGTTTCTTTCAGGCGGGGCGATGACGAAGCGCGTGCAGGCCGGCAAGGCGGCGTCCGACGGCGTCCTCGCCGCCCACCTGGCGTCGAAGGGCTTCACCGGCCCGCACACCATCCTGGAGGGCCCGTACGGCGTGTGGCGGTACACCGAGTCGCGACGGATCGAGCGGTTCACCGCCGACCTCGGCCGCCGCTATGCGGTGGGAGAGGTGCACTTCAAGAAGCACGCGTCCTGCCTGGCAATGGCGGCTGCCCTGGACGGCGCGCTCGACCTCGCGCGTGAGCACCGGCTCCGCGCCAGTGACATTGCGGCGATCCGCGTGGGCCTGTGTCCGACCGGCCACTCCCAGGTCGGCGAGCCGCACGACCCGAACGCGCCGCCGCCCGCGGTGATGGCCGCCCAGATCGAGCCTCCGCGCTGCCTCGCAATCGGGCCTCATCGACGGCATGGTGGGCGTGGACCAGTTTGCCCGAGGCGCGACTGTCGAATCCCGACATCCTCGCCCTGAGCCGTCGGATCGAGCCCTACGTGCACCCGGCGCTGGCTGGCGCACCGCCCGACGACGTCACCGCCTTCCTCGACGTGACGACACGCGACGGTCGCACGCTTCGCGCATCCAGCCGACGTACCGTGGCTACCCTCGACCCCCATGTCGGCCGTAGAGATGGAGGAGAAGTTTCGGGCGTGCGCGGGCGACTCCTCTCGGCGAGCGACGTCGAGACGCTCTCGGCGATCCATCGGCTGCCAGAGCCCCCACGCTGGACGATCTGGTGGGACCGCTGAGCCGGGCCCGTCGGCCGACCGCCGCGTGAATGCTCGGCGCCCGGCACCGGAAGGCGGCTGATGGAGGACGACGAGGAGATCGTCATCAAGGCGCAGGACCACGCCAAGAGCAAGCATGCGCTGACCGTTACGCGCGAGCAGGTGCTCGGGATGGCCGAGAACGAAAGCTGATGTCGCTCCTCGCGCTCGGGAGGAGAGGCAGTCCGCGAATCGCGCGGGTCCGGCGGTGGTCGTAATAGTGAAAGATGGTCCGACGCGTAAGGAGATGACCCTGGAGAATCTCGCCGAATCCCTCCAGACAGGCCCCAGACAGGGACGCCCGTAACCGCGTACGGGGTAGGCCATTTCCCATGAGCGCCGACTACAAGTACGACGTGGCCTTCTCGTTCCTGGCTCAAGATGAACAGCTTGCCTCGCAACTGAATGACCACCTCCAAGACCGTGCCAAGACATTCCTATACTCCAAGCGGCAAGAGCGACTTGCGGGCACGGACGGTGAAGAGACGTTTAACTCGGTGTGTGGCGAGCACGCTCGCGTGGTCGTCGTCCTGTACCGGGAGGGCTGCCAGGGAACTGTACGCATCACCGCTGCTAAAGTCACGTGGCCGCAGAAGTCCTCGCGCGATCGCACAGTGAAGGGCATTCTCTGGCCACTGCTTGAAGCCTGGGCTGCCAGGTGTGGAACACGCCATCACCACGCATTATCAGCCAATGGTCGCCTCGTGGTGTATCGGATGCTAGCACTGAAGTTCGCGGCGTCCGGGGGCTCTCGATAGATCGCGTGCTGCGTGGCGTAGCGTCACCTTATACGTTGGCGGATCGGGGAGACCGCGGTGGTTCACGATAGAACGAAGGCGCGCCAACCAGTCCACCACGCCGGGGTAGGGGCAAAGCCGGCCTCGGAGCTAAGCTCCGTAAGATCTCGAGGGAAGGTCCCTCCGAGAATGGTGAAGTCTCTTCCAAGGGGGCGCGCATCAAGCGCCTGATAGATGGACTGAAAGGCCTAGCCACCGAGTCTCGGAAACCGTTCGGAAGTGTTTGATGTGCCAGGCGAGAGTGATCCGACCATCATGCGGCGGAATTGAGCCAGAGTGAGCCTCGAATGACCTCGGCGTAGGACACAGAATGGGCACTACCTGGAACGAGGCGGTCCCAGCAAGGGATTTCTCATGCGGTGATAATCTTCTAGGGAGGTTCCTGGATGCAGATTCACCCTCCCGATGCGCGGTCATGTGCGGACTGACGCGAGGGCGGGGCGGATTTGAGGACGATAGTCCGTCCCCCAGGTCAACGCCATTAGTGCGGAAGACGGCGAGTGTAGCTCGCGCTCGCCGAGGACCCAGATTCGAGAAACTCGAGACTCTGAGCCGCCTTCGGGGCAGGTGCCATCCACAGGCGAAGGGAACGCGTCACGCCGGAAACGCCCGTCCGGCACGGGACTGCGGCATCGCACCTCCACGTCGACATAGTCGGCTTCGATTGGGATAGCGCAGTCTCTGGAACGCGGGGGCCGCAGATCTCGTCGGGCGATGAACGACGCGCCATCCCAGTGAGATACCGTCAGGGACCCCATGGTCCGCGCCCGGTCGACGATGCTCGTCCACGAAGACTGCCCATGATGCCTCGCCGCGGGCGACGAAGTTCAGTAGCCCGTGGTCGCCGAGAGTCGTGCCGTACCACGCTCGGATATCCTCGGGCATCGCTTCAGACGTGGGCCCCCACTCACAGTGGGCTCTCGAGAGGGCGCTCTACGAGGCTGCCGTTAAGAAACGTCTGGACGGTTCATGGGTTCCTTCTCCCTCCTCGGGGCACGCCGTTCACAACAGCGATCTCTGGCTGGAAGTCAGGACCCTCGATGCCATAAGCGTGCCGATGAGTAGCCCCTTCCGAGGCGGGCGCGGGCGCCGTTATGTCACGGAGACCCAGCGGATCTCGCGCGTTCCCGGTCGAGGTGATCCAGTTGCTAGTCGCCTGCGAGGCGGCCGCCCGACACGAAGACGAATGCCAAAAGCTCCCGACGGGCTCGAGCCGCCTTGAGGACCTTGCTAGTACGCCGCGTTAAGTTCGGGCCTCCGCCTATCGCGAAGCAGCGGGCGATGAGAAAGGCTTCAAGCAGAGCGAAGCACCTGATGGTTCAACACCGACAACGTGAATCTCGAAAATCCCCGTGACGCAGGGAGTTTCTTTGGTCGCTTCGGCCAGCCAGCGCGATCGCGGCGCGGCAGAGCGCAGCAGGCGGCTTGGTGAGCCGCCCCAGCCGGTTCTCCGAGCACCTGGATGGACTAAGTGGAAGTGGATGTGTGGATCGACGAGGGGTCGATGTGTGCCTGGGCTACAGATGCGCTGGAATGCGCCCACGTGCGCTCAGCGTGGGCACAATCTGGGCCGCACACTGGCCCCTGTCGGCCGCGAAGCGTGTGTGCCGCAAGTCGCCGAAAAGAAATGGTGGACAGGGGAGAATTGAACTCCCGACACCGGGATTTTCAGGCCTAGCCACCGAATCGTGCAAGTGCCCGGAAGTGCTTGATGTGCCAAGCGAGGTTGATCCGGCCATCATGCGCCGGAATGAGCCAGAGTGAGCCCGAATGAGCTCAGCGTGGGCACAGAATGGGCACTACCGGGGCGGATGACGGCCGCCCTGGATCTTCTGCTCGGAAGCCGGCACCCCGTTGACCCACGTGAAGGAATCGAACCTTCAACCTACTGATTAAGAGTTCTCCCCGAACCGAACTGCCCGAATCCAGGAGCACCTATCCGCCTGAGATGATTCACCTCGCCGAGCAGCGATGGGCCGCGTCGATGCTCCTGGTGCCGGATGGTGTGGTAGCAGGGTGGTAGCAGACTCGCGACCTTTGCTCATCGCCGGGTCAAGTCCAGAGACTGCGGGATGTTCCGGAGCGGCGCGGCACCGGTGGCGTTACAACTCGTCAGATTGGGAATCTCGACGCGTTTGGCGTGGAAGTCGAAGCCGTTTCACCCCGCGCCTGACGCCTGAACCCGCCAGGCTATCCTCTGGGAGGTGGGGGCCGATCCGGGGGTCACCGTCCGGTTGCTTGCGGACCTCCGGATAGCAGCCGTCGCCGTGAGTCACCTCACGGTCCCGCTGGAAGGTCCCTCGCGAGCCTGCCCCCGTTGAAGGCGAGATGCCAGCTCGCAAAGACCCTGGGTAGTGCGCTAGTTGGCCAGCCCTTCAGGACCGCGACCTTGCGGACCTGCCGCCTCGTCGACATCGGCGGTCTTCATCTCCTTCAGCTCGATCGTCACCTTCGCCGATCTTGCCGGTGAACTTGAACGGCACCTTGTAGGCCTCGGTGACCGGCGTGCCCCTCGTCCGCGCCGACGTCGGCGCCTTCGTCCGCCGAGAAGCAGCAGCACTGGGTCGCGCTCGATCCGACCCGTCGCGACCTTCTTCCCGTTGACGAAGAGCGTGCCCGTGCCGCCCTTTGCCGACGCCGCCGCCGTCGTAGGCGAACTCGTAACGGATGGTCGCCTTCGCCGGCAGGCAGCGCCTGCGGCGGCGACCGCTGTACCGCTGGAGGCCGCAGCCAGTTGTAGGTGTACGTCGGCTTGCCGTCCTTCAGGTAGAGGCTCCAGCCGCCGAAGCGCCCGGCCTGAGCGACGGATCACGCCGTTGGCCCCCTGCTTCGGAATCTCCACCTCGGCGGTGATCGTGTGCGACCGGTTCTTCATGTTGATGAAGACGTTCTCGGACATCCCGATCATGCCCTCGTAAGACCGTCAGCGAGGTGCGGCCGGCCATCAGGTCCGGCCGCCCGACCAGGGCGGCATTCAGGCGCTCCAAGGTCCGGTCATCGAGGGGCAGCACGGAGTACTTGACCGCTTCCTGCAGGAAGAGGTCCTGCAGCTCCTTGAGCTTCTCGGGGTTCTTGCGCGGCCAGGTCGTTCGCCAGGCTGAAGTCCGTCCGCGTGTCGTACAGCTCCCACGATGTCGTTCTCGAGCGTCGCCTGCGGGCTTGAATTCCCACGCCGCCCGGTGGACGGTGCCGGCCAGCCAGCCGTCGTGGTAGATGGCGCGGTTGCCGAAGATCTCGAAGTACTGGGTCGTGTGCCGGCTCGGCGCCTTGGCGTCCGCGAAGGTGTAGGCCAGGCTCACGCCTTCGATCGGGCGTCTGCGGCGTTCCGTTCACGCTCTTCGGCTCGGGCAGGCCGGCCGCTTCGAGGATCGTCGGCGCGATGTCGATGACGTGGTGCCACTGCGAGCGCACCTCGCCCTTCGCCGTGATGCCCTTGGGCCAGTGGATCACCATCCCGTTGCGGGTGCCGCCGTAGCTCTGGGCCGACCTGCTTCGTCCAGGCGAAGGGCGTATCGCCCGCGACGGCCCAGCCGGCGGCGTAGTGCGGGTAGGTCGTCGGGCCGCCGAGCTCGTCGTAGTGCTTGAGGATGTCCTGCGACGGTCTCGTGAACTGCCGTTGAAGTAGGTCATCTCGTTGTAGAGCCCGTTCATGCCGCCTTCGGCGCTCGCCCCGTTGTCGCCGACGATGTAGAAGATCGAGCGTGTTGTCGAGCTGTCCGGTCGCCTCGATGGCCTCGATCAGCCGCCCGATCTCCGTGTCGGCGTACTCGCCGAACCCGGCGAAGACTTCCATCTGGCGGGCGAAGAGCTTCTTCTCATCCGGCGGTCAGCGTGGCCCAGTCCTTGATGGCCTCGCGGCTTGGGCGCAAGCTTCGTGCCCGCCGGCACGACGCCCTAGCTTGATCTGCCGCGCCAGCGTCTCCTCGCGCAGCTTGTCCCAGCCCTGGTCGAACTTGCCCTTGTACTTGGCGATCCACTCCTTTCGGCACGTGGTGCGGCGCGTGGGTGGCGCCGGGCGCGAAGTACATGAAGAACGGCTTGTCCGGCGTGAGCGATTTCTGGTACTGCATCCAGGCGATGGCCTGGTTGGTCATGTCGGTCATGAAGTGGTAGTTCGGGTCCGTGCGGCAGCTCGACCTGGGTCATGCCGTCGTAGAGCAGCGGCGCCCACTGGTTGGTCTCGCCGCCGATGAAGCCGTAGAACTTGTCGAAGCCCGAGCGGGTCGGCCAGCGATCGGTCGGGCCGGACGGGCTGACTTCCCAGGCGCGCGGTCTCGTGGTTCTTGCCGAAGTGCGGCCGTGCTGTAGCCGTTCAGCCGCAGCATCTCCGGCCAGCGTCGCCACGCTGTTGGGGCGCTGGCCGGTCTGTCCGGGAAAGGAGGTGGCGGTCTCCGCGATCGAGCCGAAGTTGTTCACGTGATGGTTGCGGCCGCTGAGCAGCGCCGAGCGGGTCGGCGAGCAGAGCGCCGTGGTGTGGAACTGGTTGTAGCGCAGCCCGCTGCTGGCCAGGCGCTCCACGGTCGGCATGTGGACCGGCCCGCCGAAGGCGCTCGACTGGCCGAACCCCATGTCGTCGATCAGTACGATGAGGACGTTGGGCGCGCTCGGCCGGCGCCTTGACCTCGAACCGCGGCGGCGGCGTGGCATTGCGAGCATCGAACACCGTGCTGTGCGGGTATTGAGGCTCCGGGATCGGCAGCATTGTCCGGTCGGTCGGGAGCACCACCTTCGCCGGGGCAGCTCCCTGGGCGTCCACGGGCGTGGCCATCAGGGGGCCAGCATCAAGCCAAGGCTCAGGACGAGTGTCATCGACGTCCACATCACGGTGTCTCCCCTTTTCCTCTCACACCAGCCCCAACAGCTGAGGTTCAAGGTCTCGACAACGGCAAGCCGCGGCTCAAGCGCGGACCCGGCAGGCATGAAGGTCCGGTCCAGCTACCTGGTGGCATTGTACCCGAGCTACGCTGCCTGTCCGAACGGGCGGGTGCGGCGGGACGAGTGGCGCGACGTGATCCTCGCATCCCGCGCCGGACTCGGGCGCAGCCGATCCGGCAGTGTTCAGACGGCGCCGGTGCGGCGGAGTGTCGCGATCTCGTCGTCCCGGTAACCGAGCTCTCTGAGGATCTCCTCGGTGTGCTCGCCACGCTCGGGGGCGGCGGACCGCATGGCGGGCGGCGTGCGCGGTCATCCGCCGGCCCCCCGTAGCTTGGGCGAAGCCCCGGCCTTTGCACGGAAGGGCACCGGGCGTTTGCGCGTGGCGAAGCCTCGCGAAAGGCGGCGACCCGGTGGGCGAGGCGGGGAAGGGGGCGGTGAGGACCGACGGGAACATCATGAGTTGACCCGGGATCGTAGCGCACGCGCTCGGCCGCGCCGCGTGCGTTGCCATCCGCGGGGACGGCGGGCATGCCTGGGTTCATGAGCGCACGCCCCGCGGTCGTCTGGTCGGCGGACTACCAGTGTGACATCGGCCTGCACGTTTTCCCGGTCAGGAGAAGTACAGGCTCGTCCGCGAGGCGCTGAGTGCGGTGCCGGCGACCGCCGGCGCCGACGTGCTCGAGCCGCCGCCTCGCGACGCGCGCAGCTGCTTCGGAGCCGCACGATCCCGAGTAATTCGACGATCTCGCGGCGCTGCGCTGGACGCCGCGCACGATACTCGGAGCTTCCGCTCGATAAGCCGACGTCGTCCGCGCGTTCTCGCTCGCTTCCTGGGCACCACGCTCGCCCCGCGAGGCGCTCTCGCGGGTGTGGCCGCGCACGTGGGGAGGGGCTTCACCACGCCTACGGACACGCCGAGGGGGTTCTGCTAATTCGAACGACCTGGCGGTGGCGGTGCGCGCTGCGGCGCGAGGGCTGCGGTGCGCGCGGCGGTGGTGATCTCGACGTGCATCAGGGCAACGGCACTGCGCAATATCTTCGCGACGAGCCCCGAGGTCTTCACGCTCGATCCACCAGGAAGGGAACTACCCTTACCCCAAGCGAGCGCGGCGACCTCGACGTGGGCCTGGCGGGACGGCACCGGCGACGCGGACTACCTGCGCTGAACTGGACACCGTGCTCGGGAGCGTGTAGCGCACCGGCCGGAAGTCGTGCTCTGTCAGTGGGGGCCGATCCCTACCGACGACCAATTGCGCTCAGCTCACGCTCGAGGCTCGGCGAAGCGCGATGCGCGGGTGGGTCGAGGGTTGCGCCGAACGAGGCATCCCGCTCGTGGCTGCTGGGCGGTGGGTACGCGCGGCGACCTCGATGACACCGTGCGAATCCATCGTACACCTGCCGGCTCGCGCTCCGCCGGGGCTCGCTGAGTGCAACCTCGCGGCCTCCGCAGCCGAAACCGGCGCGGACGGGAACCGGACTCTGGGATCCGACCACTTCATAGAGGGGGGTCTCCGACTCCGTGCCCGAGAGGGCGTCACCCGGGGCGAGTGACTCGGACGCGTGCAGCTCCTTCACCGCGCAGCCCTTGTGCCTTGCACGGTCACCTCGCTCTGGCATTCCGTGCGTTCGGCCTTCGGGTGGACGTCGTGCAGCGAACGACGTCCCGGTTCTGGAAGAGAGCTCCGTGCCAGGGAGGCCTCCTGCCCAGCGCTGCTGACGCAAGCGTGAGTCCGCATGAAGGCGTCCGTCAAGACCCCGGGTGACGAACGCGCTCAGGGTTTCTTGGTTGATGATCGCCGGCGCGGCCTTGAGGACGCGGACTGCGACGGGCCGATGACCTGGAGGGCCGCATCGTCGATCCAATAACGTGCCCCTGCACCGGTACGATGAGCATCATCCGTCGCCCACACGGGTCGGCGTCCTTGGGCACGTCGAACCTGCTTCGTGGTGTACGTCCAGTCGTACGTGCCGGTCAGCACGCGTCACTGTGCCGGACTGCGCCTTTGCCTGGCGGCGAGTGCGACGAGACCATCACGATCGCGCCGGCCGTCAGGCTGTCGCCGCGGAAAGCAAATACGTAACTGAACGCTACCGA
>ERZ1370068.10402-contig-9104_pt1 | contig 24124 bp, 35 predicted proteins | sample MGYA00561227_ERZ1370068 | MGnify/ENA primary metagenome ERZ1370068 (study PRJEB38410, sample SAMEA6850437) | metagenome | study: Metagenomic assessment of the ecological functions of the soil: analysis of the soil microbiota associated with the...
ATTATACTTCGTTCAGTTACGTATTGCTGCATCCATATGCTCGCGGCCGGGCGTCCGCCGGAGGAAGTCGGCCTATCGTCTGGCCCGCGGGGGCAATGCTCAGCCACATCGAGGAGGCCAAGGACCGTCTCGCGCGCAAGGCTGAGATCGAGGAGTATCACCGGCTGCTCTACGTCGCCATGACCAGGGCGCGCGACCGGCTCTATATGTGCGGCTGGAGCGCGTGAAGGAACGAGCCTGAGAAGCTTGCTGGTACGAGCTCGTGGATCGGGGACTGAAGGCCTGCTCACCGAGGCCGCAGGCTATGACGGCAAGCCCGTGCGGAGGCTGCATCAGCGAGCAAAGCCGTCCCGGTGAAGGCGACCGCGCGAGGCCGAGGCGGCGATCGAGAGGCGGCGGAGCTGCCGGACTGGGCGACCAAGCCCGCGCCGGCGGAGCGGTCGCGCGCGATCTCTCACGCCGTCAGGGGCTTGGCGCGCCTCCTCGGCGACACCGCGCCGCTTTACCCCGAGCAGCCGCCGCTCGGACCGAAGGCGCTTGCCGACAACCGGCGCTTCGCCGCGCGGACGGCTGGTGCACACGCTGCTGCAGCATCTGCCGGAGGTCGCAGCCGCCGATCGGAGGGCGCGGCGCGAGATTTCGTCGCCGCACGCGGGCGCGACCTGCCGCGGAGATGCGCGAGGAGATCGTGAGCGAGACGCTCGCCATCGTGCAGGACGCGCGCTTCGCGCCGCTCTTTGCAGCCCGGCAGCCTCAGCGAGGTGCCGGTGGTGGCAAGGCTCGGCGAGGGCGACGATGCGCGCGAACTCCGGCCAGATCGATCGGCTGGCGATCCTCGACGACGCCCTGCTCGTGCTCGACTACAAGACGAATCGGCCGCCGCCTTCCGTCACCCGATGAGGTGGCGCCGGGCTATATCGCGCAACTTGCCGCCTATCGCGCAGCGCTCCGCCTCATGTTTCCGGAGCGAGCTTTGCGGGCGGCGATCACTCTGGACCGACGGCCCGAAACTCATGGAAATCCCATCAACACTGCTTGATTTGGCCGAACGCCGCATGTTGCAGGAAGGCCCCAGCCTTGACGTTGCCGGGTGCGCACCTAGGCTTCGGCTTTTAGACCACAAGACCGGCTACTTTTGAGGGTCGAACGCCGGCGACCTAGGAGAAGCAAATAAATGGCAACTGCAACTGTTTCCGACGATACCTTCGAGGCCGACGTATTGAAGTCGTCGACCCCGGTCGTGGTGGACTTCTGGGCTGAATGGTGCGGTCCTTGCCGGCAGATCGCACCGGCGCTCGAGGAGATCGCCAAGGACCTCAACGGCAAGGTCAAGATCGTCAAGCTCAACATCGACGAGAATCATCGCACGCCGTCGCGCTACAATGTGCGGGCGATCCCGACGCTGATGATCTTCAAGGACGGCCAGCTCGCCGCGACGCAGACTGGCGCGCTTCCCCAAGGGCCGGCTTGCCGACTGGATCAGCGGGACGATCGGCGTCGCCGCCGTCTAGTTCCATGCAGCTTGAGCACGTGGCCCGCTAGATAGAGCGAGCCGCAGATCAGCACGCGTCCCGGACGCCCTAGCGCGCGCGCGCGATTGCATCAGCGCGTGCGCCACGCCGCTCGCCGGTGTCACGTCGAAGCCTTCGCTCGCGGCAATCTCCGCCAGGGCTTCCGCGTCGAAAGCGTTCGCCTCCTCGGGGATCGGCACCGTGTAGACGCGCTCGACCAGGCCCTTGAACGGCGCGATGAAGGCGTGCGCGTCCTTCGTCTCCATCATGCCCCAGATGAGATGAACGGCGCGCGGCACGCGCTCATCGAGCTCGGCGAGCGCATGCGCGATGACCTGACCGCCGGCGGCATTGTGCCCGCCATCGAGCCAGATCTCCGGTGCCCTCGCCCACATATTGCGTGCAAGCGCGCCTTCGCCGAGGCGCTCAAGCCGCGCCGGCCATTCGGCGTGGGTCAGTCCATGCTCCAGCGACGTCGACGGTGAGCGCATCGCCGAAAGCGACGCTGGCGGTGGCGATGCGCAGCGCCGGCATTGTCGATCTGGTGCCGCCCGTTGAGAGCGCGGCAGCGGAAGGTCGATCCAGCCGCGACGCGGTCTGGAAGATCGAGATCTGTCGGTGCTGCTCCGAACACGTCGAAGTCGCGCCCGAGCGACGTGGAGCGGCGCGCCGATCTCCTCGGCCCGCGCTTCGATGCACGCTGAAGCGCCTCCGGCTCCTGGCGCCCGACGATGCAAGGCACGCCGGGCTTCGAGGATGCCGGCCTTCTCGCGCGGCGATCGCCGGCAGGGTGTCGCCGAGAAAGGAGACGTGATCGATGCGAGATCGGCGTGATGCGAGGTGGCAAGCGGCTGCTCGACGACAGTTGGTCGCGTCGAGGCCTGCCGCCCAAGCCCGGTCTCGAGCAGCAGCGAGATCGGCTGGCGTCTCGGCGAAGGCGAGGAAGCGCCGCCGCCGTGGTGATCTCGAAGAAGGTGATCAGCTCGCCGGCGTTGGCGCGCCTCGGCGCGGGCGAGGCAGTCGACCAGCCTGTCCTCGGCGATCGGCGCGGCGCCATCGGCGCCGGCGAGCAGGATGCGCTCGTGGAAGTTGACGAGGTGCGGCGAGGTGTAGACATGGACGCCGCTTGCCCGAGCGCCTCGGCGATGGCGCGGACGAAGGCGATCAGCGAGCCCTTGCCGTTGGTGCCGGCGACATGGACCACCGGCGGCAGGCGGCGCTCGCGGATTGCCGAGCGCCGCGAGCAGACGCTCGATGCGCCCGAGCGACAGGTCGATCGATTGCGGGTGCAGCGCCTTGAGGCGCTCCAGCAGGCGTGACGCTTTCCGAGACCGAGGGCAGTGGGATGCGGCCCTCGTCGCTGTGGGGCAGATGTGGTCAAGGCGATCGAGCCTTTAGACGCTTTCGCGGCGGACGGGGTTCGGCAGGCGTGCCGGACGGCTCGTTCAATGATCGTCGTCGTCGTCCTCGATCTCGATATCCACGATCTCGCCATTGCCGCCGAGCCTCGCCAGCGTCGTAGCCGGCGCCGTGATGCGAGTTCATGCCGTCCGAGGTGCTCCGGGAACGGCGATCGTCGCGCCCGGCGCCTGCGTGTGGGTGAGCAGCTGGCAGATGCGGCCGAGCGTGTCGCGCAGCTGATGGCGATGCACCACCATGTCGACCATGCCGTGGTCGAGCAGATATTCGGCGCGCTGGAAGCCGTTCGGGCAGCTGCTCGCGGATGGTCTGCTCGATGACGCGCGGACCGGCGAAGCCGATCAGCGCGCCGGGCTCGGCAATGTGGATGTCGCCGAGCATGGCGTAGGAGGCGGTGACGCCGCCGGTGGTCGGATGGGTCAGCACCACGATGTAAGGCAGCCGCGCCTCGCGCAGCTCCTGCACGGCGACGGTGGTGCGCGGCATCTGCATCAGCGAGAGGATGCCTTCCTGCATGCGCGCGCCGCCGGAAGCGGCAAACAGAATGAACGGCGTCTGCGCTTCACCGCGCGTGCGCATGCCGGAGATCACCGCTTCGCCGGCGGCGGTGCCGAGCGAGCCGCCCATGAAATCGAAATCCTGCACGGCGGCGACGATCTTGTCGCCTTGCAGCTTGCCGGCGCCGACAAGGACGCGCGTCGGCAAGGCCGGTCTTGCCGCGGGCGTCCTTGATGCGGTCGGTGTAGCGCCGCTCGTCGCGGAATTTGAGCGGGTCGATCGGCACCTCGGGAAGAGCGATGGTCTCGTACTCGCCGCCGTCGAACAGGCCTTTCAGCCGCGCCGCCGCCGAAACGCGCATGTGGTAATTGGAGCCGGGAACCACGAACTGGTTGGCTTCGAGATCCTTGTAATAGATCATCTGCCCCGTTTCGGGGCATTTGACCCACAGATTGTCCGGCATCTCCTTCTTGCGAAGGATGCTGCGGATCTTGGGCCTGACGACGTTGTTGATCCAGTTCACGGGACTACCAAACGTCTCAAAAAGCAACACTCAACCTAAACTCGAAATCATGCCTAAAGCGCGGCGGCGGCCGGCCTGCGCGCGGAGCGCCGAAGCCAGCCGCTCGACCGAGAGCCAGAGCACTTGGGGCCGGTGTTCGGCGTCGCCTTGCCTTCGGCATCGAGGCTTTGGGCGATCGCCGACGACAAGCGCCGAGCCGACCACCACGCCTTCGGCGAGCTCGGCGATGGCGCTCACCTGCTCTTGGTCTTCACGCCGAAGCCGACGGCGATCGGGAGCTTGGTTGCGCCTTGATGCGGGCCACGTGGGCGCCGACATCGGCAAGATCCGGCGCAGCCGTGCCCGTAATCCCGGCGATCGACACGTAATAGACGAACCCCGAGGTGTTGGCGAGCACGGCCGGCAGGCGCTTGGCGTCGGTCGTCGGCGTAGCCAGGCGAATGAAGTTCAGCCCCGCCTCGCTTGCCGGCGGGCGAAGCTCGGCATCTTCCTCTGGCGGCATGTCGACCACGATCAAACCATCGACCCCGGCGGCGACCGCGTCCTTCGAGGAACCGGTCCACGCCGTAGATATATATGGGGTTGTAATAGCCCATTAGCACGATGGGGGTGGTTGCATCGCTTTCGCGGAAGGACTTAACCATGGCCGAGCGTCTTTACCATGGTCTGGCCGGACGGCAGCTGCGCGCTGCGAGGAGGCCTGGATCGCCGGCCCGTCGGCCATGGGGTCCGAGAACGGCATGCCGAGCTCGATGACGTCGGCGCCGGCTTGCGGCAGCGCCTTCGAGCAGCTTGAGGCGAGGTGTGCGTAATCGGGATCGCCGGCGGTGATGAAGGTGACGAGGCCGGCGCGCCCCTCCGCTTCAGCTCGGCGAAGCGTGGTTCGATGCCGACTCATGCTGGACGCATCCTGGCGCGAGCTCGCTCCTCGCGTCTTGGCGCTCAGATAGCTTGCAACGGAGTCGAGGTCCTTATCGCCGCGGCCGGAGAGATTGACCACCATCAGGTGATCCTTCGGCTTCTGCGGCGCGAGGTCGAGCACGCGGGCGAGCGCGTGCGCCGGCTCCGAGCGCCGGGATGATGCCTTCGAGCTTGCTGCAGAGCTGGAACGCGGCCACCGCCTCGTCGTCGGTCGCCGAGAGGAATTTCACGCGGGCCATGTCGTTGAGCCAGGCATGCTCGGGTCCGATGCCCGGATAATCGAGCCCGGCGGAGATCGAATGCGCTTCCTCGATCTGGCCGTCGTCGTCCATGCAGCAGATAGGTGCGGTTGCCGTGCAGCACGCCGGGCCTGCCGCCGGCAATCGAGGCCGCGTGCTTGCCCGGTTCGAGGCCGAGGCCGGCAGCTTCGACGCCGTAGATCTCGATCGCCGCGCTCGTCGAGGAACGGATGGAACAGGCCCATGGCATTGGAGCCGCCGCCGATGCAGGCGATCAGCGAGATCAGGCAGCCGGTCCTTCGGCCTGCATGCATCTGCTCGCGCGTCTCGCGGCCGATGATCGACTGGAAATCGCGCACCATCGCCGGATAGGGATGCGGCCCGGCCACCGTGCCGATGCAATAGAACGTGTCGTGCGACATTGGCGACCCAATCGCGCAGCGCCTCGTTCATCGCATCCTTGAGCGTCTTGGAGCCGGATCTGACCGGCGCGCACCTCGGCGCCGAGCATCTTCATGCGGAAGCACGTTCGGCTTCTGCCGCTCGACGTCGACCGACGCCCATGTAGACGATGCAGGGCAGGCCGAAGCTGCGCGCACAGCGTCGCGGTCGCGACGCCGTGCATGCCGGCGCCGGTCTCGGCGATGATGCGCGTCTTGCCCATGCGCACGCGCCAGCATGATCTGGCCGAGCACGTTGTTCACCTTGTGCGCGCCGGTGTGATTGAGCTCCTCGCGCTTGAAATAGATCTTCGCGCCGCCGCAGTGCTGCGTGAGCCGCTCGGCGAAATAGAGCGGCGACGGCCGGCCGACATAAGTGCGCGAGATGGCCGTCCATCTCGGCCTGGAAGCGACGGGATCGGCCTTGGCGTCGTTGTAGGCCCGCTCCAGATCGAGGATCAGCGGCATCAGCGTCTCGGCGACGAAGCGGCCGCCATAGAGGCCGAAATGCCCGCGCTCGTCGGGCCCGGTGCGATAGGAGTTGAGCGGCGGCTGTGCTGCAGTGGAGCGCTCATGAGGCCATGGCCTTCTTGAGCGCGGCGCGGCGCCTTGGCGCGCCTGGATGAAGCGGCGCACGAGGTCGGGGTCCTTCTCGCCCGGGGCCCGCTCGACGCCGGAGGATACATCGACCATCGACAGCTCCGGTGGCGACCGAGCGCCTCCCAGACATTGTCGGGGTCGAGCCCGCCGGACGAGGGCAAAGGGACGTCGGCTCGACGGCCGCCAAGAGCGCGCCAGTCGAAGGCGAGACCGTGTGCCGCCGGGAAGGTCTGAGCCGGCAGGCGCTTTGGCGTCGAACAGGATGCATATCGGCAACGCCCCGATAGGCGGCGGCTTTCGCGCACATCATCGGCGGTGGCGACGCCGATGGCCTGATCACGCGGCAAGCCGGAGCGCGCCTTGATCGCCGCCACCCGCTCGGGGTCTCGCTGCCGTGAAGCTGCAGCAGGCCGGGGCGGACCGTGGTGAGCGATGCTGCATCGATCAGCGCATCGTCGGGATCGACCATAGCACCGCGACCGTCTCGATGCGCCCGGAGGCAAGCTCGGCGAGCGGCCGCGCGGCGTCAGGCTCGACATAGCGGGGGCTCTTCGGAAAGAACACGAGGCCGACATAGTCGGCGCCGGCATCAACTGCCGTGTCCACGATCTCTCGCGTGCGAACGCCGCAAATTTTCACCTTCACCGGCACCTGGCAGACTTTCCAGTGGCTGGGGTGCAGGGCTCTTAAAACGCGCCCAGGCGGGGCCACCCTATGCAATTCGAGGGGCCGAAGTCTATCGCAGTGACAACAAAGCCGCCGGCCGAAGCCGATCAGGTCGGCGAGCCTGCCGCTAGTCGGCTGGCGAGGCGCGCGCGCCGCGGGCGGGCGTCGAGGCCTTCCAGCTCCTTCTCCAGGCGGTCGGCCTGGCGGCGCCAGGTCGAGGCCTCGCGGGCTTCCGACCCGCGCCGTTTTCCGCCACTTGCCCTGGCCGAGCCAGGTCGCGATACCGCCGACGACGAGCCCAAGGGCGAAACGCGCCGAGCAGGAACAGGAACAGAGGCGCCTCGATGCCGAAGCCGGCATTGGCGTCAAACGGATTGAGGCCGAGCACGACCTGCTTGCGGTTGACGACGGCGAGCGCCACGAGCAGCACGCCGAGCGGCACGAGAATCAGGGCGGCGACCAGTTTACGCATCACGGCCGCTCCATCGGGACGAGGCCTTAGGCCGCCCCATCCTCACGGTTCAGGCGCTCGCGCAGCTCCTTGCCGGTCTTGAAGAAGGGCACGAACTTGTCCTCGACGAAGACGGTGTCGCCGGTGCGCGGATTGCGACCCTGCCGGGCGGCGCGGTGCTTCACCGTGAAGGCGCCGAAGCCGCGCAGCTCGACCCGGTCACCGCGAGCAAGCGCGCCAGTGATTTCATCGAGCACGATGTTGATGATGCGCTCGACGTCGCGCTGAAAGAGGTGCGGGTTGGCCGCAGCCACGCGCTGAATCAATTCCGACTTGATCATGATTGCCCCACATTGCCGGCTCGCCCGGCAGCAGCCCCGCATAGCTCTCCAGCAGGGTGCCAAAGCGAAACTAGACCGTCAAGCTTCAAGTCCTTCCGAAACTTGACCGAATAGGGATACGAAGTTGGCAGCCGAGATGCCGAGCCGAAGACGCGATCGAGCCGAACAGCCAGCCCCAAAATGCCGCCGCTTTCGGCCTTCGGCTTCCACTCGACCACGGAAAGTCCCGGCGTGACGTCGCGCTCCTTCTGCAGCCACTTCTTGGCATCCCTTTCGTCGCCGATCTGGTCGACGAGCTTGAGCGCCAACGGCCTGCCGGCCGGAATAGACGCGGCCGTCGGTCAAGCCCGGCACGGCCGCCGGCGCGAGGTTGCGGCGCTTGGCGACAAGATCGACGAACCAGACCTTCGCCTCCTGCACCATTTCCGCGGCGAGCGCCCTGCCCTTCTCGTCGGTCGGCTCGAACGGATTGGGAACCGCCTTCAACGGCCCGCTTTTCACCTCCTCGACCTTCACCCCGAGCGTGCGCATGAGCTCCGAGACGTCGGCCCATTGGAAGATGACGCCGACCGAGCCGGTGATGGTGTTGCCGTAGACGAAGATGCGGTCGGTGGCGAGCGCGACGATATAGGCGGCGGAGTGGCGAGCGTGCCGCAAACCGCGACCACGGGTTTCTTCTCGGCGAGGCGGCGGATCGCGTCGTACATGGCTTCGCCGCCGGTGGTGGTGCCGCCGGGGCTGTTGATGTCGAGGATCACCGCCCTCACCTGGCTCGACTTGCCGACCTTGTCGAGGAGCTCGAGCATCTTCTGATCGTCGGTAATGAGGCCGCTCACCGACACGCGGGCGATATGCGGCAGGAAGCTGCCGGAGCCGGCCAGTTGCTGGTTGCCGGCCATCACGAGGGCGATGACGAAGACGGCGAGCACGACGGCGGCGAGCCGCCAAGCGGTGAGCCGCCGCCTGAGACGGCGGCGCTCGATCACGGTCTCGGCTTCGATCACGGTCTCTTCTCTCTAGAAGATCGACAGCCTGAAGAGGCGGAAGTCCGGGCGCGGCTGGCGCCGCAGCCTATTCCTCGGCCTCCGCCGAATCCTCGGTCTTGGCAGCCTCGCTCTTTGCCTTGCTCTTGCGCTTCGGCTTCTCGGCAGACCTCGTCGCCATCCTCTTCCTTCGCCTTGCTCAGGGCGGCGCCGAGAATGTCGCCGAGCGAAGCGCCGGAATCGGTCGAGCCGTATTGGGCGACGGCCTCTTTCTCCTCGGCGATTTCGAGCGCCTTGATCGACACCCCGACCTTGCGCGCCTTGGCGTCGACCTGGGTCACCACGGCGTCGAACTTCTCGCCGACGCCGAAGCGGTCAGGCCGCTGCTCGGAACGGTCGCGCGAGAGGTCGGAGCGGCGGATGAAGCTGGTCAGGTCGTGGTCGACGAGCTTGACCTCGAGCCCGCTGTCCTTCACCGCGACGACTTCGCAGGTCACCCGCATGCCTTTCTTGAGCTTGGCGGAAGGCGCGCCGGAGGCAAACGGATCGGGCGTGAGCTGCTTGACGCCGAGGCTGATGCGCTCCTTCTCGGAGTCGGCTTCGAGCACCACGGCTTTGACGTTGTCGCCCTTGTTGTAGTCCTTGAGGGCGTCCTCCCCGGACTTGGACCAGTCGAGATCCGATAGATGCACCATGCCGTCGATGCCGCCATCGAGCCCGATGAACAGACCGAACTCGGTGATGTTGCGGATCGGGCCCTCGATGTTGGTGCCGGGCGGGTGATTGGCGGCGAAGGCGACCCAGGGATTCTCCTGGGTCTGCTTGAGCCCGAGCGAAATGCGGCGCTTCTCGGGATCGACCTCGAGCACCTGCACCTCGACCTCCTGGCTCGTCGAGATGATCTTGCCGGGATGGATGTTCTTCTTGGTCCAGCTCATCTCCGACACGTGGATCAGCCCTTCGACGCCGGGCTCAAGCTCGACGAAGGCGCCATAGTCGGTGATGTTGGTGACGGTGCCCTTGAGCCGCGAGCCTACCGGATATTTGGCGGCAATGCCCTCCCAAGGATCGGCTTCGAGCTGCTTGATGCCGAGGCTGATGCGCTGGGTCTCGGGATTGATGCGGATGATCTGCACCTTGACGCTGTCGCCGACGGTCACGACCTCGCTCGGATGGGCGACGCGCCTCCATGCCATGTCGGTGACGTGCAAGCAGGCCGTCGATGCCGCCGAGATCGATGAAGGCGCCGTAGTCGGTGATGTTCTTGACCACGCCCTCGATGACCTGACCCTCTTCCAGCCGCGCCACGATCTCGCTGCGCTTCTCGGCGCGCGTCTCTTCGAGCACGGAGCGGCGCGATACGACGATGTTGCCGCGGCGGCGGTCCATCTTCAGGATCTGGAAGGGCTGCGGCAGGTTCATCAGCGGTGCCGACGTCGCGGATCGGCCGGATGTCGACCTGGCTGCCCGGCAGGAAGGCCACGGCGCCGTCGAGATCGACGGTGAAGCCGCCCTTGACGCGGTTGAAGATCACGCCTTCGACGCGCTCGCCGGCTTTGTATTTCTCCTCGAGCCGCGTCCAGCTCTCCTCGCGCCGCGCCTTCTCGCGCGACAGCACGGCCTCGCCCATGGCGTTCTCGACGCGCTCAAGATAGACGTCGACCTCGTCGCCGACGGAGAGGTTGGCGGCGCGGCCGGAGATGCCAAATTCTTTCAGGGGAATGCGGCCTTCGGTCTTGAGGCCGACATCGATGACGGCAACGTCCTTCTCGATCGCGACGATGGTGCCCTTGACGACGTTGCCTTCCTGGAGCGCCGTGGTGGTCAGCGACTCTTCAAGCAGTGCCGCGAACTCGTCGTGGCTCGGATGGCTGATACGCTAGCTCTGCGGTTGGTTCATCAAAACTCTTTAGTCCCTTCCAATCGAAATGCCCGTCTCCACTGCCGGCTCGGAATGCTGGCGAAAGCGCGGGGTCAAGCGTGTCCACGGCTGACGCGCCGCATGAGGTCTACCGCCAGGATTTCGCGGAAAACTTCGGAAATGGTGTGCCAATGCGAAAGGGGCGCGGCCTCAACTGGCGTACCCTGCACGGCCCATCGCAGCGTCGATCAGATCGATGGCAGCCCTGAATGCGGCGTCTATATCCAAATTCGTAGTATCGAGCAAGTGCGCGTCAGGGGCCCGGCGCAAGGGCGCCGCGGCGCGGTTCTTGTCCCGTTCGTCGCGCCGCCTGATATCGGACAGCACTTCGGCTTCGCTTATGGCGATTCCGGCCTGTTTCAGCTCGATATAGCGCCGCCGGGCGCGTTCCTCAGGCGTCGCCGTCACAAATAATTTCACGTCGGCATCGGGGCAGATCACCGTGCCGATGTCCCTTCCGTCCAGCACCGCGCCTGATTTGGCGCGGGCGAAGCTCCGCTGATAGGCGAGCAGCTCTTTGCGCACCTCCGGATGCTTGGCCACGAGCGAGGCAGCTTCACCGAGGCCCGGTTTCCTGAGGCTTGGGTCGCCGAGCGTGCGTCGGGTCAAGCGCCTTGGCGCTTTTGAGCGCCTCGACGGCGTCGGCCGGATCTCCTCCACGCGCCAAGGTATCGCGCGCGACGGCGCGGTAGAGCGTGCCGGTATCGAGATAGGCAAGGCAATAGTGCGCGGCGATGCGCTTGGCGATCGTGCCCTTGCCCGAGGCCGCCGGCCCGTCGATGGCGATGATCATCGGAACTGGGCTCCGAGCTTCGTCATCAGCGGCACGAAGGCCGGGAAGCTTGTGGCGATCATGCCGATGTCGTCGACGGCGACCGGCTGCTCGGCGCCGAGGCCGAGGGTGAGAAACGCCATGGCGATGCGGTGGTCCATATGCGTCTCGACCACGCCGCCGCCCGGCACGCTGCCCTTGCCCATGACGATGAGATCGTCGCCCTCGATGCTCGTCTCAACGCCGCAGGCCGCGAGCCCCGCCGCGGTGGCGGCAAGACGGTCGCTCTCCTTCACGCGAAGCTCGGCAAGACCGCGCAAGCGCGTCTCGCCGTCGGCAAAGGCGGCAAGCACGGCGAGCACCGGATATTCATCGATCATGCTCGGCGCGCGCTCCGGCGGCACGTCGACGCCGCTGAGCGCGCCCGCACGCACGCGAAGGTCGGCCACCGGCTCACCGCCTTGCAGGCGAAGGTCGAGCAGCTCAACGTCCCCGCCCATTTCACGCACCGTCTCGATGAAGCCGGCGCGGGTCGGGTTCATCAGCACGCCTTCGAGCACAATGTCGGAACCCTCGCAGATGAGGCCGGCGGCGATGGCGAAGGCGGCAGAGCTCGGGTCACCCGGAATGGCGATGGAGGCGCCTGCAAGCTCGGCGTCGCCGCGGACCGTGACGGCGCGGCGGCCGTCGTCCTCGTCCTTCACCGAGATCTCGGCGCCGAAATGGGTGAGCATGCGCTCGGTGTGGTCGCGGGTGGCAAGCGGCTCGATCACCGTGGTGCGCCCGGGCGCATGCAGGCCTGCGAGCAGCACCGCCGACTTCACTTGCGCCGAGGCGACCGGAGATTCGTAGACGATGGGAACGAGATCCGGGGTGCCTCTGACGGTGAGCGGGAGGGTGGTGCGCGCGTCGTCGTCGAGGGCGAGCCCCATGCGCTGCAGCGGTTTCAGCACGCGGGCCATGGGACGGCGGCAGAGCGAGGCATCGCCGGTGAAGCGCGCTTCCATATCGTGGCCGGCGACCACGCCAAGCATCAGCCTCGATCCGGTGCCGGAATTGCCGAAGTCGAGATCCTCAACCGGCGCCTGCAGGCCGCCGACGCCTTGGCCGGTCACCTCCACCGAGCCGTTGACGTGGCGGATCTGAGCCCCAAGCGCCACCACCGCCTTTGCCGTGGCCAGGACATCCTCCGACTCAAGCAGGCCAGTGATGCGGGTGCGACCAGTGGCCAGCGCGCCCAGAATGAGCGCGCGATGGGAGATCGATTTATCGCCGGGTACCCTGATCGTGCCGGCAAGGGCCCGCGTGGGAACGGCGGAAAGTGGCTGCGACATGGACCTTGGATTTTCAGTCTTTGGGCGCTTTCGATAGCTTTTGACAGCACCAGACAAGCGTGGCAATGGGGGCGAAGCACATCAAGCATCGAGGACGTCAATGTCGAAACCCGCGAGAGGGATCAAGCGCGTTTGCCAGAGTTGCGGCACGCGGTTTTACGACTTGGGGCGGACGCCGATCGTCTGTCCATCCTGCCAGGCCGTCTATCAGGTGACGCAGCCGACGTCGCGGCGCGGAGCGAGCGCGCCGGCGCCGGAGGTACGGGAGAAGGTGGAGCCTGAGGTCGAGCCCGTGGCGCTCGAACCGGAGACGATCAGCCTCGAAGAAGTCGAAGAGGCCGGCGAGGACGCCGTGATCGAAGATGAGGAGATCGTCGATCTCGGCGAGGAGGCGGAAATTCCGGCCGCCGGCGAGGACGACACCTTCCTGGAGGAGCCCGAGGGCGACGAGGAGGCCGATGTCTCCGGTATCGTCAGCGGCCCTGAACAGGAGGAGGGCTAGGCTGCGCCGGATACCAGAGATCAGAAGCCAGAAGCCGGAAGCCAGAAGTCAGAATGGCTTTGGGCCCGCGCATTTCGCTTGAACCTCTGGAAGGTGCAGACCTAATTGAAAGCCCAAAGTTAGCCAGGCCAATCTGACTTCTGGTTTCCGGCTTCTGCTTTCTGACTTCTGAAGGGGCCATAGCTCAGTTGGGAGAGCGCGTGAATGGCATTCACGAGGTCGGCGGTTCGATCCCGCCTGGCTCCACCAGATTTCCCCAGGAGCTAACGCAACGAGGCTCAGTTCATGCGCATCGGTTGTGGAGCGACCGGCATCCTGCCGATCGCTCCAGACCGCAGGTCCGGATTGGATATTCGGTTAGTAGCGGTAGCGCATAGCGGCCGATAGCCGTAATAGCCGTAGTAGCGGGGACCATAATAGCGACGGCAGGCGCAGCGATAGGGGCCGCACCAACAGCCGACCGTCTCAACGGGCGAATAGCCTTTGGTGATCGGCGACAGATCTCCCAAGCCCCGCACTGGCGCTGCTTCGGCCTTCATAAGGGCTGAACCGGCCAAGAGCACGATTGCGGTGGCGAGGACAGTGAATAATTTGCGCATGTCTCCTCCTTTTCGAACGAGGGGAGGATCACACCCGCGATATGTTACAGGCAATCGACATCGCTCCGTCACGGTTTACGAAATCGGAACCACCAAAGCTTGGCTGGGGCGGAGGAATTTACTATCAAGGCGAGACGAGGAGCAGGCCGGTGCTGGCTCTAGTGGCCGCCCAGCACCGCGACCACGACATTGGCGGCGCGCAAGACCGAGATCTGCTTCGGCAGGTTCTGGTCATAGGCGGCAGGGGCGATGAGCACGGTGTCGCCAGCCTTCGCCACATGGATCACGTGCTGGACGGACTTGAAGGCGGTCTTCGGCCCGCGCCCGTCATTGGCGTCGTCCCCCGTCCTCGAATCGACATACCATTCCATGGCATCACAACATCCGAAGCTGCCGATCGAAGGTCAAGGATTAACCGGCGATCGCGGCCTTGGTCCTTCGCAGGAGGCAATCGCTCATTCGTGACCGGCCTGGCGCCGCCGCGATTCTGAATTCGCTCGCCATTTTCCCCATATCCGAGGCCGGTTCAATGGCCCAGCGCCGCAGCGGGCTCTGGCCATTCAGTATGTCTGGGCGCCGACAGGGCCCAACGACGCTACGACATGTCGCAGCCGCTTGCGCTGGAAGGGCTTGGCAGAATGTCGCGCATGACGTTCCTTGAGGGGAGATTTGGCTCGGTGCCGAGCCCGGCCGTGGGCTTCCCCGGCTCGTCAGAGCACCGGAGGCCGGCTACCCTCCCTACAATATCGAGCTGTTGACCGGGGAGGACGGAAGCCCAAGCGCGCTTCGCATTACGCTTGCCGTCGCGGGCTTCAGCGTCGATGAGCTTGCCGTCACCATCGAGGGCGGCCAGCTGATCGTACGCGGCAAGCAGGCGGATGAGCGGTCCCGCGACTACATCTACCGGGGCATCGCGGCGCGGCAGGTTCAAGCGCAGCTTCGGGCTCGCCGACGGCGTCGAGGTGCGCAAGGCGGAACTGCACGACGGGCTGCTCGCCATCGAGCTCGAGCGCCCGGCGAAGGACGTGAGCGGTCAAGACGGTGCGGATCGTCGATGGCGAGGTTGCCGGCAAGAGGCGCGAGGCGTTGCCGCCAAAGCCGGCCAGAGTTTCAGATGCGGAGTAGGTCAAGAATGAACGAAGACGCAAAATTAGACGGTGAGGCACTGGCCCGATGAGCCGGAAGGCGTTCGCGCAGCTCGGCGACGGCGAGGTGGCTTATATCAAGCAGCTCAATCTCGACCTTGCCCAGAAGCTGTTCCCCGCCTTGCGCGGCAAGCTCGAAGGCATCGATCTTTACGCGGTGCTCGGCGCCGACGGCACGCCTTCGGCGCTCACCGACAGCCGCAACGCGGCCATCGCCAACGCCATCGAGAACGACCTCGTGCCGTTGAGCGTGCACTAACGCCTTCAGCCTATTTCGATTGAGGTTGGAGACGCCGTCCTCAGGCCGCGTGGGAGGTGGCGCCCTCGGTCAGCACCGCATAGATCGCGGCGGCGTCGCGCGAGGCTCTGAGCTTGTCCACGGCATGGCCCTCGCGCAGCAGCCGCGAGATGCGGGCGAGCGCCTTCAAATGATCGGCGCCGGCGCCTTCCGGCGGCGAGCAGCAGAAACACGATATCCACCGGAGCGCCGTCGACCGCGTCGAAATCGATCGGCTCGGCAAGCCGCGCGCAGATGCCGGTGATGCGCTTCAGCCCGGCGAACTTGCCATGCGGGATGGCGATGCCTTGGCCGAGCCCGGTCGAGCCGAGCCGCTCGCGCTGCAACAGCGTGTCGAAGATGTAGCGCTCCTGCAAGCCGGTGAGCCGCGCCGCGCGCGCCGACAGCTCCTGGAGAAGCTGCTTCTTGTTCTTGACCTTGAGCGAAGCAATCACCGCTTCGGGGCCGATGAGATCAGCTAGGTGCATGTGCCAACCCGCCTGATGAATGAAGCGCAAAAGCGGAACGAGCCGCTAGCGCCGTGCCCGCGTTTTCTGTCTGACCGCAGGATCGATCCAGCCGATATGGCCATCGTCGCGGCGGTATACAACGTTGATTTCGCCGCTCGACGCATTGCGAAACAAAACGAATGGCTGATCGGAAAGATCCATCTGCATCACTGCGTCGCTGACCGCCATTTCGTGCACGACAGTCTCGGCTTCGGCAATGATGATCGGGTTGTCCTCATCGCTCTCCTCCTGTCCATCCTGCCGCGATTGCAGCACGTAGGACGCTGCGGGGTCTCCTTGCGGGCGGAGTGTCCCCCATGCTTTTTGACCCTTCGCTTGTAACGCCGAACCCGCTTCTCCAGCCGCTCGCAAGCCAGATCAGCGCTCTGATAGGCATCGGCCGCCACGCCATGGGCTTCAAGACTCATGCCTTGCCACAAATGGATCGTGCAGTCGGTGCGAAACTCTCCGTGTTCCTTCTCTACGCGCACGTGTCCGGACGGCGTCCGCCCGATATATTTCTCGACGGTCTGCGAAACGCGCTCCTGGACATATCCGCGTAGCGCCTCACCAACGTCCAGATTCTTTCCGGTGACCTGTATCGTCATTGCCCGCGGAAGTGCCGACAGACCAATTTTGTCCCCTGGACGCACGACGACGCCGCATGTGAGGCGGATGCCGATCCCGGCACTTGGCTCGTTTGGCTTGGCCTCCCACCCCGCAGGTCGGAAGCTAGACCGCTGCCCATATGGTGTCAAATTCCGCGCAACTCAAGCGCTCATGTTGCTGCGAAATTCGGCTTTGGCCGGCTTTAAGTCAGGCGCTCGTGCCGGCGGCGATCTGCTTCTGCCGGCGGCGCTGCACCGAGGAGGGAATGCGCAAGGCTTCGCGGTATTTGGCAACCGTGCGCCGGGCGATGTCGACGCCGTCAAGCTTCAAGCGTTCGACGATCTTGTCGTCGGACAGCACGTCGCTTGCGGGCTCGGCCTCGATCATCTCCTTGATGCGGTGGCGCACGGCTTCCGAAGAGTGGGCGTCGCCTTCGCCGGCCGCGGCGATCGCCGAGGTGAAGAAATATTTCAGCTCGAACAGGCCGCGATTGGTGGCCATGTATTTGTTGGCGGTGACGCGGCTCACCGTCGATTCATGCATGGAGATGGCATCGGCCACGGTCCGGAGGTTCAGCGGCCGCAAGTGCCGCACGCCATAGGTCAGGAAGGCGTCCTGCTGGCGCACGATCTCCTGCGCCACTTTCAGGATGGTGCGGGCGCGCTGGTCGAGGCTCTTCACCAGCCAATTGGCCGTTTGCAGGCAATCGACCAGGTAGCTCTTGTCGTGCTTGCTGGTCGCCGACTTGCAGACGCAAGCGTAATAGGCCTGGTTCACCAGCACGCGCGGCAGCGTCTCGCTGTTCAGCTCGACATGCCAGCTTCCGTCGGGAAGAGGACGCACCAGCACGTCGGGCACGATCGGCTGCGACGGGCTCGACCCATATTTGAGCCCAGGCTTCGGGTTCAGCCGCTTCACCTCCTGGATCATGTCGCAGAGGTCCTCGTCGGAGACGCGGCAGGCGCGCTTCAGCGCGGGGAGGTCGTGCACGGCAAGCAGGTCGAGATGCTCGATCAACGCCGCCATGGCGGGGTCGCAGCGGTCCTGCTCCTTCAGCTGCAGCGTGAGGCATTCGCGCAAGTCGCGGGCAAACACGCCGCAAGGCTCGAAGCCCTGCATCACCGTCAAGGTTTCCTCGACGAGATCGAGCGGCGCGCCGAGCAGCTCGCCAAGGGCGGCGAGATCGCCCTGCAGGTATCCGGCCTCATCGGTCATGTCGATGAGATGATGGCCGATCAGCCGACAGCGCCGGGTCGGCGAAGACGAGCGCAAGCTGGTCGGACAGATGGTCCTTCAGCGTCCGCTCCTCGGCGACATAGGCTTCGAGATTGGGCGCGTCGTCGCCGTCGAGGCGCGGCCCTGGCCGAGCGAGGCCCAGCTCGACTCCTCAGCGCGCCGGCGGCGTAGCCGTCGCCGTCGGAAAAGCATCCTGCGGCTCGGTATCGAGATCGTCGCGTTGCGCCGCCGCGGTCATCGGCCTGAAGGTCGAGCCACTCGCCGTCCTCGCCGCCGGACGTCTCGCCTTCGCCCGCGTCGGAAGCGTCTCCGGCGTGCCCGTTCGCCTCCTGCTTGGCGTCGCCAAATAGGCTCGCTTCCGCCTCGAAGCGTCGCCTTGCGCGCCGCCGGTGTCGTCGGCTTCCTCGCGCTCGAGCAGCGGATTGCGCTCAAGCTCGGCTTCGACGAAAGCGGTCAGCTCCATGTTGGAGAGCTGCAGCAGCTTGATCGCCTGCTGCAGCTGCGGCGTCATCACCAGACTGTGGCTTTGCTCTAAGCTCAAGCTTTGCGGTGAAGGCCATACTCACTCCGGGCGGGCAGTCCCACGATGGACCGCCCTAAATCCTGAACTGATCGCCGAGATAGACGCGCCGCACGTCCTCGTTGTTGATGATGTCGTTGGCGGTGCCGTGGGTCAGCACCATGCCGTCATGGATGATGTAGGCGCGGTCCACTGAGATCGAGCGTCTCGCGCACATTGTGGTCGGTGATGAGCACGCCGATGCCGCGCTCGGTGAGATGGCGCACCAGCGCGCTGAATGTCGCCGACCGCGATCGGGTCGATGCCGGCGAAGGGCTCGTCGAGCAGCATGAAGGACGGGCGGCGTCGCGAGCGCGCGGGCAATTTCGACGCGGCGCCGCTCGCCGCCGGAGAGCGCGATGGCGGGCGACGTCCTGCGCAGGCGCGTGATGCGGAATTCGTCGAGCAGCGCGTCGAGCTGCAGCTGGCGCTCGGCCTTGTCGGGCTCGACCGTCTCGAGCACGGCGCAGAATGTTCTCCTCGACGGTGAGCCCGCGGAAGATCGAGGCCTCCTGCGGCAGATAGCCGATGCCGAGCCGGCGCGCGCTGATACATCGGCAGCTTGCGTGACGTCGCGGCCGTCGATGCTGGATGCGAGCCCTCGTCGGCGGGGATCAGCCCGGTGATCATGTAGAACACGGTGGTCTTGCCGGCGCCGTTCGGCCCGAGCAGTCCGACCGCCTCGCCGCGGGCGACCTCGAGGCTCACGCCGCGGACCACGGTGCGCTTCTTGAAGGCCTTGACCACCGAATGGACGGTCAGCCAGCCGGCATAAGGGTTCGGCTCGGCGTCGTGCTCGTAGCCGTGCTCCTCGGGTTGGGCAACTCCACGCTCGGCGACCGCCTGGCGACCTGGGAACGATAGCAATTTGCCCACTACCCTTTCTCTCCCCAGCTGAGGCACAAGCTGGCTCAAACTCGACTGAAATTCCGCGCCAGCCCTATTGCGGCGCGCCCGGAAGCAGCGGCATCGGCGTGTCGGCCGCGGGCTCAGCAGCGGCAGCGGGAGCGGAGCGGCGGCCTTTTCGCTTCCGGCGCTTGTGTCGGCGGACTTTTCCGCAGATTTGCCACCGCTCGATGTGTCGCTCTTGGAGCTGTCATCTCCTGGCTTGGCTTCCTTCGGCATGAACAGAGCGCGGATACGGCCTCCGGCGGTATTGCCCCTGTTCTCGAACCGGCTTTCACCGGTCTTCAGATCGATTACGAGCCGGTCACCCTTTAACACATTCTTGCCCTGCATTAACACCACATTGCCGCCCACGGTCACGAGCTGGGCCGGCACATCGTAAAGCGCCCAATCGCTCGTGGTGGTCTGGTCCTGGTCGCTGGTGATGACGACCTCTCCCCTCGCCTCGATCTTGCTGATCTGGGTGCCGTTGTTGGCGCCAAGCCCGACGCCGCTCGGGTTTCGCATCCCCTGCGCCGGCGGCGGCGCCGGTCGGGGCCGGGGTTGACCCTGTGGTATCGGGACCCTTGGCCAGGCTGTCGCTGCCGCTCCCACATAATGCACGTCGAGCTCGCGCGAGCGGAGCGTGGTGGTGCCTTGCACCGCTTTCACATTGCCTTTGAAGGTGGCGTATTTCTGCGCGTCGTGCACCACGAGCACGTCAGACTCGATGTCGATCGGCTCATTCGAGTTCTTGGAGAGATCCGCCGAAGGTGTTGGTCATGGTTTGCGCCGGCGCCGGCGATCGCCGCGAAGCAGGCAAAGCGCGGCCGCCCCGGCGGCGAGCAGCGCGCCGCACATCGCTTGGCGAAGCGAATGAGCGTCTGTGCGAGCGCGTTCATTGTGCCAGAGGTTCCGCGGGAACGGTCACGCTTGCCTCAGGCGGCACGCGCGCAGGGAGCGTCCGGAGCCTCGATCTTCGGCGGGCGCGGCGCTCGACCAGCAGCCTGCCGCGGCCTGATCGGTCTGCGCCCTGATGATGTGGACGCGCACCTTGCCGCGGAACAGCAGCGTCTTGTCGACGGAGTTCAGCACTGAGCGCGTCGGCGCGCACCGTGCCGCTCGGCAGGTCGAAGGCGACGCGGCTGATGCGAGCGCAACACCTGGCTCTTCATTTCGAGGCTGGCATGGGTGAGCTTGCCGGTTACGCCGGAGCTGGTCGACACGCGAATGTCGTCCTGCATGATCGAGGCGCTCCGACTCGCTGTTGAACAGCCCGCGCACCGCCTGCATGCGCGACCAGCCCTTCTGATCGGTGGTGAGCTCGGCCTTGATGGCATGCAGCTTGATCAGCTTCGGGTTCTTCATGTCCTGGTCGGCGTAGTCGGCGCTGACGACGTAGGCTGCCGTTCTTCTTGTCCATGCCCTTCAGCGTGGGGTTGACCATGCGCAGATTGCCGTCATTGACCTCAACCCCGCTCACGCTCGCGGTCACGCCGCCGACGGTGACGCTGAGGCGGGTCGAAATGAAATAGGTGGCAAGCACCAGCACCGCCATGACGGGGAGAGTCTTGCGCAGGATGGCGACGACGCGGCCAGTGCTGCGCGGCGCGCGAGAACGCCTGCTCGTGCTCCTCGGCAGAGCGCACGCGATACCGGCGATCGCCCGGAACCAGTTGCGCTTCGAACGTCACGGAAAGGCTCCTCCGAGCCGATACGGCCCACCCCACATTACTTAGCCGCAAGACTTTGATCACATTGCGACCGCAAATGCTTGTCGAAGGCGGCCTTTGCCGCCCTTTCCAGCCCGTCTCAATGGGCGAAGGGATCGATCTCGGACCAGCCTTTGAGATCGAGCTCGACCCTCGTCGGCAGGAAGGCGAAACAGGCCTGCGCCAAGCCTTGGCGGCCCTCGCGGACAAGCATGGCCTCGAGTTTCTCCTTTAGCGCGTGGAGATACAAGACGTCGCTTGCCGCGTAATTGAGCTGTTCCTGCGTCAACTGGTCGGCGCCCCAATCGGAGGATTGCTGCTGCTTGGAGAGCTCGATGCCGAGCAGCTCCTTGGCGAGGTCCTTGAGGCCGTGCCGGTCGGTGAAGGTGCGGGCAAGGCGCGAGGCGATCTTGGTGCAATAGACCGGCCACGGCATGACGCCGAGACTATGCTTGAGCACGGCCATGTCGAAGCGGGCGAAATGGAAGATCTTGAGCACGCTCTGATCGGCGAGCAGGCGCTTCAGCTCCGGCGCGTCGTAGTGCCGGCGGAGCTGCACGAGCTCGGCGTTGCCGTCGCCGCGCGACAGCTGCACGAGGCAAAGCCGGTCGCGATAGGGGTTGAGCCCGAGCGTCTCGGTATCGATGGCGACGGCGTTGCCGAAGATGCGGCCGCGGCGGCAGGTCGTCTCTATGCAGCTCGACCGTCATCGGCGGTGCTCATGCGGCTTTAGCTCGACTGGCCGGCGCTTGGCCGAGGCGCAATCGCCGATCTCGACAGATGATCTGGTGCCCAGGAGAAGACTCGAACTTCCACGCCCTTTCGGGCACTAGCACCTGAAGCTAGCGCGTCTACCAGTTCCGCCACCTGGGCTTGAGGCCCTTTGAGGTACGATCGGGCCAAAGCAAAGTCAATCGGGCGGCGTGCGCTCCGGCCGAGACCCGGCGCAGCTAAGCCTTCCCAGACTTCGACAGGGTCGTGTATTGCTGCTCTCCCTGGTCGGGGGTCATGCGCCCGTCATGGCGAGCGATCATGCAGGACGAACCGTGGGCATTTCCTTAAGCAACGCTACTCTCATCACGATTTATGGCGGCTCAGGCTTCATCGGCCGCCATGTGGTCCGCGCGCTGGCCAAGACCGGGGCGAGGATGCGGATCGCCGTGCGCAGGCCTGAGCTTGCAGGCTTCCTGCAGCCGCTTGGCGGCGTCGGCCAGATCACCGCGGTGCAGGCCAATGTGCGCTTTCCCGACTCGCTCCTTGCGCCTGCGAAGGGCGCCGATGCGGTGATCAACCTCGTCGGCATTCTTAGCCCGAGCGGACGGCAGACCTTCAAGGCCGTGCAGGATGAGGTGCGCGCCACGTGGCGGAGGCGGCGCGCGCCGCAGGCGCCAAGCGCGTTCGTGCACATGTCGGCGATCGGCGCCGATGCCAACTCGCCCTCGGTTTACGCCCGCACCAAGGCCGCCGGCGAGGGCTGCGGCAAAAGAGGTGTTCCCGACGCTGTGATCTTGCGGCCGTCGGTGGTGTTTGGGCCTGAGGACGAATTCTTCAACCGCTTCGCCGCCCTTGCCCGGCTCTCCCCGGCGCTGCCCCTGATCGGCGGCGGCAAGACGAAGTTTCAGCCGGTGTTCTGCCGGCGACGTGGCCAAGGCGGTGATGGCAAGCCTCGCCGGCAAGGCGAAGACGCGCGCCGTGTACGAGCTCGGCGGACCTGAGATCCTCACGATGAAAGAGGTGATGCAGCGGGTGCTCGCCTACGCCATGCGCAAGCGCTGGCTCGTGCCGCTACCCTTCTTCCTCGCCAAGCTGCAAGGCGCGATCCTGCAGCTTCTGCCGAGCCCGCCGCTCACGCTCGATCAGGTGCGCCTCTTGGAGCGCGACAATGTGGTGAGCGAGCGCCGCCAAGCGCTGACGGCGCGGACGCTTGCGGGCCTCGGCATCACCGAGCCGGTCGCCGGTCGAGGCGGTGGTCCCCGATTATCTTCGAGCAGTATCGCCCCAAGGGCCAGTTCTCCGACTACCAGCCCTGAGGGAGGCCGATCTATTGCGGGGCTGGCGCCGATTGCGCGGCTCGCCGGTTGGCCAGGGCCGCAGTTACCTTCCGGCGCCGGCGCTAAGTGCGCGCCATAGCCGTAGACGAGCACGAGCAGGAAGCCGCCCAACGCCATGCGGTAAAGGACGAAGGGAAGGAAGCTGATCCGCCGAAGCAAGTCCATCAGGAAGGCAATTGCCAAAATTCCGGCGATGAAGGTGAAAGCCCGCGACCAACAGCTCGTCGGAGGTGATGTGGCAGCCGCTCTTCACGGCGTCGCCGAGGGTGAGCACGATCGCGGCAGCGGTGGCCGGGATGCCGAGAAGAAACGAAAAGCGCGCCGCATCGGGACGGGTGAAATTCAGAAAGCGCGCGGCTGTCATGGTGACGCCGGAACGGCTCGTACCGGGAATAAGGGCGAGCGCTTGCGCGCATCCGATCAGAAAAGCGCTCTTTCAGCGTCACGTCGTTGATGGTTTTCACCTGCTTTCCGTACCATGTCGGCGACAAGCATCAGCACCCCGTAGATCACGGTGTTCCAGGCCACCACCGTAATGTTTCGTTCCAGGTCAGGGACGTTCAGCTTCTTGAGTGTGTAGCCGAAGAGGACGGCCGGGATGGTCCCGGCGAGAATGTAGAGTGCGAGTCGGCCGTCGTCGGTGATCTTGCCGCGGAAGAGGTTGAGCGTTCCCAAAATGAGGTGCCATACGTCGCGCCAGAAATAGATGAGCACGGCGAGAAGCGTACCAAGATGCGACATGACGTCGGTGAACTGGCCCTGGTCGGGCCAACCGGTCAGGAACGGGATGAGAATGAGATGCCCGGAGGAGGAAATGGGCAGGAATTCCGTGATCCCCTGCACCACGGCAAGCACGATGATCTGTTCTATCGGCATTGATTCCTCGGCTCCCGACGATGGCCGCTTGTTCGGCGCGCGGGCAGGTTCTATACCGAGGCGCAACTCCGCGCGATTCTTTTCGCGGAGCTAAAGCCGCCGAATGGGTCGATGGCGACGCTCCTGCATTATCCGCTCTGCCCCTTTTCCCGCTCGATTCGCCTTGCGCTCGCCGAGTGCGGCGTCGAAGTGACGCTCACCGAGGAGCGGCCGTGGGAGTGGCGTCCGGCCTTCCTCGAGCTGAACCCGGCAGGGGCGCTGCCGGTGCTCATCACCGACGCCGACGGCCCGATTTCCGGCGCCTACGCCATCTCCGAATATCTCAACGAGACGGTGAGCGGCGAAGGCGAGGCCGCCAGAGGCTTCAAGCTCTTCCCCGGCGAGCCCCTGGCCCGTGCCGAGACGCGCCGGCTGGTGGACTGGTTCCACCGCAAGTTCCACGATGAGGTGACCTCCTATCTGGTCGAGGAGAAGGTGTACCGCCGCTACGGCCCCGGCGGCAGCTCGCCAAACATCGAGCAATACGTAACTGAACGAAGTACAAT
>ERZ1370068.5491-contig-4515_pt1 | contig 24124 bp, 25 predicted proteins | sample MGYA00561227_ERZ1370068 | MGnify/ENA primary metagenome ERZ1370068 (study PRJEB38410, sample SAMEA6850437) | metagenome | study: Metagenomic assessment of the ecological functions of the soil: analysis of the soil microbiota associated with the...
GAGACGTACGGCATTCGTACGATCGGCGACCTCGCTCGCACCGAGCACGCATTTCTCGTCGAGACGTTCGGCCGGGCGCATGGACAGTGGATGCACGACGCCGCGCACGGGCACGACGCGCGTCCCGTCGTCACGCACAGCGAGCCACAATCGATCAGCCGCGAGACGACGTTCGATCGCGACCTGTCGGCGACACGCGATCGCGAGCGGCTGTCAGCCATTTTCACCGAGCTTTGCGCAGGTGTCGGCGACGATCTGCAGCGCAAGGGCTACGCGGGACGAACGATCGGCGTCAAGCTGCGCTATGACAATTTCGCGACGGTCACCGCGCGTGCACACGATCGACGAGCCGACGCAGGCGGTCGACGTGATCCGGCGCGCCGCAGGCAGGGTGCCTGAAGCGTGTCGACCTGACGCGCCGGATCCAGTTGATCGGCGTGCGCGTCAGCGGACTCACGCGCCCGCGGACGGCACGCGCGAGGCGCGGAGCCTGAATCCGATCGCGCTCCACCGCTTCGCCTCGCGACTGACGCGCCGCGATGATACGCGCGCGCGTCTCGCGTCTGCGGATTCGGTAGCCACCGTCGCGGGCAATCTCCGCCAGCAGCCACGCGCGAAACAGCGCGAGCTTCGGCGATGCGGCAAGGCGCGGCGGGTACACGAGATAGAATTTCCGCGGGCCGGGCGCGTCGATGTCGAACAGTCGAACGAGCAATCCGTTGCGCAGGTCGTTGCCGACGACGCGGACTGCGCCCGCGCGGGCGCCATGCCCTGCCCTTCAGCAGCAGCCTGCGGCATCAATGACGAATCGTTGAAGATGGGTCCGCGCGAAGGTTCGGGCCAACTCAGGAGGCCGACGGCATCGAACCACGGTTTCCACGACGACTCGTCGTCGGAGCGCAGCAACGTGAACCGCGCAAGGTCCTGCGGGCGCGTCGGCCGCGCGGCGAGGCGCGGACTGCACGCGGGAAAAACGTATCGCTCATCAACAGCTCTGCCTTGACGTCGGGCCAGTTGCCCAGGCCATGCCGAATCGCGACGTCGGCGTCGTCACGCCGGAAATCGATGAGTGCCATGTTCGAGCGGACGTCGACGTCGATGACCTTGTGCTGCGCGATGAAGCGGCCAGGGCGGGGCAGCAACCAGCGCTGCGAACGAAGGCGTGACGCTGACGCGCAGTTGCCGCGGGTTGCTGCGCTGGCTCCGCTTCGCGCAATGCATCTCGATTTCGGCAAGCGCGCGCGCAACCGGGCCGCGAGCCGTTCCCCCTCCTCCGTCAACCGTATGCCGCGACCTGCGCGCTCGATCAGGCGTTCAGCGCCGCCTCCAGCGCCTTGATCTGGTGACTGATCGCGCCGTGCGTGAGGGAGAGCGCTTCCAGCAGCGCGCGACAGGCTCTGCCTGCGCGCGGCCGCCTCGAAGGCGCGCAGTGCCTGATCGGGGGATGTGCATTGGCATCCGGTCGGGTCGCGATATGCGAGCCGCGATTCACATCTTAGTCGAATATTAATCGATTGTCCGTCACCTCGCTGCTCTCTACACTTCAGAACCGTTCCACCATTCCCGAAACGAGAGAGCATCATGCGAACGCAATTGACATCAGGTTCGTGGGTCGAGGCAGCGGCGACGCTGGCGGCGTCGATCCTCGCTGACGGTCGCCGGCTTCACCGCGCTGCGCGATCTGCCGGCGACACCGTCCGGCATGCAATGTTGCGACGCCCGCGCCCGCGCGAGCGCCAGGCGTTGCGGACGCTGACGCGCGCAACGTCGACGCTATCGCGATGCCGCACGTCGACGTCGCGCGCGGATGATCTGCAGACGTTCGAGCCTGCGCGACGGTCGACGATCGCGCGGGTCGCAACGGCTGACGGCGTGCGACGGTTGGCGTACGCTGGCGCTTTCGCCTGCGTACCCATGTCCGCCCAAGCCCCGTCGTCAAATGCCCGACCTGCGCCACGCCGGTGCCATGGTCGCCCGACCGAAGTGGCGGCCGTTCCCGCCGTCAGAGCGCTGCAAGACGATCGATCTGGGCGCGTGGGCGAGCCGGAGCGCTACCGCGTGAAGACGTCGAAGCACCCGAGTCGGGCGACCCGGACCGCCGATCCCGACGCCGCGTAACGCGTCAGTCGTCCGGCCACGTACCGGCGCATCGCGATGCCGTGAGCACCATGCGCGATCGCGGTCTCGAGATCCGATGCCTGCATGCCGCCGAGTGCGAACACGGGCACACGTGTCCCCTCGATCGCCGCCGCAAATCCGGTCCAGCCGAGCGGACGTGCATCGGGATGCGTCGGTGTTGCGAGCACGGGACCCATGACGGCAAAATCGACGTCGAGTGCGCCTGCATGGGCGATCTCTGCGCGTGTGGCACGACGCGCCGACGACGAGATCGCGCGGGCGCACCTTTGCGGCGAGGAGCGTCTGCGCGGTCAGTGCACGCCTGCAGCAACCAGCCGAGCGCGCATCGTCGGCGCTGCCGTTGACCAGCACCGCGCCATGGACACGGCTCAATTGCGGAACGAGGCGCGTTGCGAGCATCGCGCGCAATGACGCTTCGGGTTCGCGGATCTGCACCAGCCGAATGCCGGCGGCAACGGCCTGCTCTGCGCGCGCGACGAGGCGTCCGTGCCCGTATCGCTCGCACATGTGATCGCATAAACCGTCGCAGCAGCGTCAGAGCCGCCAGCACTCGGGTATTCGCGGGCAGCAGCGGCGCCACGGTGATCGCGTGCGGATCCTGCCACGCGAACGCGCCGGCCGTCGTGACTCGCGGGCTCGCCGTCGAACGCGCGCGTAGACGCGGAAGAAGTTGAGCTCGACGTGCGCGTGCGGGTAGACGAACTCCTGCACGAGCCACGGTGCGGCCGTGCGCACCGACGATGCCGAGCTCCTCGCGAAGCTCGCGCGACGAGCGCCGCGCCGGCGTCTCGCCCGGCTCGAGCTTGCCGCCGGGAACTCCCAGTAACCGGCGTACGCCTTGCCCGACAGGACGCTGCGCCAGCAGCACGCGCGCCATCGGGCGCGCAGGATCACCGCCGCTGCGACGCGAACGACAGCGCTCTGCGATCACGGCGCGATCGGGTTGCAGCCGCGGCCGCGCGTCGACGCGCGAGGGCACAGCCGCGCTCACTTGCGGCGCTTCAGTCAGGCCGCCTGCCATGACGCGCGAACTGCCACGCGACGCGGCCGCTGCGCGATCCGCGCTGGAGCGCGGAACTGCAGCGCTTCGCGCGTGCGCTCGTCGGCATCGCGCGCCGTTCGGCGCTTTGACGCCGAAATGCGCGAGCCACCGATCGACGGCGGCGAGGTAGTCGTCCTGAGCTGAACGGATAGAACGAGATCCACAACGCCGAAGCGTTCCGACAGCGAGATCTTTTCCTCGACCGATTCGCCGGGATGCACCTCCTCGCCGATGTGCCTCGTCTCGAGGTTCTCGCTGAAGTACTCGGGCAGCAGGTGCCGCCGGTTCGACGTCGCGTAGATCAGCACGTTCGACGACGGCGCCGGCGATCGTGCCGTCGAGCATCACCTTCGAGCGCCTTGTAGCCGGGCTCGCCGGCGTCGAACGATCAGGTCGTCGCAGAACACGATGAACGCGCTCGGGCCGCGCCGGCGACCAGCTCGACGATGTCGGGCAGGTCGACCAGGTCGCCCTTGTCGACTTCGATCAGGCGCAGGCCCTTCGCCGCGTACTTGCCGAGCATCGCCTTCACCAGCGACGACTTGCCGGTGCCGCGCGAGCCGGTGAGCAGCACGTTGTTCGCCGGCAAGCCCGGCGACGAACTGGCGCGTGTTGCGCGTCGATCGACGCGCTTCTGCGCGTCGATCGCGACCAGGTCGTCGAGCGCGGATCGCGTGCGGATGCGACGACCGGCTGCAGGTAGCCCGCGCTGCCGCGCTTGCGCCAGCGAAACGCGGTCGCGCCTTCCAGTCGGGTCCGGCGCCGGCGCGGCGGCAGCATCGCTTCGACGCGGCGCAAGCAGGCCTTCGGCGCGCGCGATCAGCGCTCGGTCCAGTGATCGCGTTCGGTTCGCGACGTCGCGTCAGCTCCGGTAATCGGCGTTGATCGTGACGTAGTCGTGCGACAGATCGCAGGTCCACACCGTCGCCGTCGCGCCGCCGCGCCGAGTGCGACGCGAATGCGCGATCTCGGCCTGCTTCATCACGCGCTGGCCGTCCTCCTCGCGATAGCGACGCGGCGCGGCCGCCGTCCGCGACGACCAGCACGTCGTCGAGCCAGAACGACACGCAGCGCCGGATCGAGATCGCTCGATCGCCGCGTTGCCGATCGCGCAGACGATTCGGCCCAGATTGGGATCGGAGGCGAAGAACGCTGTCTTGACGAGCGGCGAATGCGGCGATCGCGCGCGCGACGCGATCGGCATTCGCCGTCGTCGCGTCCGCCGTCGACGACGAATGGTGATGAACTTGGTCGCGCCCTCGCCGTCGCGCACGATCGCCTGCGCGAGCTCGACGGCGACGAGCTCGAGCGCATCGCGCAACGGGCCGCAGGCGGGGATCGTCGGCGTCGAACGATCGGCGCCATCGCCGCCTTGCCGGTGGCCACGAGCACGAAGCTGTCGTTGGTCGACGTATCGCCGTCGATCGTCGACGCGATTGAACGACGCGTCGGCGATGCTTGCCGCGAGCTCGCCGAGCAGCAGCGCGGCCGACCGGCGCGTCGGTGGCGACGAACGCCAGCATCGTCGCCATGTTGGGCGCGATCATGCCCGGCGCCCTTGGCGATGCCGGTGACGGTGACGGGCACGCCGTCGATGTCGACGCGGCGACGACGCGCCTTTCGGCACCGTATCGGTGGTCATGATCGCGCGCACCGCCGCGTCACCATCCCGTAGCGCGACAGCGCGGCCACGCACTTCGGCAGCGCCGCCGACGATCCGGTCGACCGGCAGCGGCTCCATGATGACGCCGGTCGAGAAAGGCAGCACTTCGCGTCCGGCGCAGTCCGATGCGCGACGCCACGGCGGCGCAGCGTGGCGCGCGCATCGGCGAGACCGCGCTGCGCCGGTTCCGGCGTTGGCGTTGCCGGCGTTGATCACGCAGCGCGCGCGCGATCCGCTCCGTTCGCCAGGTGCTCGCGGCAGACGATCACCGGCGCGGCGCAGAACCGGTTCTGCGTGAACACGCCCGCGGCCGCGCGATCCCGGCATCGAGACTGACCAGCATGACATCGTCGCGCGACCAGTTCTTGATGCGCGCCGGCGGCGGTGCCCAAGCGCGACGCCGGCGACCGGCAACAGCTGCTCGGGCGTAGGCGGAGTGTAGTTGACCGGCATGGGTGCGCGAGCGGAAGCGTCGGTCGGATTCTACCGCAGCGTTTGCGGCGCGCCGCGACCAGGCCGGCCGGCGTGATCGAGGATCGAGCGTTGCAGCCGGCGCGCTGAGCCAGCCGCTAGATCGCGCCGTGGCAGTGCTTGTATTTCTTGCCCGATCCGCACGGGACACGGATCGTTGCGGCCGACCTTCTGTGCCGGCGCGCGTGAACGGCGGCGGCGCCGCGACGGCCGCTGCAGCGTCGGCAGGCGGCGCGGCCAGCGCCGTATCGTAGTCGGCGTGCTGGTAGCGCACGTTGGATACCGCCGGCGCCTCCTCGACCGCCTGCACGTCCTGCTGCGAGCGCACCTGCACGGTCAGGACGATCTTGACGACGTCCTGCTTGATGCGGTCGAGCATGTCGGAAAACAGCTCGAACGACTTCGCGCTTGTACTCCTGCTTCGGGTTCTTCTGCGCGTAGCCGCGCAGGTGGATGCCCTGCCGCAGGTGATCGAGCGTGCGCGAGGTGCTCGCGCCAGTGCTGGTCGAGCGTCTGCAGCATCAGGTTGCGCTCGAACTGGTGGAAGAGCTCCGGCCCGACCTGGCTCCAGCTTCGCTTCGTATTGCTCGAGCGCGAACTCGCGCGACGCGCTCGCGCAGCGCCTCGTCGGTGAGCTCGGGCTCGGTCCTTCAGCCACTCGCCGACCGGCGCCGCGCAGCTCGATACTCGCCCGCCAGCGCTGCTCTCGAGCGCCGGCACGTCCCATTGCTCCTCGACCGACTCCGGCGGGACGTACTGCCGCACCGTGTCCTCGATCTGTCCGGCGATCATGTTGCGGATCGTCTCCGAGATGTCGTTCGGTCTCGAGCAGTTCGTTGCGCTGCTGGTAGATCACGCGCCGCTGGTCGTTGGCGACGTCGTCGTATTCGAGCAATTGCTTCCGGATGTCGAAGTTGCGCGACTCGACGCGGTTCTGCGCCTTGGCGATCGAGCGATTGACGATCGGATGCTCGATCGGCTCGCCCTCGGGCATCTTCAGCCGCTGCATGATGCCGGACGAGCCGCTCGCCGCCGAAGATGCGCAGCAGCGGATCCTCGAGCGACAGGTAGAAGCGCGACGAGCCGGGATCGCCCTGGCGTCCGGAACGGCCGCGCAGCTGGTTGTCGATGCGCCGCGACTCGTGCCGCTCGGTGCCGACGATGTGCAGCCCGCCGGCGGCGATCACCGCGTCGTGGCGCACCTGCCATTCGCGGCGCAGCTTGCTCGATCTGCACGTCCTTGTCGGTCTGCGTCAGCGCCTCGTCTTCGCGCATCGCGAGGATCGTGCGGCTCGATCGCGCCGCCCAGCACGATGTCGGTGCCGCGGCCGGCCATGTTGGTCGCGATGGTGATCGCCTTCGGCCGCCCGGCCTGCGCGACGATCTCGGCCTCGCGCGCGTGCTGCTTCGGCGTTCAGCACCTCGTGCGGCAGCTTCTCCTTGACCGAGGATTGCCGCGACAGCATCTCGGAGTTCTCGATCGAGGTCGTGCCGACCAGCACCGGCTGCCCGCGCTCGTGGCAATCCTTGATGTCGGCGATGATCGCGTCGACCTTTCCTGGAGCGTGCGGAACACCAGATCGTTCTCGTCCTTGCGGATCATCGCGCATGGTGCGTCGGGATCACGACCGTCTCGAGGTGGTAGATCTGCTGGAACTCGAACGCCTCGGTGTCCGCCGTGCCGGTCATGCCGGCGAGCTTGCTCGTACATGCGGAAGTAATTCTGGAACGTGATCGACGCCAGCGTCTGGTTCTCGCGCTGGATCGGCACGCCTTCCTTCGCCTCGACCGCCTGGTGCAGCCCGTCCGACCAGCGGCGGCCGGACATCAGCCGCCCGGTGAACTCGTCGACGATGATCACCTCGCCGTCCTGCACGACGTAATGCTGGTCGCGATGGATAGAGCGCGTGCGCGCGCAGCGCCGCGTACAGGTGGTGCATCAGCGCGATGTTGTGCGGCGTCGTAGAGGCTCGTTCCGGCCGGCGAGCAGCCCGGCCTCGGCCAGGATGTCCTCGGCGTGCTCGTGCCCTTCCTCCGACAGCAGCACCTGGTGCGCCTTCTCGTCGACCCAGTAGTCGCCGGGTCCCTGTCTCCTCGGTCTGCCGCGTCGAGCTTCGGCGCGAGCTCGTTCAGCCGATAGTAGATCTCGACGTTGTCGTCGCGCCTGGCCGGAGATGATCAGCGGCGTGCGCGCTTCGTCGATCAGGATCGAGTCGACCTCGTCGACGATCGCGTAGACGAGGCCGCGCTGCACGCGCTCGCCGGCGTGGAACACCATGTTGTCGCGCAGGTAGTCGAAGCCGAACTCGTTGTTGGTGCCGTAGGTGATGTCGGCCGCGTAGGCGGCCTGCTTGTCGTCGTGGGCCATCTGCGACAGGTTGACGCCGACGGTCAAGCCGAGGAAGCGGTAGATGCGGCCCATCCAGTCGGCGTCGCGCTGCGCCGAGGTAGTCGTTGACGGTGACGATGTGCACGCCGTTGCCGGCCAGCGCGTTCAGGTAGGCGGGCAGCGTCGCGACCAGCGTCTTGCCCTCGCCGGTGCGCATTTCGGCGATCTTGCCGTAGTGCAGCGCCATGCCGCCGAGCAGCTGCACGTCGAAGTGGCGCATCTGCAGCGTCCGCTTGCCCGCTTCGCGCACGACGGCGAACGCCTCGGGCAGCACCGACATCGAGCTCCTCGCCGTTGGTCACGCGCTCCTTCGAGCGTCGCGGTCTTGCCTGCAGCTCGCGCGTCGGTCAGCGCCGCCATCGCCGGCTCGAGCGCGTTGATCTTGCGCAGCGCCTGGCCGTACTGCTTGAGCAGGCGCTCGTTGCGGCTGCCGAAGATCTTGGTGAGGATGTTGGAGATCATAGGGTTTAGTGCCGCGGACCTTGTCCATTTACCACCATGGGCACGGCGCACCCAAAAACAAGGGTGAGGACTTCCTCACCCCTTCCGTTTCGCCCGCCGACCTCGTTTCCGGTCGGCAAGCGCCGGCGGTTATGCGACTTCAGCCGCTGGCTGCAGAAAACGCGCCGGGTTCTGCGGCACGCCGTTCAAGCGCACCTCGAAATGCAGATGCGGGCCGGTCGATCGCCCCGTCGTGCCGACCTTCGCAATCAGCTGGCCCCGCACGACGAAGTCGCCTTCGTTCACCAGCAGGACCGAACAATGCGCGTACCGGGTGACCAGTCCGTTGCCGTGGTCGATTTCGATCATCTTACCATACGGCCGGATGCACGTCCGCGAAGATGACCTTGCCGCTCGCGGCGGCGTCGATCGGCGTGCCCGACGTCCGGCCGGAAAATCGATGCCCTCGTGGAAACTCTGCTGTCCGGTGAACGGATCGATGCGCCAGCCGAAGTTGGACGAGTACCAGGCATCCTTCGATCGGCCTCAAGCGTCGGCAGGAACTTCTTGTTGGCCGAATCGCTGACCAGCAGCGCCTCCAGCACGCCGAGCTGGTCGGAGCGCTGCTCGACCTCGCTGCGACGAGCTGCCAGCAGCGCGCTGAACTCGTCGAGCGACAGATTGCGCTGCAAGCGTCGGCGCCAGGGCCGCCGCGTCCCGGGTGCTCACCCGGGCTCAGCACGCCGCGGCAATTCCTGCGGCTTCAAGCCGCGCGAGCTTGCGCCAGCCGCTCGCCCAGTCCGTCGAGACGCAGCATCCGCGCCTGCAGCTCGCCCAAGCTTGACCGCCATCGCGTTCAGGTGGCCTCGACGACCTCCTGCGTTTTCTGCGCTTCTTCCCGCTGGTCGGCGAGGCAGGATCGCCTGCAACAGCGGATGATTGATCGACGCGCGCGTAGCGCAGCGTGACATAGTTGAACAGCAGCGTGAATGACCAGGAACAGCGCAGCAGCAGGCCGAAATCCGCCGGCCGTCCAGTGTCGCCAGTCGAGCGCTCAGGGTTCGGGCCCGCGCCGTAGCGCCGGAAACGAGGATGATGTTCAAACTGGATCTCCCTGCAATCGTCGGCACGCGAGTGCGGCGTCCGGCTTCTGGCGAATATGCTAACGTCATGCGGCTCCTAGGGCAAGTACTCCAAAACCGACAGCCGCGCTGGCCGATCTCCAGCGCCGCCGGGAGCGTGAGCATCCGCTTGCAACTGCGACTGCACCGGGCGCTGCCGCCCGCGCTGGCCACCCGCGTCAGTATCGCGGATGCCCGATCCCAGGAGCTCCCAACTAGTGGCTGCCAGCGGCGCCGCGGCGGCATTGCTGCGGCAACGCGCGCCCGATCCGGTCCTGCACAAACTTGCCGGGGAGGGGTGGGAATTTACTGGAATAAGGGTGCGCGTGCAAGCCCGCCCGGCGGCCAGCCGACACCGGCGAAACCCTGAGAAACAATTGGATGAAGCGGCGGCGACCAGCCTCCGAGGCACTGGCCTCCCGCTTGGCGCGACGAGCCGCTGGCCATGCGCTCAGGCGCCTCGCGCGCCATGCGCTCTGGCGCGCGAACGTCAGACGACGACGACCAGCCGCTCGAAAGCGTAAAGACCAGGATGCCCAGCAGTAAGCAGGATCGTATATTGGACGACGCGGCCGATGAAGCGCAGATAGCGCCGGTCGCGCTTGAACAGGTAGCCACGCCAGCGCGCCGGCGATCGCCGCCAGCGCCAGAAACAGCAGCATCCGCACCAGAACCAAGGGATTCCTTAAAGAGGAGCGTGCCGATCATCCCGCCGGGCGCGGCGTCCCGGCCGCCGGCCTCGACCTGCTTGACGCTTATCGAGCTAGGCCGGCTGCGCCAGCTGCCAGCCCTGGAACGCGCGCGGGACGTCGGCGTGGACGTCGAACGTCACGATCTCCCAGGCCTCGGGCCGGTCAAGCAGCGCGCGCGACAGCGCGTTGTTGAGCGCATGACCGGACTTGAACGCGGTGTAGCTGTCCGATCAGCGGATGGCCGAGCAGATACAGGTCGCCGATCGCGTCGAGCACCTTGTGCTTGGCGAACTCGTTGTCGTAGCGCAGGCCCTCGCTGTTCAGGACGCGCGTCTCGTCGAGCACGATCGCGTTCTGCAGACTGCCGCCGAGCGCCAGGCCCGCCGAGCGCATCGCCTCGACGTCCTGCATGAAACCGAACGTGCGGGCGCGCGCTGACTTCCTTGGTATACGAATGCTCGGCGAAGTCGATGATCGACGTGCCGGTTCTCCGAGCCGAACACCGGGTGCGGGAAATCGATCGTGAAGTCGAGCACGAAGCCGTGGTGCGGCTCGAAGCGCGCCCATTTGTCGCCGTCGCGCACTTCGACCGGCATCTTGATGCGCAGATAGCGTTTCGGCCGCCTCCTGCTCGACGATGCCCGCCGACTGCAGCAGGAAGACGAAAGGCGCGGCGCTGCCGTCCATGATCGGCAACTTCGGGCCCGGCGACGTCGACGTGAAGGTTGTCGATGCCGAGTCCGGCCAGCGCCGACATCAGGTGCTCGACAGTCGACACGGTGGCGCCATCCTTGACAGCGACGACGACAGCCGCGTGTCGCCGACGTTGCGCGCCTCGCCCGGAATCGCCGCCGAGCCAGGCAAGTCGACTCGATGGAACACGATTCCGGTGTCGGGATGCGGCCGGACGCAGCGTCAGATTCGACGCGCGCGCCGGTGTGCAGGCCGACGCCGGTCGTGCTTGATCTGGATCTTGAGCGTGCGTTGTTTCATCATCGATGTCTGCCCTTTGCGGACCGGGCAGCGATTCACCTGCCGGCTCAAGGAGTTAGCAAACAATTGTAGCACAGGCCGGGACACCTTCGCGTGCTCGTCCCTGCCTCCGCTGGAAGCAGCCGATCCCGATACCCCGCCGTCGCCTTCACGGCAACCGTCGTCGCGCGCGCCTAGTCCGCCTGCTTGCGCAGAAACGCCGGAATGTCGGAGGCATCGAACGCCGATGCACCGGACGCCGGCGACGGCGTGCGCCCGCGCCGGATGACCGCCGGCGTCTTGTCCAGCGAATCGTAGTCGACGGTCTCGATCGACATGCCGACGTTGTCCGGTCCCGGTGCGCTCGACGACGTGCTCGACGACTTCGAGCCGCGGCTGCCGGCTGCGCGCGGTGGCGCCGCCCAGGCCCGTCGCGATCATCGTCACGCGCAAGCTCGTCCTCCATCGCCTCGTCGATCACGGTGCCGACGATCACCATCGCATCGTCCGCGGTGAACGATCTTGATCGTGTTCATGACCTCGTGATACTCCTTCATCTTGAGGCCGGCCGACGCGGTGATGTTGACCAGCACGCCGCGCGCGCCGGCGAGGTTGATCGTCCTCGAGCAGCGGACTCGCAACGGCGCGCTCGGCGGCGAGCCGCGCGCGGTCGGCGCCCGCCGACCGTGGCCGAGCCCATCATCGCCATGCCGACTTCCGACATCACCGTGCGCACGTCGGCGAAGTCGACGTTGACCAGGCCCGGATTGTTGATCACTTCGGCGATCCCGGCGACCGCGCTGTGCAGCACGTCGTTGGCCGCCGCGTAGGCATCGAGCACCGAGACGTCCTCGCCGAGCACCTGCATCAGCTTGTCGTTCGGGATGATGATCAGCGAGTCGACGGTCTTCTTCAGCTCCTCGATGCCGGCCTGCGGCGACCTTCTGCCGCTTGCCTTCGAACTGGAACGGCCGCGTCACGACGGCGACGGTCAGGATGCCGCGGTGCTTTCGCGACCTGCGCGACGATCGGCGCCGCGCCGGTGCCGGTGCCGCCACCCATGCCGGCGGTGATGAACAGCATGTCGGCGCCGTCGATCAGTTCGCGCGATGCGGTCGCGGTCCTCCATCGCCGCGTCGCGGCCGATCTCCGGCCGCGCCCCGCGCCCAGGCCGCGCGTCAGATTCGCTGCCGAGCTGCAGCTGCGATGCGCGCGGTCGAGCGCTTGAGCGCCTGCGCGTCGGTGTTCGCCGCGATGAACTCGACGCCCTGCAAGCTGGCGTTCGATCATGTGCTCGACGGCATTGCCGCCGCAGCCGCCGACGCCGATGACCTTGATGACGCGCTTCCTGCGGGTTCTGGTCGATGATTTCAAACATGATGTGCTCCTCTCCTCTCAGTGTCGAAGTGCTGTCAAACGATTGACCGTCGACTGTTGCACTGTGCTCAAAAATTCGCCTTGAACCATTGCCTCATCCGTTCGCCGACGCTGCCCAATCCGCGATCTGGCGCGCGCGATTTCCGCGCGCAGGAACTGTTCGCGCCCGTCGAGCAGCAGGCCGACGGCGGTCGCGTAGCGCGGGCTGCGCACGACGTCGGCGAGGCCGCCGACGTACGCCGGCACGCCGACGCGCACCGGCAGGTGGAAGACTTCCTCGCCGAGCTCGACCATGCCCTGCAGCAGCGCCGAGCCGCCGGTCAGCACGATGCCCGACGAAAGCAGCTCCTCGAAGCCGCTGCGGCGCAGCTCCGCCTGCACGAGCGTGTAGAGCTCCTCGATCCGCGGCTCGATCACCTCGGCCAGCATCTGCCGCGAAAGCTTGCGCGGCGCGCGCTCGCCGACGCCGGGCACTTCGATGATGTCGTTCGGATCGGCGAGCTGGCGCAGCGCGCAGCCGTGGCGGAGCTTCAGCTCCTCGGCCTCCTTGGTCGGCGTGCGCAGCGTCATCGCGATGTCGTTGGTCACCTGGTCGCCGGCGATCGGAATCGACCGCCGTGTGGCGGATCGCGCCGCCGGCGAACACGGCGAGGTCGGTCGTGCCGCCGCCGATGTCCATCAGGCACACGCCCAGGTCCTTCTCGTCGTCGTTCAGCACGCGCCAGCGCGGAGGCGAGCGGCTGCAGCATCACGTCGCTGCACCTCGAGCCCGCAGCGGCGCACGCACTTGGTGATGTTCTCGACCGCGGAGACCGCGCCGGTGACGATGTGCACCTTCACTTCGAGCCGCACGCCGCTCATGCCGAGCGGCTCGCGCACGTCCTCCTGGCCGTCGATGATGAATTCCTGCGGCAGGATGTGCAGCACCTGCTGGTCGTTCGGGATCGCGATCGCCTTCGCCGTCTCGATCGACGCGGTCGATGTCGGCCTGCGTGACTTCCTTCTCCTTGATCGCGACCATGCCGCTCGAGTTGAGGCTGCGGATGTGGCTGCCGGCGATGCCGGTGTACACCTCGGTGATCCGCGCAGTCGGCCATCAGCTCGGCTTCCTCGAGCACGCGCTGGATCGACGCCATCGTCGCTTCGATGTTGACGACGACGCCCTTCTTGAGCCCGCGCGACGGCTGCGTGCCCAGCCCGATGATGTTGAGTCGCCTGTCCGGCGCGTCACCTCGGCGACGATCGCGACGATCTTCGACGTCCCGATGTCGAGGCCGACGATGAGGTTCTTGCTGTCCTTGACCATGTCGTCCTGTCCCCGGCACGCTTTGTCTGCGGCGGCCTTTCGCGGAAACCCGGCACGCGCGCGGCGAATCCGTTGCGATAGCGAAGATCGACGTAGTCGACGCGCGCTGCCAGCCGCGCGAGAGCGCGCCGATCGTCCGGCCGTAGTACGGCGACGAAGCGCGCGAGCCGCGCGCCCGGGTCGTCGCGGCCCAGCTCGATCGTCAATGCGCGGCGCTGCCGGCCGCGCCAGACTGCCAGCCGCCGCGCGGCGACAGCGGCAGATCGCGCTGATCGCAAGCGCGCAGCGGCGCGCAGCGCCGCGTCCAATTCGCGGTAGCGCGCGCGATCATCGCGCCGCGTCTGCCGTCCGGCCCGGCGAACTGCGGCAGCTCGCCGTCGAAGTCGGCGATGAACACCTCGCCCGCGGTGTCGACGAGCGCGGCGTCGTTCCAGCGCGCGAGCGGCTGCGTGCTCGTCGATCGTCGACCTCGAGCCGGTCCGGCCACTGGCGGCGCAGCGCCGACGCGCGCGCACCCACGGCACGCGCTGCGAGCGACGCGCGCGCGTCGGTCGAGATCGAGCGTGAAGAACGTCCCGGCGAGCTCCTCGCGCATCACCGCTTCGAGGTGCGCGCGGATTCGCGCGCTGCAGCGGCGTCGTCGACGACGACCTCGCGAAACGCGAACGCCGGCTGGCGCACGGCCCACGCGACGCGCCCCAGACGCGAGCATCGCGACGCCGCGACAGGCGATAGCGTCAGCGCGATGGCGTTCAGCTGCCGCGCGTCATCCCACATGGGCGCCTCGCAGGATCTCGACGCAGAGATCGGCGAAGGCCATGCCGGCCTCGCCGCGCCGCCATCGGCACCAGGCTGTGCCCGGTCATGCCCGGCGACGTGTTGACTTCGAGGAACGAGTACAGTCGCCGTCGGTCGCGCAGGATCAGGTCGAGCCGGCCCCAGCCGCGTGCAGCCGACGACGTCGGAACGCCGCGCAGCGACTGCGCGCGGATCTCGCGCTCGACTCGCGTCGGGCATGCCCGCACGGACAGAAGTACTTCGTCTCGTCGCGAGAAATACTTGTTGTGGTAGTCGTAGTTGCCCTGCGGCGCCTCGATGCGGATCAGCGGCAGCGCGCGCTCGCCGAGGATCGACGCGGTCAGCTCGACGCCGGCGACGAATTCCTCGACGAGCACGAGGTCGTCGTGCTTCGGCGGCATCGGCGATAGGCGATCGCCAGCTCGTCGTGGTCGACCGTCGGCGACCTTGGTGATGCCGATCGTCGAGCCTTCGCGCGCCGGCTTGACGATCAGCGGCAGGCCGAGCTCGGCGACGACGCCCATCCAGTCGGTCGCCGGCGTCGACGACGCGATAGCGCGGCGTCGGAATGCCGCTGCGCGAGCCAGACGAGCTTCGGTGCGCCACTTGTCCATCGCGAGCGCCGACGCCATCACGCCGCTGCCCGTGTACGGGATGCCCAGCGCCTCGAGCGCGCCCTGCACGGTGCCGTCCTCGCCGAAGCGGCCGTGCAGCGCGATGAACACGCGGTCGAAGCCGTCGCGCTTGAGCTCGCACAGGTCGCGCTCGCGCCGGGTCGAACGGATGCGCGTCGACGCCCTGCTCGCGCAGCGCCGCGAGCACGGCGTTGCCGGACAAGAACGAGATCTCGCGCTCCGCCGACGGGCCGCCCAGCAGCACCGCAACTTTGCCGAAGTCGCTCATCGGCATCGCGCGCGTCTCCCGATGATGCGGACTTCCGGCTCGAGATCGACGCCGGTCCTGGTCCGCGCACGACGCGTCGCGGACGTGCGCGATCAGCGCCTCGATGTCGGCGGCGCTCGCGCTGCCCTGTCCGGATTGACGATGAAGTTCGCGTGCTTCTCGGACACGCGCGCGCCGCCGATCGCAAAGCCCTTGAGGCCCGCAGCTCTCGATCAGCCGCGCCGCATGATCGCCGTCGGCGGATTGCGGAACACGCTGCCGGCGTTCGGCAGCGCCGAGCGGCTGGGTCGCGATGCGCTGCGCGAGCAGCTCCTTGATGCGCGCGCGCGCGTCGTCGCCATCGCCTGGCGGAAAGCGGAACCACGCCGCGGTGAAGATGCCGTCGCGCGGCGCGCCGTCGGCGCGCTGACGCTGCGGTAGCCGATCGACGTAGTCCGCCGGCGTGCGCACGTCGAAGCGTGCCGTCGCGCGCCGACACTTCGACGCGCGCGACGTGGCGCCAGGTCTCGCCGCCGTAGCAGCCGGCGTTCATCGCCAGCGCGCCGCCGATCGTGCCGGGAATGCCGGCGAGGAACTCGGCGTCCGCGCAGCCGATGCAGCGCCGCGAAGCGCGCGAGCTTTCGGACTCGCGACGCCCGCCTCGCGCGTAGATCAGGCCATCGGCGACCGCGAGCGCCGCGCCCGGGTTGTGCAGCAGCACGACGGCGCCGCGCACGCCGCCGTCGCGCACGAGCGTGTTGCTGCCGAGGCCGAGCACGGACAGCGGCTCGACGTCGGCGAAGCTGGCGCACGAACAGCGCGAGGTCGTCGCGATCCGGCCGGAACGATACAGCGACGGTCGGCGGGCCGCCGGCGCGCCAGCTCGTATAGCTCGCGAGCGGCGCGTCGCGCGTCGAGCGTTGCCGCGCAGGCCGGCGAAGTGCAGCGGCTCGTGCATCATCATGCGGCGTCGCCAGCTGAGCGCGGCGACCCGGCCGATCGAGCCCGGCGCCCATCGTCAGCACGACGTCGCCGTCGCGCGCGATGGCGCGTATCGCCGCCGGCGACGTCCGCCGATGCTCTCGACGAACACCGGCTCGACTGCGCCCGGCGACGCGCAGCGCGCGCGCCAGCGCGCGGCCGTCGGCGGCGACGATCGGCGCCTCGCCGGCCGGATAGACGTCGGCCAGCACGCAGCGCGTCGACGCGTCGACAGCACGCGCGACGAAGTCCTCGAACAGATCGCGCGTGCGCGTGTAGCGATGCGGCTGGAACGCGAGCACGACGCGCCGTCCCGGGAAAGCTGCCGCGCGCCGCGGCGAGCGTCGCCGCCATCTCGGCCGGATGATGGCCGTAGTCGTCGATCAGCGTGAACGTGCCGCCGCCGGCGCAGCGCGACGTCGCCGTGGCGCTGGAAGCGGCGGCCGACGCCCTTGAATTCGGCGAGCGCCTTCGCGATCGCGCGCATCGGCGACGCCGGCCTCGCGTCCGACGGCGATCGCGGCGAGCGCGTTCTGCACGTTGTGCACGCCGGCGAGCGTCGAGCTCGACCGGCAGGTCGGCGCCGCCGCCGCGCCGCGCGACGAAGCGCATGCGCCCGCCGGCGTTGCGCGACGTCGACCGCGCGCAGTTGCGCATCGTCGGCGAGGCCGTAGGTGACGATCGGCTTCGCGATCGCGGGCAGGATCGTCGCGCACGTTGGCGTCGTCGATGCACAGCACCGCGACGCCGTAGAACGGCAGCCGCTGCACGAAATCGACGAACGCGCGCTTGAGCCGCGCGAAGTCGTGGCCGTAGGTCTCCATGTGATCGGCGTCGATGTTGGTCACGACGGCGAGCACCGGCGTCAGGTACGAGGAACGACGCGTCGGACTCGTCGGCCTCGGCGACGAGGAAGTCGCCGCTTGCCGAGCCGCGCGTTCGCGTCCGCCGACAAGCAGCCGGCCGCCGATGACGAACGTCGGATCGAGGCCGCCCTCGGCCAGCACCGAGGCGATCAGGCTCGTCGTCGTCGTCTTGCCGTGCGTGCCGGCGACGGCGATGCCCTGCTTCAAGCGCATCAGCTCGGCCAGCATCAGCGCGCGCGGCACGACCGGCACGCCGCGCTCGCGCGCGCGCGACGACTTCGGGATTGTCGGCGGCGACCGCCGTCGACACGACGACCGCGTCGGCGCCGGCGACGTTGCGCCGCGTCGTGGCCGATCGCGATCGTCGACGCCGAGCTCGCGCAGGCGCCGCGTCGACCGCGCTCGCGGCGAGATCGGAGCCCGAGACCTGGTAGCCCTGCGTCGCGAGCACTTCGGCGATGCCGCTCATGCCGGCGCCGCCGATGCCGACGAAATGGACGCGCTTGACCTTGTGCTTCATCGGCCGGCGCTCCGCGCAGGCGCGATGCACGCGTCGGCGACGCGCTCGGCGGCGTCGGCGCGCCGACGCGTGCGCGCGGCGATTGCCATCGCGAGCAGCATCGCGCCGCGTGCATGCGCCGAGGATCGCCGGCGAGGCGCTTCCGGCGTCAGCTCGGCCTGCGGCACCATCGACGCGCCGCACCCGCGTCGACCAGGAATCGCGCGTTCGCGCGTCTGCTCGTCGGCGATCGCGCCCGGCAGCGGCACGACGATCGCGCCGACGCCGACCGCCGCAAGCTCGGCCACCGTCAGTCGCGCCGCCGCGGCAGAGCGACGAGATCCGGCCCGCGCATAGCGCACGGCCATGTCGTCGATGAACGCGACGCATTCGGCGTCGACGCCGGCGGCGCGATACGCCGCGCGCAAGCGCGTCGATGTGCCGCTCGCCGGCCTGATGGACGACGATGCGGGCGCGCTGCGCGCGGAGCAAGCGCAAGCGCGGCCGGCACGCGCTCGTTCAACGCCGGCGCGCCCAGGCTGCCGCCGACGACCAGCAGGCGCAGCGGGCCCGTGCGTCCGGCGAAGCGCGACTCGGGCGGCGGCGGCGATGCGATGATCGGATCGCGCAGCGGATTGCCGACCCATTCGACACTTGCGCGATGCGCGGCCGCGGAGCGCGCCGGGAAAGCCGAGCAGGATGCGATCGGCGCCGTACGCGAGCACGCGGTTGGCGAGTCCCGCGACCGCGTTCGGCGTCGTGGAGCACCAGCGGCTTGCCGCGGCGCGACGCCCATCAGCGCGCCTGGAAACGACGCGAAGCCGCCGAATCCGAGCACGACGTCGGGCGCGCGGCGGCGGATGATGCCGCAGGCTCTGCGAGCACGCGCCGCAGCAGCGCGAACGGCCCGAGCAGCAAACGTTGCGCAGCCCTTTGCCGCGCACGCCGCGAAACGACACGCCTCGAACGTCGACGCCGTGCTGCGGGACGAGCTTCGCTTCGATGCCTTCGCGCGTGCCGAGCCAGAACACGCGCGCAGCCGCGCGCGAGCAGCTTGCGCGGCTACCGCGAGTCCCGGAAACACGTGGCCGCCCGGTGCCGCCGGTCGTGATCATCACCGTGCATCGCTCATACAGTGAACCCGCGCAGCAAGCGGCGGTTCTCGTAGTCGATCGCGCAGCAGGATCGCCAGCGCGATGCAGTTGGCGACGATGCCGCTGCCGCCGAACGACAGCAGCGGCAGCGTCAGGCCCTTGGTCGGCAGCACGCCCATGTTGACGCCGATGTTGATGAACGCCTGCACGCCGATCCACACGCCGATGCCCTGCGCGACCAGCGCTGCGAACGGGCGCTCGAGACGCGCCGCCTGCCGGCCGATCGCGTACGCGCGATAGAGCAGCCACGCGAACAGCGCGATCACGAGCGCGACGCCGGCGAAACCGAGCTCCTCGGCGATCACGGCGAGCAGGAAGTCGGTGTGCGCCTCGGGCAGATAGAGCAGCTTCTCGACGCTCGACGCCCAGCCCGACGCCGAGCCATTCGCCGCGGCCGAACGCGATCAGCGAATGCGACAGCTGATAGCCCTTGCCGCAGCGGATCGGACCACGGGTCGAGGAAGCGCGGTCAGCCGCTGCAGCCGGTACGGCGCGGCGATCGAGGATCGCGCGAGCGCGACCGGCAGCAGCAGCGCGAGGCCGAGGAACAGGCGCCAGTCGAGGCCGCCCAGGAACAGGATGCCGAACGCGATGGCGACGATCACGACGAACGCGCCGAAGTCCGGCTCGAGCAGCAGCAGTCCGCCGATCGCCGACCATGACGGCGAACAGCGGCAGGAAGCCGCGCAGCAGCGTCTGCTTCAGCGGCTGCTCGTGCGTGCAGGAACGCCGCCTTGCGCACCGCGTAGCTCGCCGCGTAGAGGACGACGGCGAGCTTCATGAACTCGGACGGCTGGACGTTGACCACGCAGAGCGACAGCCAGCGCTGCGATGCCGTTGACCGCACTTGCCGATGCCGGGGACCAGCACCAGCACGAGCAGCAGCGCGCGCCGGCGATGAACAGCCACGGCGCCGAGCGCTGCCATGCTCTTCATCGGCACCTGGAACGCGACCGAGCGCCGCCACGAGGCCGATCGCGACGAATGCCGCGTGCCGCACCAGGAAATACCACGCGCGATAGCCGGTGTGCGCGGACGCTTCGGCCATCGCGATCGACGCCGAATAGACCATCACCAGGCCGAACGCGAGCAGCAGCAGCGCGGACCAGGCGAGCGACGCGTCGTAGGCGAGCATCGCGCGCGTGCTCGCGCGTGCCGCGCGACGACGAGCGGCAGCCTGCCGGCAGCGACGCCGTGGTGTCGACGATCGCTTACGCATGCGCGCGCTCTCCTGCTCGCATGCGCGCTCGACCAGCGCGGCGAATCGCTCGCCGCGCTCGACGTAGTCGCGGAACTGGTCGAGGCTCGCGCACGCCGGCGAGAGCAGCACGGCATCGCCCGGGCGCGCGATCGCGCATCGCGCGCGCCGACGGCTGCGTCGAGCGTGTCCACGCGATTCGACACGTCGCGCGCGTACCCGGCCAGCGCGCGCGCGAGCAGCGGCGCGTCGCGGCCGATCAGCAGCACGGCGCGGCAATGCGCGATCGACGGCGGCCTTGAGCGGCGCGAAGTCCTGTCCCTTGCCGTCGCCGCCGGCGATCAGCACGACCGGGCGGTCGATGCCTTCGAGCGCGGCCTGCGTCGCCGCGACCGTCGTGCCCTTCGAATCGTCGACGAACAGCACGCCGCCGACTTCGGCGATCGGCTGCCATCCGGTGCGGCAGGCCGCGAAACGCGGCGAGCGCCGTCGAGCACGTGGCGCTCGATGCTGCGCGACCGACGACGTGAGCGCGAGCGCGGCCAGCGCGTTCAGCGCGTTGTGGCGGCCGACGAGCGACGAGTCGCGCGACGCCGGCAGCAGCAGCTCGCCGCCGCGCGCGAGCCAGAGCGTCGCCGTCGCGCGCTCGACGAGGCCCCATTCCTCCTCCGACAGCGGGCACGCCGGCGCCGAACGTCTGCACGGTGCGCGCCCGGCAGGCGCATCAGCCGCAGCGATGCGGATCGTCGCGATTCAGGATCTGCACGCCGCCGCCGCGCGAAGATGCGCGCCTTCGCCGCCGCGTAGTCGGTCGATGCCGGCGTAGCGGTCGAGATGATTCGTCGGTGACGTTGAGCACCGTCGCCGCGATCGGCGTCGAGGCTCGTCGTCGTCTCGAGCTGGAAGCTCGACAGCTCGAGCACGAACACGCCGGGCCACGGTCGCGCCGCTCTCGCGCGGCGAGCGCATCGAGCGACCGGCGTCGCCGATGTTGCCGGCGACGACGGTCGCGTAGGCCCGCCGCGCGAGCGTCAGCGCGCCGGTCAGCGACGGTCGACCGTCGTCTTGCCGTTCGAGCCGGTGATCGCCAGCACTTTCTGCGTGCCGGCGGCAGCGCGCGCGCGAAGAGCTCGATGTCGCCGACGAGCTCGGCGCCGCGCGCCACGGCGGCGGCGAATCGGCGGCTGGTCCTTCGGCGACGCCCGGGGCTGATCGCGATCAGGTCGGCGCCGGCGAACGTTGCGTCGGCGTAACGGCCCGGTCGTCGAGCGCACGCGCGGCAGCGTCGGCCGCGAGCTGCGGCGCGATACGGCGGATCGGCGCGTGTCGGCGACGCGCACGTCGCGCGCCGTGCCGCATGCAGATAGCGCGCGAGCGACAGCCCGGTCAGCCCGAGTCCCAGCACGACGGCGCGACTGCCGATCGCGAGCGTCATGCCGTCAGCGCAGCTTCAGCGTCGAAAGCCCGAACAGCACGAGCAGCATCGTGATGATCCAGAACCGGACGACGACCTGGTTCTCCTTCCAGCCCTTCAGCTCGTAGTGATGGTGGATCGGCGCCATCCGGAAGACGCGCTTGCCGGTCAGCTTGAACGACGCGACCTGGATCATCACCGACAGCGTCTCGACGACGAACACGCCGCCCATGATGAACAGCACGATCTCCTGGCGCACGATGACGGCGATCGTGCCGAGCGCGCGCGCCGAGCGCGAGCGCGCCGACGTCGCCCATGAACACTTCGGCCGGATACGCGTTGAACCAGAGGAAGCCGAGGCCCGCGCCGGCGATCGCGCCGCAGATGACCGCCAGCTCGCCGGCGCCGGGGATGTAGCGGGAACCGCAGGTAGCGCGCGAACATCGCGTTGCCGGCGACGTAGGCGAAGATGCCGAGCGCGCGCGCCGATCATCACCGTCGGCATGATCGCGAGGCCGTCGAGGCCGTCGGTCAGGTTGACCGCGTTGCTCGTGCCGACGATCACGAAATAGGACAGCGCGATGAAGCCCCAGACGCCGAGCGGATACGACGATCGTCTTGAAGAACGGCACGATGAGGTCGGCCTTCGGCGACAGGTCGATGCTGAAGCCGCTCTGCATCCACGCGAGAACAGTCTGCGAACTCGCGCGTTGTCGGGCGCCGAGACGGAGAACGCGAGATAGACGGCGGCGACGGCCGATCGATCGATTGCCAGCAGAGCTTCGCGCGCGCCGAGAGTCCCTTCGGATTGCGCTGCGACGACCTTGCGCCAGTCGTCGACCCAGCCGATCGGCGCCGAAGCCCAGCGTCACGAGCAGCACGACCCAGACGAAGCGATTCGTCGAGGATCGCCCCACAGCAGCGTCGTGACCGACGATCGACACGAGGATCAGCGCGCCGCCCATCGTCGGCGTGCCGGCCTTGATCAGGTGCGTCTGCGGCCCGTCGTCGCGCACCGACTGGCCGATCTTCATTCGCGTGAGCCACGCGATCATCCGCGGGCCGATGATGAACGAGATGACGAGCGCCGTCATCGTCAGCGAGCACCGCGCGCAGCGTGATGATAGCTGAAGACGTTGAACGCGCGCACGTCTCGCGACAGCAGTTCGGCGAGCCACAGCAGCATCAGTGGGCACCTCCGCGGTCCACGGCCCGTCAGTGCCGCGACGACGCGCTCCATCCGCATGAAGCGCGATCCCTTGACCAGCACGCGTGACGCCTGCGCGTGCATCGTCTGCTGCGACGCGCTTGCGCGAGCGCGTGTCGACCGATCGCGAAGTGCTCGGCGCCCGCGCCGAACGCACGCACGGCATCGCGCGAAAGCGACGCCGACGGCGAGCAGCCGCTCGACGCCTGACTCGCTGCGCGTACGGCGCCGATTTCGGCGATGGAACGGCGGCCCTGCCTCGCCGACTTCGCCCATGTCGCCGAGCACGAGCCATCGCGGCGCGCGGCGCGCGCGCGAGGCACGTCGACTGCCGCGCGCACCGGAGTCCGGATTCGCGTTGTACGTGTCGTCGATCACCGTGACGTCGGCCGAGCGTCGTCGACGGCGACGAGCCGCCCGCGCGACCGGGCCGGAACGCCTCCAGGCCGCGCGACGATCGCCGTGACCGGCAGATGCGCCGACATGCGCGACGCGCTCGCGGCCGCCAGCGCGTTGCTCGGCCATGTGACGGCCCGGCGACGTGCAGCGCGACGTGCGCGTGCCCGGAGGGCATCGCGAGCTCGAACGTCGCTCGCCGTGGCGATGCGCAGCGTGAGCGCGCGCTGACGTCGCAGGCTCGTCAGTCGAGAGCGCGACGATCCCGGCGGACGCCGCGGCGGCCGCAGCGCGCGCCGAACAGATCGGCGTGCGCATCGTCGGCGTTGATGCACGGCGTGCCGGCCGCGTGCGCAGCGACGCGGATCGCGTCGGCGTGCTCGGCGGCCACCTCCGTCGACGCTGCGCCATGAACTCCTGGTGCTCGCGCTGCGCGTTGTGTGATGACGGCGATCGTCGGCTGGGCGATCGCGCGCAAGCTCCGCGCGTTTCGCCCGCGATGGTTCATGCTCGATCTCGATCACGGCGACGCCGATGGGCCGCATCGCAGGCCCGAGCAGCGTGAGCGGCAGGCCGATCGCATTGTTGAGGTTGCCCCGGCGTCGCGGCAACGGCGGCATCGCCCGACATGCAGCGCGCGAAGATCGCGGCGATCATTTCCTTCGTCGTCGTCTTGCCGTTGCTGCCCGTGACCACGGCGACCGGAATGTCGAAGCGGTTCGCGCCAGAACGTCGCGGCGCGGCGAGCGCTCAGCGGATATCGACGGCAATGAGGTTGCCGGAAGCGAGCGCCCGGCTGCGCTCGACGAGCGCGGCGACGGCGCCCGCGCGAGCGCACGCGGCGACAAAGTCGTGGCCATCGAAGCGCTCACCTTTCAACGCGACGAACAAATCGCCGCGGATGAGGGCGCGTATCGGTCGTGACGCGCGAGAACGTGACGGCGCCCCCGATGACGGAGCCATCTGACCGCGCGCGCGGCGTTCGCCGTGTCCATCATCGGCTGCTCCTGCGCGCAAGCGCATCCGCGACCACAGCGCGATCCGGAAAAAGGGCGACGCGCTCGCCATTCGTTTCCTGATAGTCCTCCTGACCTTCCGCCAAGCAATACGTAACTT